>OELV01000061.1_pt1 | contig 21859 bp, 19 predicted proteins | sample 1503271 | NCBI WGS metagenome assembly OELV01 (sample SAMEA104379593, study PRJEB20068) | metagenome | biome: 1000743; feature: 77; material: 1998 | place: USA | collected 2012 | depth 25 m
CGTCGGCGATGCCGATTTCGCGACCAACCTGCACGTGGGCGTGCTCGGCAACCGCGATCTGCTCCTGGCCGTCGCCGAGCTGGCGATCCGTCCCGATGCCTATACCGCCTCGCGCCCGCGACCCGTCTCCCTGTCGACCTTCTCGACCCTGGCACTCACGGCCCGCGAGGCGTCCCTCGTCCTCTGGGTGGCCGCGGTGTTGCCGGGACTCCTGGCGGCGGTGACGGCCCTCGCGATGGGGCGTCGGCGGCGCCGGGCATGACGGTCCGGGGCACCCTCGGCCTGGCGATCGTGCTCGGCCTTTTGGTGGCACTGCTCCTGGTCACCACACCACCGCAAAGTCCGGTGGCGGACAGCACAACCGCGCTCACACCGCCCCTCGACGACGCGACGGCCGTCGAGATCGCCACCGGCCCCCGGACGATGCGGTTCGTGCGACAGGACGGCCGTTGGAGTCAGAGCGGCGTCACCGATTTCCTCGATGCGCTCGCCTCGCTCCGCGTTCTCGCGGTCATGGACCCGCAGCCCGCCGATCCGGCGAGCTACGGATTCGGACCTGACGCGCTGCGCCTGCGAGTCACGGCGGACGCGAAGGAGCTCGCGACGATCGAAGTGGGGGCGATGAACCCCGCGGAGACCGGCGTCTACGTCCGACTCGACGGCCAACGCCCCGTGCTGCTCGTCGGTGCATTGCTCCGTTGGGAGCTCGAAAAGATCCGGCGAGTCGCATCCGAGACCGCCACACCTTGACAATCGCAGTGGAAACGAGCGAACCATGTGCTTCTCAGTCTGAGGGGGACTCCATGACGAGAACGACGCGAACGATGCGCCTCGGCCTCGCGGCCGTGGCGGTGTGTCTGGTCGCCACCACCGGTTGGGGAGCCGATGACCAGCCGTGGGTGCTCGACGCCAACAACTGGCAGGAAGGCAAAGACCTCCTCCCCGAGCCGGTCGTGAAGCGTCTGAAGGACGGCCAGTACTGGTTCAAGGTTTCGCCGGTCGATCCCAAGAAATTCCACGACAACTACTCGGGCAAGTTCTGGGAAGCGACGGCGTCGAACGAGGGCAAGTACGACATCGAGCCCAAACAGTGCGGACTCGTGGACAAGGCGACCGGGAAGATCCCCGACTACTTGGTCGGGTTCCCGTTCCCGAAAATCGACAAGAACGACCCGCAGGTCGCCTGCAAGATCGCGCACAACTTCAACTTCGCCGGGCTCGCGGCAGGCGGCGGCGGCGCCACGTTCTCGCTAAACGGCGTCGATGGCAACGGCCAATTCCGCCGTGTGAAGGCGTTCATTCACGCCATGGGCTACCAGGGCCGTCTCGACGGCAAGCTCGCGGAGAATCCCGAGAACCTGCAGGGCCAAGCCATCGCGGCCGCCATCGAGCCGCAGGACGTCGAGGGCGTTTCCACGCTCACCAAGCGGTACTGGGACTGGGAGAGCCAGGACGCCCTCTGGGCGTACGTGCCGTCCACGCGCCGCGCGCGACGCGTGAACGCCGCCTCGCGGTCCGATCCGGTCGCGGGCCTCGACATCTTCGCAGACGATCTCAACTGCTATGCGGGCAAGATCGAGTACTACCAGTGGAAGCTGGTCGGCGAGGGCAACATCCTCGCCCCGGTGATCCAGCCGTACCCGTTCAAGATGGGGCCTGGTCCGAGCCCAACCCGGTTCCTGGTCTCGACCCCGTACTCGACCGCCGCCTACGAGAAGCCAGGGAGCAAGGGCGCGCAGTGGTGGCCGCAGGAGAACTTGGTGTTCGTGCCGCGTCCGGTGTGGATCCTCGAAGGCCAGTCGAGCGATCCGTACTACAACTTCGGCAAGGTCATCATGTACTTCGACAAGGAGATGTACCGCATCTACTGGAAGATGGTGCACAACCGCGCCGGCGAGTACTTCTACACCGCGATGTGCGCGTACCACTTCGTCAAGAACGACGAGACGTTCCACGCGATCTTCCCGAACTTCGTCGTGGGCGTGAACGACAAGACGAACCGGGCGGCCCTCGGCGGCCGCTACCAGGAATCGTTCATCGAACGGAAGTGGGATCCCGGCTACTTCTCGCTCCGAACGCTCACCCGCATGACCGACTGATGCGCGCTCGCGTCGTCGCGTTGGCCGTCGCCCTCCTCGTGACCTCGTGGACGGCGGCGGCGAACGCCGCCGACGCCGAGGTCCTCGAGCACGCGGGGCGCTGGGAGTCGGGGTACGGCTCGACCTGGTACAACGTCGTCGGGCGCCTGCGGAACACCAGCGGTCACCCGCTACGCTGGGTGAAGCTTCGTCTCGAAGCCGTCGACGAGGCGGGCAAGGCGGTCGCCTCCACCGTGACGTACAACGAAAGTGCGGAGGTCCTGACCGTGCCGGAGGCGAATCCTCAGGACCTACTCGCCAAGGGCAAGGTGAAACCGCTCGCCGCCGACGCCGAGGAGCGCTTCCGCGGCAGCTTCTTGAAGGACGAGACGCCGGCGTTCAAGACCTACCGCGTGATTGTCGTCGAGACGCCGGCGGCGAAATAGGTCAGGGCGCGAGCGCCGACTCGAACTCGGCCACGCGCGCGTAGTCGACCGGCCGTTTTCCCTTCGCATCGCGTGCCCGTCGATCGGCACCCTCGGAAATCAAGAGCTTGACGATCTGGAACCGCTCGCCTTCCCTGCGCGAATCGCCGTCGGCCGCGAGATGGAGTGGGGTGCGCTTCTCGTCGTCGCGGGCATTCGGATCGGCGCCCTTCGCGACGAGCAGCATGACGGCGAACAGTCGACACTCCTTTGCAGCGACGTGAAGGGCGGTGCGTCCGGCCTCGTCTCGCTCATCGACGTCGGCGCCTTCGGAAATGGCCCGCTCGAGGCGGCTGACGTCGCCGCGCGCGGCAAGGTCGTGGAGCGTTCGCTCCTGCGCAGCGGCCGGGCCACGAACGATCGTCGCGGCGACGACGAGCCCGAGCATCCATCCGCGGCTCATCCTCGAGGGGCACGGCCGGCGTTTTCGCTCGAGCGCTCCCATGGATGCGCTACGCCGACAGCGCACGCAGCCACTCGACGAGCAACCGCACCCCGAACGCCGTCGCACCTTTGCAACCCAGTGTCGTCTCCCGCTCGGCGAACGCGGGGCCGGCGATGTCCAGGTGCGCCCACTTCGAGTCGCCGACGAACTCTTCCAGGAAGAGCGCCGCCGTGATGGTGCCGCCCTCGGGTCCACCCACGTTCTTCACGTCGGCGATGGGGCTTCGGATCTCCTCCCGATACTCCTTGGCTAGTGGGAGCTGCCAGAGCGACTCTCCGACGACCTTGCCGGCCGCGATCAGCCCATCGATCGTCGCTTGGTCGTTCCCGAGCACGGCCGCATAGCTCGCGCCGAGTGCCACGCGCGCAGCACCGGTGAGGGTGGCCAGGTCGACGATCACGTCGGGCTTCGCCTGGGCCGCCAATGCCAGCGCGTCGGCGAGAATGAGGCGCCCCTCGGCGTCGGTGTTCAGCACCTCCGCCGTCTTGCCGTTCATGAAGGTGATCACGTCGCCCGGCTTCTGTGCGCGCTCGCCGGGGAGGTTCTCGGTCGCGGGGGCATAGGCGGTCACCGCGATCGGTAGCCCGAGTCGCGCCGCCGCCGCCACGGCCGATAGGACGGTCGCCGCGCCTGCCATGTCGTACTTCATCGTCTCCATCGACTTCGCCGGCTTGAGCGAAAGGCCGCCCGAATCGAACGTGATACCCTTGCCGACGAGCGCCACCCGCTTTCGGGCGCCGGCCGGGGCGTAGCGCAGCTGAATGAAGCGCGGTTCTTCGTGCGATCCACGCGCTACGGCGAGCAGCCCTGCGAGACCTTCTCGCTCGAGCCGCCGACCGGACCACACCTCGAGCTTGAGGCCGGGCGTCTCGACGGCGAGCCGCTCGGCGTGCTTGGCAATGAACGCGGGCGTGGCCACCGACGGCGGCTCGTTGACGATGTCTCTCGCCGCGCAGACGAGACGACAGACGTGCGCCGCATTCTCGAGCGCAGGCTTCCAGACCTCGGGCTTGGGCGCGCGCTCGCCGACGAGCACCAGCCGTTCCACCACGGACGCTTTTCGCTCGCGCTTGTACCGATCGAACCGATAGCCGGCGAGCAGAAACCCTTCAGCGACCGCAATGAAGGTTTCGGGCCTTTCGATCGCGTCGCCGAGATATGCCGCGATTCGCTTGGCGCCCTGGCGCTCCGCCTCCCGGCGCGCGCGCGCGCCGAGCTTTCGCCAGGCGTCGAGGCTTGCCTCGTTCCCCGTGCCGACCAGCAGGACGGCGCCGCGATCGCCGTTGTGGACGAACACATCGTCAGGTCGGCCACGAAAGTCGGCGGCCTGTGCGCGGCGCATGGTGGCCGGTGCCAGGCCGAGCCCGCGCAGCGCCTCGCGGACAGCGTCCGCCGCCACCGGCACCACGAGGAGATCGGCTCGGATCGCACGCGCGCGGCCCGATTGCACACGAAGGATCGGACGGGAGGCTTCCATCGTCAGAACGTCTTCCTCGCGAGATAGAACATGACGGCTCCGGCGCCTGCGTATGCCAGCGCGCCCTCGATCAGCCCCACGCCGGCCGTAAAAGCGAGGACCGCCACGACGAGCACCGTGCCGATGACGGCGATCACCCGCTCGATGCGGGTCTCGCGGTCCCGCGCGGCTTGTACGTGCTGCGCGACGGTCGCACCACACGCGGGGCACCGGCCGCCCGGCCTGCGTACGAGCTTGGCGGCGCAGCTCGGGCACTTGACGCGCTGGCGAATCGGCACGCGGCTTTCTACCGAAAGCTCGCGATTAGGGAAACGACCCCGTACGACGCACGCGTCGGACTAGTTGATGGTCGCGTGCCGCTCGGGCGTGACCATCAAGGGGCTGCGGTCGTCCTCGTGAAACGCGACGACCTGGCCCCGCTGGCCGCCCGCCTTCTGCTTCCAGAGGCGAAGGCCCTTGCGGAGATAGGTGGCGTCGATTCCGAGCACCTCGCAGATGTTCTCGTACGAGTAGATCCACGACTTGTCCGGACTCTCGAGCCACGCCTCAGCATCTTCGAAGAGCTGCCGACGCTTGCGGTCGCGCGCACCCGCCTGCTTGCGGTACACGTCGACGGCGTCCTCGAGGATGGCCACCATGAGCCGGCGCTCGCCGTCGGACGAGGAGCGACGGCGGATGCGATCGAAGTACTGAGAAGGCAGGAGCGTATCGGGTTGAAACAGCTCCTGAACGCGATCTTCGGCAGTGATGTCTCGGCTTTTCATCGTGGGGTCGGTGGGGCGCGTCCGGAGTCGATTATCCAACAACGCGCTCGAGGTGGAATATGTCACGGCCGTTAGACCCCCTCTGAACGCGAATATTCAGGCTCCATGTGCCCAGAAGACCCCACCGGTGGGTGGCGAACCGACGCGATGGTCGTGCTCTGAAAGAGGTCCATGACCCGTCGCTGGCCTTCTGCCCAGACCCGATTCATGCCGCAGGCGCCCAGAAGGAAGCACTCCGCATGCTCTCCGACACAGACGTTGAGCGAGATTGGGCCCTCGACCGCCTCGATGACGTGCCGAAACGTCACATCCTCGGCCGAGCGCGCGAGGACGTAGCCGCCGTGCGGTCCGCGCCGCGATCTCACCAGTCCCGTTCGAATGAGATCCCGGATGATCTTCTCTAGAAATTGCTTCGGAATGCGCTCGCGGTCGGCGATCTCGGCCACCGAGCAGGCGCGGCTCCGGTGCTCCTCGTTGGCGAGGTGGATGACAGCGCGGAGCGCGTAATCGACCTTGCGGCTCACCTGCATGAACGCCATCGTTACCGCTCCTCTCTAGAGGTCCTCGAGCGCGCGACCGCCGACGGTTTCCTGCAATGCCTCGTCCATGATGCGCCGGGCAAAGGGCTCGCTCGTCTCGCTGAGCGCATCGTAGGCGTCGCGAATAGCGACCGCATCCTCGCCCGCCGCGGCGTGCTCGAGCGTCGACATCGCCGCCTCGATTCGCTCGCGCTCCCCGGCTGCCAGCTGCGCCGCGTGCTTGGCGAGCTGGACTCGGCTGACGTGGAGGATGGTCTCGGCATCGACGCGCGCTTCTCTCACCATACGTTCGCGCACATCGTCCTCGGCATGGTCGATCGATTCCTCGAGCATGCGTTCGAGCTCGTCGTCGGTGAGGCCGTACGACGGCTTCACCTCCACCGTGCGCTCCCGTCCCGTTCGGAGGTCGGTCGCCGTGACCGAGAGGATGCCGTTGGCGTCGACCAGAAAGGTGACCTCGAGGCGCGGGACGCCTGCCGCCGTCGGATCGATGGGGACCTTGAAGCGCGCGAGACTGCGGTTGTCGGTCGCGAGCTCGCGCTCGCCCTGCAGGACGTGCACGTCGACGGCGGTCTGGTTGTCGGCCGCGGTCGTAAAGGTCTCCTTCACGCCAGCGGGAATCGTGGTGTTGCGATCGATGAGCCGCGTGAACACGCCACCCATCGTCTCGATGCCGAGCGAGAGCGGCACGACGTCGAGCAGCAGCATGTCCTTTCGGCCGCCGGTCAAGATGCCCGCCTGAATGCCGGCACCGAGCGCCACGACTTGGTCGGGGTCGATGTCCGCCAGCGGCGGCCGGCCGAAGATCGCCTCGATCTGGCATCGTACCAGCGGAACCCGCGTCGAACCGCCGACGGCAACGATCTTCGTCACCTCGGCACGCGTGAGCCCGGCGTCCTTCAGGGCCTGACGGCAGGGTCGGCTCGTCCGTTCGACGATGTCCTTCACGAGCGCCTCGAACGCGGCGCGCGTCAGCACCCGCCGTACCTCCCCCGACCCGTCGGGCAAGCCGAGTACGATCTCCGTCTGGTCGCGATCGCTGAGCGTACGCTTGGTCTGCTCGGCGAGCTGCAACACCTGGGCACGGACCTGAGGATGCGTACGCAGCCGCTCGGGCAAATCGCCGAGGATCTGCTCCGCGAGCCGGAGGTCGAGATCGTCGCCGCCGAGACGGGTATCGCCGTTGGTCGCGAGCACCTCGAAGACCCCACCGCGCAGCCGGAGGATCGAGATGTCGAACGTGCCACCGCCGAGGTCGTAGACCGCGACGATGCCCTCGTCGCCTCGATCGAGCCCATATGCGAGCGATGCCGCGGTGGGCTCGTTCACGAGGCGCAGCACGTCGAGGCCGGCGAGTTTCCCCGCGGCGCGCGTCGCCTGCCGTTGGCTGTCGTTGAAGTATGCCGGGACGGTCACGACGGCTCGCTCGACCGGCTCGCCGAGCGCCGCTTCCGCCCAGCGCTTGAGCTCGCGAAGGACATACGCGGCGATCTCCGGCGGCGTACGCTCGCGGCCGCCGGCGACGATCCGCACGATACGCCCGCCGTCCTTCGGCTCTGCGAAGCGGTATCGCCGCCGGTCCTCGTCCGTCACGTGCTCGTATCCGAGCCCCATGAAGCGCTTGACCGACAGCACCGTGTCAAAAGGAAGCTCGGCCGCCAGCTCCTTGGCGGCACGCCCGACGACGACTTCGTTCCCCTGAACGAACGTGACCGCCGACGGGAGGAGCACCTCGCCCGTCTCGGGGTTCGGGAGACAGCGCGGTACGCCGTCCTCGAGGACAGCCACCAGACTGTTCGTCGTACCCAGATCGATGCCGACGACGCGTGCCATCACACACCCAGCGCTTCGTCGACGTCCTCGACGAGGGTACCCAGGTAGGCGATCTCCGACAGCCGGCGCTTCAGCTCCTGAAGCACGGGCGCGGCTTCCGGATCGGCCGCATCCCACGCCACGAATCGCCCCTCGAGCTCGCGAACGAGCGACTGCAGTCGCGTATCGAGCTCGGCATGGGTCGCCGCCACCGCATCGCGCGAGGCGCCACCAGTCCGGAACGACTCGAGAGCTGCCTGCGTCTCGAAGACGAGCTCCGCGAGCCCCGGCGGCACCCGGTTGTTGTCGCGACCGAGCGACTCCCCGTGCAGCTCGAGCCAGTAGCGCCCTCGCTCCACCGGATCGCGCAGGGTGCGGTACGCCTGGTTGACGGCGGCACTGGCCGCCAGTGACAGCTCCCGCGTGCGATCGTCCGCCGTCTGATGCCGATCGGGATGAACGGCGCGCGACGCATCGAGGTAGCAGCGCTCGAGGTCCTCACGCGCGACACTCAGCCGACGCGGCACGCCGAGCACGGCGAAACGATCGACGTCCCGCTCGAACGGCTGGGGCGCTCCGCACGCGGAACACGTGAGCCGCATGTCCATGCGCGCCCCACACCGCCAGCACGCTCCGTCGTGCTGCTCGACCGCCATCGGCGTCCCGCTCGTCACGCAGACCTCGCGATCACACGATGAACGACGATCCACACCCGCACGAGCGCTTCACGTTGGGGTTCTGCAACACGAAGCCGGCCGACATGAGCTCGTCCTTGTAGTCGAGGATCGTGCCGTTCAAGTAGAGGAAGCTCTTGCGGTCCACCACGAGCTGGGCACCCCCATGCTCGAAGACCTTGTCGCCGTCGCGACGCTGGTCGATGTCCATCTTGTATGTGAGACCGGAGCAGCCACCACCCACGACCTTCACGCGCAGGCCGCCGTCGCTGATCCCCTTCTCGGCCGCGAGCGTCTTGATCTTCGCCGCGGCGCCGTCGGTCATGTCGATCATCGATTGGTCCCGTCAGGCCATCTTCTTCTGCGGCTCGGCCGGCGCGCCGGCACGCTTCTTCTTCCAGTCGGCGATCGCCGCCTTGATGCCGTCCTCGGCGAGCACCGAGCAGTGGATCTTCACGGGCGGCAGCGAGAGCTCCTCCACGATGTGCGTGTTCCTGATCGCGAGGACCTCGTCGATCGTCTTGCCCTTCACGAGCTCGGTGACGTAGCTCGAGCTGGCGATCGCGCTCCCGCAGCCGAACGTCTTGAACTTCGCGTCCTCGACGACGCCGTCGTCACGGATGCGCAGCTGCAGCTTCATCACGTCGCCGCACTCGGGGGCCCCGACGACGCCCGTGCCGACGTTGGGATCCGCCTTGTCGAGCGCACCCACGTTGCGCGGGTTCGAATAGTGATCGAGCACCTTGTCGCTGTACGCCATGGTCTTCTCCTTGGCCGTCTACTCGCGCTGCCACGCGACCGACGCCAGATCGATGCCTTCCTTCGCCATCTCGTAGAGCGGGGACAGGTCGCGCAGCCGGCGGACCTCGGTGACCACCCGATCTACGACGTAATCGACGTCTTCCTGCGTGTTGAAACGCCCGAGCCCGAAGCGGATCGAGGTGTGCGCGAGATCCTCGCCGACGCCGAGCGCCTTCAGCACGTACGACGGCTCGAGCGTCGCCGACGTGCACGCCGATCCCGACGATACGGCAATCGCCGGCATGGATGCCGACGACGCGAGGGCGTGCACCGAGCCGTTCAGCCCCATGAGCATCGACTCGCCCTCGACGTAGGCGAAGCTCAGGTTCAGGTTCCCCGGATGCCGGTGCACCGGATGGCCGTTCAGGTACACCTCGTCGAGCTGGCTCGTGATGCCCTCATGGAGGCGCCGACGCAGGCCGGCGATGCGCTGCGCCTCGTCGGCCATGCTCGCCTTCGCGAGCTCCGCCGCCTTGCCGAAGCCGACGATGCCCGGGACGTTGAGCGTGCCCGATCGCATGCCCCGCTCGTGCCCGCCACCGTGGATGATCGGGGTGAGTCGCACGCGCGGCCCCTTCGAGCGCACGTAGAGGGCGCCGACGCCCTTCGGCCCGTACATCTTGTGGGCCGAGAGCGACAACAGATCGATGCTCATCGCATCGACGTCGATTGGGAGAAGGCTCGCGCCCTGGACGGCGTCGCAATGGAACAGCACGCCACGCTCCCGGCAGATCTTCCCGATCTCCGCGATCGGCTGGATCGTCCCGACCTCGTTGTTCACGAACATGATCGAGACCAGGACGGTCTTGTCCGTGATCGCGTTCCGGAGACCGTCCAGATCGATCATCCCGGTCTTGTCGACCGGGAGATACGTGACGGTCGCCTTGCTCGTGCGCTCGAGGTGCCGGCAGGTGTCGAGGACGGCCTTGTGCTCGGTCACCTGCGTGACGATGTGCGTGCCCTTCTCCTTGTAGAACTCGGCCACGCCCATGATCGCAAGGTCGTCCGATTCGGTCGCGCCGCTCGTCCACACGATGTCTTTCGGCTTCGCGTTTATGAGCGCGGCGACCTGTGCGCGCGCCGTGTCCACGGCCTTCTCCGCCTCCCATCCGAACCCGTGGCTCCGGCTCGCGGCATTACCGAAGACCTCGTTGAAGTACGGCAGCATGGTCTCCAGCACGCGCGGATCCACCGGCGTGGTGGCGTGGTTGTCCATGTAGATGCCCTTGGTCGTCATTGGGACTCCTCGGAGTATACCGGATAATCCGGACCTGTTCGATCAAGTATAGACGCCTCCCCAGCGTGTCAAGGTTGGGAAGGGCCCAATGCCGCGGTTTGGCGCAGAAAATAGCCCGTGTGCGAGGCTTCGGAGCGGGCGATCTGCTCGGGCGTCCCGACCGCGACGACCTGCCCGCCTGCCGACCCTCCTTCGGGTCCGAGGTCGATGATCCAGTCCGAAGCACGCACGACGTCGAGGTTGTGCTCGATGAGCAGGATCGTATTTCCTGAATCCACGAGCCTACTTAGGACGTCCAGCAGCTTCCGCACGTCGTCGAAATGCAACCCGGTCGTGGGCTCGTCGAGCACATAGAGGGTGCGCCCCGTCGCCCGCCGAGCAAGCTCCTTGGCGAGCTTCACACGCTGGGCCTCGCCTCCCGACAGTGTGTTGCCTGCCTGCCCGAGGCGAATGTACGCAAGGCCGACCTCGCGCAGGACGTCGAGCCGCTGTCGAACGGCCGGGACGGCCCCGAGCACGTCGAACGCCTCGGCAACCGTCAGATCGAGCACGTCGGCGATCGAGAGGCCCTTGAAGCGCACCTCGAGCGTCTCGCGGTCGTACCGGCGCCCACGGCAGACCTCGCACGTCACGAAGACGTCGGGGAGGAAGTGCATCTCGATCGCGATGACGCCGTCGCCGGCGCACGCCTCGCAGCGGCCACCTTTCACGTTGAACGAGAAGCGTCCCGGTCCGTAACCTCGGGTGCGTGCCTCGGGTAGCTGCGCGAAGAGCTCGCGGATCGGACCGAAGAGGCCGGTGTAGGTAGCGGGATTCGAGCGTGGGCTCCTCCCGATCGGGGCCTGGCTGATCTCGACCACCTTGTCGACGAGCTGCCACCCCGTGAGCTCGTCGTGAGCCCCTGGCTCTTCGCGCCCGAGCCCCAGCTTTCGCGCCAGCGCGCGATAGATGGTGTCGATGACGAGCGTGCTCTTCCCCGATCCCGACACGCCCGTGACGCAGGTCATCGTGCCGAGCGGAATCGCGACGTCCACGTGCTTCAAGTTGTTGGCCCGCGCGCCGCGCACACCGAGCGACCATCCGGTCCCCCGGCGGCGCTGAGTGGGAACCGGGATCGACTCGATGCCGGCGAGGTACCGCCCGGTGAGCGATGCGGGATTGCTCTGGAGCTCGCTCGGGGTTCCCGTCGCGACGACGTGGCCGCCCTGCACCCCCGCCCCGGGACCCATGTCGATCACGTGATCGGCCGCGAGGATGACATCGCGATCGTGCTCCACCACGACCACGGTGTTGCCGAGGTCGCGGAGCGCCGTCAGCGTACGCAGCAGGCGTTCGGTGTCCCGCTGGTGGAGGCCGATGGACGGCTCGTCGAGCACGTAGAGCACGCCCGTCAGCCGCGACCCGATCTGCGTCGCGAGCCGGATACGCTGCCCCTCGCCGCCCGAGAGCGTCGCCGCGCCGCGATCGAGCGTCAGATAATCGAGGCCGACGTCGACGAGGAAGCCGAGCCGGTCGCGAACCTCCTTCAGGATCGGTCGGGCGATCTCGCTCTCCACCGCGCCGAGCGCGAGCCCGTCGACGAACGCGACGGCCTCGCGGATGGGCAGGGCCGATACCTCGACGATGCTTCGCCCGCCCACCCGAACGAAGCGGGCTTCGCGTCGGAGCCGCGTACCATCGCACGTCGAGCAATGCGTCTCCGCGATCAAGCCTTCGAGCTCGTCGCGGATCCACGACGAGCGGGTGTCGCGAAGTCGGCGTTCGAGCCAGGGCACGAGCCCTTCGAACGGACGGCGCACCATGCCGCGGCCACCCCGCCCCGCGGGAAACGGGATCGCGTGCTCGCCCGAGCCGTACAGGAGCGCGTGACGAACGGGCTCCGGCAGCTCGTTCCACGGCGTCGTGGGCGCGAAGCGATAGTGCACCGAAAGTGCCAGGAGCGTTTCGTCGAGTGTGGGCAGCGCTCGCTGGACGCTCCCGGCGAGCGCGCGCGCCACCGGCGCGTCGGGCTCGGGGACGATGAGCCCCGGATCGAAGCGCCGCTCGACGCCGAGGCCCCCACATGCGGGACAGGCGCCCTGCGGGCTGTTGAACGAGAAGAACCGTGGTGCGAGCTCGGGGAAGGACACGCCGCACACCGCGCAGGCATGCCGCTGGCTGAACAGCTCCGGCACGGCGGTCTCGGATCCGGACGCCGCGACCTCGACGAGTGCGATGCCGTCGCCGTGCCGGAAGGCGATCTCGATCGAGTCGGCGAGCCGCCGCTCGACTCCCGTTCGGAGCACGATGCGGTCGACCAGCACCTCGATCGTGTGGGCCTTCGTCTTCGCGAGCGCGATGTCGTCGCCGAGGTCCACGAGCACACCATCGATGCGTGCGCGGACGAACCCGCCACGCCGGAGCTCGTCGAGCTCACCGCGGTGCTCGCCCTTGCGGCCACGCACGACCGGCGCGTAGATCCAGAGACGGCTTCCATCGGGGTGCCGGCCGAGCCGATCCACCACCTGCTGTACCGTCTGCGCCGCGATGGCATTGCCGCATTGCCAGCAGACCGGCTCGCCGACACGAGCGAACAGCAGCCGGAGGTAATCGGCAAGCTCCGTGATCGTCCCGACGGTCGATCGGGGATTCCGACCGACGCCGCGCTGCTCGATCGCAATGGCGGGCGAGAGCCCGTCGATGCCGTCGCAATCGGGCTTCTCCATCTGCTCGAGGAACTGCCGCGCATACGCGGAGAGCGATTCGACGTAGCGGCGCTGTCCCTCCGCATAGAGCGTGTCGAACGCGAGCGAGGACTTGCCCGACCCCGAGAGGCCCGTCACGACGACCAAACGCTCCCGCGGGATGTCGACGTCGACGTTCTTGAGATTGTGCCCGCGGGCACCGCGGATGCGGATGCTACCCGCCATCGACCGCACGCTCTCCGCGTCGATCACGCACCGAGCGCCGCGCGCGCCGCCTGCACCGCACCTTCGACCGTCGCTTGATACTCGGCGAGCTCGGCGCGCGTCTGCGCCTCGAATCGCATGACGAGGACGGGCTGCGTGTTCGACGCGCGCAAGAGTCCCCATCCGCGGGCGAACTTCACACGCACGCCGTCGACGTCGATGATGTCGAGGCCCGACGTCCGAAAGTGGTCGCGGACGCGGTCGGCGACCGCGAACTTGACCTCGTCCGGGCAGTCCACACGGATCTCCGGGGTCGTGACGGACGGCGGCAGATCGGCGAGCAGCTCGGCCACGGTCCGGCCGGTGCGGGCACACACCTCGAGGAGCCGCGCGCCCGCGTAGACCGCGTCGTCGAAGCCGAAGTAGCGCTCCTTGAAGAAGATGTGGCCGCTCATCTCGCCACCGAGGAGCGCGCCGGTCTCCCGCATCTTCGCCTTCAGGAGGGAGTGGCCCGCTTTCCACATGATCCCATTCCCGCCGCGGGCCGCGATGTCGTCGTAGAGGCGCTGCGAGCACTTCACTTCCGACACGATCGTGCCGCCCGGATTTCGCGCGAGCACGTCGCGCGCATAGAGGACGAGGAGCTCGTCGCCCCAGATGATGCGCCCGTGCGCGTCGACGACGCCGATGCGATCGGCATCGCCGTCGAACGCGATGCCGAGCTCGGCCTTCTCGTCCGCGACGGCGCGGATCAGGTGGGCCATGTTCTCCTCGACGGTCGGATCGGGATGGTGATGCGGGAACCGTCCGTCCATGTCGGTGTAGAGCTCGGTGACCTCGGCGCCGAGCCGCCGATAGATCGCCGGCGCCACCGGGCCCGCCGTCCCGTTCCCGGCGTCGACGACGACGCGGATCGGCCGCGCGAGACGGCCGACGTTCTCGACCACGTAGTCCTGGTACTCGCCGAGGATCGGCCGATGCTCGTGCGTTCCGGCGCCGCGGAGAAAGGTGCCGGCTTCCAGCCGACGCCGGAGGTCCTGGATCTGGTCGCCGTGCAGCGCTTCGCGTCCGAGGCAGAGCTTGAAGCCGTTGTAGTCCGACGGATTGTGGCTGCCGGTGATCTGGATGCCGCCGTCGAGGTTCCAATGGAAGATCGAGAAGTAGACGAGGGGTGTGGTCACGACGCCGAGCTCGATGACGCCGAGCCCGGTCGAGCGGAGACCGTCGATCAGGGCGGCCGCATATGCATCCGAGGTGAGCCGGCAGTCGCGTCCGACGCTCACGCTCCGCGCGTTGCGCTCGAGCGCCAGCGTGCCGAAGGTCCGGCCGAGCGAGCGGGCGAACTCCGCGTCGAAATCCCGCTCGGCGATGCCACGGATGTCGTATTCGCGAAAGATCGACGGGTTCAGTTCAGCACCTCGACGTGGTGCCGCTCGCGCAGGCTCTTCACGACCCAATCCCGGAACCGATCGTCGAGCGCCTGATTCGTCAGGACCTGACGGATGTCGTCCTTCACCTCGTCGAGCGGAACGGCCCGGTCCGACAGGATGCCGTCGAGCTTCAGCAGGTGCACGCCGTTGGGCGAAACGATGGGCATGCTCACCTCCCCCGGCCGGAGCGCAAAGGCGACCTGCTCGAGCGGTGCTGCCATCTCGCCGCGCCTGAAGCTGCCGAGGAGACCGCCGTTCTCGGCGCCGGGGCCCTGCGAATAGCGCCGCGCGAGCGCCTCGAACGGCTGGCCCGCGTCGGCCATCTGCTTGACCGCCTTCGCCTGCTCGACGATGCGCAACGCGTCCCGCTGTGTCATCTCGGCTTGGAACGCGAAGAAGATGTCGCGCACGACGACGCCGCTGCGCTGCGCGAACTCCTGCTTGTGCGACTCGTAGTACCTCTGCACGTCCTCGTCGCTCACGGTCGGGGTCGCGCCTCGGAGGTCCTGTCCCACGAGCTGCGTCTTCTCGATCTCGCCCTTGATGCGCGCGCGATACTCGTCGAGCGTCACGCCCTGCTGCTTGAGCGCCGCCGCGAACTGCTCCTTGGTCATCTTGTTGCGCGCGATCACCTCGGTGACGTAGCGATCGACGTCCTCGGGTTTGGCGCTGATCTTGCGGGCGACGATCTCCTTCTCGAGGATCTTGTCGGTGATGACGGCCTCGAGGAGCGCGTCGTCGGAGGCCCCGTGCGCCCGGCGTTCCGCCCCGTAGCGACGCACTTCGTGGGCGGTGATCGGATCGCCGTCGACCGTGGCCATGATGCGATTCACGGTCTCGGCGATCGCCGGCGACACGACGAGCGACAGCACGACGAGGCCGGCCGCAAGGCGGCCGAACGACATTCCGCGGGTGGCTATCATGCGCTCGCAAGCTTCTGCAACATCGTCGTGAGCTCCGCAATGACGCCGTCGTGATCGCTCGCTTCGGGCCGCACGAGGAGCGCGGTCTCGCTCACGAGCCGCATGCGGCCCTTCGATCCGCGTATGAACTCGAGCAGCTTCGCGACGACGATCGGCGTCGACGGCGCGAACTCGACCAGCACGCCGTCACCGCGGCGGCGGAGCTGTGTCACGTGGAGGTCCTTCAGCCGGCGGCGGAGCGCCATCAGCTGGAGCAGCGTGTCGACGAGGGGCGGAATGGGGCCGTATCGGTCGAGAAGCTCGTCGCGGATCGCGTCCAGGTCGGGGATGCCGCGGATGCCCGCGAGCCGCTTGTAGAGGAGCAGACGCTGGTTCACGTCGGACACGTACCCGTCGGGGATGTAGGCGGGAATGCCGAGCTGAATCTCGGGCTCGACGTCGGGCTCGGCGGCCTCGCCGCGCACCTCGCGCACCGCCTGCTCGAGCATGTGGGTGTAGAGCTCGAGCCCGACCGCGCCGATGTGACCCGATTGCTGCTTGCCGAGCAGGTTGCCGGCGCCGCGGATCTCGAGATCGTGCGCCGCGAGTCGAAACCCGCCTCCCAGGTCGTCGAGCTCCTGCAGCACGCGCAGCCGCTTCTGGGCGTCCGGCGTGATGAGATGCTCGCCGGGAATCAGGAGATAGGCGTAGGCTCGGTGGTGCGATCGGCCGACCCGTCCGCGGATCTGGTAGAGCTGCGCCAGGCCGAACGTGTCGGCGCGGTTCACGATGAGCGTGTTGGCCCTCGGGATGTCGAGGCCCGACTCGACGATCGCGGAGGTGACGAGCACGTTCGTACCGCCGTGCATGAATCCGAGCATCGCGCGCTCGAGCGCCGCCTCGGCCATCTGCCCGTGCGCCACGTCGACCGTCGCCTCGGGTACGAGCTCACGCACGCGCCGCGCCACCTGCTCGATGCTCTCGACGCGGTTGTGGACGAAGAAGACCTGCCCGCCGCGTGCGAGCTCGCGCACGATGGCATCGCGGATCACGCCCTCGTCGTACTTGGTCACGTAGGTCCGGATCGCAAGCCGGTCGACGGGCGGCGTCTCGATCACCGACAAATCGCGAATGCCCGACAGCGACATGTTGAGCGTGCGCGGGATCGGCGTCGCCGTGAGCGTGAGCACGTCCACCGTCGCGCGCAGCGCACGGATGCGCTCCTTGTCCTTCACGCCGAACCGATGCTCTTCGTCGACGACGAGGAGCCCGAGCTCGCGGAATCGGATGTCCTTCTGCAGGAGCCGGTGCGTACCGATCACCACGTCGACGCGGCCGCTCTCGAGCGACGCCACGGTGGCCTTGTTCTCGGCGGCGCTGCGGAAGCGCGACAGCATCTCGATGACGACCGGGTATCCCTGGAAGCGCGCCTGGAACGTCTCGAGGTGTTGCTGGGCGAGAATGGTCGTCGGGACGAGCACGGCCACCTGCTTACCGCCGAGCACCGCGAGAAAAGCCGCGCGCATCGCGACCTCGGTCTTGCCGAATCCGACGTCCCCGCAGACGAGACGGTCCATGGATTTCGCGCTCGTCATGTCGGTCAGGACCTCTTCGATCGCACGCACTTGGCCCGTCGTCTCCTCGAATGGGAAGCGCGCGACGAATTCCTGGTAGAGCGGGTCCGTTTCCGCGTAGGGTCGGCGGCCGTGCGCCTCGCGTGCGGCGTAGACCGCGAGCAGCTCGTGCGCCATGGCCATGAGCGACTCCTTGGTCTTGGCCTTGACGCGCTCCCAGGACGTGCCACCGAGCTTGTCGAGCGGTGGCGCTGCACCGTCGGCCGACACGTAGCGTTGCACGACGTTGATCCGATCGACCGGCACGTAGAGCCGATCGCCGCCCTCGTACTCGAGGTGCAGATAGTCGCCTTCGGTGTCCGCGACCTGCATGTGCTTCAAGCCGCGGTAGACCGCGACGCCGTGGTCGACGTGCACGACGAAGTCGTCCGGCTCGAGCGCCGACAGCATCGAGAAGACGTCGGACGGTCGCTCCCGCCGCCCGCGACGCACGTGTCGACGCTCGCCGAAGATTTCCGTCTCGGTGACGATCGCGAGTCCATCGGCGGGAAGCCGCACCCCGCGCGACAGCTCGCCGACGAGTGCCAGCGGTCCGCGGCCCGGCGCCGTCAGCGCCTGCGCGAACGGCGCATCGGTCGCCAGCGCGCCGAATCCATGCGGCTCGAGCAAGCCACAGAGTCGCGCGCGCTGCGACGGACTGCCCGCCACCAACACGAGCCGCGCGCCCTCGCGCTCCCATTCGCGCAGCCGCTCGGCGACGCCCGCGAGCGGGCTCTCGCCGCTCGCGGGGCTTCGGAGCGCGAGCCCGTCGGTTGCATGGGTGACGGCGCGTAGATCGTCGCCGGCGAGGCTCTCGAGGCCTTCGCTCTCGACCCGCGGGCGCCCGTCGAGTCGTCGGCGCCACTCGGCGGGCGGCAGGTACAATCGATCGGCCTCGGGATGGAAGCGGCCCTCGGCTGCGGCGGCGGCCGCATGCGCCTCGATCTGTTGCCACGCGGCTTCGTTCGCGGTCTCGAGGGCACTCGCCTGCTCGGCCCACACGAGCGTGTTCGCCGGAAGAAAATCGGCGAGCGTTCCGAGCGAATCGTAGAGGTAGGGCAGAAGCGCTTCCATGCCGGGCAGCACGAGGCCCGTGCGCACGGCTTCGACGAGATCGCGCCGCTCCTGACGCGCGAGGGCGACGTCGGCCGCCCGCGCGTCGACGGCGCGCGCGGCGCCGGGCCCGAGCCGATCCTGGGCGAACTCGCGCAGCGGCAGCAACAGCACTTCTTCCACCCGATCGAGCGAACGCTGTGAGACCGTATCGAGGAGCCGGATGCTCTCGATCTCGTCACCGAAGAACTCGAATCGCAGCGCGCTCGTGTAGCCGGCGGGATAGACGTCGAGGATGCCCCCACGAATCGCCAGATCGCCGGGATCTTGCACGAGCGGTACGCGATGGTAGCCCCAGCGCACCAGGCGCTCGGCAAGCAGATCGGGCGCGAGGGTCTCGCCCGCGACGATGTACGCCACCGCGTCGGCGAAGACGTCTCGCGGCAGGCCGCGCTGACCCCACGCCTCGACGGTCGTCACGATCACGGGATCGGGCGTCTGCAGCAGGTGGTAGAAGCCCTCCGCACGCGCGGCGACCGTCTCGCGCGTGGGCGAGAGGGGCTCGAAGGGCGGCACCTCCCAGCCCGGCAGCACGTGCACGCGTCGTTCGAGCGGGCCCAGCGCAGGACGGTCGCCTCGGTAGAAGCAGAGGTCGGCCGCGAACGACTCGGCCGTCGCGGTGTCGGCCACGAGCACGAGGACCGGCCGCGGATGGGCCGCCTGGAGACGCGCGAGGAGCAGCGCGGACGCACTCCCGCGCAGCCCGGTGAGCCGGATCGGCTCGCCGAGCGGCGCCGCGAGGTCACGCGCGAGTCGCGTGATCAGATCGGACAGGCGCGGGCCAGCCACGGAACGAGCGAGTGTGCCCGAGACCGCGGTCGCAGGGAACCGGTCAGCCGCGGCGATTCGGCGAGGCGGCCGTGGCCTGCGGACCGTCGATCGTCCCGAGCACCTTCACCGTCATCGTCGGATGGCTCGGGCTCGTCGTCCGCAGCACGAGCTCGTCGCTGAATCGGCCCGTCGAGGCGGTGGCATCGAGCTCGACGACGACGCGCTGTCCGGCGGCCCCGATCGCGGGCTCGATCCAGGCGCGCAGCCGCGGGCTCGCGGCTTCGACCGCCACGACGCTCGCGGTACCGCCCGGCCGCCCGGCCGAGACCGTGATCTCGCGGCGTACCACGTCGCCTCGGCGCACGTGACCGAGATACAGCGGGACCGGTCGCACGATCAGGTCGGTCAGGACTTCGCCCGTGAGCGTGACGGGTACGGTCGGGGCGGCGGGGTCGTTCGTATAGACGGTCACCGTCTTGGTCGTGCGCCCTGCGAGCCGCCCGGTGTCGAGGCTCACCGTGACCCATGCGTCTTCGCCGGGCGGAATCGCCTCACCGGTCGCGACGCCCACCGTGCAGGCGCACGTGCCCTTCACGTGATCGACGCGCATGGCGCCCGTGCCGGTGTTTCGCACGCGGAAGACGTGATCCACCAGCGTACCCTGCTCGACGCTCCCGAAATCGTGGACGGGTGCGTCGATCACGGCGCGCGGCGCGGTGTCGTCAGCCAGCAGGGGCGCCGGCGCCAGCAGTGCGAAAAGGAGCCAGACGCACGCGAGCCGGCGGGGATGCGCCACGCGCATCGCTCTACCGCCGGCTCGTCGAGCGTGCAATCGGATCAGGGTCAGTTGCCGTAGAGGCAGCTGCACTCGTTCGGATCGCCCTCCGGGAGACAGCGACCCGCACAATCGGCGTCGGTCTGACAGAAGATCGTCTGGTCGGTGCCGCGGCACGCGTTTCCGGTGGTGTCGCACGGACCGACGTTGCAGCTGTCGGGCCCGTTCGGATCACAAGTCTCGCCCTGGTCGACCCGGCCGTTTCCGCAGAGATGGAGCAGCGTGAGGGTGAATTTGATCGCATTCGATTTCAGCCGGTGGCCGGTGTCCGTGATACCGGTCGCGACGGCCCGGATGACGAGCGGCAGCGAGACGTAGACGTTCGGCGGCAATCCCGAGTATTGCTCGCGGAGGCAGCTGAGCACCTGCGCGTCGACCATCGGGAGGAGCTGGACGAAGGCCAGATGCGGCACGCCGGCAGCCGTGTTGCCGAAGTCGGGCGGAGTTCCGACCGGGAACAGGTGCGCGCCGGCGAAGATCGTCGAGTTGCGCAACTGCCGGCACGCGGTCGGGAATCCCTTGCGCGTGGGCACGAACTGCCTGAACCGGTTCGCGCCGGCGATCCGCAGTCGGATGTCCACCCGATCGATGCTGACGCCTTGGGCCGTCATGGTGTTCTGAAGCTGCATGTAGCCCTGGCACGACGTCGGCGGATAGAGGATCGACGACGAGAGACTGATGATGTCGGAGGCTACCGGAATGCCGTTCGTCACCGACGGAATCGTGCACGTCCCGCCGCCGCCCGAGGCTTCCGCCTCGAAGAAACCGACGGCGCGCAGCGAGAGCCCGTCGTCGGGCACCTCGGCGCGAGCCGTCCCCGCGACCAGGATCATCGCCGCCAGTGCGACCCGCAGCTTGTTCCACCGATTTCCCATTGTTCCTCTCCTCCCAACCCCTCCGACCCCGACGCCTGCACGCGTCAGAGACGATCCACGATGTCCTGCGCCGTGAGCGACACGAACGTCACGCGACCCACCTGCTCCACGGCGATGAAGCGAATTTTGCCATCGACCGATTTCTTGTCCGCCCGCATCGCCGCGGCGAGCGCCGCGACCGGAACGTCGGGCGGAATCGTCACGGGAAGCCCGAGGCGCTCGAGCAGCCCCGAGATGCGGTCGACCGTCGCCGCGGCGCACAGGCCGAGACCGGCCGACACGCGCGCGGCGGCCACCATGCCGATGGCAACCGCCTCCCCGTGCAAGAAGCGCCCATAGCTCGTCACGGCCTCGAGCGCATGGCCGATCGTGTGCCCGAAGTTGAGCACGGCGCGCTCGCCACGCTCCTCGCGCTCGTCGGCCGCCACGACGGTCGCCTTCTGCCGCGCGCACGCCGCCACGATCGGCACGAACGCCGTCGGGTCGACGGTGAGCACGGCGCTGGGATCGCGCTCGAGCCCTGCGAACAAGTTGGCGTCACCGATGACGCCGTACTTGACGACCTCGGCGAGCCCCGCGACGAGCTCCCGACGCGGCAGCGTTCCGAGCACGCCCACGTCCGCCAACACGAGGCGGGGCTGATGGAACGCGCCGATCAGGTTCTTCCCGACGGGATGATCGACCGCCGTCTTCCCGCCGATCGCCGCGTCGACTTGCGCGAGGAGCGTCGTCGGGGCCTGGACGATCGGGAGTCCGCGCAGCAGCGTCGCCGCGGCGAACCCGGTCACGTCACCGACGACGCCGCCCCCGAGCGCCACGAGCGGCGTTCCGCGTTCGATCCCCGCCCGCAAGAGCGTGTCGAACATGCCCGACAGCGTCGCGAGCGTCTTGTGCTCCTCGCCGTCCGGAATCTGCACGACGACGGGCGTCATGCCGGCGAGCGCCAGCGAGCGCTCCACGCGGCCGCGATAGAGCGCCCCCACGCGATCGTTCGTCACGAGCCCGCAGCGACCCCGGAATCCCAGCGTCGCCATGCGACCGCCGATCGTGTCGAGCACGTCGAGGCCGACGACGACGTCGTACGAGCGCGCGCCGAGCTCGACGCGGACCGTCTCCTCAC
>OELV01000044.1_pt1 | contig 21845 bp, 19 predicted proteins | sample 1503271 | NCBI WGS metagenome assembly OELV01 (sample SAMEA104379593, study PRJEB20068) | metagenome | biome: 1000743; feature: 77; material: 1998 | place: USA | collected 2012 | depth 25 m
AAGTAGGCGAGGTCGCCCAGGTTCGCGAACCCGAAGAAGCCGGGGACGAGTGCCACGTGGACGCGGGTCATCGCGCGCTCACGAGCGACTCCTCGGCGGAGATGCCGGGAATGCCCCACGACTGGATACGGCGCGCGTTGTCGCCGTCCTCGTAGCGGGGGAGCCGCCCCTCGTTCCGCCACAGGCGGTAGGCGAGCGCGGCCGCGAGGACGCGAACGGGATAGTCGCGCGGCAGATCCTTCAAGTACGGTTGCGCCGTGACGAAGTCTCGCGCGCCGAACTGACGCATGATCATGACCAGTCCCCCGTTCCTGGGGCCGATGTTGTAGGCGAGCAGGGCCAGCAGCGGATCGCCATGCATCTGATCGTAGTAGATCCGCAGCGTCGCGGCCGCGAGGAATGCGTTGTGCTGGGGGTTCGCGAGATCGACCTCGGATACGCCGAGCTGTCGCTTGGTCTGCGCGAGGGCTTCGGCGGGCGGCGCCGTGATTTGGAAGAGGCCGTGGCCACCATCGGCGCTGTCGCGCGGCCGGAAGGACGATTCGGCCGCGGCGATGCCCATGAGGACCTCGGCATCGACACCGAACGCCTCCGCCGCCTCGTGGACCGCTGCATCGTACGGCTTCGCCCGCTCGAGCATGCGCTCGATGGCGCGGAGATCGGCGCGCCGGTAGGCGGCGTAGATCTGATGCCCGAGGGTCGTCCGCTGGGCCTCGACCGAGCCGCCGACCGCCTGACGGAGGCTCGCCAGGTCGGCGCGGTAGAGCGGGTGAAACGTCCCGACGCTCGCGACGATCGCGAGCCCGCTCGCGATCCCGAGCGGAAGGCGCGCATGTCGGGCCGCCAGCCAGGACCGCGCGCTGAGCCACCCACGGAGCCCGCCCGCGCTCGCGACGCCGATGACCAGCACGGTCGCCGCGAAGGGCAGCAGGTGAACCCACAGCCGATCGCCGGCGAAACGCGCCGCGAAGTGGCCGAGCGCCATGGTGACGAGCACGAGTGCCGTGATCAGCACGGCCGTTGCCTCGACCGCGCCCTCGAGCCCGATCTGCCAGGCCGGGCTCGCGCGACGCCGCCGTCGCGGGCGTGCTCGCCGTCGTCGTCCTGCCGCCGCTCCCGCCACCCCGCTTCCGCCAGGTCTCTTCTACGTTCGCGATGCCGCGAGGCGGAGCACCTCTGCGTAGCCGCGCGCCACACACGCCTGTCCGAGCGCGCCGCGCTCACGGAGCATCCCGTGCATGCGGCGGAGATTGTAGTGCGGCACGGTCGGCAGCAGATGGTGCTCGAGATGGAAGTTCACGCAGTTCGGCGCGATGAGCAGGCGCTCCCACCAGCGTGCAACGGTCGTGCGCGTGTTGTTCATCTCGTCCGCCGGATCGGGAACCATCGCGTGCTCGGCGATCGAGCGGATGCGCATCACGAGGCTGTACGTCGTGAGCCATGCGCCGACCCACAAGAGGTAGAGGGCGGGATGTCCGGCGAGCGTCAGAATGCCGAGCAGGATGCCGTTCGTGACGAGCACGCCGGTGAAGGCCTCGAGGCCCGCGTCGAAGTTCCGCTTGACCCGCCCACGTGAGCGACCGAGGTCGCGCCGTACCGTCGCCTTGAGCCGCTTCAACCCGGTCTGTCCGGAGAGGTCACGCCAGACCTTGCGGCGAAAGCTCGCTCGGTCGATCGGGAACGGCTGCGCGAGGGGAAGGTCGGGATCCTCATCCGTCCAGTTCTTGGCGTGGTGCTGGAGGTGGTAGGGCCGGTAGGGGCGCGTGTCGCTCCAGATGGGGAACGCGCAAAGCCAGTTGCCGACGAAGTCGTTCACGTGGCGATTGGCGAAGAGCGACCGGTGCGCGGCCTCGTGCATGAGGACGGCGAAGCCGAGCTGCCGGGCGCCGATGACGAATAGGGCGGCGATGATGGTGAGCGGGTTCGGCCACCACGCCACCGCCGCGAACGATGCGGCCACGAGCGCCCAGTTGACGGCGACCGAGAGCCAGCTCCGCCCGTCGCGCATGACGAGCAGCGTCCTGATGTCCTCGCGCGAGAGCGCTTGGCGCCAGGCGGGTGACTCGGTGCTCACCCCAGGATGATGACCGAAGCGCGGCGACATCGTCAATCCTGACGGCCACGTAGCTGGATGAGCTCGATCTTGTATCCGTCCGGGTCCTCGATGAACGCGATCTCCGAGCCGCCGTGCTTCATCGGCCCGGGTTCGCGCACGATCTTCGCGCCCTTGGCGCGGAGATCCGCGCAGGCGCCGTAGATGTCCTCGACTCCGAGGGCTAGGTGCCCGAAGGCGTTGCCGAGGTCGTACTGCTTCGTGTCCCAGTTGTGCGTGAGCTCGACGACGGTGTGCTGCGCCTCGTCGCCGTACCCCACGAAGGCCAGGGTGAAGCGGCCGTCGGGATAGTCCTTCCGGCGGAGCAACCGCATGCCCAGGACCTCGCAATAGAAGCGGAGCGAGCGCTCCAGGTCCCCCACGCGCAGCATCGTGTGCAGCATCCGCATGCGAGTTCGCCTACCAGGGGGACGCGTGCGATGCCACTGCCATCCTGGTATAGCCGCTCCGCGTCAATTTCGTTGGACGGGTAGGAGATCCGCTCGATGGCGACCGAATTCTTCAACGACGACATGCGCTTGTTCATCGACCATCGGGTCGATTGGACTCGCTACTTCAGCTTGAAGCGCGGCGACGGCGTTGACGCCGCCGCCGACGTGGAGACCTACAAGTCGATCCTCCAGACGTCGGGTGAGATCTGCGCCGAGATCGGCGCGGCCGCGCGCGACCACTGGCACGAGGAGGTGCGGCTCGAGAACGGCCTCGTCGTGCGGCCGCCGCACATCGACGCCGGGTTCGAGAAGCTCAAGAAGGCTGGCCTGATCTGTCTGACGCTCGATCCGAAGTACGGCGGCTACGCGCTGCCCGCGATCGTCAACTGCGCGTACCTCGAGATGGTGTCGCGTGCCGACACGAGCCTCATGACCATCATCGGCCTGCAGGCCGGCGTCGCCCTCGACATCGAGAAGTACGGCAGCGACGAGATCAAGGCGCGTTACCTCCCGCACTTCGCCTCGGGCGAGCACCAGGGCGCGATGGACCTGACCGAGCCGCAGGCGGGCTCCGATCTGGGCGGCATCGTCACCAAGGTCTTCAAGGAGGGCGATCGCTATTTCATCACCGGCGAGAAGATCTTCATCACGAACGGGGGCGCTGACATCCATCTCGTCCTCGCGCGCGATGCGGCGACAGCCGATCAGTCGAAGGGCACCACGAACGGGCTCAACCTCATGCTGGTGCCGCGCGTGCTGCCCGACGGTACGGCGAACCGCGTGAAGACCGCGCGCGTCGAGAAGAAGATGGGCATCCACGGCTCGCCGACGTGCGTCATCGAATTCGACCACGCCGAGGGATACCTGCTCGGCAAGCCGGGGCAGGGCTTCAAGGCGATGCTCGATCTGATGAACAACGCGCGCCTCGGTGTTGCGGCGCAAGCACTCGGCGTCGCGCAGGGGGCCTACGACGAAGCGCGGTCTCATGCCGAGCAGCGCGTGCAGTTCGGGCAGCCGATCATCCAGCAGCCGCTCGTCAAATCGATGCTGACGCTCATGGCCATCAACATCCAGGCGGCGCGCGCGCTCATCTACCACACGTCGGCCATCATCGATCAGGTCGACGCGTTACGGACCTACCTCGAGTCCGATCGCTGTCGTGCCGATCCCGATCGCGCGAAGCTCCAGCAGGAGCTCGAGCACAAGCTCCAGCTGATCCGCTTCTACACGCCGCTCGTGAAGTACTTCGCCACCGAGATCTCGAACCACGTGACGCGCGCCGGCATCCAGGTGCACGGCGGCATCGGCTACATGGCCGAGTCGCCCGCGGGGCACTACCACTCGGACTCGATCATCACGACGATCTACGAGGGCACGTCGGAGATCCAGGCGAGCTTCGCGTTGAAGGAGATGGCGAAGGGCGCGCTCTTCGCCGCGCTCGAGGAGACGAAGACCGAGCTCGAGACGTTGCGCGGAAAGTTCCCCGAGCTGGCGGGCCAGGTGATCGACGGCATGCAGATCATCATCGAGACGTCGACGGCGCTCATGGGCGACCCGCAGTACGCGCTGCTGAACGCCAAGCGCGTCTCCGAGATGGTGATCGACGTGGTGACGAGCGCCGAGCTGCTCCTCCAGGCGCAGTACGCCGACGTCAAGGTCGACGTCGCGGGCAGCTTCATTCGCCGGCACATGCCGTCGGTCGAGATGAACGCCCGGCGCATCCGCGGTGGGGATGCGACGCGGATCAAGCGCTACGATCGGATCCTCGGGCTCGGCGGCTGAGGGTCGGCGGCGGCCTCTGAATCAGATTCTGCGTTCGCCGCCGAAGTGCGCGTCCGAGGCCGGCGCGATCCGCGCGGACGGGCCATAGTTTGACAGTCTGCCTGCACGTGTGGGATTGCCCGCGGCCACCGGAGAGCTTCATGTTCACCCTTCCTCGCAGCGGGATGACGGTCTTGTCGATCGTTTTGCCGCTACTGGCCGGCTGCGGAGAACCGGTGCATGGCCCCGTCGTCCCGGGGCCGCGGCTCGGTGGTGAAGCGATCGCGGTGGCGCCGTTCGACGTCGGCGCCGCCGAGGTGGTCTCGTACAACCTCCCCTACGAGGAGCTCGGCCGGGAGCTTGCCGCCGACATTGCCGTCGAGCTTCGCGAGCGCGGGCACGAATCCGATGTCGTCTCCGGTGCCAGGCCGCCGGCCAATGGCGCCGTCGTGCGGGGTCGAATCGTGCGCATCGACGGCGGCAGCTACGCGTTGCGCTTCTGGATCGGCCTCGGAGCAGGGCGCGCACAGCTCGCGGTCGAGGGAACCGTCGAGCGGGCCGACGGCACGAAGCTCGCTTCGTTTCGCGTGCGGCGCTCGTCCTCGGGCGAGGCGCAGCTCGGCTTCGCCAACGATCATTTCCTCGTCCAGAAGTGCCGGCGCGTTCTGGCCGGTGACATCGCCGAGATGGTCGACACGGGACAGTATCGCGAGCGGTAGGCTGTGAGCGGGCGAGATGCCCGTCCCGCCGTGTCCGCGAGTGAGCGGGACGTCGAGCGCATGTGCTCATGACGGGCAGCGTCTGCCGATCAGCGCAGGTCGCCGCGCAATGCGAGGACCTGCGCCTGCAGCGCTTCGGCCAGCGCCGCCTCGGGCATGACGGGCGGCCCGGCGACCACTTCGATCCGGGACCAGAATCGCCGGAAGGGCCGGCGCATCGCCGGGCCGCCCTGGCGGCTGAAGAAGCTTCCCCACAGGCCGCGCAGCGCCATCGGGATCACCGGCACCGGCGTACGTCCGACGATGCGCTCGATGCCCGGGCGAAAGGGATTCAGGTCCCCCGTCGTCGTGATGCGGCCCTCCGGAAAGATGCAGACGAGATCGCCGTCGGCGAGCGCCCGCGCGACCTCGTCGTACGCTCGTTCGAGGCGGGCCGGATCTTCCTTCCGCGATGCGATCGGGATGGCGCGTCCCGTACGGAAGACGAAGCTCAAGATCGGGATCTTGAAGATGGTGTGATCCATCACGAAGCGGATCGGCCGGCGCGATGCCGCCGCGATCACGAGCGCGTCGACGAAGCTCACGTGGTTGGCGACGATGACCGCCCCGCCCTCGGCGGGGAGATGCTCGAGCCCGCGCTGCTGCACCCGGTACACCGTGTGCACGAGCACCCAGATGATGAAGCGCACCAGGAACTCCGGGATCACGGTGAAGATGTACGCGGCGACCGCGAGGTTCACGAGGGCCGTCACGAGGAAGAGCTGCGGGATGGAGAGTCCGGCCATACGCAGCGCGATGCCGCTCAGCGCCGCGATCACCATGAAAAACGCGCTCACGACGTTGTTGGCGGCGATGATGCGCGAGAGATGCCGAGAGTCGCTCCGGCGTTGCACGAACGCCAGCAGCGGGACGATGAAGAATCCGCCGAAGATGCCGATGAGCACGAGGTCGGCCGCGACGCGCCAGTGTCGCCAGCTCGCGAGGAAGGCCGCTACGTCGAGCCCGTTCGGCGGTCCGGCGGCCGCGGAGGTCGCCCACGCGAGATCGAGGGCGAAGACGGTGAGCCCGAACGCGCCGAGCGGCACGAGCCCGAGCTCGATCATGCCGCCCGAGAGCCGCTCGCAGAGCATGCAGCCGACGCCGATGCCGATCGAGAAGGTCGCCAGAAGGAGCGTCACCACGTGCTCGTTGCCGCCGAGCACGTCGTGGCCGAGGCCCGGGAACTGCGCCAGGAAGAGGGCGCCGTAGAACCAGAACCACGCGATGCCGAGCACGGAGAGGAAGACGCTCCGCACCTCGCGCGCGAAGCCGATCAGCCGCCAGGTCTCCACGAACGGGTTCCAGCGGATGCGGAGCCCCGGGTCCTCGGCCGGCGCGGGCGGTATGTGACGGCTCACGAGCCAGCCGATCACGGCGAGTGCGATGGTCGTGCCCGCGACGATCGCGGGGCCGGAGCCGGGCAGGGCGACCAGCACGCCGCCCAGCAGCGTGCCGACGAGGATCGCGACGAACGTCCCCATCTCGACGAGCGCGTTGCCGCCGACGAGCTCGTCCTCGCGGAGGTGCTGCGGGAGGATGCTGTACTTGACCGGGCCGAAGAGCGTCGAGTGGACGCCCATGAAGAAGAGGGCGCCCAGCAGCACTGGGGCGCTCGTGAGGACGAACCCCACCGCGCCCACGCACATGATGGCGATCTCGAGCATCTTCACCGCGCGGATGATGCGCGTCTTCTCGAGCTTGTCGGCGAGCTGTCCGGCCGTCGCCGAGAAGAGGAAGAACGGGAAGATGAAGACGCCGCCGGCGAGGTTCACGAGCACGTCGGGGGACAGCGGCGCTTCGGCCACGCCGAACGCGAAGAGGATGACGAGCGCGTTCTTGAAGACGTTGTCGTTGAGCGCGCCCAGGAGCTGGGTCCAAAAGAACGGCGCGAAGCGACGCACGCGTAGGAGCTGCCCTTGGGCCATGCCCGGATCGCTTTACTACGCGCGGGCGACGTGGATGCAACCCACGGGCCGCCGGCTCAGACCGGCGGCCCGGGTGCAAACCTCACTCTTTGCCTTCGTACTTGAACGACACCTTCACTTTGGCGCGATAGGCGAGCACGACGCCGCCCTCGAGCTGCATGTCGAGCTCGCTCACCTCGGCGATGCGCAAGTCGCGGAGCGACTTCGAGGCGCGCTTGACCGCCGCTGCAGCCGCCTTCTCCCAGGACTCGGTGCTGGTGCCGACCAGCTCGATCACCTTGTACACGCTCTCGGCCATGGATCCTCCCGGCGCAAGTGGCGTCCACGCGGACGCCGGTGATGTGCTCCTCATAGTCCCATGCCCGGCGTTCGCCAAGACTGTATAGTGCGGCCGTGACCGAGCCGCGCCCCGGCGTCGTGGAAAAGGGCTTCCGCGCCGCGTTCGGTCGCGACCCCGAGGTGACCGCGAGCGCCCCGGGACGGGTGAACCTGATCGGCGAGCATACCGACTACAACGGCGGCGCCGTGCTGCCGACCGTCATTCCGCAGCGGACGACCGTCGGGCTCGCGCGGCGGGCCGATCGCCGCGTGCGTGTGCACACGACGTTTGGGGAGGCCGAGGCGACCTATGCCCTCGGCGCCGAGACCCCGCGCCGCGATTGCTTCGACTACGTGCAGGGGTGCACGTGGGCACTCGCCGAGGCGGGCCTCGACGTCCCGGGCTGCGACGTGTTCATCGACTCGACGATCCCTGCCGGGAGCGGCCTCTCGTCGAGCGCGGCGCTCGCGGTGGCGCTCCTGCGTGCGCTCCACGAGCTCGCAGCGCTGCCCGCCGACGAGATCGTGCTCGCCCGCCTCGCCCATCGCGCCGAAACCGGCTTCGTGGGGGCTCGGGTGGGCCTGATGGACCAGATGGCCGTGAGCCTCGCCGACGAGGCGTCGGCGCTCCTTCTCGACACGCGGACGCTCGTCAGCGAGCGCGTGCCGTTGCCACGGCGGGCCGAGCTCGCGGTGATCGATTCGGGCGTGCGCCATGCGCTCGCAACGGGTGGCTACAACGTGCGTCGCGCCGAATGCGAGCGCGCCGCGGCGGTGCTCGGCGTCGAGCAACTCTGTCGGCTCGGCCTCGACGCCCTCGATCGTGTCGCGCGGCTCCCGGCGCCGCTCGATCGGCGCGCGCGGCACGTCCTGACCGAGCATGCCCGGGTGGGCGAAGCCGTGCGGGCGATGCGCGCGGACGACGTCGCGGAGCTCGGGTCGCTCTTCCTCGCGTCCCACGCGTCGCAGCGTGACGACTACGAGGTGTCGGTGCCGGAGGTCGATCGCCTGGTCGATCGCGCGTGCACCGAGCGCGGCGTGTACGGTGCCCGGCTCACGGGTGGAGGCTTCGGCGGCGCGATCGTGCTCCTGGTCGAGCGCGGGCACGCGGCCGCGGTGGCATCGCGCGTGGTCGATTCGGATCGGCGCGAGCATGGTGGGGCCGCGAGGGTCGTCGTGCCGCTCACCACGTGACGTCCGAACCGCGCACGACCTCCAGCCGCGCGAGGTACGAGTCGCGCGCGATCTCGATCGCGCCGAGCGAGGCCAGGTGCGGCGTCGAGAGCTGGACGTCGAGGAGGCCGAAGTTGCGTGCCGCGAGATGCGCGACCAGCTCGGCCAGCGCCACCTTGGACGCGTCGCGCACGCGGTGGAACATCGACTCGGCGGCGAAAAGACCGCCGACGGCGACCCCGTAGACGCCGCCCACGAGCGCGCCATCGCGCCACGTCTCGACGCTGTGGGCCCAGCCGAGCTGGTGGAGTCGGACGTACGCGTCGAACATGCCCGGTGTGATCCACGTCGGACCGTGGGCCGTGGCGCAGCCGCGCATCACGTCGGCGAACGCGACGTCACGCGTGACCGCGAACCGGGAGCGGACACGGCGCAGGCTTCGCGACGTGTGAAAGGCGTCGAGCGGTAGGATGGCCCGCGGATCGGGCGACCACCACAGCAGGCGGCCGCCGTCGTCCGGCCACGGGAAGATGCCGGATCGATAGGCCGCGAGCAGCGTGCCGGGCTCGAGGTCCGCACCGATCCCGAGCGGAGCCCGCGGCGGGGCCTCGTCCGGTGGCGGGAACGCCCAGCGCGACGGCGGCGGCTCGATCGGCTGCACCGAGGTGTCGATAGGCGAGTGGGGGTCAGGTCGCGAGCAGGCTCCGCGCGATCTGCGAGACCTGGATTTCGTCGGTGCCGGCATAGATCTGGAGCACCTTGGCATCCCGGCAGAGCTGCTCCACGCGATACTCGGCCATGTACCCGTTGCCGCCGAAGAGCTGCACGGCTTCGAGGGCGACCTCCATGGCGGCCTGCGCGGAGTAGAGCTTCACCGCCGACGCCTCCGCGAACTCCATCGCTTTGCCGTGGATCGCCATCTCGATCTGTCGGAAGATCATGTTCTGGAGGTTCATACGCGCGACCTCCATCTTGGCGAGCTTCAATTGGATCAGCTGATACTCGCCGATCGCCTTCCCGAAGGACACGCGCGTTCGCGCGTAGTCGAGGCAGAGCTTCAGGCACTCCTCGACGATGCCGAGGGCCATCGCGGCGACGCCGGTGCGCTCCATCGTGAACGTCGCCTTGGCGCCCTGACGGCCGGGGACGTTCTCGGTCTCGCCGAGCAGGCGATCGGGCTCGCAGAAGACGTCTTCGAGGAAGAGCTCACCGGTGGGCGAGGAGTGGAGTCCCATCTTGCGCAGCGGCTTCGACTGCGTGAGCCCCTGCATGCCCTTCTCGACGACGAAATTGAGGACCTTACGCTCCTTCAGCAGGGTGTCGCCGTCGTCGAGCTTGCAGATGAAGACGATCGTGTCGGCGTACGGGCCGTTCGTGATGAAGGTCTTGTTGCCGTTCAACCGGTACCCGTCGCCATGCCGGCGCGCGGTCGCCTTCATGCCGCCGAACGCGTCGGAGCCGGAGCCCGGCTCGGTGATGGCCCACGCGCCGATCTTGTCGAGCGTGAGCAGATCGAGTGCCCATCGCTCCTTTTGGCTCGTGGTGCCTTTCGACAGGATCGCCTGCGCCGTCAGGCCGACCGACACGCCGAGCGCCGTCACCATGCCGGGGCAATAGCGGCAGAGCTCGATGATGGGGATGAACTGCATGGCCGGGTCGTGCCCGTCGCCGTCGCCGCGCTTTTCCTTCTTCTTGCCCGCCTTCTCCGCCTCGATCTGGTGCTGGAACCGCTGCCGCGCCGCCTCGTCGAGGCCGAACGTCTGCATCATCTTCTTCAAGATCGGATAGGGCGGCAGATCGCCATGCTCGAGCTCTTCCAGATGCGGCACGATCTCGGCCTCGATGAAGCGACGGATCATGTCGCGGATCATCACGTGGCTCTCGTTCCATTCGATCATGGGATGCCCTCCGAGCCGGCGATAATGCTTCGGTTGCCAGGGATATGCCAGCGCCGTAAGTCATGCCGATGCCCTATCGCGGCGTGATCTTCGATCTCGGCGGCGTCGTGTGCGGGTCGCCGCTCCACGCCATCGCGGCGTTCGAGCAGGAGCACGGCATTCCCGCGGGCTTCGTGAACCACGTCGTCGTGACGACGGCGCCGTCCGGTGCGTGGTCGCGCCTCGAGCGCGGCGAGCTCGACCTCGTGCGATTCTTCGAGGCCTTCGAGACGGATTGCGCCGCGGCGGGGCAGCGCATCGATGCCCGCGCGATGATGGGTCGCGTCGCCGAGGCCGCGACACCGCGCCCCGTGATGCTCGAGGCGATCCGCCGCTTGCGCGAGAAGGGCTTTCGCGTCGCCGCGCTCACGAACAACTGGCGGACGGAGACCGATGCCGCCTCGGCCCTCCAGACGCACTTCGACGTCGTCGTCGAATCGGCGAAGGAAGGGCTCCGCAAGCCCGACCCGCGGATCTATCGTCTTGCGTGCGAGCGTCTCGGCGTCACGCCCGAGGAAGCCGTCTTCCTCGACGACATCGGGTTGAACCTCAAGTCGGCGAGGGCACTCGGTATGACGACGATCAAGGTCGCCGACCCCGACGACGCGCTCGTCGAGCTCGAGGAGATCCTCGGCTTCGAGCTCCGTGGCGACGGCGGCCCCGTGCAACGCGTCACCTATCGGACGCCCGACGGCATCGTGCTGGTCGCTGAGGCGCACGGCGATCCGACGGCGCCGCCGGTCGTGATGCTGCACGGTGGCGGGCAAACGCGCTACGCATGGGGCGGCACCGCGGCCGCGCTCGCGTCGGCGGGCCGCTACGTCGTCAACATGGATCTGCGCGGGCACGGTGACAGCGGCTGGGCGCCCGACGGCGACTACTCGCTCGAGGCCTTCGTGCGCGATCTGGCCCTCGTCGCGCGTGAGCTCGGCCGTCCGCCGGCCGTCGTCGGCGCGTCGCTCGGCGGGCTCGCGGCGCTCCTCACGGCCGGGGAGGCGGCGCCGGAGCTCGTGTCGGCGCTCGTGCTCGTGGACATCGCGCCGCGCATGGACCCGGTCGGCGTCGAGCGCATCGTGAGCTTCATGACGGGAAATCCCGACGGCTTCGCCACGCTCGAGGAGGCGGCCGACGCCATCGCGGGCTATCTGCCGCATCGTCCGCGGCCGAAGGACCTGCGCGGGCTCCAGAAGAACCTCCGGTTCGGGCAGGATGGCCGCTGGCGCTGGCACTGGGATCCGGTGTTCATCACCGGCAAGCAGCGCCCGGGGGCGTCGCGCGATCCCGAGCGTCTCGAGCGCGCCGCGGCACGGCTGCGCATCCCCGTCTTGCTGGTGCGCGGGCGGATGAGCGACATCGTGAGCGAGACCGGCGCGCAGGCGTTCCTCGACGTCTGTCCCGGCGCGCGCCTCGTCGACGTATCCGACGCCGGCCACATGGTCGCCGGCGACCGGAACGATCTCTTCACCGACGCGGTGGTGGACTTCCTCGTCCGCGGCTAGCGCGGCCGAGCGCCGGGGTCACTCCTTCACTTTGAGCTTGTCCGCGTTGTCGCGGATGAATCCGCGGATGTCCTCGGCCATGTCGAGGAGCCGCAGCCACTGCTCCTTGTAGAGCGTGACCGGAAAGCGCCCGAGCCCGTAGACGGACACGCCGCCCTTCTCCGACACGCGAATCGATCCGCCGCGTGACGCGGCCTTCTTCAGCCGCTCGTTCTCCGCCCTGAGGCGCTCGAGCTCCGTCTCGTTGTCGTCCGCCATGAGGACGAAATAGCAATCCTCCGATGCGGCGGCCAGCGGTGGGGTGTGGGTCGGTTCGTCGACATCGCCGGCCAAGCGACTTGGCGGGTGGTCGCCTTGCTAGGCAGACGCATCGCCGAGCCGTTGTCGTGACAGCGCAAACGTCACTACCGAGACGGTAATCGCCTCGACTGCGAGATTCGTGAGGTGATACGCCGTCGGCTCTTGGTCGACGAGCATTCCGAGAACCCGCGCAATCCCGGCCCCGCCCACCGAAAATACCACCATCAAGAGACCTGCAAAGGTCGACGCCGGCCGTTGCATGCACCAGATTTGAAAGCAGCCGATCCCAACCAGGAGACCTCCGTGAAAGGCGCGGATTTCGGTCAGCGCGCTCGGTACCATGGACAAGCCGGCTTGCTGGGCGAGGGACGCGGGTGCGACGACACAAGCGACTCCGGCGAATAAGCAAAAGGCGCCGTTGAGCGCGAGGACAATGCGGTCAAGAGACATGGAATCCTCCCGAGGCCATCTCATCCATCGTCGTCATCCTTTTGTGCCCAGGGTGAAACCGAACCTCTGCATCGTGACGAACCGGTCACTCGGCTCGACCGCGAGGAGCGCTCCGCGCAAGTCGGCTTCGAAACGATCGGCCTTGTCTCCCAGAACCCGCCGCGACGCGATGGACGTAGAGAGCATGAAGCCAATGATCGAGTCGCAGGTCCAAATCTGCTCGACGACCAACTCGCGCTCTTTGACCTCCAGACCTGCGGCGCGCAGCGCGTCGCTGGGGCCGCCCCAACCACCCTCGTTGGGGTCCCCCAGCGAGTGACCCGTCCACTCATTGACGACCTCGACAAGTACTCGCTTCCACTCCTCCTTGCCGCGCCACACTGGCTCGCCGCCGAGGGTGGCCAGTGACCCTCGACGTCGAAGCCATCCCAAGGCCCGCTCCAGGATGCGGTCCTGATCGAGCCGGTGGAACGCTTCACCGATGGTGATGAGCTCGAGCGAACGGGAGGGGAGTTGCAGGTCTTCGGCTCGCTCCACGAGCCAAGCGATGTTCGTGACGCCGCGTCTGCTGGCGTCCCTTTCGGCGACAGCAATCATCTCGGGTTCGACATCGACGGCCAGCACGCTCTTGAAGTACGGCGCCATCGGGATCGCCACGCGGCCCGGTCCGCACGCGAGATCGAGGAGCGAGCCATGCCCGGTGGTCCCGGCGTGAGATCGCAGATCGGACAAGAACTCATCCGGATACGGAGGACGGTACCGGGCGTAGTAAGTCGCGGTGCCGGCGAAAGCGGTCGGTAGGCACGGGTTCGACATGCTCGAGACTCATGTGCGCTGACAATCTTCGGCCCGGAAAGTCACGTTGGGGGCGTTCACCCGTTGCTTGGCGATGTCGAGCATGCCCGGGGAAATGTCGGTTGCTACGAGGGTGTCCGCCTTGCCCGCGAGCACCTCCGTGTAGAAACCGGTCCCGCAACCGAACTCCACCGAGCGCCCCAGATTTCCTTCGCGGACGACTCGCTCCCGAGCCATCGACCGCGTCTTCCCTCCGATCTGCAAATCGGCCACGCGATCGTACTTGTCCGCGACCTTCGACCAGAACTCGGCTTGTTCATCGGCCATCGATGACACCTGCTCGTGTTGCGGCCTAGTGATTGTCTGGCGCGCCCCACGAAGGGGACTGGAGGGGATTGTTTCTCCTAGACCGTGCGGGCGAGCCATCGCTCTGTTTCCGATGCTCCCGGGTGCTCGATCCGCCGGCGTACTTCGAGGGCGCGCGTGAATGCGCGTTGAGCTAGAGCGAACTCGCGGTTGGAGAAGTAGGCCTCGCCCCACGCCTGTGCCGCATCGGCTTCGCCCCACGCGTAGCCGCAATCCGGATGGGCGGCGAGGTCGAGGGCCTCCCTGGCTGCCTGGATTGCCTGTGGTGGGTCGGGCCAGGCCAACCGGATCCGCGCGAGCGCAACTAGCAGCTCGATCCGGAGGAGGCCGTAGCCGCAGGTAGCGGCGTGAAGCAGCCCCGTCTCGGCCTCTCCCAAGGCGGCCTGGGCGTCGCCGCGGCCGAGCAGATGCAGCGCCGCCAGAAGGTGTGCTTCGATGATCCGCCGCATGTCGCCGGTCCGCGAGGTCCAGTCGCGGATCTCGTCGAGATGGGGCGTGAGATCCGCGCCTTCGACCAGATCGACGCGAGCCAGCAGCGCGTAAAACCACGGGAGCTCGTGGTTCCAGTCGTTCCGGCGGGCCGCTTCCATCCCGCAATCGGCGAGCGCCCGGACGGCGTCGAAGTCGCCCAGATCGAGGTGATGGCGTGCGTGGTCCGCCCCGCGGAGCGAGATCAAGGGCTTACCTTCTAGTTCGGTCGCGGCGGCGAAATCGGCGCGCGCGGCGGCGATATCGCCCAGGGCGTGGGCGGCGATGGCCCGAAAGGAGAGCGAGAACTTCTTTTGAAGGTTGTCGTTCGTCGCCTCGGCCTCCTCCAGGGCTTCGGCCGCGAGCCACCGGGCTTCGTCCAAGCGGCCCAGGTCGAACGCCACTTCGCTGGAGTTCTGGAGACCGATCGATGTCTGGTCGGGCTCGGCAAGCGACTTCGTCCAACCATCGTCGAGCCGTCGGATGGCCCGCGCTTCTGCGAGCCGCCCGAGGCCCTTGGCAAACAGGGCGAGGCTGGGGGCGAGCAGCGTCCGCTGTCGCAACACCATTGTTGCGCCGAGGTCCTCGGGCCGGCCGGTGGGGCTGAACGCGGCGAGGATGCGGTACCCTCGCTCATACTCGCCGAGCCTCTTCCCCAGATTGTTGTAAGAGCCCAAGCCATACTTGAAAAGGTGGAACGCATCCTGCTGTCGACCAGCGAGCAGCGTGGCCTCGATCAGCCGTTCGTAGCGGTCGAGCACCGCCGGTTCACTCGGCTTGGTGTCGGGGCGCTTGTCCAGTCCGGCGCCGAGGGCCTTGGCCACGACGTCGAAGATCCGTTCGGCTGGGCAGCCGAGCAGCTCGCGGAAGCGCTCGCGCAGGAAGGGGTGCGCGGTCCAGGTGACGGCCGCGTCGCTGCGGTACTGGAATACGAGCCCGCGCTCTCGAAGGCTTCCGAGCAGCGCGACGAGAGGCGGCTTCGCCTTCACGAGAAGTCCCGCCACCTCGCCGCCAGCTTCCACGAGCACACCGAGCAGCTCGAGCGTCACGCCGCGGGGGAACACGGACAGCCGGGCAAGCAGCTCCCGCTCCTCGTTCGGCAGACGCTGCGCGTAGTAGGCGAGCACCCGCGCGAGCTTGGCCGCCCTGGGGTCGTCGCCCGTCACGTCGTCGAGGTCGAAGTCCTTCACTGCCTCGATGCGGCCACCGGCGAAGGAGCGGAGATAGGAGCCGAGCACCGCGACCGAAAGAGCGTGGTGGCCGAGCTGAGTCGCGGCGGCGCGCAGCGCCCCGTCTTCTCCGGCGGCACCCCAGCCGCGCAGGACGGCCACGGCCGCCTCCGGCGACAGGTCGTCGAGGCGGGTGTCGCGGTACCCCCGGTTCGTCCAGTCCTGGAGATCGACCAGAGGATAACGCGAGGTCACAAGCGCCCGCGCCCGCCCGAGGCCTGCGGCCAGGGCGCGGAGCAAAAGCTTGAGGGCGTGCTCCGACAGCTCGCCGCGCACGCGGCCGCCGCCAGCGTCTTCCTGCACGCGTTCCAGCCCGTCGAGGACGATCAGGTGCGGCCGCCCATCGCGCAGCCCCCGCTCGAGCCGCTCCAGGCGCCCACCCGCCGGACCTTCGTCCTCGCCGAGGAAGAGCTGGTTGCATTCCCGCAGGAAGGCGTTGGCGTCGGACTGCTCGTAAAACGACCACACCAACACGTTGGCTTCGCCGGGCTTCATGCCGGCGACGACCCGCTCGGCCACCGCCGTCTTGCCCGTGCCGCCCGCCGCCACCAGCGACCACACCCTGTCCGGTGAAGTCAGGTCCGAGACCCACGTGTCCAGCTCCCGGACCAGCGCTTCGCGGCCGTGGAAGTGCGGTGCGGGCTGAAGCGCATGGACGATTCGGATTTCGCCGCGGGCGGGTGCCGTCGGCGCATGGCGCTTGGGCTGTGAGTACGTGCTCAGCGCGACGGCGATCTTCCGACCCAGGTCATCCGGAGTCGTGAAGGCTTCGTAGACGAAGCTCGCGCGCAGCCAAGCCTTGAAGTCGAGGAGCGCTTGCACCCCAGCCGCGACCTCCGCGACGCGTGCCGGGTCCGCGAGCACCGCGGGGTCGGTGAGGAGGTCCTGCTCCTTCTTCTCCGTCCAGGGGTGGTCGTCGGCCACGATCCAGACCAGCACGTCCTTGCCGGCTGCCCTCGCCGCTTCCACCTCGCGCCGCGTGATGCTGCCGCGCCCTTTGTCCGGGACGAAGCCGTAGCGGTGCGCGACGATGCACACCACCACGTCGCTGTCGCGGGCCTTGCGCTCACACTCGGCTACCGGCTCTCCGGGCAGCGGACCGAAGCGCTCCATCGCCACGGGTTCTTGCGAGAGCCGCAGGATCGTGTCGTCGGCCACCTGGCGGTAAGCGGCTAAGTCTTGCGCGGTCGACGACAGAAATACTTTCATCGTGCGGTGCCCGAAACCCTCGACCCTTCTCCTGGCTTGATTGGACGCCTGAGCGCTTCCGCGCAAGCTCGTGCGGGCACGGCGCACGATTCAACCGTGGCCGCGGGGTACGAGGATTGCTGCGCAGCATTGTCCACGATCGCGCCCATGCAAGGCGCGAACCTAATCCGCACGCGAGCGAGCGTCCAGAGAATCGGCGTCGAGAGCGACCCCTCCTGCGCGAGATGACCGGACAAAAGGATTTCCGTCCGCCACGGCGGACACTCGGGAGACGGCGACCCAAGCCGTGACGCCTCCCCGAGACGATGATCCTCAGAGCGGGCCGCGGACTTCGGTTTCTTCGGCGCCGACCTCTTCGCGCTGCTCGATCGGGACGTAGGGGCGCTCGGGGTGGCCGGTGTAGATCTGCTTCGGGCGGGCGATGCGTTGCTCTTCGTCGGTGAGGAGCTCGGCCCATTGCGCCATCCAGCCCGCCGTCCGCGGGATCGCGAACAGCACGGGGAACATCTCGACCGGGAAGCCCATCGCCTCGTAGATGATGCCCGAATAGAAGTCGACGTTCGGGTAGAGCTTGCGCTTGATGAAGTAGTCGTCCTGGAGCGCGATGCGCTCGAGCTCGATGGCGATGTCGATGAGCGGGTTCTTGCCCGTCACCTCGAACACCTCGTGCGCGATCTTCCGGATGATCTTCGCGCGCGGATCGTAGTTCTTGTAGACGCGGTGCCCGAAGCCCATGAGGCGCCGCTCGCCGGCCTTCACCTGCTTGATCAGCTCCGCAATCTTCGCCGTGGAGCCGATCTCGTGCAGCATGTGCACGACCTCCTCGTTGGCGCCGCCATGGCGCGGTCCCGAGAGCGCCGCGGCCGCGGCCGAGACGCACGAGTACGGATCGGCGAGCGACGACCCAACGACCCGCATCGTGCTCGTCGAGCAGTTCTGCTCGTGGTCGGCGTGCAGGATGAAGAGGATGTCGAGCGCCCGCTCCAGCACCGGGTTCGGCTTGTAGCGGAGCTCGGTCATCTTGAGGAGCATGCTCAAGAAGTTGCCGGTGTAGGAGAGCTCGTTGTCCGGGTACACGTAGGGCTGCCCGCGGCTGTGGCGATACGCGAACGCGGCGATCGTCGGCATCTTGCCCACCAGCCGGCGGGTCTGCATGCGACGCGAGTGGACGTCGCTCACGTTGCGCGCCTCGGGGTAGAAGGTCGAGAGCGCGCCGACCGTGCCGATCAAGATGCCCATCGGGTGCGCGTCGTAGCGAAAGCCCTCCATGAAGCGCTTCAGGTTCTCGTGCACGAGGGTGTGCGTTTTGATGTTGTGCGTCCACATCGCGAAGCGCGACGCTGTGGGTAGCTCGCCCTTGACGATCAAATACGCCACCTCGAGGTAGCTCGACTTCTCAGCCAGCTCCTCGATCGGATACCCGCGATAGCGCAGGATGCCCTTCTCGCCGTCGATGTAGCCGATCTTCGACTTGCAGGCGGCCGTGTTGCCGAACGACGGATCGTAGCTCGTGAGACCGGGGTCGTCCGGGCCCGCCTTGATCTGCGCGAGGTCGCCTGCGCGAATGGCGCCTTGCTCGATCGCGAGCGTGTACGACTTGCCGGTCCGGTTGTCGGTTACCGAGAGCGTGTCGGCCATGAGGCCGTTATAGCGACGGTCGGAACCTCATACGAGTACGACGGGGTCGCCGACCGCGACCGACCCGCCGTCGGTGACCGTGGCATAGAGACCGAGGCTCTGAGCGGCCGAGCGGACGATCGTCCGTAGCACCGCCGGCTCCTTCGGCAGCTCCGGCTGGGGCAGCGTCACCATCACGCACCGCATGGTCGGCATCTCGCCGCGTAGCGTGGCGCGGCCGACACGGATCGTTCGTCCGCTCCAGCCGGCCTCGACGAGGCCCCGCGTACCGGCATCGGTCTCGACGAGCACGTTCGGGCGGAAACGACGCCGGTCGAAGGGGTTGGGCGGGCCCAGGGCGGCCAGCGACGCGGTCGTCAGCAGATGGATCGGGGCGACGTCGAAGTAGGTGCCGAGCGGCGAGGTGTACTCGAAGAGCTCGGGTGGCAGCACGGACAGGTCGGGCAGAGGCTCGTCGGCCAGACGCCCGAAGATCGCCCGCAGCTCCGTCTCCATGTCGTCGTGGTCAGGACGGCCGCGCCGATAGTGCGCGCGATCCTCGGGCGGTCGGCGCGGATGGAGCGTCACCCGGCGGCCGAGGAGCGCCGAGAGCCGCTGATCGACCTCGGGATCGTCGGTGGCCGTCCGCGCGCCGTCGGGCAGCACGAGGTCGGCCGGCGGGATGTGATCGGCGGTCGGCTCCTCGCGGTACCGTGCGGCACAACGCAGGAGCGCGGGCAGCTTCTTCGCGCCGCGGATCTCGTCCGCGGCCTCGTCACGGACGGCCCATCCTCGGTCGCCCGGGATGCCGAGCGTGCCGAGCGTGGATCGCTCGAGCGGCTCACCGCCCATCGATTTCACGGGATAGCGCCAGAGCTCGCGGACGATGCCAATCTGCTGCTCGCTCATGCCCGATGCTGTAGCCGACCGGCCGACGGCGGGAAAGCCTCGTTTCAGTGCGCGACGGCGGCGGGACGCCGGCGGGCCGTCACCACCTCGACGAAGGTCCGCGCGTCGAGCGGGAACTCGAGGAACACGTGCACGATGCTCAGGAAGAACAGGGCGACGAGACCGGTCTCGTAGTCGTACGCATAGAGTGCCACCGACGCGACCCACAGCACGCCGATGCTCGCCATGCGCGTGCCGCTGATCTGATGCCATCGGATCACGCCGGTCTTCGAGAACCAGTTGAGGTAGTGGTACGTGTACGCGAAGCCGAGGAAGCGGCCGACGGCGATGATCGCGGGGTGCTCGCCGTGGCCGGGCACGATCCGTCCGAGCGCGCTCACGAGGCCCCGGAAGGGACCGAGGTTGTCGATCGCATAGGCCGACGGCTGGTACGACGACGCGGGCTGGATCACGAGCAGCGCGACGCCGCACGCGACGTACACGGCGAGCGATGCGTAGCCGGAACGGCTCCGGCTCTTCATGCTGCCCGCCAGGATGAAGAGTCCCGTGAACAGGTAGACGTGCACGACGGTGGTCAGGAAGATGCCGAAGAAGAGCGCTGCCGGGCGCCACGCATGGATGGGACCGGTGAGCGCGATGCACACGATCAACGCCGCGATCTTGACGGCGGGGTGCCGGACGAAGGCGGAGACGATGCCCAGGCCGAATGCCGCCAGCGTCGATCCTTGCCAGCCGAGCCAACGTGCTCCGTACGCCGCGTCGAGGGCGATCATCCCGAGGAGCCCGAGTGGGATCCAGTCCCACCGCCCGGTCGTGAAGTAGCCGCGGTCGTGCAGCCACGAGATCTGCGTCAGGTAGTGCAGCGGACCGAGCACGGCGTAGGACGCCAGGAACACCTCGAACGGCAGCAGGCAGGCGAGCACCGCCGAGCCGAGCATCAAGCCGATGTTGACGTAGTTGATGCGATCGAGATCGCGCGGTGGTGGCGCGTGACTCACGGTCCGGCCTCGTCGTCGCCGAGGAGCGTGGGGTGCGCGTCCTCGCCCGCCACTGACGCCCGCAGGACGTAGTCGGCACGATCGGGCGATGCGCACGGCCCGCAGGATCGGACCCTGACGACGCACGCCGAGTCGCTCGCGGGAACGCCCGTCGCGGTCGGACATTGGTTCGCCGGTGGTGCGAACGAGCAGGCGTGCTCGTCGTCGCCGACGACGGCGAGCCCGCCGCACGTGAGCGAGACGCACAGATCGGCAGCCGTTTCGGCGTTCGCGGTATCGATCCGCACCTCCACCGTCTGTCCTGCGCGGCCGTCGAAGCGCCAGACGTCCACATGCCCCGCACAGGGTTGCAGGTCCTCCGCGACCGGACGTGGGGGGTTCCGCTCCGCCAGCAAGCAGAGCTCGCGCGGCCGGCCGAGGTCGACGGTGCGCGCGGCGATCTCGTCGGCGACCTGCGCGCTCCGCACGCGCGGCCAGGTGGTTTTCGCGACGTCGTAGCAGAGGAGATGACGAGTGGGGATGCGCATGGCGCCGGCTGGGGTCTCGACCGGCGCGCAGAGTCGGCGCGGCTTCGTCAACCGGAGCGACGCCGCGGGATCGGCGAATCGGTCGCCGACCGACAGGGTCACCGGACGAAGCGCGGCGCGCGCCGCCCGCGGCACCTTCACGGTCACGCACGCGAAGCGATCGACCGCGTGCAGGCGGGCGACGGGTGCCGAAGGCGTCGTCGCCGGATCGAGCGCGGCGGGCCCCGCGTAGCCGTCGAGTCGCTTGAGATCGAGCGTCGTCTCGCCGAGCTGCGTCACGATGCGCACGCCGGTCGCCGCGTCGGGTCCGCCATTGCGCGAGCCCGGACGGGCGGCATAGGTCGAGAGGTACGTGCTCGTGTCGGTACGCGCGTCGGTGCCGGCACTGGCCGGCGTGCAGACCGCTTGCGGTTGCCTGACCGTCACAGGGAACGCGCCGAGCGATCCGGTGGTGTCGACGGTGAGCCTGCGTCCGGGTCTGCCGTGCACGGTCGCCGCGTAACAGAGGAACGGGTTGGCGGAACAGGCCGGAACCACGTCACGGGCGGTGTCGCAGTCGAATGCGAGCGAGACCTCGGAGCTGTTGTTCGTCTCGTCGCTTTCGGGGATGCGGCCGTCGGGGTCGACCGTGATCCGGAGGCGATAGTCGCCGGGAGCCAGCGCGATGCCGGTCAGGTCCATGTACTGGCACGGAAGCTCCCGTAGGTAGACGTCGGCGCATCCGGCCGACAGCCCCTGGTAGTCGCAGGTGAACTGCGGCGCCGCGCATTCGACATCGAGGATGCAGAAACCGAACTTGCGTCCGCTGGCCACCACCACGCCGTCGGCACCGACCAGCTCGGCGCGCGCGTAGCTCTCGAAGTGCGCATGCCCGTGCGCCGGTGCGCAGACGTACAGCGGATCCGCGCACGGTGCCCCGGGGTTCTGTGCGCAGTCGGGACATCCCGGATCGCCGAGCACGAGGTCGCTCTCGCCGACGTTCCGGGTGCGGAGCGAAAAGCGCAGCAGCGTGCGTCCCGATGCGCCGCCCGCGCATCCTTCGATGACGTCGCCGGGATCGAC
>OELV01000357.1_pt1 | contig 20270 bp, 16 predicted proteins | sample 1503271 | NCBI WGS metagenome assembly OELV01 (sample SAMEA104379593, study PRJEB20068) | metagenome | biome: 1000743; feature: 77; material: 1998 | place: USA | collected 2012 | depth 25 m
CACGGGCGACGGCATCGTGCAGGGAGATGCGCAGGGCACGGAGATCCGGACCGCCCCGCTGTGGGGTCTTCGCCGGAGTGGACCGTATCTTCACGACGGGAGCGCGTCCACGATCTCGCTCGCGATCGAGAGCCACGGCGGCCAGGCTACGGCAGCGCGGGACGCGTACCTCGCGCTGCCCGCGGAGGATCGGCGCGCGATCATCCGCTTCCTGCGAACGCTCTGACGTGAACGTGGGCGGGCGGTCACCGTCCCTTGCAGGTCGCGCCCGCGAGCGAGGACTGGCGCGCCGCCCTGCGGACCGCTCGTGAGTGAAGAGCGTCAGGGCGGCGGGGCGATGGGGCACGCCGCCGGCGCGGGTGCGTTCTTCCTGACGAAACCGTCTGACGAAACCGTCGGTCGCGTTCTTCGTGCGCCCGAGCTTGATCTCGGGTCCGAATCCGTCGTTCGTCGTGGTGAAGGTAAGCCCGCTCGGGTCGGACTGGTATTGGAGCGCGACGAGCATGTCGCCCGAATCGATGCGCAGCGAGGGATCGAAGAGAGCGAAGAACGGCCCTTCGTCGAACCAGAAGCGCACGTCCGTCTGCGGCATGTTTTGGCCGGCGAGGATGAACCCCATCACGGGATCGGCGGCCGCGGTGGCCGCGCGCATGAGGACACCAAAGACCGCGAGCGCGACGGCCGGCCGCACGTGGTGGATCGCTTTGCGTGCCATGAGCCCCTCCGGAGAGCGCGAGGGGACGCTACGTCGCTCGAACCCGACGCGTCAAGGTCGATCTGTGATCGAGGCGGAGCGAATTGATACCGGTCAAGATTGCTCTTGACCATCGCTTTCTCGGCATCGTAGGTGAGCACCTTCGACGCGCAGGAAAATCCGACCGGCGAGCTACGTGGGTGAGGTGAGAATGACCAGCAGGGGAATCCGCAAGCGCCGGCTGCGCTTCCGCGTTGCACTCGTGGCGGCGCTGGTCGCGGTGCTCGCTCACGGTGAGGCGCCCGGGGTCGCCGCGCCCTTTCTGGTCAAGGACATCAATCGGGCGGGGGCCGGAGGGGTCTCGGAGCTGACCAACGCGGGCAGCTACGTCGTCTTCAACGCGACCCGAAACCCGATCTTCGATGTTTCCAACCTGTGGATGACCAACGGTGTCGGCACGACCCTGCTGAAGAGGTGTCCCCGCAGCTACAATGTGTCGAGCGGCCTCTCGCCGCTCGCGATCGGCGGCAAGACCTACTTCCTCTGCGGCGACGAGAGCTCCGGCGTGGAGCTTTGGGGAACCGACGGAACCGTCGACGGAACCAGTCTCGTCAAGGACATCGCTCCGGGCGCGGCGAGCAGCGGGCCGATACTCCTGACCAACTTCAACGGCACGCTGTGCTTCATCGCCACCGACGGGGTCAACGGGCGTCAGATCTGGAAGAGTGACGGGACGGCTGTCGGGACCGTTCCGATGATCAACCTTCCCGCACCGGGTGTGGTGACATACCCCGGCCTCACGAGCGTCGGGGCGCTCCTCTTCTTCGTCGCGTCCGACGGTGCCGGCGGAAGTAGCCTCTGGGCGACGAACGGCACGGCGGTTGGTACGACGCTTGTGAAGGCCTTCCCGGCGACCACGAAGGTCGATGAGCTCACCGACGTGAACGGGACGCTGTTCTTCACGGTGAACAATAAGGAGCTGTGGAAGAGCAATGGCGCGGGCACCGGCACGAGCCTGGTGGCGTCGATCAACTCCATCGCGTCGTTGATCAACGTCAACGGGACGCTGTTCTTTCGGGCATCCGATGCCGTAGGCGGCCAGATCTGGAGGAGCAACGGCACGCCCACCGGCACCGCCCGCGTGACGAACATCAATGCACCAAACGGTGCTTGGCCGAGCGCGCTGACGGCGCTGCCAAACGGCCGCCTTCTCTTCTTCGCCTACGACGCCAGCTGGCATCGCGATCTCTGGAGGACGGACGGGACGGCCGGCGGTAATACCGTGCTCGTCAAGGACCTCATCGACGGGCCGTCGCCGGGCCAGGTCGCGGTGATGGGGAGCTTCCTCTACTTCCGCGCCGACGATGGCGTCACCGGCGGCGAGCTGTGGAAGAGCGACGGATCGCCGAGTGGAACGGACCCCGTCGAGGACGTGAGACCCGGTCCGGGGGGATCGGATCCGTCGGACCTCGTGAACTTCAACGGGACGCTGCTCTTCGCCGCCGACGACGGCACGACTGGCACCGAGCTGTGGCGGTCGACGGGCACCGGCGCCGGCACGGCGCGTGTGAACGACGTCGTCCTCGGCACTGCGGATTCCTACCCGAGCTTTCTGACGAACGCGAACGGCACGCTCTTCTTCGGCGCATTCGAGCCGTCGACCGGCGACCGGTTGTGGAAGAGCGACGGCTCACCGGGCGGCACGGTCCCAGTGCAGAACATCGACGCGAGTCTCATTTTCACCGATCAGAGATTCGCGACGAGCTTCTCCGGGATGCTCTTCTTCGCCGGCTACACCGAGGCGTCGGGCTGGGAGCTGTGGAAGACCGACGGCACCGCGGCCGGCACCAAGATGGTCAAAGACATTTGCCCGGGAGAATGTTCTTCCGACATCGACGAGCTCACGGCCTCGGGAGGTCGCCTCTTTTTCAGCGCGACCGACGGCACCGGGCAGGAGATCTGGGTGAGCGACGGCACGCCGGCCAACACGCTACGCCTGCACGCCACGTCCGGCGGCATTTGGCCGACCGACCTGACGGACGTCGGAGGGACACTCTTCTTCAACGGAATCGGAGCCGGAGGTTCCGAGCTGTGGAAGAGCAATGGGACGGTGGCGGGCACGAAGGAGCTCGACGTCGTGCCCGGGCCGACGGATTTCATGCCCCAGCTCCTGACCAACGTCGGTGGCACGCTCTTCTTCGTCACATCGGATACACCGAGCGGTAGTCGCCTGTGGAAGAGCAACGGGACGGTCATCGGTACGAGCGTCGTGAAGAAGTTCACGAAGTTTGCATCCAAACTGACAAACGTCGCCGGCACGCTCTTCTTCATCGGGTCCGATGCGAGTGGTGGCCCCGAGCTGTGGAAGAGCAACGGCACGCTGGACGGGACGGTACCGGTGAAGGACATCCGTCCGGGTCCCGAGGGGGCGTTCGAGCACTTCAGCTCCGATTCGTCTTTTCACGCCATCGGCAGCACGCTGTACTTCACGGCGAACGACGGCGTGACCGGTATCGATCTCTGGCGGAGCGACGGCACGGCCGACGGAACTGTCCGCGTGAAGGACTTCGGATTCCCGACGCCCGACCGCGGGCCGTACTTTCTCGCCGACGTGAACGGCGTGCTCTATTTGGCGGCGACCGACGGCGTCACCGGTATCGAGCTCTGGGGCTACTGTGGCGGCTCGGGGGACAGCGACGGCGACGGTATCGCCGACCCGACCGACAACTGCTGCGCCGTCCCCAATCCCGACCAGCGCAACTCCGATTCGACCGGCCCCGGCGATCTCTGCGACGTCTGTCCCGCGAGCGCGACCGACCTGTGCGACATGGGGAAGACGGCCGGCGCGGCGATGCCGGCGTCCGGCCCGGTCACCATCACCTCGCCCGACGACAGCGTCTCCCTCACGGTCCCCGCGGGTGCCGCGCCCGCCGGGACGAGCGTCTCGATCACGAGTGGTCTCGCCGGCAGCAGCTACGGGCTCGGCCAATCGAGCGCCGCACAGATCACCGAGCTCCAGCCCGAGCGCACGTGCGTGGGCGGGAGCCAACCGGGCAAGGCGTGCCTCGCGGATGGCGATTGCCCCGGCGCGGGTGCGAGCTGCCAGCCGTTCACCTTCGGCGCTCCGGTCACGGTCACGTTCCGCTGGCTCGATCAGGAGGTGCCGGGCACGCACAATATCACGTGCCCGCCCGACACACCTGGGGACGATACCGTCGACGATCTCGGGATCGCCGACCGAAACCTGAAGCTCTTCCGGAACGGCGTCAACTTCTACACACCTAAAACCAAGACGTGCCAGGACGTTCCCGAGTGCGACCGCTGCGCCAACACGTGGACGATCGCGATCACCCAATTCAGCGAGTGGGCGGCGATCCGCAACTGCGACCGCGTGAAGTCGGCACGCCTCAAGGTCTCGAAGCTCGGCGACCCGCCGGGCGACGACGTCATGACGATCAAGGCCACCTTCCAGCGCCCGGGTGATGCCCCGAGCCAGCTCTTCGATGCGTCGTCGTACGGGCTCGAGCTCCTCCTCGACGACGTGGCCGGCACCGTGCTCCGCGCCGAGCTCCCGGCAGTCACGTACGATCCGGTCACGAAGGTGGGCTGGAAGGTGAAGGACTCGGCGACCGCCCGGACGCTCGTCTATCGCAACAAGTCGGCGCACGCTCCGGGGGGAATCGACAAGGTGACGCTCAGGATCGGCAACGGTCCGGGCACCGTCTCGAAGATCACGTTGAACGCGAAAGGCGGCACCTATCCGATCACGCCGGCCGTACGGATGACGTTCGTCTTTCCCGGCCTCTCGAATTGGGAACAGGGTGCGACGTGCGTGGAGGCGACCTTCCCCGGAGGATCACCGCCCGCGCCGACCTGTGAAATCAAGGGCGGCGGCACGTCCATCGTTTGCAAAGGGAAGGCCGGCGCCTTTGCGACGATGACGAGCACCACGGGAGGATCGTAGCGTGGCAGCGAGCGGGCTCACCGGCCCTTGAACACCGGCTTCCGCTTCTCCTTGAACGCCTTCGTCCCCTCGCGGCAGTCCTCGGACATGGACACCGGGATACCGAGCTCCATCTCCTTCTCGAGCGCCGGCGTGTGAAGCAGATCGCGTCCCGCGAGCACCGACTTCTTGATCGCCTGCACGGCGAGTGGCCCCGCCTCATTGATGATCCGCGCGTAGCGGAGCGCTTCCGCCTCGAGCTCGGCGCGCGGCACGACCTTCGAGATCAATCCCATCTGCAACGCGCGCGCGGCCGGGATCTGCTCGCCGGTCAGCAGGATCTCCATCGCATGGCAGTACGGAATCTGCCGCGGCAGCCGCACCGTCGAGCCGCCCATCGGGAAGAGGCTCCACTTCACTTCCGCGAGGCCGAACAAGGCGTCGTCGGACGCGACGCGGATGTCCGTGCATGACAGGATCTCGGTTCCCCCGGCGACGGCGAAGCCGTGCACCTGCGCGATGATCGGCTTGAAGACGTCGTAGTTCCGCAGCAGGCCCTTATAGATGATGGAGTAGTCGTTCAGGACCCGCTGATCGAAGTCGGTCTCCGGCGGGCGGAGCCCCTGCATCATGCGCACCAGGCGATCGAGGTCGGCCCCCGCGCAGAACGCCTTGTCCCCGGCGCCGCGCAGGATCGCGACGTTGACGGCGGGATCGTCGTTGATGTCCTGCCATGCATCCGCGAGGCGCACGAGCATCTCGGTGTTGATGGCGTTTCGGACCTCGGGACGGTTCATCGTGACGAACGCGATGCCGTCCTTCTTCTCGTAGAGAACTGCCGGTTCCGACATCTTCAGAGCTCCGTCGACACGACCCACATCGCGAAATACTGCGCGCCGCCGCCGTAGGCGTGGCCGAGGGCGTTGCGAGTGCCTTCCACCTGATGCGCGCCGGCGCGGCCCATGACCTGCAGAGCCGCTTCACCGAGTCGGATCATCCCCGAGGCGCCGATCGGGTTCGTGCAGAGCACGCCCCCCGACGGGTTGATCGGCAGATGCCGGCCGAATTTCTGATCGCCGCGATCGACTACCTTCCACCCGTCGCCCTCGGCGGCGAAGCCGAGGTTCTCGAGCCACATGGCCTCGAACCACGAGAAGGGGACGTAGATCTCCGCGGTCTGGATGTCGTTCCACGGATCCTTGATGCCGGCCTTGTCGTAGACGGCCTTCGCGCACACCTTGCCGGCGCGCGGCGAGACCTGGTCACGACCCGGCACCCACATGGCCTCCGCGTACGACGCGGCGCCCTTGATCCACGCCGGCTTCCCCGGCCCCTTCTTCGCCTGCTCCTCGTTCGAGATCACCAACGCGATCGCGCCGTCCGACGACGGACAGGTCTCGAGGTAGCGGATGGGCTCCCAGAGCATCGGCGAGTTCATCACGTCGTCGACGGTCATGGGGTCCGTGAGGTGCGCGTACTCGTTCCGGCCCGCGTTGTCGCGCGCGTTGGCGGCGATCATCGGGCCGATGTGCGCGGGCGCGCCGGTCTTCATGACGTATGCCCGGCAGTACGGCGCGAAGAAGCCGCCGGCACCGGCGACGAGCGGCGGCGTGAACGGCATCGACGGCGAGAGCGCCCACATGGCGTTGCCTTCCGACTGCTTCTCGAACGCCACCGTGAGGACGCGATCGTACAGCCCGGACTGCACGTGCGTCGCCGCGGTGATCGCCGTCGACGCGCCGACCGATCCGGCCGTATGCACGCGGATCATGGGCTTCATGTGCGCGCCGAGCGCGCCCACGAGCATCTGCTCGGGCTGGGCCACGCCTTCGAGCATGTCGGGCGCCTTCCCGATCACCACCGCGTCGATGTCCTTGTGCTCGAGCCCTGCGTCGGCGAGCGCGCGATCGGCCGCCTCGCGGACCAGGCCCATGATGCTGTGATCGGAGCGGCGCGCCGCGTGCTTCGTCTGTCCCACGCCGACGACGGCGACCGGCCGGCTCATGACCACCTCCGCTCGGCGCCGAGCACCCAGACGATGTTCTGCTGGAGGCAATGGCCCTGCGTCGCGTGCGCGATCGCGCGGCGCGCGCCCGACACGGCGCGCGAACCCGCGCCGCCCGAGAGCTGCCGGAAGACTTCCCCGAGCCGAATGAGTCCGGTGCTCATGATCGGATCGGCACAGAGCGCGCCACCCGACGGATTCACGGCGGGCTTCGGGGCCCTCGGATCGAGGCCGAGCGCCTCCAGCACGATCATCTCCGCCGCCGGGTTCTGCGCGTGCAGCTCGACCAGGTCGACGTCGTGCGCGCTGGCGAGCCCGGCCATCGCGAAGGCCTTCTTGGCCGCGAGCTCGGTCGAGGCGCTCTTCGTCAAGTCGCGCGCGCCGATCGTCTGCATCTCGGCGATGTGATGCGCGCCCTGGATCCACGCGGGATTCTTGCAGAGCTTCTCCGCCTGGCCCTCGGCGGCGAGAACGAGACACGTGGCGCTCTCGCCGATGCGCGGGAGATAGCCTTCGCGGAGCGGCGTCACCTTGAAGGGCGTCTTCTGCAAATCCGCCGCGCTCGCTGCTTCCCGAAGCTGGGCGTCGGGGTTGCGAGTGCCGGCTTGGCGGTTGCGTGCCGCGACCGATGCGAGATCCGCGTCGGTGACGCCGGTACGCGCCATGTATGCGCTCGCCTGCAGCGCCGCCGTCGACGTGGGATCGAGCCCGATCGCCGCGTGGTAGTACGGCTCCAGCTGCAGGTTGTAGACGCGGTCGGGCTCGCCTTCCGACGTCTTCCCGTGCCCGCAGACGATGGCGGTGTCGACCTCGCCGGTCTGGAGCTTCACCCACGCGTAGTAGGTGGCGAACGAGCCGTCCATCTCGAGATGGAGATCCTGCCGCGGCGGCCACGAGCCCATGACGTCGAGGGCGGCGACGAAGCCGAATGGACGGCCGTCGGCATAGTCGGTCGAGGCGGACACTTGATAGTCGATGGCGTCGCGCTCGACGCCGACCTGGGCGAGCGCCTCGCGGACGACGGGGTAGAGCATCTCCGTCGACATGCGGTGCTCGTCACGCGCGACGGTCGGCATCTGCGCGAATCCGACGAGGGCCACGTTGCGAAGCTTGGTGCTCATAGACGATGGATGAACGACTCGAACGGCGCGTCGGGCTCGCCCGTCGGCCGGAAGTAGAGGATGTCCTCGTGATTGCCCTGACGCTCGCCGTCGGGCTTCCAGACGGCCTCGACGCGCATGCCCATCCGCACGTCGCCGGCCTTGCACTCCTGGATCGCGGCGAAGATCGAGATGTCCGCGCCGTCGAGCGCCACCGACGCCGCCACGTACGGCAGCTCGATCTCGCGGCCGATGACCGGGATGCACACGATACAGAAGGTCGTGACGACGCCCTTGTCGGAGACCGCGACGAACTCCTCGCACGGCGCGAAGCTCTCCGGCGAGTTGACGATGGGCGGAATGAACACCTTGCCCGTCTTCGAGCACTTCGAGCCCAGGATCTTCTTGTCCTTGAACGCGCGGAGCTGACGCGCCCGATAGTCGCCGGCGACGTAGTGGTACGGTAGCCGGACGTGCGAATCGACGTACTTGACGGGTTCCTTCGGGGGTTCGTTCATCGAAAAGACCTCGCGCCGGCGTCAGCCGACGAGACGGAAGCGGGCGATGTCGCGGATGGTGCCGGTGCGCTCCTCGGCCCACACCGCCTCGACGCGCGAGCCGACCTTCACGCGCTCGTGCCCGTCGACCACGATGTGCGCGAGCGCGGTGTCGGCGCCGTCGAGCTTCACGAGCACGAAGGCGAAGGGCGTGTCCGATGGGTGCAGATGATCGAGCGGCTTCTGTACCACGGCCGCGGCGGTGACCGTGCCGGTGGGCTTCACCTCGACCCAGGCGCCGGCCTCGGATGCGTCGATCTCGGAGTAGCCGAGCGGCGGGACCGCGACGCCCTGCCCGGCGACCTGCCGGCCCCAAATCTTCTGCTGATCCTTGAGACCCGCGAGGAAGCGGCCGATCGTCTCGCCCGTGGAGTGCTTGTAGGGGAACTCCATGGTCACTTCGGCGTGCAGGGGTTCCTCACGGATCGGCGATGCGGCCATCGGGGTTGGGTAGTCCACCAAACGAGCGTTTGTCAACCTCCGGTGAACACCGGAATCTCGCGTACGGCCGAAAAGTCCCGATCGTGCGTGACCAAGGCTGCCGACCCCGAATGCACGGCGGTCGCGAGCTGGATCGCGTCCGGTAGCTTCAGCCCGTAGCGGAGGCGAAATCGTGCGGCGGCCTCTGCGATTTCTGCGTCGACCGGAAGCATCGTCCAACCGGGGCTCTCCGTCAGGATACGACGATAGCGAAGAACCAACGCCTCGCGACCTCGCTTCAGCGGTCCGGCGAGAACCTCCGCGAGCGTGATGGCCGAGACGACGGCGCGGTATCGCCCAGCTTCGATGGCCTCGAACAGGGGAAAGAATCGCGGCGCGAGAATCCGATGCCCGTCGAGCAAGTAGATGATCGGCGCCGAGTCGATGGTGACGGTTGCTCCCGCCGGGATCGACTCGGTGAGGCTCACGTCCACTCGCCTCGCAGTCGCCTCACGTGTCGGGAGACCGAGCCCCAGAGCCCCTTCCCGGTGCCGCGAAGCGCCGTCAGCGATTCAGCTGCCCGGCGCGATCTAGCTGCGGCGACGGGGACCACCGCGGCATAGGGCCGACCATGCTTCGTGATGATGGTTGTCTCGCCGCGTTGGGCGCGCTCCAAGAGCTCGGGAAGGTGCTGCCTGGCAGCCTCGGCACCCAGGGTGTGTCCGCGAGGCTTCGCCATGACCCGTTCTGTACGGTCTGTACGGAAGTTGCAAGCAGCGGCCTCCTCGCTGGGCTCTGCTTCAGGCAAGGCCCGAGAGCTTCTTCATTCGTCGCAGCAGTCCCTCGTCCTTCCGACGTTCGGAGAGGATCTTCTCGATGTAGGCGCGCTTGAAGCGCCGGCGTTGTCCCACGTCCTCGAGGACGGTCGGCACGTACTCCCAGCCCTCGTCCTGCTCGAACGGCTCGATCTCGGCGTGGAGCTTGAAGAAGTAGTCGGCGAGGTCGGGATCGACGCCGAGGCGCTCGAACGCGACCGAGAGCGGCGGCCGGCGCGGCGTCATGGCGGCATTGATGAGTCCCTCGCCGGCGACGCCACCCTGACCGAGACCGAGGGCGCGTGCGCCCATCTGCTCCTTCACCTTCGTCGGCGGGCCGAGATGGAACGCGGCGATCGCCTCCTCGGGCGATCCGTGCACGAGGAACCAGGAGGTCACGTAGCGCGCCGCGATGGTCTCCGTCGGCGGCACCCACGTGAAGAGCTGCTCGCGCGTGATGCCGAGCGCCTGCTCGCAGAAGTCGGCCCAGATCTCCATGTGGTTCCGCGTGAGATAGCCGCCCGATTCGGTGGCGAACGCCTGCGCAACCGCCCGGAACGCACGGCCGCGTCCGTCGAGACGCGTGAGCTGCCCCGCGATGTTCCGCGTGGCGTCGAGATGGATGAAGTCCTTCACGAGCTCGCGGACGGCGTCCATGGACGCCTTGCCGGAGATGACGAGACCGAAGGCGGTCTCGGTAGGCCGCTCGAGCGCCATGCAGAACTCGCCGAGCTCGGCTTCCATCTCCTCGTAGCTCTGCTCGGCGTCCGGCCGGTGCGCCGCGGCGGGCCGCGGCCACACGAAGTCGGGCAGGGCATAGCGGCCGGTGACGAGCTCGCCCCAGGCACGTCGCGCGTTCTGGTAGATGAGGAGCCAGTGCTCGAAAGCGGTCCGCACGATCGCCTGCGACGACGCGTCGACGGCGATCTCCTTCACGATCTCCCACACGGGCTCGGTGACGAAGCCGCGGAAGTCTTCGTACGCGCGCCAGTACGACACCGCGTCGTCGTCGAGCTTGTAGGCGCGCTTCATGTACTCGGCGAGACCGCGCTGGCAGAGCCACGGCCGCTCGTCGCGGACGACGTCCAGGAGCGCGCCTTCGGCCCCCAGCGCCGTCGCGGCGAATCCCTCCTCGAAGCCGGAGAACTGGAAGTGGAGGCGCGAGAACGTCGCCTGCATGGTCTCCGGACATGGGAAGTGCGCCTCGAGCTCGGTCTCGCTCACGCCGAATGCGGCCGCGAAGCGGAGGAAGAGCTCGTGCGGCGGACGCGTCACCTGATGGAAGCCCGTCTTCCGGTTGACGAGCTGCGAGAGGGCGATGAAGAGGCCGCGCCGCGGGCAGCGCGCGATCGTGGCCGCGGTGCCCTGCGCGTCGCGCTTGATGAAGTGGTAGTAGTCCTTGATCCAGCGGACGAGATGCTCGCGCGGTGCCGTGCCGTACTTGAGCGCGCTCGCCAGCTCGGCGTCGATCGGATGAGTGCGGACGAGCTCCTTCAGCTCCTCGACGAAGGCCTCGGGCGAGAGCGCGATCGTCGGGCGCTCGAAGCCGTAGAGCTCGGAGAAGGCGCTCTGGTTCGGTAGTGCAGCGTTCGGCATGCGTCCGACTGCGGTGGCCATGTCTGGTCGGTAACAGAGGCCGGCGCCGCTGCGCAACGGGCGATCGGCTGGGTGTGGAGGGAATGCGCGGGCGTGCTAAATGGCGTGCGTGCGGCGCTCGCCGCAAGGGGGATGGGCATGAGCCTTCGTTCGTTGCGCTGGGTGGCGGTCGCGATCGTGCTCGCATGTGCGATCGGGACCGACGCAATCGCGGCCGGCAAACCCGCGCCGGTGGAGCCGAAGCCGCTGGCCGCAGTCGTTCGCGGGAAGATGCAGCCCGTTCAGACTGGTCCGCTCCAAGTGCCGCTCATCACCTGGGGCGGCGACGTCGCAACCATCCTCGCCGAGCAGGACGGCCTCTTCAAAGCCGAAGGCCTCGACGTGAAGCTCTTCCTCGAGAACGACTTCGCGAAGCAGGTGCAGGACTTCGTCGGCGGCAAGACGCCGCTGCTCCGCGGCACCATGGGCATGATCAATTCCGCGGTCGAAGCGCTGGCGGCGGCGGGGACCGAGCTGGTCGTGGTCTACCAGCTCACCTGGTCGTCGGGCGGCGACACGCTCGTCGTGCGCGAAGGCGTGAACAGCCCCGGTGATTTGAAAGGCAAGCGCATCGCGCTCCAGATCTACGGCCCGCATCCCGATCTGGTGACGAAGGTGCTCGCCGATGCGGGTCTCGCGTCCAAGGACGTCACGTTCGTGTGGTTCAAGGAGCTGACGCTCCCGACCTACGACACGAAGGGGAGCATCGTCGATCCGGTGAGCGCGTTCGCCGCCGATCCGTCGCTGAACGCGGTCATGGCGATCTCGCCCGACATGTTGAAGCTCACCTCGAACGACACCGTCGGCACGGGTGCCGAAGGGTCGGTCAAAGGCGCGCGGAAGCTCTTCTCGACCAAGACGGCGAACCGGCACATCGCCGACGTCTACGCGGTGCGCGCCGACTACTTCGAGAAGAACGAGGACAAGGTGCGCGGATTCGTGCGCGCGCTCTTGCGTGGGCAGGAAGCCCTCAAGGAGCTCGTCGCCGACAAGACGGCGCAGGCGCCCAAGTACCGGAAGCTCCTCGGGACGAGCGCCAAGCTCCTCTTCGACTCCGAGCAGGCCACCGCCGACGTCGAGGGCATGCTCGGCGACTGCGAGTTCGTCGGCCACGACGGCAACGTGCGCTTCTTCACGGGCGTGAACACGTTCGCCACCTTCGCCAACCTGACCGACGAGATCCAGACGTCGTTCCAGGCGCTGGGCCTCCTCTCCAAGCGCACGCCGCTCCGCCATGCGAGCTGGGACTACGCGGCCCTCGCGTCGGGCTTGAAGCTCGGGAAGGAGAGCGACGCGCCCAAGTTCGACGCCGGCAAGGTCCAGCGCGCGATCGAGCGCGACCTGCAAGGCGAGCTGCCGCAGTTCGGAGAGGCCGGACAGCTCTTCGCCATCGAGATCCAGTTCAAGCCGAACCAGAACAACTTTCCGACCAGCGACTACAAGAAGGACTACGAGGAGGCGTGCAAAGCCTATGACCGCTACGGTAACGGCATCGTCGTGATCGAGGGCCATGCCGATCCGATGGGCGTCAAATGCGCCAAGGAGCCGCAGACGCTCGGCTGTCCGCGCGCCGGCGGGCAGCCGCTGCCGCCCAAGTCGGCGCCGGAGATCGCGGCGATGGAGCAGGCGACCCGCAACCTCTCGCTCCGTCGCGCACAAGCCGTGCGTGACGCGTTCGTCGAGTACTGCCGATCGCGGGCGATCAAGATGGACGACTCGCGCCTCGTCGCCGCGTCGGCCGATGTGCGGGCGCCCAAGTTCCCGAAACCGCGGAGCCAGGAGGAGTGGCTGGCGAACATGCGCGTGGTGTTCGTGATCAAGCAGGTGGAAGCCGAGCTGAGCGACTTCACGCCGGGCAAATGAGCGGCCTGACGAAGTTTATCGCGCTGCTAGCCGGGCTCCTCTTGATGTGGGCCTACGACGAGGGACGTCGCGGCTCCGCGCCGTCGACGACCACGATCGCGATCACGACACCGACCACCATACCGCGCGCGACAATCCCACCGCCGCCGCCCGAGGCCGCACCCGCGCCGGCGGGCGAGCCTGTGCCCGGCCCGGTCCTCGCGGGGTCCGGCACCGCGAACCTTGCCCGCAACTTCTACTTCGTTCTCGACGGCTCGGGCTCGATGGGAGAAGACCCCGCCACGAAGTGCAGCGGCGCGGCGCGGAGCTCGTATGCCACCAAGCTCGAGGCCGCGCGCTGGGCCATCGGCGAATTCCTCGGTCAGGTGCCGGCCGACGATCGTCTGGGCCTCTACGTGTTCGATCGGGGAGGCCAGCGCGAGGTCGTTCCGCTCGGGACCGGCAACCGCGAGCAGTTCCTGAAGGCGGTGAACGCCGTCTATGCCGCCGGCGGCACGCCACTCGCGGAGGCGATCATCACGGGGGTCAATCGGCTTGCCGCGCAGCGCGACCAGCAGCTCGGCTACGGCGACTTCCGGCTCGTCGTGGTCACCGACGGCGAGGCCACCGGCCGGCGGCTCGAAGACGGCACCGCCTACGCGCTCGCGAAGCGCGTTCCGATCTACACGATCGGTTTCTGCGTCGGACAGACGCATGCGCTCTTCCGGCACAGCGTCGCGTACCGCGCGGCCAACTCCCCGGCCGAGCTCCGCCGCGGCCTCGAGGAGACGCTCGGCGAGCTCGAGACCTTCGACATGAAGGCGTTCGGTGGCCAGTGACGGGTCCGGCGAGGCTGCACCGCGGATGAGACGGACGACGGCCTTTGCGGGCGTCGTGCTGGTGCTCGCCGCCGCGGTCTCGGTTGCCTGGCGCTACCTCTGGCCGATCGCGGCGCGCGAGCTCGACTCGCGCCGGGTCGCGCAGACGAGCGACGCCGCGGTCTCGACGACGCTCCGCATCGGCGGCGACGGCTATCTGGGGTACTGGTTCCTCGTCGCACCCGACCTCCGCCGCGAAGCGGCGCGCCGGGGCATCGGCATCGCGTTCGAGGACGACGGCGGCGCCTATGCCGAGCGGGTCGCCAAGTTCGCGGCCGGCACGCTCGACGCGATCGTCCTGCCGATCAACTCCTATCTCCAGCACGGGGAGGCTCATCGGTTCCCCGGCGTCATCGTGCTCGCGATCGCCGAGTCGCGCGGCGCCGACGGCATCGTCGCCTTCGCCGACAAGGTTCCGGGCGGCAAGGTCACCGAGCTCGACAACGCCGCGTTGAAGATCGTCTACACGCGCGAGAGCCCGAGTGCCTTCCTGCTCGACTTGACCATCGCGGACTTCGAGCTGACGAATCTCGCCGGCGCGCGGGGGTGGCGGGCGGAGGTGGGCGGCGTGGGCGAGGTGCTCAAGCGCGCGCAGCGCCACGAGGGCGACGCGTTCGTGCTCTGGGAGCCCGAGCTGTCGCAGGCGCTGCACGACATCCCCGAGCTCCGCTACGTGTGGGGCTCGGACAAGTTCGTCGGCTACATCAAGGACGTGCTGGTCGTGCGGCGCGACGTCCTCCAGTCCCGCGAGGCCGACGTCTCGACGCTCCTGTCGATCTACTTCCGGGTCATGGACGCGTATGCCGCCGACCGCGAGCGCATGCTCGCCGACATGGCGCAGAGCACGGGCCTGCGTGCGCAGATCGCCGAATCGATCCTCGCGAAGATCGACTGGTACGACGCGTACGAGAACGCGTCGCAACAGTTCGGCGTGCAGACGGGCGTCAACCTGCCGGTGACCGAAGGTGTGGTGCGGACCATCATCGCCTGCACCGACGTGCTGCGCCGTACCGGCGCCGTCAAGCGCGATCCGCTCGGCGGCGATCCGTATCAGATCGTCAACTCGTCGCTCGTCCGCAAGGTGATCGAGGAGATGCCGCGCGCGGTCGGACAGCGCGGTCCGGCGGCCACCGGGTTCGCGCCGCTCGACGCCGACGCGTGGCGCGGCCTGCACGAGGTGGGGATGCTGCGGGTCGAGCCGATCACGTTCCAGGCGGGTACGGGCCTCCTCGACGATGCCGGCAAGGCCCAGGTCGACCGCATCGCCGAGCTGCTCGCCAACAACTATCCTGCCTATCGCGTGGCCGTGCGCGGCCACACCGGGCCCGGCGACGAGGCGGCGAACCTCGCGCTGTCGCAGATGCGCGCCGACGTCGTCGTGCAATATCTCCTGGCGGTGCACGGCGTGCCCGTCGAGCGCATGCACGCCGAAGGGAAGGGCGCATCGCAGCCGCCACCGCGACGCCCCGGCGAATCGGAGCGGGCGTACGGCTATCGTCTCCCGCGCGTCGAGTTCGTGCTGCTACAGGGGAGCTCGTTGTAGTGGGTGCCGCTCCCGTGACGACGGTACCGGTCGAGCCCAAGCCGACCGAGGAGGATTTCACGCGTCGTGCGGTCGAGCGAGCGGTCGTGAACGAAGCGGTGCAGCACCCGCTGACGATTCTGCCGACGGCCACAGCGCTCGGGTTCGGATTCTGGAATCTCCTCGTCGGGCTGAGCATAGGAAGTCTCGCCGGCATGCTGGGATTCGCGTTCGTGGGCGGGGTCTCGGCGGCCTACCAGTACCTGATGCGGCATGAGGACCACGCGAAACGCTACGTCGACGGCAAGCTCGCCCTCCGGCGCCGCTACGAGGCGCAGGAGGTGCAGGACCTCGAGGGCGATTGTCGTCGCGCCGGTTTCACGGACGGTCTCCAGCGCATCGCGGCGCTACGTGCCGCATACGCCACGTTCGAGAAACGCACGCGCGAGCGCAGCGACGCGGACACCGTCGAGCATCTCGGCCGCGATGCCTTCTACGAGGGCGTGGCCGCCGTGCGCCGGGCGTTCGAGATCCATGCGGTCCGTCGGGATACAGACATCGCGCGGCTCGTCCGCGAGCGGGACGAGTGGACGCGACGGAGCAAGGGCCGAAAAGAGACCGCCGACGACTCGCAGGAGGATCGCGCGCTCACTCGCCGGATGGCGGCCATCGAGCAGCGCATCGCCGGCGATCGCGAGCTGGGCGAGCTCGTCGACGAGCTCCTCGCGCGCGCGGTCGAGATCGAGACGGCGCTCGAGACGGCCGTCCTCGACCTGGCCGCGCGCGGCGGCCGCGAGCTGGCGGATGCCGAAGGCGGCGCGGGCGGGCAGCTCGCGATGGCGCTCGAGGCGGCGCGCCGGGTGCAGGCGCGCGCCGGGGGCGGCGTGCGACGTGAAATGGACGGCGATGCAGAGTATCTGCAGGCCGGGCGTCGGGAACGCACCGAGAAGGAGGGTACTCATGGCGGATGAGAACATCGGCCTCGTGAGCGCATTGTGGCGGTTCGTCACGTTCTACGGGCTTCGCAAGCGGCTGGGCCTCGTGCGCGCGGCGGATCGCCTGTTCACCGGATCGGCGGACGGCATCTCGGACGCGTTCGATCTCCATCGCGATCAGCTCGTGCGGCGCTACAACGAGCTGCTCAATGCGGTGAGCCAGCTCGAGATGGTCCTCGAGACCAAGCGGCTCGAGCTCGAGAAGCTCGGCACCGAGCAAAAGGACCTGATCGCGAAGCGCGACGGCGCGCTCACTCGGTTCGAGCAGGCGACGAACGACGAGGAGAAGGCCAAGCACAAGGCCGCCTTCGATCGCTTCCACATGCGGCTCAAGCAGATCGAGACCCGACAGCAGGAGCTGAACACCGACTTGAAGGGCCAGCAGGGTCGCATGTCGGGCTTCGAGCGCCAGCTCACCACCTTCCAGGGGGAGATCCAGAACCTGCCGGCGGACAAGGCGCAGGCCATCGCCGACTTCGTCTCCAACCAGAAGGTGATCGAGCTGAACGCCCGGCTCCAGGGCATGCACGAGAGCATGGATCGCGGGCCGATCGAGGCCGTGATCGCCGCCAACCGCGAGCTCGCCGCCAAGGCGCGCGTCAGCGATCGGATCGCCGGGACGGACGTCCGCCGGCAGGACGCGGAGTACGCGGAGGCGGGCGTGAAGTCGTCGGCCGACGACGAGTTCCAGACCATGCTGGCGGCCCGTCGCGCCGAGCGGGAAGCCAAGACCGGAACGGCGCAGCCCGACAAGAAGGACCGGCTGCCCGAGCTCTGAGAGGAGAAGACTCCATGGGACGAACGACGAGGTGCCTTGCTGCGATCGCGATCGTCGCGACGATTCTCGGTGCGCCGATGCCCGCGCGCGCGGCGGGGGAGCGCCCGAAGCTCAAGCTCGCGGTGTCGATCTACGCGGGCTGGATGCCGCACTACTTCGCCAAGGACACGGGCGTCTACAAGAAGTGGGGCGACCGCTACGGGCTCGACATCGAGGTCGTCGAGATGGACTACATCCCGTCGGTCGAGGCGTACGTTGCGCAGCAGGTCGACGCCGTCGTGCTGACGAACATGGAGGCGCTCGACATGCCGGCCAAGGGCGGCATCGACACCACCGTCGTCGTCATGGGCGACTACTCGAACGGCAACGACGCGATCCTGACGCGCGACATCCCCAAGGTGGAGGGGTTGAAGGGCCAGCAGATCCTCCTGGTGGAGCTCTCGGTGAGCCACTACTTGCTCGCGCGGGCGCTCGAGACGAGTGGGCTCCTCGAGTCGGCGGTCAAGGTCGTCAACACCTCCGACGCCGACATCGCGCCGGCCTTCCTCGCCGACAAGAAGGCGCGCGCGGTCGTCACGTGGAATCCGATGGTGCTCAAGATCGAGCAGTCGCCGGGCGTGAAGCGGATCTTCGATTCGTCGCAGACGCCCGAGGAGATCCTCGATCTCCTGGCGGTGAACACGAAGACCCTCGAGAAGCATCCCGAGCTCGCCGAGGCGCTCGTCGGCGTCTGGTACGAGGTGATGCAGGTAATGTCGACGCCGGGCCCCGCCGCCGACAAGGCGACCGAGCAGATGGCGAAGCGCTCGGGCTGCACGCCGGCCGAGTACAAGGCGCAGCTCCGCACGACGGCGATGTACTGGACGCCGCAGGCCGCGCTCGAGTTCACGAAGAGCGAGCGGCTCAAACAGAAAATGGATTTCGTGCGGAACTTCTGCTTCAAGCACGGGCTCCTCGGCGAGGACGCCAAGTCGGCCGACGTGGTCGGGATCAGCTATCCGGACGGCACGGTCCAGGGCGCCAAGGGCAACGTGAAGCTGCGCTTCTCGACGGCGTTCATGGAGAAGGCCGCGCGGGGCGAGCTCAAGAAGTGAGCGGCCGGCGCGACGGCATGCTGCGGGGTTTTTTCCGCAGCGATGCGGAGCCGACGTCCCTGCAGCGGCTCCTGCTCGGGAGCATGCTCTTCGTGCTCCTGGCCGCGGCGTATTTCGTGGCCTCGTACTACCGCCACCTCGACAACCCGGCCGATCAGGTCATGCCCGGTCTGACGCAGCTCCTCGACGGTGTACGGCGCGTCGCGGCGGAGCCCGATCGCGACGGCGAGCTGCGCTTGTGGGTCGACACGGCGGCGAGCGCGCGCCGCTTCGGCCTCTCGATCGCGATCATCTTCCTCGCCGTCCCGCTCGGTGTCGCGATGGGGACGTTCCCGTACGTCGAGGCGCTGGTCTATCGATTCCTCGTCTTCTTCGACAAGATCCCCGCGCTCTCGATCCTGCCGATCCTCTTCATCATCTTCGGCCTCGAGGAGTTCTCGAAGATCGCGCTCATCGTGATCGGCGTGTTCCCGACCGTGGCGCTCGACGCTCATCTGCGCGCGAAGGCCGTGCCGCGCGAGCGGATCATGAAGGCGCAGACGCTCGGGGCGTCGGAGCCGGAGATCGCACTGCGCGTCGTCTTCCCGGCCGTGCTGCCGTCGATGCTCGACACGATTCGCTTGAACCTGAAGGCCGTCATGCTGCTGCTGATCGCCGGTGAGTCGCTGGCTGCGACGGTCGGGCTCGGCTACCGCATCTTCGTCGTGCGCCGCTACCTCGCGATGGACATCATCATCCCGTACGTCCTCTGGATGACGGCGCTCCTCTTCGCGGCCGACTGGGTGTTGCGGATGGTGGTCGAGCGGCCACGACGCTTCCAGTGGGTGAAGAACCCGATCTGACGCCGATGGAGCCGGTGCCTCCGCAGGATCACGTCATCCGCTTCGACGACGTGACGCAGAGCTTCCCGACCGAGGACGGCGAGCGGCGCGTGGTCCTCAACAACATCGACCTGCACATCCGTCGCGGCGAGCTGGTCACGCTGGTCGGTCCATCCGGCTGTGGAAAGTCGACGTTGCTCCGGCTGATCCTGGGTGCGGACCGTCCGACCGCGGGTACGGTGCGCGTAAATGGGGAGGTGGTGGCAGGGCTGAACCGCGATCGCGGCATCGTGTTCCAGCAGTACAGCCTCTTCCCCCATCTCCGCGTGTTCGAGAACGTGTCGATCGGCCCAGTGCTCGAGCAGACCTCGCTGATCGAGCGCTATCTCCTGCTGCCGTCGTTCTTCCGCAAACGCCGCGCCGCGCGGGCGCGCGCCCGCGAGTATGTGGCACGCATCGGCTTCGAGCCCGGCGACGCCGACAAATTTCCGTACGAGCTCTCGGGCGGCATGCGCCAGCGGGTCGCGATCGCGCAAGCCATGATCATGGAGCCGCAGGTGCTGCTCATGGACGAGCCCTTCGGCGCGCTCGATCACAACACGCGCAGCGAGATGCAGCTCTTCCTCCTCGAGCAGTGGAAGGCGCACGGCACGACCATCATCTTCGTGACGCACGACCTCGACGAGGCGTGCTATCTCGGAACGCGCGTGATCGGCCTCTCGCAGTACTGGACCACCGACGACGGGAAGCCCGGCCGCGGCTCGGTCATCGTGACCGATATCTGCACGCCCGGCACCCATCCGAAGCCGACGACCATCCGCGCGACGGCGGACTTCGGCGAGATGCGCGAGCGGGTGGAGCGGGAAGTCCTCGATCCGACGAACCGGCGGCGGTGCGCACAATTCGACCTGACCCATCGAGATGCGGCGTTTCCCGAGCCGCTCCTGCACGAACCGACCGGAGGCGGCGATGAGTGACGAGACGGCGCTTCCGCGACCGGCGTTCATCGACGCCGTCGCCCACGCCTACAACAGCCGCGGCAAGCGCCTCGTGCTGCTGACGGGCAACGTGCTCGACAGCTTCGCGAGCCCGCAGGCCGGCTGCTTCCTGCCGCTCGAGCAGACCATCTACCGCGAGTGGCAGGCGAAGTTTCTGCTGCTCCGCATGGACA
>OELV01000833.1_pt1 | contig 19699 bp, 20 predicted proteins | sample 1503271 | NCBI WGS metagenome assembly OELV01 (sample SAMEA104379593, study PRJEB20068) | metagenome | biome: 1000743; feature: 77; material: 1998 | place: USA | collected 2012 | depth 25 m
GAAGAGCTCGCTCTCGAGCAGCGTCTCCGGCATGGCGGCGCAGTTGAGCTCCACCAGCTTTCCGCTCCGCCGCGCGCTGTTTTCGTGAATGAGGCGGGCGAAGAGGCTTTTGCCCGTCCCGGACTCGCCCGTGAGAAGGACGGTGACGTCGAGTGGTGCCACCAGCGCCGCTTCGCGGAGCGCGCGCGCGAGTGCCTTGCTCCGCCCGATGACTCCGGACGTGCGGATCTCGGTGCGCAACCCTCGCGTGGCGTCGGTCTCGTCACGCCGGCGGCGCAACGCGAGCAGGCGATCGGCGAGCGGCGCCACCTGGCGCGCGAAGACCTCCGCGGCCGCCCGATCGTCTTCCGCGAACGCGCCCGGCTCGACGCGCCCCTGGAGGTAGAGCACTCCGAGCGGTGGAAAGCCGCCGATCGGTGCGCAGATGACGGCGTCGATGCGTCCCATCTGCACGCTCTTGCGATCGCAAAAGCGCGGATCGTCGGTTGCCGACGCCGTGACGATGGTACTGCCCGTCGCGAGCGCTCGCGCGATGATGCCTTCGGAGATCGCCTCCCGGACCGTTTCCACCTGACCCTCGGAGAGTCCGTGCACCTTCGACCAGCGGCGTCCGCCGTTGCCGTCTTCGGCATCGTAGAAGTCGATCAACCCTTGTGCGGCCCCGGTCACCTCGACGATGAGCCCGAGCGCTTCACTCAAGAAGGGTTCGAGATCGTTCTGGTCGCTCAGCCGCAAAAGCCGCAGATAGAGGTCGCGCTCACGACGGAGTCGCGCGTCCGACCTTTCGGCATCGTCCAGCATCGTCCTATGAGCGTAACACTGTCGGGTCGACGAATGGAACCTTCTTTACTAGGCGCGGGGGCGGAATTTTGGGAGCGTCACCTCGGGCGTGAGCTCCTCGAATACGACCTCGACGGGAAGCCCGATGTGGATGTCGCCGACGGCGCATCCGACCAGGTTCGAGAGGACACGCGGGCCCTCCTCGAGCTCGATCACCACGACGGCGTACGGCACGTCCGCCGCGAATCCCGGGTGGCTCGCCTGGTGCATCACCGCGAAGCTGAAGACGGTTCCGCGGCCCGACGCCGGGACCCAGATCGCCTCGCGACCGAGGCAGCGGCTGCAGATGGGCCGGGCCGGGAAGCGAAGTGCACCACACCCGGCGCACCGCTGGACGACGAGCTCGTGCCGGCGCGCGGCTTCGAAGAAGGGCGCCATGTCGGGGCTCACCTGGGGGAGCGGCTTCGCCGGCTTCTCGGGCGTGGCCGTCACGACGGCAGCCTCGACAGCACGAGCGTCGCGTGGGTGGAGAGGACGCCGCCGTTCCCCGACACGAGCGCCACGTCGTGGCGCTTTGCCTGGCGGGCACCGCCCTCGCCGCGGATCTGGATGACCGCCTCCGACACCGGCGTCATCCCCCACATGTAGAAGCTCGAGAGCTGTCCGCCGCCCGTGTTGAGTGCGAGCTTCCCACCCGGCCCGGTGACGTGCTCGGCGACGAACGGACCGCCCTCGCCCTTCGCGCAAAAGCCGTAGTCCTCGAGCGTCACCAGCACGGTGAACGTGTAGCAGTCGTAGAGCTCGACGACGTCGACGTCGCCGAGGCTCACCTCGGCCATGGCGAATGCCGGCTCCTTCGCGAGGACGGCGCCGGACGCGAGGGTGTCGGCCGGATCGCCGCCGAGGTGTCCCTGTCCCATGCCCCAGATCCAGACGGGCGGCTTGCGCGCCTGGCGGGCCCGCTCGGCCGACGTGACGACGACGGCACAGCCGCCGTTCGAGACCAGGCAGCAGTCGAAGAGGTGGAACGGCTCCACGATCCAACGCGAGCGGTGGTACTCGTCGAGGCTGAGCGGCTGGTCGTGCAGCTGGGCTGCGGGATTCAGATTGGCCCACCGCCGCTGTGCCACGGCGATCCGGCCCAGATGGTCCTGCGTCGTCCCATAGAGGTGCATGTGCCGGCGCGCGACGAGGGCGTACATCGCGTTCACACCGAAGTATCCGTACGCCTGCTCCCAGCCGCGAGCGAAAGCGTACGCCGCGCCGGTCGATTGCTTGTCGCCCTTCGGCTGTGGCGGCTTCAACGGCGCGTCCGAGAAGACGCACGCGACCGTCGTGCAGAGCCCCGCGGCGATGGCCTGCGCGGCGTGCTGGATCATGGCCGATGCGGTCGCGCCGCCGAGGCTCATCGTCGCCGAGAGGCGAAGGTTGCGGAGACCCATCGCCTGCTGGAGCTGGAACGACCCCATTCCCATGTCGCCCCACGTGAGGCCCGGATTGACGAGCAGGCCGTCGAGATCGGTGCGTGCGACGCCGGCGTCGTCGAGGGCGGCCTGAACCGCGTCGACGGCGAAGCCGAGCGCGCTGTTGCCGTACACCTTGCCCTGCGGCGTGAGGCCGAGGCCCGTGATGGCGGTCGCGCCACGCAGCGCGTGTCGGGGCATCCGGTGGATCTACCGAGAGGCGCGCCCGGGGCGCAAGCGGTCGTCCGTCTAGGACGTGCGGCGGAGGATCGCGAACTGCCGGCGCAGGCGGTCGGTCTGGTCCTGCACCGACGAAATCCGACGGATGGCCAGCAGCGCTTCTACGACCTCGCGCTCGCTCACCTCTTCCCAGCCGTTCTCGTCGTGCATGGCGTCGAGAATCTCGTGGACGACGCGCGGGATGTCGCGCTGCGGAATCACGAGGTCGCCCCGCCCGAGCGTGCCGCTCCAGTTCGACGCGTACGGACGCAGCACCCCGAGGATGCGCTCCGTCAGCGAGCGATCGGACCGCATGCGATCCACACGACGATTAAAGCACGCGACGACGCCAACCGCGAACAGACGCTCTTGCGACCTGCACGGTCACCCGGTACGAGTCGCAGCCAGCGGGGAGGCGGCGCATGGCGAGCACGTTTCAACCGACGACGGCGTCCGATGCGGTGCAGGGTCTGCCGCAGGTGTTCGACCCGAGCGCGGCCGAAGGCGTGGAGGCCGTCGTGCTCTTCGACCTCTCGGGCCGCGAGCCGGGCCAATGGACGGTGCAGATTCGCGATCGGACCTGTCGCGTCACGCCCGGACGCACGATGGAGCCCACCGTCACGCTCATCATGGACTCGGACGTCTGGCTCGCGATCGCCCGCGGCGAGAAGAGCGGGCGCGATGCGTTCATGAACGGCGAGTATCAGGTGACCGGCGACGTGATGTTCATGATGCGCTTCGGGAAGCTCTTCCCGGTGGCGTGAGGCGCGGATCGGCCCGAGCCGCGTTGCTCGACTGATGACCACACCTCCCTGGGCCCCGAGACGCCTCCTCGCGCTCGAGGATGCACAGATCGACGAGCTCGCCGATGTGTTGATCGACTGCGTCGAAGGCGGTGCATCGGTCAGCTTCATGCATCCGCTGACGCACGATCGCGCGCTGGCGTTCTGGCGCCGCGTGGCGCAAAGCGTGGCCGCGGGCGAACGGGCGCTGCTGATCGCCGAAGATGCGCAGGGCGTGTGCGGCACCGTGCAATTGGTGCTCGAGCAGCCCGAGAACCAACCGCACCGCGCCGATTTGTCCAAGATGTTGGTGCATCGTCGAGCACGCCGCCGAGGGTTGGGAGCGGCGCTGTTGCGAGCCGCTGAAACCACGGCGCGTGAATGCGACAAGACGCTGCTGGTGCTCGATGCCGTCACGGGCGGTGACGGCGCGCGCCTCTACGAGCGCCTCGGTTGGGTGCATGTCGGGGAGATCCCCGGCTATGCTTTGCTGCCGCGGGGCGGGCTCTGCAGCACGACCCTGTACTACCGCAATCTCGGAGACTAGCTCGAGCTCATGATGACGCGAACGGGTCGATGTTACTGCGGGGTCGTCCGGTACGAGCTCGACGGCGAGCTCGGTCCGCTCGTGAACTGTCACTGCCAGTACTGCCGGCGGGCGCACGGCGCCGCATTTGCCACCGTGAGCCCGGTGCGGAGCGTCGATTTTCGTTTCACGTCGGGCGAAGAAGCCGTGCGAGAGTATCGAAACCCAGAGGGCTTCAGGTATTTCTGCGGATGCTGCGGCGGCCGGCTCTTCAACCGTCCCATGTCCACCGACGAGGTCCTGTTGCTCGTGGTCGCCACCTTGGACGCGGAGCCCGAGCAGAAGCCTGTCGTGCACATCAACGTGGAGTCGAAGGCCAGCTGGCACGACATCCTCGATGATCTGCCGCAATACCAAGCATTGCCGCCCGTCCCCGGCAGCACGTTCGACGAATGAGGACGTCGGGTGCGCGACGAAGCGAAATACGATCGGATCGGGATCGGGTACACGAAATACCGCCGCCCCGATCCGCGCCTGGTTCAGGCCATCATTCACCACCTGGCACTTCCGCCTCGCAGTACGGTCGCCGACATCGGCGCGGGAACCGGAAGCTACAGCGCGGCCCTTGCAGCCACGGGCCTTTCGATGAAAGCCGTCGAGCCGTCGCAGGTCATGCGAAGCCAGGCCGTGCAACACGAACGCGTCGAATGGTACGCCGGTGTCGCCGAGGACATGCCACTCCCCGATCGTTCCGTTGCCGGGGCGATCTCCGTTCTCGCCGTCCACCACTTCGGCTCGCTCGAGCGGGCAGCGCGCGAGCTGGTTCGGATCTCGGCGGGGCCGATCGTCCTCTTCACGTACGATCCGCGGGAGTCGGAGCCCTTCTGGCTGAGCAACTATTTCCCGGAGATGTTCGAGTTTGCCTACCGCCTCTTCCCGCCGCTCATCGACGTCCAGGATCTCTTCGCCACGTTGGGCCGGACCTCCACCGTCATCCCCTTTGCCCTTCCTCACGACCTGCAGGACCTGTTCTTGGCGGCGGCGTGGCGTCGTCCACGGCTCTACCTGGATCCCGAAGTCCGTGCGTGCATGTCCGTATTTGCGTCCGCGAGCCTCGAGGCGGTCAGGCCTCGCATCGATCGGCTGCGCGAGGATCTCGAGTCGGGAGTTTGGCAGAAGGCCTACGGATCGATTCTCGAGCGTGAGGAATTCGATGCCGGCTATCGCTTCGTCCGGGTGGGAGCAGCCGAACGATGAAGACGGCACGATCGACGACGGATGTGGCACTCCTGGAGCGGTTTGCCGCCACGTTTTGCGTCCTGGATGAAACGATCGCGTTCGGGGACGGCGACCCGGCTGCTGCTGCGCTCGCCGTCGGGCCCATCGACGAGTACGGATGGCGGCGTTGGGAGCCGCGCGCGGTGCGGACGCCGCCAAGCGCGCTAGCGCCGCTCTATCAGAAGCTTCCGGCCAGGTTTCCTCCGCTGTACGAGGAGCTCGTCCTTTCGTACCGTTGGGCACGGGTGGACCTCGGTCTCGTCACGCTGCTCGCCAATCCCATCGCCCCGGACTTGTCGGGCCTCGGCACCGAGATCTTCAGTGATCCGGGGCTCGTCGAAACCCTCGTGCCGAACGGCCTCCTCCAGTTCGGGAGGGCAGGCGTCGTCGACTACGATCCCATTTGCTTCGACATCCGCGCTCGCGGAAAGGGCGGGGAGGCACCCGTCGTGCGAGTCGACCACGAGCAGGTCCTGTGCCACCGTCGCCTCCGAACCCGACCGGTCGCGTCGACGTTTCGCGTGCTCGTCGACGAGATCATTGCCAAGGCCGCCCAAGCTCGAGCGGCGAAGGACGGATGATGCCTCGCTCACGTCAGCTGCTCTGCTGGGTCTACGCCGCGATCGCGCTCGTCGCGCTGGTCGGGACGTGGCACCAGAATCTCTCGTACTTCCGTCCGGACGAAGGCCTGGTGCTGGGATTCGTGGCGGCTACGGGTCGCTTCTGGCCCGAGACACTCGCCAATCCCGCGAGCACGTCCATTACGATCGATCTCGGTCTCTTTCTGGTGGCGGCGTCCGTGCTCATGGTCGTCGAGTCGCGCCGCCTGGCGATCCCTTTCGTGTGGATCTACATCGTGCTCGGCATTCTCGTCGCGATCAGCGTGACGTTTCCGTTGTTCCTGATCGCCCGCGAACGGCGCCTTGGGGCCGTCGGCGAGGTCACCGCCGACAGCGTGGCCACATCCCGCGATTCGCTCGGACTCGCGGCTCTCGGTCTCGGCATGGGCGTGTTCACGCTGTGGACCCTCCTGCGATAGGCGCCGACAGCGATCGCCCCATGTGGCCATTCACGCGACGCAAGCCCAAGCCGCCCGACGTGCGCGAAAGGTTATTCTGTCGCATTTGCGGCGTCATCGTCGGTTACGCCGACGCACTGCGAGTCCGCGATCGTTGGCCGATTTGTCCTTCGTGCATCGCGCACGTCGTGGCGTTGAACAATGGCACGTCCGAACCGGATTCTGCCCGGACGTGGCTCGCTCAAGCCGCCAGCGATCTTTCGGTGGCGCGCACGATGCTGCAGTCGAACGTGCTCCACATGGTGTTCTTCTTCTGCCATGAGGCGATCGAGAAGGCGGTGCGGGGATTCCTGGTTTCCAGGAAGGAACCGAACGGCACTCACTCGATCTTCTGGCTCGCAAGGCGCGCGGCACGGCTGGACCAGCGGTTCGAGCAGATCGGCTCCGACGCCTGGACGCTCGATACGCTCTACGTTTTCTCCCGGTATCCGTTCGGTACCCCGGCGAAGGCGCCGTGCGACTTCTTCACCGACCATTCGGATGCGGAAGCAGCGGTGACGGTAGCCAACGACGTGGTCGCGCTGGTCAAAAGCATCCTCGGCGACTGATACGCGGCCGATTGTCCGGCGACGACACTCGAGTCTCGCCGGCGCCTCTTTGAACGACGTCCCATTCGGCCCCGCCTGCTGTGGCGATTCTCCTGAGACTTCGTAGCGGTTGGGCGTTGAGCCGGCGGCGCGAACATTGTTCGGTCCGATCGAACGCCTCGATGTCGAACGCTCACTTCCAAGGAGGAGAAAGGCATGAGCACTCGAGAGTTCGACATCCGTTTCGCCGGCGCCGTGGTACTTGGCGCCCTCATCTTTCCGCACGCGGCGCTCGCAGGCGACGTGAGGCTGCTCAAGCAGGGGGCCTTCCCGATCGTCATCACGGAGCCCGGAAGCTACCGGCTGAGGAGCAATCTGGTCGTGCCGGACGCGAACACCAGCGCGATCAGGCTCGACGCCGACGGCGTCACGATCGACCTGAACGGCTACTCCATCGTCGGCCCCACGGTTTGCGCGGGCGTTCCGGTCGTCTGTACCGGGGCGGGTGGCGGCGACGGCATCACCAGCGGCAGCGGCGGCAACGACGTCACCGTGCTGAACGGGACCATCCGCGGCATGGGCAACGACGGCATGAACCTCGGCGACCGGGCTCGCGTCGAGCGCGTTCGGGCGACCGGCAACGGCAACAACGGGATCGGCGCCTACGGCAACTCGATTCTGTCCGACAACGTCGCCGTCTCGAACGGCAACTACGGGATCGCGCTCGGCGGGAGCTCCGTCGTGAGTCGGAACACGGCCTTCGGCAATGCGACCACCGGCATGAATCTGGCCGACTGGACCGTCGTCACGGGAAACACCGCGAGCTTCAACCTCTTCCACGGGATCTCGTGCGGCGAGAGCTGCACGCTCACGAGCAACGTCGTCCATCACAACGGCACCGGTGTCGGCAGCGGTGCCGGCATCTACACGACCATCAACACCGTGCTCATCGGCAACACGGCCACCGACAACCTGAGCGGCGGACTCGAGGTCGGCGCCGGCAGCGGTTACGCGAACAACGTCGTGAACGGCAACCACGGCGGCAACGCCTTCCAGCAAGTCTATGGCAACCCTCTGCAGACCGGTACGAACGTCTGCGGCGGCGATACCACGTGTCCCTGAAACTTTCGCGAGAAGAGTCCGGGCAGCGCGAGACGAGCGAGTCGCCGCGCTGCCCGGACTCTTCGGCCTGTGCTCGCTACGCGCGCACTCCGTGCCGCGTCCGGTACGCCTGATGCCACGTGCGGAGGACGACGCCGATCGAGCTCGCGAGATCCTGCACGGCGTGCTCGTCGCCTGCGTCGAAGGCGTCCGCGCCCTTCTTGTTGAGCAGGCTCATCACCGCGAATCGGCGTCCGCCGTGATCGGCGATCGGCACGCAGAGGACGCTTCCGGTCCGGTAGCCGGTGCGTTGGTCGACCTCGCGATTGAAGAACGCGCTGTCGTAGGCGTCGGGGACGTTCACCGGCTCGCCCGACCGGTAGACGTGGCCGGCGATGCCGGTCGAGTCGGGGATGCGGATCTCGAGCGGCCGGTCGCCATCGTGTTGCGACACCATCGAGTAGAGCTCGCTGCGCGCGTCGTCGCCGAGGAAGAGCGACACGCGATCCGCACCGATCAGCTGCCCCACCTTGAGCGTCAGCACCTCGAGCATCTGCGCGAGCATCATCTCGAACGCCTCGTCGGCACCGAGCGTCATCACGTCGAGGAGCTGGCTCGCCTCGCTGGTGAGATCCTCGAGGAACTTGGTGAACTGGCCGGGGGGCATTTCCGCCACCTGCTTCGAGATCTCCGGTCCGCGTCCCGACTTGGCGAGCGTCGAGAGGAGCCGTTGCGTGCTCGCCCGCACGGCCTCCGAAAAGCTCGACAAGCGGCCTTCTTCTAGGTGAATGATACGGTCGGCGACGTCGAGGATGCGGTTGTCGTGCGTCACCAGCACCACGGCCGTCCCGTCCTTCTTCGCGAGGTCGTGAAGGCGATCGACGACCTCGCGCCCGGACTTCTTGTCGAGCGACGCGGTCGGTTCGTCGGCGAGGATGATGCGGGGACGTGCCGCGAGAGCGCGGGCGATCGCGACGCGCTGCTTCTGGCCCCCGGACAGCTGGTCCGGGTAATGGCTCACGCGGTCTGCGAGGCCGACCGAGGTCAGCACCTCGACGGCACGACTGCGGGCGTCGCGCGGCACGAGCCCGAGGTCCTTCTGCAGCCCCATGCTGACGTTCTCCGTGACGGAGAGCGCGTCGAGGAGATTGTGGAGCTGGAAGATGAACCCGATCTGACGGCGGACGGCGACGAGCGCGGCCTCGTTCGCGCCCCGGAGCTCGTGCCCGAGCACCCGAAGGCTCCCCTCCTGCGTGGCGCGGAGCGCGCCCACGAGCGTCAGGAGGGTCGTCTTCCCCGAGCCGGACGGGCCGGTCAGGATCACGATCTCGCCCGCCATCACCTCCGCCGACACGTCGAACAGGATCTGCTTGCGGAGCTGGCCCGATCCGAAGTGGTGCGACACGCTCTTCACCGCGATCAGCGCGTCGGCCATCAGAACACGTCCGCCGGATCGGCCGCGCGGAGCTTCCGCATCGCGATGATCGCCGACACGCAGCACATGACCAGCGTCAGCAAGAGCACCTGCATCGCTCGCACCGGCTCGATCATCATCGGCAGCATGGTCGCCTGCTTCGTGAGCGCATAGAGCTGGTGGGAGATCGCGAGCCCGGGGACGAAGCCCACGAGGCCGAGGATCGACGCCTCCATCACCACGACGCGCGCGAGGTAGCGATTCGTGTACCCCATCGCCTTCAACGTCGCGTACTCCTTCAGATGGTCCGCGATGTCGGCGAAGAGGATCTGGTAGACGATGATCGTGCCGACCACGAGCCCCATGACGACGCCGAAGGTGAACACGAAGCCGATCGGTGTCGCGCGTGCCCAATACCCGACCTCGGCGTCGAGCATCTCCTGGCGGGTGAGGATCTTCACGTCGTGCGGCAGGTGGGCGCGGAGCGCCGTCTGTATCGCCTTCGGGTCCGCGCCGGGATCGAGCCGCACGACGCCCATCGTCACCTTGGTGAGCGGCACGTGCGGGTTCATGCGCGTGAAGTTGAGGTCGCTCGTGACGATCGTCCCGTCGACGCCGAAGGACGTGCCCATCCGGAAGAGCCCGCGCACCGTCACGTTGCGGTGCAGCACCTCGGTGGTGACCTCGCGGCCGTCCTCGAGCGCCGCCGCGATGGGCCCGTACTCGGGCCGCGAGAACTCGTCGAAGAGGACGACGTCCGGGTAGCGGACGAGCGCCATCTGCGCACGCACCTCCGCGATCTCGAGCACGTCGCTCGACGGGTCGATGCCCAGTACGAACACGTCGCGCGTGCGTCCGGTTGTGGGATTCTTCCAGGGCACCATGCCCGTGTAGACGGGCGTCACGGAGGCGACGCCGTCGAAGCCGAGCGCCTGGTACAGGCGGACGCGCGGAAAGTAGGTCGGGAACGCCAGCACGTTGTAGTTCGGATGGAAGAAGAAGAGATCGCCCTTCAACCGCTGGTGCACGTTCACGGCGCTCCGGAAGAGGGCGTCCTGGAACCCGAGCTGCATGAACATGAGGATCACGGCGAACGCGACGCCCGCCAGCGCGACCGCCAGGCGCGCCTTTTGCCGGCGCAGCTGGAGCCATGCGAGGCGGACGCTCGAGATCATGGCTCGATCGCGACCTCGACCTGCAGCCGCGACAGGCCCGCGACCTTCGCGCTGTCGTCGAGCTTCACGCGGACCTCGACCACCCGGGCGTCGGTTCGCGCGACCGGATCGGTGTCGAGGGCGTCCTGCTTACCGATCTGCATTCCGATGCGATCGACGACGCCGCCGAGGGGGCCGTCGATGGCCGGGCTCGTGACCGTCGCACGCTGGCCCGGCTTCACGCGACCGATGTCGGTCTCGTAGACCTCGGCGACGGCGAACATCTGATCGTTCTGCGCGATCTCGGCGAAGCCCTCGGGTCCGACGCGCTCGCCGACGCGCGCGAGGATTCGCACGATCTGGCCGGCGACGGGGGCCCGGACGACGTCGAGGTCGAGCACGGCTTGCGCGGCGACGAGATCCGCCCGCGCCATGTCGACGTGGAGCTGTGCCGTGTCGAGCGCGTCCTGGGACGCGACACGCTGGGCGACCAGCGGCCGCATGCGCCCCAGCTCGGCCTCACCGTTTCGAAGCGCCGCGCGGGCCTTCATGACGGCCGCCTCGTCTGCCGCGATCGCGTCGAGGTCCGCGAGCGGCTGGCCCGCCGCCACACGGTCGCCCTCCTCGACCCGGAGCTTCGCGACCACGACCGACGGCCGCGACGGTCCGGCAATGCGGAGGATGCCGTCCCGAGGCTCGAGTCGCCCGAGCGCCGTGACGCGAGCGGGGCCCGGTCCGGACACTCCGTTCCGCCCGGCGGCACCCGCGGGAGGATCGGCCGATCGGCATCCGACGGCGACGAGCGCGAGCATGGCGAGCGCCCATCCGATGCGTGGCGTCGTCGCCGTCATGGCAGTGTCGACGGCCCGCTCGGCGCGGGCGCGGGCCAGGTCGAGGTATCGAGCTCGGCTGAGGTCTCCGTGCGTGTCATCATGCGTGTCGTCTCCGACCAATAGGCGTAACTCTGGAGGGAACAGATGTTCCTCGTGGCCTCCGGGCGGGGAAAGGTCCCCGGAAGTCTACCAGCGAGAGCTCGGAAGACAGAAGGTACGCCGTTGCTCCGCAGTTGACGACCGATCGCCCACCGGGAGGACGGTGGCGCCGGGTGTTGTTGGCCGCCGCGATCCCCTCGTCGTTTTTCGTACGTTGCCGAGGAGCGCCCGCGGTCGCCTGTGAGCTGGACTGGTGGCCGCATGCTCCCTTTTGCGGATGGGTGGGTTTGGCTACAAGCCGCCTCGATGGAGTCGGAGGGCCGGTACACGAGGCGCGTCCTCGCCGTCCTGATCGCCGACGTATCTGGCTTCAGTGCCCTCATGGGCCAGGACGACGAGCGCACGGCGCGCGACGTGCGGCGCATCCAGCACCTGATCGGCACGATCGCGGCGGAGCACGGAGGGTACGCCGAGTCGCAAGCCGGCGACGCCGTGGCCGCCCGTTTCGAGAGTGTCCTTTCCGCCGTGAAGTCGGCATTGCAGGTTCAGGAGCAGCTCGCGCTAGAGACGACCGGCGAACGGCAGCTTCGGGTCCGCATCGGCATCCACTTCGGCGACGTGCTCGTGGAGCCGGGCGGCGCGGCGCTCGGCGACGCGCTCAACGTCGCGGCGCGCCTCTGTGCGCTCGCCCGACCCGGGTCCGTTTGCGTGTCGGAGGGCGTGTACCGTCACGTGCGGGGTCGTATCGACGAACCGGTGGAGGACCTCGGCCGCCAGCGGCTGAAGAACATCTCCGACCCGGTGCACGCGTATTTGATCGTACCGCGCGGCGCCGAGCGCGCGCGCCGTCGCCGTTACGTGACCGTTGCCGCGCTCGCGGCCATTGGTGTCGTCATGCTGGGCATCGCGTTCTGGCTCTGGCCGCTGCGATCGCGGCATGGCGCGTTACCTGGATTTTCTTCCGCAACCGAGCCCGCCGCGCCCGACGTTGGTACCGCCGCGCAGACCGTGACCCAGACGGAAGTCACCTTGGGGGTGATGCTCTTCAAGCCGCTCCGCGACGACCCGGAGCACCTGTGGATGCGGGAGGCGCTCCGCGACGGCCTCAACACCCAGCTCTCCGGGCTCTCCAAGGTGAAGATCTACTCGAAGGAGTTCCTCGACCTCCTCATCACCAAGGAGGGCCTCTCGGAGATCGAGGCGGCCAACAAGCTCGGCATCAAGAAGATGCTCTCGGGGAGCTTCGTCGCCGTCGAGGACACGCTGCGGATCGAGACGCACGTGGTCGACGTGGTTTCCGGGATGATCGAGGCATCGTACACGACGACGGGCCCGACCAAGCAGTTCCTCTCGTTGCAGACGAAGATGACCGAGGGCGTGATCGCGCGGCTCGACCTGCCGATCACCCCGGACGAGCGGAAGACGCTGCTCGCCCAGCAGAACACCGACGTGGAGGCGCTCAAGATGCTGCTCGAAGCGGAGGGCGGAGCGGCGCCCGGCCCGTCGAAGCCACCCGAACCTGGTTCGTGGCTATGGCGCTGGATGGAACGGATCGGCGCGCCGGACGTCGCGTGGGCCGACGATCGCGCCGAGATCGCGGTCGTACTGGAGTCGTACCGGAAGGCCACCGAGGCCCACGAGATGGAGGCAGTCGCGGCGGTGTACGTCGAGTTCTCGCCCGACCAGCAGGCTGCCCAGCAGCGCTACTTCGACAACGTGAAGGACCCGAAGATCGTCATCTCCGACGTGGACGCCGTCGTGGTCGGCGACGATGCGGTCGTCTCGTTCACACGGACGGACGACTTCACCGACGCGCGGACGGGTCGTCCCGTGCACGTGCAGGTGCGGCTTACGAAGAGCCTCAAGCGGACCCCGAGCGGGTGGAAGCTCGCGGGGGGGAAGTGACGGCAACACGATGAGACGACACGTTGCGCTCGGCGCTGCAGCGCACCGCGTGCAGCGTGAGATTGCGGGGCGAGTCCTTCGGTACCGGCATTGCTGCCCCGTCTGCCGTTGGATGTGGTATGCCTCACGGCACAATGCAGGCGAAACGCCGCGCAACGTACGAAGACCTTCTTCAGGTTCCCGACACCAAGGTTGCAGAGATCGTCGACGGGCAGCTCGTCGTGAGTCCACGGCCCGCCCTGCGGCATGCGCTCGCCGTCACCGAGATTGCAGCCGACCTCGTGTCGGTGTTCCACGGCAGCCCGGCGCGCAGCGGGCCCGGCGGCTGGTGGATCCTCCTCGAGCCCGAGCTGCACTTCGAGGACGATGTGCTCGTGCCCGATCTTGCGGCGTGGTGCTGCGAGCGCATGAGGACGGTGCCCGACACCGCCACCCTCACGCTTCCCCCGGACTGGCTCTGCGCGGTCATCTCGCCGTCGTCGGTCCGGCACGACCGGATCGCGAAGATGCGCAGCTACGCACGCGCCGGTGTGGCGGCCGTCTGGTTGGTCGATCCGCTGGCGCGCACGCTCGAAAGCTTTCGGCTCGAGGGCGGCCGCTGGACGCTCGTCGCGTCGCACGCGGGCGACGAAACGGTCCGGGTCGAGCCCTTCGCGACAGTCGAGATCCCGCTCGGCCGGTGGTGGCTACCCGACGCCGGGTGAGGTGACTTCCGGTCTCCTGGTGCCCCCTCCGGTCGGCGGATCGTTGCGGGGATGAAAACTCGTGCACGCGGACCGACGACTTCACCGAACGCGAACGGGCAAGGGGACCGCGAGCGGTGGAAGCTCGCGGGGGAAAAGTGACGGGTCAGCGCACGACGAACGAATAGGCCGCGACGCCCGGCATCTCCACCGTTACACCGCCATCCGGAAGCGGCTCCACGCCTTGGAAGTCCGACGTCTGCCGGAGCCCTGTGCCGTCGGGGCGCATTGCGAAGAATTGCTCCCCGTTGCGCGCGCGGCCGAGGGGGTCGCAGCTCGAACGGAACACGAGGGCCCCGGTCACCGGATCCGCCGCGAGCCCTTCCATCGTACAGGCGGATGGCTGGAGAAAGATCGGGCGGCATCCATTCTTCGGCCGGCCGTCTTCGGGAAAGTGGGTGATCTGTCGCAAACGGCCGCCGAGGGGCGAGACGGAGAAGATTTGGCAGATGCCCTGCGGATTTTGGTTGTGGTCCGGGTTCGCGGACGCGGAGAAATACAGCCGATTGCGTCCGATCGTGGAGACGAAGCCCGTATCCCTGAACCCGAACGTCGTGAGCTGCACCACACGCGGACCGTCCAAGACGAACTCCTCGCGGACGAACGGGTCGCCCTGATAGCCATCGACTGGTGTCCGATCGGGAAAGTGGACCGGTAGGATGCTCGTACCCTTCCCGGCGACGGCGAACTCCGGGATTACGGCGCCGGGGACGGTGACCGAGCTCGGGATGGGTCGTGGTGGGGACTTGCCGTCGGTTTCCACCGTGAATCGTTCACCTCCGGTGCCGTTCCAGAACTGGACGGTCTGCTCGCCGGCGAAGAAGATGCTTCCCGTCTGCCTCGCGTCCGGCAGCGCAGGCGGCAAACGGGTGATCTGCTTCTTGCCTTGGTCGGTCGCGAGGTCGATGACGAAGACCTGCGGTGCGATCTGCCCGTCGGCATCGGGGCCGAGGTCTTCGAACGCGACGATCCGATTGTTCGGGCTGATCGCAAACACCGGACCGCCCACCGGCGTCAGCAGCGCGTCGATGATCGGCACCGCCGACGGTGCGCTGACCCTGCGTACCTTTCCTCCGCCAGGAAGATCGCGGCCGTCGGTGCGCATGTAGAAGATGCCCTCCTCGGGAGGTTCCGGCGACAGATGCGCGAACAGCGGGACTGCATGGTCGTTCGTGATCTCGATGACGAGACCCGTGCCATCGGGCGTCATCCCGATCCGCTGGAAGCGCCCGAGGACGACGCCGGACGTGCCCGAGCGAAGACGACCGTAGAGACCGCAGATATCCAAATCGTCCGGAGCGGATCGCACGGGAGTCAAATCCATCACCGTGACGGGGTCGCAGTTGCCCCGCCGGACCAGCAGGCGCTCGTGGAACCAATAACCGGTCGCGTCCTGACGACACTCGTTGACGGTGTACCCGACCGTGCGGGCGCGCACGCCCGGCGCCGTGCACGTGCTCGCGTCGGCGCACTGCTGCCGGCAGGCGCGGCGGTTCGTCGCGTCGTGGCACTGCGCCCGGCAGGCGCGGAGCTCTTCCGTGCAGGTGCTCTTGCACGCGGCGCCGATGTCGCGTGCGGCGACCGCGACGAGCGTCGCGACGAGCAGGATCACACGCCAAGTCGAGATCACTGCAGGGTCCTCTGATAGGCGACCGGCCCTGGGAGCTCGACCTCGACGACCTCCGGCGTGTCGACCACCACGCCGCGCGCGTGGGTGATCTGGCGGAGTCCGGAGCCGTCGCGACGCATGGCGAAGAATTGGTTTCCGAACACGTTGGTGCCGAAAGGGTCGCACGACCCGTTGAGCAGGACAGCTCCCATGACGGGATCCTCCGAGAACGGGCTGACGAGACACCGGGGCCCGAAACAACCGTCCGTCGTCGTGCCGACCGCCATCGCGGTGAGCTGGCGGAGGTGACCGCCGAGCGTGTCGATGGAGAAGACCTGACAGTTGTTCGTCGGATTGCACCCGAACGGATCGCCCGAGGCCGAGAAGTACACGTGCGCGCCGTTTGGGCTCACCACGAAGTCGAGGTTCCCGACATCGACACGATTGAAGTGCGTGAGCTGCAGAACGTCCTTCCCGAAGGCAGCGAACATCTCGCGCGGCGCACTGATGCCGTTCATCGGATTGTCCGCGGTCCCGTCCAGGAACAAGCTCGTCACGGCGGGCCGGCGGCGCGTCACGCCGAACTGCGGGATGACCTGGCCGTTCGGTCCGCGGATCGGCGACAGCTTCTGGAATCGTCGCCCGTCGACCGACACCGAGTAGAAGTCCTGCCGCCTGCCGTTGAACCCCGGGTCGTACCCGTCCTCGTCTGGTTCGTAGTAGTCGAACGTGAACATGCCCACCGTGCGCTCGTTCGCGAAGTGGAACCAGTACCCAAGGGTTACCGCACCGCCGGCGTGCCGGGCCAGATGGGTGAGCTGCGTCTTCTTCCGATCGGCGATGCGCAGGGACCAGAGCTGCGCGTCGATGCTGCCGTCGTCGGCTGGCCCGAGATCGCTGTAGACGACGTACCGACCGTCGGGGCTGAACACGATGCCGTTGATGTTCAAGTCGAGGCTGGGAGTCCGAAACACCGGCACGCCCGTCGCTGGACCGAGCTTCACGCGATTCGTGCCGTCGGCGCGCACGAGGTAGAGGCCGTCCTCCGCGTTCGTGAGGAATCCGGGTGCCAGGAGCGAGAAGGTGTCGTTCAGCTCGAACGCGATGTAGTTGCCGTCGGGACTCACCGCGACGGACACATAGGCGCCCGCGATCGGCGAGAGGGTCCCGTTGTGGAATTGCCCGAACGTGCGGCAGAGACCCCCGGGGTCGGGCACCGGTCCGACGTCGAGCCGTGAGACCACGGTCGGTGGCCGCTCACCGCGCTGAACGTAGATCTCCTGGTGCCCGACGAGCCCGTTCGCGTCGGTGCGGCACGTCGTGCTCACCCACGCGATGGTGCGGAAGCGGGCCTGGCCGCCGCGCGCCGACGGGCAATGTTGGGCGGAAGACACCCAGCCCGCGCTCGCGAGGAGCATGATGATCGTCACCCGTGCGCGTACTCCGTTGCCGTGCGTGGTCATGTCGTCATTCGGTTTCGCCATCACTGGTAGGCGAACGGTCCCGGCAGCTCGACCTCGACGACGTCGGGTGTGTCGGTCACCACGCCGCGCGCGTGCGTGATTTGGCGCAGACCCGAGCCGTCGGGGTGCAATGCGAACAGCTGGTTCGCCGATGGATTCGTTCCCAAGGGGTCGCATGACGAGTCGACGATCAGCGTTCCCGTGGCACGGTCTTGCGCGACGATCGTGACCGGACACCCGGACAGCGCCGTGAAGAAGCAACCGTCCTCCGATCGATCGCCCTCGACGAAACCGGTGAGCTGGCGAAGGCGGCGACCGAGGGTATCGATGGAGAACACCTGACAGTTGTGCGTCGGGTTGCAGCCGAATGGGTCGGCGGAAGCCGAGAAGAACACCCGCTCGCCGTTCCTGCTCACTGCCGACGGAAGGTTTCCGACATCGACACGGTTGAAATGCGTGAGCTGAAGGACGTTCCCTCCGAAGGCGACGAAAAGCTCGCGTGGCCGGCGGATTGTGAGCATCGGATTCTCCGCCGTACCGTCCACGAAGAGTCCCTGGACGGCCGGCCGACGACCCGTTACGGCGAACTGCGCGATCACCTGCCCGCCTGGTCCGAGGATGGGCGACAACTTGCGAAGCTTCTTCCCGTCGATCGAGACGGAGTAGAACTCCTGGCGAGGAGCGTCGACGTTTCGAGCGAAGTCGAACGTGTAGAAGACGATCGTGGTGGGGTCCGAAAAATCGAATGCGTACTCGAGGCGCCGCGTTTCATTGGTGTCGGGGAGTCCGGCCAGGCGGGTGAGCTGCAGCCTCCGGCCGTCGGCGATCCGGAGCGACCAGAGCTGATTTTCGATGGTGCCGTCGGTCGCCGGTCCGAGGTCGGTGTAGACCAGATGGCGGCCGTCCGGGCTGAACCTCAGGTTGTTCCCGAAGTCCACCCCGCTGGGCACGAGCTGGAACACCGAAACAGCTGTCGCCGGCGCGAGCCTGACGACATCGCTCCCGTCCGCTCTCGCTAGGTACAGACCTTTCTGGTCGTCGAGGAGACGCTCGGAATCCAGGATCGAAAAGGTGTCATTGAGCTCGAACGCGACGCGCGTGCCGTCCGGGCTGACCGCGAGTCGCGTGTAGGTGCCCGCGAGTACCGATTGCGGTCCGTTGCGGAGCGTTCCGTATAAGCGGCACAGCCCGGGATCGGGCGCAGGACCGGTGGCGCGCTGCGAGACGATCACCGGCGTCCGGTCGCCACGCTGGACGTACAGCTCCTGATGGCCGACGAGGCCGTTCGCATCGGTCCGACAGGTCGTGTTCACCCACGCGACCGTCCGGAAGCGCGCCTTGGTCGGTTTCGTGGCCGGGCAGGGGGAGGCGGGGAAGACGCCGCTCGTGCTAGCGGCGAGCAGGAGAAGCACCGTACATGCCATGGCTCCTCGTTCGCTCATCGACGTGGCGTCCTCATAGCGTCGGCGCCGAGTACGCGATTGGCCCCGGAAGCTCGACGCTCACCGTTCCGTCGACGTCGCAGGTGACGCCGCGGTAGGTGGTGAGCTGGCGAAGACCGGAGCCGTCCGGTCGGATCGCATAGAGCTGCTGGCTGATACCGCTCACGCCGAACGGATCGCACGTCGCATCGAAGATGAGCGAACCCGTGACACCATCCTGTCCGATGGCGGCGTCGACGGGCATCGTACAGAGTCGCCTCGGGATGCCCGTGCAGGCCGGTGCCATCATCGCCGATCCGAACCGCGTGAGCTGTCGCAGATGGCCGGCCAGTCGGTCGATGCGGAAGATCTGCGGCCCGTGCTCCGGATTCGAACCGAGCGGATCGGCCGAAGCGCGGAAGACGATCTGCTGACGGTTCCGTAGGCGAGTCGCCCAGGACGTGTCCGAGCGTCCGTAGTTCGTGAGCTGCAGCGTCTTCTCGCCGTCGCGAACGAAGAGCTCCATCACGGGACCGACGAATGGCTGGTCGGTCACGTCGGGGAAGGTCAATGAGAACACTTCGCTCGCCGCACCGGTCACACGGAAATCCGAGACGACCGTTGTTCCGTCGATGGGCGACGGCTGCTCCACGAACTGCGGCTCTCCGCCGTCCCGTGGGACGATGAAGAGCCGATCACCATTGGCGCAGTCGCGGACGTAGCCGCCGACGCGGCGGTCGTCGAGAAACACGCCGCTGATGTCGAGCCCTCTTGGGTTCGTGCACACGGACGAGGCAGCAAAGGTGGTGAGCTGCCGGCGAGCGCCGGTTGCGGCCTCGATCGTGAAGAGCTGCGGAGCATCCGAGCCGTCGGCTCCGGGACCGCGATCGGTGAACACGAGCGCCTTCCCGTCCGGGCTGAAATCGAAGCCTTGCGTCGTGAAGACGGCGATGTTGCCGAGGGACCCCGGCGAATCACGGAGCGAGAAGGGCGCTTCGCGAGCTTGATCGGCGATGCGGTGGAGGCCGGTGCCGTCGGAGCGGACGACGAAAATGCCTTCCTGCGCGAGCGGGAAATGTGGGAATGGAATCTCCACTCCATTGATGACGAGGCGAGCGAAGTCGTCCGTCAGCTGGAAGACGACGGTCTCGCCGTCGGGGCTCACGTCGAGCCCTTGCACGGCACCGATGGCCATCGACGCGCTGCCACTCGCTTCGGCGTAGATCGCACAGACGCCGAGATCGGCGACCATTTCGCTCGGATCGATGGTCACGACCGTCACCGGCGGGCAGTCGCCCCGGCGG
>OELV01000083.1_pt1 | contig 19051 bp, 18 predicted proteins | sample 1503271 | NCBI WGS metagenome assembly OELV01 (sample SAMEA104379593, study PRJEB20068) | metagenome | biome: 1000743; feature: 77; material: 1998 | place: USA | collected 2012 | depth 25 m
TCGATGGCCTGCTCCACCTCATCGGCTCGCCGGAGGAGCGCATCCTCGTCGGGATTGAAGCGGGCGAGCTGTCGAAGATGGGCGGCCGCGTCGGCCTGTCGGCCGAGCCGTTGGGCGAGCTCGGCCGCCAGCCGTATGCCTTCGGCGAACCCGCCCTCCCGCCGGCATGCCAGGGCCTGCTCGACCTGCTCGTAGGCCGCGTGCAGGCGCCCACAGGCGAGCTGGAGCCGAGCGAGCTCGAGCCGCACCAACGGCTCGGCGCTCTGCAGCTCACGCAACGCGATGGACAGGGCCTCGGCCGCTTCGGTGTAGCGGCCGGTCACGTGCAAATGAAACCGGCCGAGGGAGAGGTACGCGAACGTACCGCGCGGGAGGGCGACTGCACGGTGATACGCCGCCTCGGCCTCGTCATGGTCGCCCAGGAGCTCGTGCACCCGGCCGAGGCGCTCCCAGACGTAGCTCGACGTCGGATCGATCTCACGGGCCTCCTCGAAGAGCGCCCGGGCACCGGCGTGATCGTTCTGGCGCAGCTGCAGCTCGGCGCGGCATGCGAGCAGGTGCTCGGGACGAATGGCCGGCGGATCGGTCTCCGCATCGAGAGCTCGGCAGGCGTCGAGCGCCTCGCTGGCGCCGTCGAAATCGGCGAGGTCACGCAGCTCGCGGGAGAGGTGGAACAGGACCTGGACCTGCACGCCGCGGCCCCGCAGGCGCTGCTCCGGGCCGGCCTGGTCCCAGACGTCGCGCGCGCGCGTGAGCGCCTCGACCGCCTCGCGCGGGCGATGCAGCTTCTCGAGGCAGTACCCACGACGGAAGAGGCAGAGATGGTAGGTACTGAACGACTGTAGCGCCCGGTCGTACCAGCGCAGCGCCTTCGTCCACTTCTTTTTCCGCTGGAAATACCAGCCGATGGCGCAATGGAACACGGCCGCGCGCCGCGGCGCCAGATCCGCGCAGCGGAGCAGGTAGCGCTCGACCTTGTCCTCGTTCCCGAGGATGCCGAATGCGCGACCGACCTCGTACAAGAGGTCGGCCGAATTCCACGTGTCGTCCGCCTGGGCGTCGTCGAGGTTCCCGTAGCGGGCGACGATCGCGTGATGATTGCCGCGGCTCGCTAGCGCACGGACTTCGGCGAGCATCCGATCGATGTCCCCCATCTCCGCGGCCTCCTCCTCGCCGCTCGCGCCGCGCGCCGGCCCACTCCCCGACGCCCGAAGTCGACCCCACACCCCCCGAGCTACCTACCCGATCCGGACGTCTCAGCGTGTACCAACAGGTTATGTTGCGATCAAGCGCCCGGTCGGGCGGCTCCCAGCGACGCCACGGGGACGGGCGATCTCGTGACCGCGGTGGGACCATGGCGCCGCGCGTCATGCGAGCCCGGCGCGGTCTTCCACGCTCATGGAGTCCGTCCGACCGTGAGCACCAGGATACGGGCAGCGCCAGCGGTCCGTAGCGCGGTCGCACAGGCGTCGGCCGTGGCGCCGGTGGTGAGCACGTCGTCGACGAGGACGACCGTGGCAGCATCGAGTGCCATCGTCGCCTCGAAGGCGTTGGCGAGATTCGCCCGACGGCCGGCTGCATCGAGGTGGGCCTGGGACGGCGTCGACCGGTGCCGAACGAGCGCGCGGGGAACGACGCGTAGATGCGCCCGGCGCGCGAGCGCCCGCGCGAGGAGCACCGCTTGGTTGTAGCCGCGCTCGCGCAGACGCGAGACGTGGAGCGGCACCGGGACCACGACCGAGCCGGCCGGTAGAGGGAGCAGGCCCACCAGGGCTCCGCCCAGCGACATTGCCACCGCGCGGTGGCCGTGAAACTTGAGAGCGCGCACGGCCCGTGCCAACGGATTGAGGAGGGCGGGTCCGGCCAGGTACAATCCCAGCGCACGGGCGGTATCGAACGTCGGCGCCCGTGTCGCACACGACGCGCAGGTGGGGAGGGGAGGCGAGATGGGTAGGCCGCAGCGACCGCACAGCGTGCCGACCGGCATGCGCAGCGTGTGCCAGCACGCGACGCAGAGTGCGTGGGCATGGGCGAGCGGCAGCCAGGTCTCGCAGGCGGCGCATTGCCGCGGCAGGAGCAGATCCGCCGCCAACGCCGCCCACCGAGCCATTTCGGCGCGGGATCTGGCGGGGCGAGCGATCTGATGCAACGGGCGTGAGGAGGTCGGAAGATGCGAAACTTCTTGTTCGGTGCGGCACTCGGGGCGATCACGATGTACTTCTACCTCCAGGGATTCGGTCCGATCGTCGGCATGGTCGAAGGTTGGTGGGCGAAGATCTCGGCACCGCAGGCTTCGGCTTTACATCGGTAGACCTTCCGCCTACCGTACGACGGTGGCCCTGACCGAGGTGCAGCTGAGCGCCGATCTCACGGCGGCGATGAAGGCGCGCGACATGACGCGGGTCTACGTGCTGCGCGGCCTCATCACGGCGGTGAAGAATCTCAAAGTCGAGCGTCGCGGCGCTGCGCTGACGGAAGCGGACCTCGTGCAGCTCGTGCGTCGGGAGCTGCGGCAACGCGAAGAAGCGGAAGAATTCGCCGTCAAGGCCGGTCGGAGCGACGTCGTCGAGCAGAACCGGGCGGAGCGCCGCCTGCTCGATGCCTATGTCCCGGCGCAGCTGAAGGGCGACGAGCTCGAAGGCGTCGTACGCGACATCGTCCGGTCACTGCCGAATCCGGCCATCGGGGCGGTCATGACGGCGCTGCGGGAGCAGCATGCCGGTCGATTCGACGGCAAGCAGGCGAGTGAGATCGCAAAGCGCGTGCTCGCCGGCAGCTCGACGTCCTGAGAGGCGGCCATGGAACTTCCGATCCTGGCGAAGCTCAAGAAGGAGCTCGCGGACTTGAAGCACGAGCTGACGTTCAAGATCCCGAAGGACCTTCAGACCGCCGCCGCACACGGCGACCTCTCCGAGAACGCCGAGTACGACGCCGCGAAGCATCGTCAAGATTTCGTCCGCTCTCGCATCGCCCAGCTCGAAGGCCGGGTGCGCGAGCTGTCGATGTACACGATCGCGTCGATCCCGCGTGGCGTCGTGGCCTACGGGAGCCGCGTGAGGGTCGCCGACGTCGATTCCGGCGACGAGACCGAATACCGCATCGTCTTTCCCGAAGAGGTCGACGCCGCGCGCGGCCACATCTCGCTCTCGTCGCCGATCGGGCAGGCGATGGTGAGCAAGGCGGAGGGGGACGAGGTCGAGGTGCAGACGCCGAGCGGCCGGCGCACCTACCAGATCCTTTCGCTCGTCACCTGGCACGAGCAGGACCAGTCCGGCGAGTAGCGTCTCAAACGGGCTCCTCCGCGCCGATCGCATGACGGAGCGCGTTCGCCGCAGTCTCGGGCGGCACGGGGTTGGATACGATGCCCGTGGCCCATTCCATGCCGAGCTCCTGCCCCACCAGCGGTACGATCTCCCAGTGCCAGTGGTAGTCGCCATGATGTGAGCCGTCGAGGGGCCCGGCGTGTAGCGCCACGCTGTACGGCGGATCGTCGAGCACCCGCCTGAGGCGACCGACGAGATCCACGAGCAACGCGCCGAGCTCCGCGAGTGCGTCATCGGTGATCGAGCCGAAGTCCGGCTCGTGGTGCGTCGGGATCACCCAGGTCTCGTATGGATGCTGTGACGCGTAGGGCGCGATCGCGACGAAGCCGGGACGCTCGGCGACGACCCGGGTGCGCAAGGGTAGCTCCTCGGCGAGCTGGTCGCAGAACGCACAACGCTCCTTGCGACGATGGTATGCGGCCGCGCCGGCGAGCTCGTCCTCGATGCGCTTCGGCGCGAAGGGTGTCGCGATGACGTGCGAGTGCGGGTGCGAGTGGCGGCTCCAGGCCGCGCCGCGGTTCATGAGGACGAGCGCGAATCGGAATCGCGTGTCGCGGCGCAGGTCCCGCAAGCGCTCTCGATAGAGTCCCAGGAGCCGGGCCATGTGAGCGGGCGCGAAGTCGGCCCAGCTGGTGCCATGCTCGGCCGAGTCGACCACCAGCTCGTGTGCGCCGACCGCGTTCATGTAGTCGGACATGCCGACGGCCCGGTGATCGAGCCCTCCTTCGATGCGCAGCAGCGGATGGCGATCCGGGGTCACGCGAATCGCCCATTTGGCGGCATCGCCCACGCGGGCGATCTCCACGGGATTCGCGGCCTCGGCGCCGGGACAGAGCGGACAGCGCTCCGCCGGTACCGCGTCGACGGGTCCCGCACGGCGGGGGACCAGATCAGCCGTCCGCTCCGGCGCGATGATCACCCAGCGTCGCAGGATCGGATCGCGCCGGAGCTCGGAGGCCGTCGGCCGATCGTGGGAAGCGCGCATGCGGACTTGTTGGACTCCGGCGCCGTATTATACGGTGCGCCCCCGTCGCGCCACGGAGGCGACGAAGGGTCTACCGAGGGGGGAAGCCTCGTGCCGTACACGAACCTCGCGCAGATGTTTTTCGCGCGCGCCGCGGAGCTCGCCGATCGGCCGCGCTACCGTTTCTGCGACGACCGTGGCTGGCACGACGTCACGTGGGCGACGATGGCCGAACGCGTCCGTGCGCTCGCGGCGGCGCTGATCGAGCAGGGGGTGCGCCCGGGTGATCGGGTGGCGCTCCTGGCGGCGACGCGTGCCGAGTGGATGGAGGTCGACCTCGCCATCCTGGCCGCCGGTGCCGTCACCATTCCGGTCTATCCGTCGGTGCTGCCGGACGAGTGTGGATACATCCTGACCAACGCCGGCGCGGATCGGATCGTGGTCGAGAATGCCAAGCAGCGCGCCAAGGTCGAGCAGGTGAGCCGCGAGGGTTTCGAGCTCGACGGCGTGCGGCGACCGGTGCCGCTGCGGGCCATCACCACCATCGAGGGCACGGGACCGGGCACGATGAGCGACTTGCTCGAGCAGGGACGCGCGTCGCGTGTGCGGCTCGATTCCGAGGTCGATCGGCGGATGGCAGCGCTCGATCGAAGCACGCTCGCGACCATCGTCTACACGTCCGGGACGACGGGACCGCCCAAGGGTGTTCCGCAGACTCACGGCAACCATCTCGCGACGGTCGAGGCGGCGCTCCGCATTCGGACGCTCGAGGCGGGCAACGTCGACTTCTTCTTCCTGCCGCTCGCGCATTCCTTCGCGCGGATGATCGAGTACCTCGGCATCGCGGCGGGAACCACGACCGTATTCGCGCGCTCGATCGATACGCTGATCGAGGATCTTCCCGTGACGAAGCCGCACGTCATCCCCGCCGTCCCGCGGGTCTACGAGAAGGTGTACGCGCGCATCCAAGCGAATCGCGAGAAGGGAAGCAGCATCGAGCGGGCGGTCTTCGATGCGGCGGTCGCGGTCGGGCGCCAGCGCAGTGCCTACGCCGAGGCGGGGCGCCCGGTGCCGCTGTGGCTTCAGGCAGCCGATGCCGTCGCACATCGGCTCGTGTTCTCGCGCATCCACGCGGTGCTCGGCGGCAACGTACGGTTCATGCTGTCGGGCGGCGCACCGCTCGCCCGCGACATTGCCGAGTTCTTTCACGCGGTCGGGTTGCCCATCTTCGAAGGCTACGGGCTGACGGAGACGACGCCCGCCCTGACCGTGAATCATCCGGCGCGCTACCGGCTCGGTACGGTGGGAACGCCGCTCGACTGCTGCGAGATCCGGATTGCCGACGACGGCGAGATCCTGGCGCGAGGCGCCAACGTGGCGAGCGGCTACTACGAGCGCCCCGAGGCCACCGAGGAGGCGTGGGACGCCGAGGGGTGGTTCCACACCGGTGACATCGGCGAGATCGACGCGGACGGCTTTCTCCGGATCACCGACCGCAAGAAGGACCTCATCAAGACGTCCGGCGGCAAGTACGTGGCGCCACAGAAGATCGAGAACCTACTGAAGCTCCAGCCGCACATCAGCCAAGCGGTCGTGATCGGGGACAATCGGAAATACTGCACGGCGCTCGTGACCCTGGACCTTCCGGCCGTCGAGACCTGGGCGCGCGAGCGTGGCTTGGCCGTCCCGCCGGACGATCTGGCCCACCACGCGGAGGCGCAGAAGCTCGTCGAGTCCGAGGTCGCGGCCGTCAACCAGCACCTCGCCTCGTGGGAGTCGCTCAAGTACGTGCGCATCCTTCCCCACGACTTTTCGACCGAGACGGGGGAGCTCACGCCGAGTCTCAAGGTGAAGCGCAAGGTCATCGCGACCCGCTACGCCGACGTCATCGAGTCGATGTACCGCTGACGACGTGCAAATGCGCCGCTTCTCAACACGTTGCGGCTCTTGGGGGTGCGTGTTATAGGCTCAAAGTTTCCCGGAGTTGGCTGGTTTCACGGTTCGAGTCGCGGAAGTGGGCCCCGGCCCACTTTTTCATTTGGAGGACAAGCATTCATGGATCGGTCGGCGGTCCCCCAGCGTGTCTGGGGGCTGGCGGAGCCCGTCGTGGTGACGGCGGGGCTCGAGCTCGTCGACGTGCAGTATCGCCCCGAAGGCGGACGGGCGATCCTGCGCCTCCTGATCGATCGTCCGACCGGAGGCGTGACCATCGACGAGCTCGCCCGGATTTCTCGCGAGGTAGGACACCTCCTCGACGCGCACGATGCAGTGCCCGGGCGGTATCATCTCGAATGTTCGTCGCCGGGCCTGAACCGGCCCCTGTTACGGCCCGAGCATTTCCGCCGCGCCGAGGGCCAGCGAGTGTCCGTGCGCATGCGCACCCCGATCGGGGGGCGACGGCAGTTCCGCGGGGTCCTCGCCGCCGTCAGCGACGATGCGGCCACCGTCGACGATGCCGACGCCGGTCGGACGGTCCTCGCGTTCGCCGACGTCGAGCGGGCCAACGTCGAACACGACTTCACTCGCCCGGCGCACAGGCCCGGACACGCGTAGGGGCGGAGGACTGATGCTACCGGACCTCAATCGCGTCATCGAGCAGGTGAGCAAAGAGAAGGGCATCGATCGCCAGATCATCGTCGAGGCCCTCGAGCAGGCCATGCTGTCGGCGGCCAAGCGGACGTTCGGACCCGACAAGAACATCGAGGCCAAGTTCAACCCGGAGGTGGGCGAGGTCGAGCTGTTCGAGATCAAGAAGGTCGTCGCCGTCATCGAGGACGCCGAGAACGAAGTCCTGCTCGGCGAGGCCCGCCGCAATCTCGACCCGGACGCCGAGGTCGGCGACGAGCTGCTGGCCAAGCTGCCGGCCGAGAAGTTCGGCCGTATCGCTGCGCAGGCGGCCAAGCAGAACATCATCCAGCGCGTGCGCGACGCCGAGCGGGACAGCATCTACAAGGAGTTCCGCACCCGCAAGGGTGAGCTCGCCACCGGCACGGTGCAGCGCTTCGAGAAGAAGAACCTGATCGTGAACCTCGGCCGCGCCGACGCGATCCTGCCCGAGAAGGAGCAGATCCCGCGCGAGCGGTACCGACAGGGCGACCGCATCCGGGCGTTCATCTTCGACGTCGAGCTTTCGAGCAAAGGGCCGCAGATCGTCCTTTCGCGGACGCATCCGGGGTTGCTGATCGAGCTCTTTCGCCAGGAGGTCCCGGAGATCTACGAGGGCATCGTCGAGGTGAAGGGTGCCGCGCGCGAGCCCGGCGGCCGGGCCAAGTTCGCCGTGATGTCGCACGACCGCGACGTCGATCCCGTGGGGGCGTGCGTCGGCATGCGCGGCACGCGCGTCCAGGCGGTGGTGCAGGAGCTTCGCAACGAGAAGATCGACATCGTCGAGTGGACGAAGGACCCGGCCGAATACGTCTGTCGCGCGCTGGCGCCGGCCAAGGTCTCGAAGATCATCATGGACGAGGACGAGCACGCCATGGAGGTGATCGTCCCGGACGACCAGCTGTCGCTGGCGATCGGCAAGAAGGGCCAGAACGTGCGGCTCGCGTCTCGTCTGACGGGGTGGCGCCTCGACGTACGCAGCGAGTCGGACGCCGAGGACGAGGCGCGGAAGGCGCGCGCATCGCTGATCGCGATCGGCGGCATCGGCGACGTGACGGCGGAGCTCCTGTATCAGGGCGGATTCAAATCGGCGCACGATCTTGCGGCCTCGAACGAGGACAGCGTGGCCGAAATCGACGGGATCGGGCCGGAGCGCGCGCCCGGCATTCTGGCGGCTGCTCGTGAGCACGTGGCCCGCCTCGACGCCGCTGCGGCCGAAGCCGCGGCCGCTGCCGCCGAAGCCGCGGCCGCCGCTCCCATCGAATCCGCTGCGGTGCCGGCTTCGGAGGAAATCGAGTGACGATCGTTCGATCATGCGTCGGCTGCGGCCAGCGGGACTCGCAGGAGTCGCTCGTTCGCCTGACGTGGCGTGCCGATGCCCTCCATCGCGACGCCGGCCGTCGGGCCCGGGGTCGTGGGGCCTATCTGCACGATCGAGCGGCCTGCTGGCATGCCTTCATCGTGCGACGCGGAGCGGTCCGGTCGCTTCGGGCCCCGGTGCCGCGTGCAGCGCGCGAAGCGCTCGTGCTCGAGTTGCGAGCGGCAGCTTCCGGAGGAGTAGCGCAGTGACGGCCAAGCGCATCAACGAAGTCGCCAAGGAATGGGGCGTTCAGCCGAAGGACATCGTCACGGCTGCGGAGCAGCTCGGCATGAAGGGCAAGCGATCGCAGAGTACCCTCACCGACGACGAGATCGCACGGCTGCGGCAGGCGCTCGGGCTGTCTCGCCCCGCGCAGGTGACGCTCGGCACGGAACGGGTGGTTGCGGAGCGCATGGTGACGCAGCGCGAGCTCGGCGTGGAGCGACTGGTCACGGCGCGTGAGCAGACCACCGAGACGCGCCTCCAAGCGAACGTCATCCGCCGGCGCACGGCCCGTGAAGTGGTCCGGCGCGAAGAGCTCCCCGGCGCGCCCGACGGCGATGTCGCAGGGTCGGTGCCACCGGCCCTCGATTTCGACGACGCCATCCCGCCACCGCTCGACATGCCCCCGCCGTCGCTCGATCTGCCGCCGGCGCTCGATGCCGCCCCGCCGGCGCTCCACGCCGCACCGCCGACGCCCGAGCCCGCGGCGCCTTCGGCGGCACCACACGTGGCGCCGCCCGCTGCGCTCGAGGTCGAAGCCCCGCCAGCGGCGCCGGCTCGCGTAGCCAAGGCGCCCGCGGTCGCGGCGAAGGCACCACCAATGGTCTACGTACGCGGAACGGCGCCATCGCCCGCTCCTCCTGGCGGCCCCCTCCTCGAGGAGGTCCGCGGGCCGAAGGTCCTCGGCCGCATCGATCTCCGAAAGACCGTGCCACCGCCCGGCGCGACGACCTGGCGAGCGCCGGGTCCCGGCGCAGCCCCCGAGCAGCCGCGCCCGCCGGCGGGCGACGCCGGGGCGCCCAAGAAGAAGGGCAAGAAGGTCATCCAGAAGGACGACCTCGCGGTAATGATGGAGCGCGATTTCTCCGGTCGGGGAAAGCGCCCCATGAAGAAGCGGGCGCAGCCCGGCAAGGAGGTGCGGAAGACCGAGGTCACGACGCCGCGCGCCTCCAAGCGTGTGATCCGGATCTCCGAGGTGATCTCCGTGGGCGACCTCGCCCGGGCGATGGGCGTCAAGTCCAGCGAGATCATGAAGAAGCTGATCGACATGGGGGTGATGGCCACCATCAACCAGATGCTCGATCACGACACGGCCGTGCTGGTCGCGAGCGAGTTCGAGTATCAGGTCGAGAACGTCGCGTTCGACGTGGAGCAGACGCTCGAGGCCGAAGAAGAAGGGACCGTCGGCGAGCTCGTCGCCCGAGCCCCCGTCGTCACGATCATGGGCCACGTCGACCACGGCAAGACCTCGCTGCTCGACGCGATCCGCGCGACCGAAGTCGCCGCCGGCGAGGCGGGCGGCATCACGCAGCACATCGGCGCCTACACGGTCGACGTCGACGGGCGCACGGTCACGTTCCTCGATACGCCGGGTCACGAGGCGTTCACGGCCATGCGCGCGCGCGGTGCCAAGGTGACCGATCTGGTCGTGCTGGTCGTCGCCGCCGATGACGGCATCATGCCGCAGACGGTCGAGGCGATTAACCACTCGCGCGCGGCGGAGGTGCCGATCATCGTCGCCGTCAACAAGATCGACAAGCCCGACGCGAACCCCGAGCGCGTGAGGCAGGAGCTCGGCAACTACGGCCTCGCGCCCGAAGAGTGGGGCGGCGACACGATCGTCGTGCCGGTCTCGGCGAAGAGCAAGGAGGGCATCCCGCATCTCCTGGAGATGCTGCTGCTCCAGGCGGACGTGCTCGAGCTCAAGGCCAACCCCGGCCGCAATGCCAAGGGAACCATCATCGAAGCGCGCCTCGATCGTGGGCGCGGCCCGGTTGCCACCGTGCTCGTGCAGGAAGGGACGCTCCACGTCGGCGACTCGTTCGTATGCGGCACCGAGCACGGCCGCATCCGCGCGATGGTCGACGACAAGGGCAAGCGCCTCGACGCAGCCGGTCCGGCCACGCCGGTGGAGATCCTCGGCCTCGGCGGCGTCCCCGACGCCGGCGACGTCTTCGTGGCGTTGCAGGACGATCAGAAGGCCCGGCAGGTCGCGGAGCACCGCCGCACCAAGCAGCGTGAGGCCGAGATGGCCAAGACGGCCAAGGTCTCCCTCGACGACCTCTACAATCAGATCCAGAGCGGCGACGTGAAAGAGCTGAAGGTCGTGCTGAAGGCCGACGTCCAGGGCTCGGTCGAGGCCATCGCCGATGCGCTGCGACGGCTCTCGACGTCCGACGTTCGACTGAACGTGATCCACGGCTCGGTCGGCGGCATCACCGAGTCCGACATCCTCCTCGCGACCGCGTCGAACGCCGTCGTGATCGGCTTCAACGTGCGGCCCGAGCCCAAGGCTGCGGCCCTTGCCGAGCGCGAAGGGGTCGACGTCCGCCTCTACACGATCATCTACGAAGCGCTGAACGAGATCCGGGAGGCGCTCGAGGGTCTCCTCGAGCCGACGCTGCACGAGAAGGTGCTCGGCCGCGTCGAGGTGCGGCAGGTGTTCACGATCAGCGGCATCGGTCCGGTGGCCGGCTGCTACGTCGTCGACGGCAAGATCCAGCGGGGGGCGCGCGCGCGGCTCCTGCGGGACAGCATCGTCGTGCACGACGGGAAGGTCGCGACGCTCCGGCGCTTCAAGGACGACGTGCGCGAGGTGGCGGCCGGCTACGAATGTGGCACGAGCCTCGAGAACTACCCGGACGTGAAGGCCGGTGACATCATCGAACCCTACGAGATCGAGCAGGTTGCCCGCCGGCTGAGCGCGCCGGGCAAAGGCGCGCAGTCGGCGGAACGGTCCGCCTAGGCGTTCGTCCGTCATGGTGGTCGGAGTGCTGCGGCTCGAGCTCCGGCTGCCGGAGTCCCACTCGCTCAAGGCCAAGCGAAGCGTGCTCCGGTCGATCAAGGCGCGGGTGCAGCAGAAGTTCAACGTGTCGATCGCCGAATGCGAGGACCACGATCTGTGGCAGCGAACCGTGATGGGCGTCAGTCAGGTCGGTGCGGATCAGCCGCACGTCGATCGGTGCTTGCGCGAAGTCGTGTCGTTCATCGACGATCTCCACCTCGCGGAGGTCGGCGAGGAGCGGATCGAATTCCTCCACTACTGAGGTGACCGGAACCGTGGCGGATCATCGTCGAGAGCGTGTCGAGCACGCGCTACGAGCGGAGCTGGCGTCGCTTCTCCTGCGTGAGGCGAAGGACCCTCGGCTTGCCACGGTGAGCATCTCGGCGGTTCGGATGACCCCCGATCTGCGGCAGGCGCGGGTCTTCTTCCGCGTCTTGGGCGATGCCGCCGATATCGCGAACGTGCAACGCGGTCTCGAGCGTGCGACGCCCTTCCTGCGCACCGCGGCGGGACGCGCACTCGGCCTCCGCGCGACGCCGGCGCTCCGGTTCGAGTACGACACCACACCAGACACGGCCCGCCGCGTCGACGAGCTGCTGCGTGGCACGCAGGGCGGCGAGGACGACGAGGATGCGACGTGACGGGCATCCTGCTCGTCGACAAGCCGGAGGGTATGACCTCGGCGGGAGCGATCCGCGCCCTGAAGCACCGCCTCGACGGCGCGAAGGTCGGCCACCTCGGTACCCTCGATCCGTTCGCGAGTGGGCTGCTACCCCTCTGCATCGGCGAAGCCACGAAAATCGCCCGCTACCTGCTCCTCGAAGAGAAGGCCTACGAGGGCCGCATCCGACTCGGACGCGAGACCGACACGCTCGACGGAACCGGAGCCACGATCGGCACGGCGCCCGTGCCGGCGGTCGATCCGTCCGAGCTCGCGCGCGTCCGCGCCGCCTTCGTCGGTCCCCAGCGGCAGACGCCACCCATGTACTCGGCGCTCAAGCGCGACGGCGTCCCGCTCTACCGGCTGGCGCGGCAGGGCGTCGAGGTGGAACGGGAGCCGCGGGACATCACGATCCATGCGCTCGACCTGAGCCTCATCGAGCCCACCGCGATCGATTTCTCGGTCCGCTGCACCAAGGGCACGTACGTGCGGGTCCTCGCCGCCGACCTCGGACGGGCGCTCGGCACCGTCGCGCACCTGGAGTGCCTCCGTCGGACGGTCGTGGGACCGTTTCGCGTCGAGGATGCGCGGACACCCGACGCGCTCAAAACGACCGATGTCACGCAATGGCCGCTCGTGGCGATCGGGCGGGCCCTCGTGGGCCTCCGCCGCATGAGCGTCGGGGCCCGGGAGCTGGCTGCTCTCCGCCATGGCCAGCAGGCGCCGCTCCGAGTGCTGCCACCCGGTCGTGCGGGCGAGGCGGCTCTGGTCCTCGATGCCGCCGGACACGTCGCCGCCATCGTGGAAATGGCGCCTGCGGAGGCCGGCTGGCGGCTCGTCCGCCTCATCGCGGACGGGTGATCGCGGTTTGCCACGATCCGGGTCGCGTGTTAGGACGGCCCGTCTAACAAAAAAAGCGAGAGAGAACGGAATCGGAGAGGGCGGGATGGCAGTGCTCCAGGAGCGTACCAAGGAAGTCGTGCAGACGTATCGTCGGCATGGCACGGACACCGGATCTCCGGAGGTCCAGGTGGCGCTCCTGACCGATCGGATCACGTATCTGACCGAGCACTTCAAGACGCACCAGAGCGACCATCATTCCCGTCGTGGCCTACTCAAGCTCGTGGGCCAGCGCCGACGCATGCTCGACTATCTGCGTGGGCGTGATTTTCAGCGCTACAAGAGCGTCATCGAACGGCTCGGATTGCGGAAGTAGGGTCGAGCGTCCGGCTCCCCCTCCGTCTCCCCCCGTCACGACTCGCCAAACATGAAGGCTGCGGCCCGTAGCCGCGGGGAGTGACGCATGTCCGAACGTATCGAAATGGATTTTCACGGGCGCCGTCTGGTCGTCGAGACCGGGAAGGTCGCCAAGCAGGCCGGCGGGGCAGCATGGGTGGAGTACGGCGAGACTGTCGTGCTCGTGACCGCTACCGCGAGCCGGTCGGCGCGAGAGGGCATCGATTTCTTCCCGCTCACCTGCGACTACCAGGAGAAGACCTTCGCGGCCGGCAAGATTCCCGGCGGGTTCTTCAAGCGCGAGGGGCGTCCCGCGGAGAAGGAGATTTTGACCTCGCGGCTGATCGACCGGCCGATCCGCCCGCTCTTCCCGAAGGGCTTCAATTGCGAGACGCAGGTGATCGCCACGGTGCTCTCGCACGACAAGGAGAACGATCCCGACGTCATCGGCATGCTCGGTGCGTCGGTCGCCCTCACGCTGTCGGACATCCCGTTCAATGGACCCATCGCGGCCGTGCGGATCGGACGGATCGACGGCAAGCTGGTCGTGAACCCGTCCACATCGCAGCTCGCCGACAGCGAGCTGAACGTCATCGTGGCGGCCAGCAAGGACGCCATCGTCATGGTCGAGGGCAGCGTGCGCATCCTGCCCGAGAGCGTCGTGCTCGAGGCCCTCTTCACGGCACACGAGGCCTGCCAGACGCTCATCGCCCTACAGGAGGACTTGCAGCGCAAGGTCGGCAAGCCGAAGCGGACGGTATCTCCACCGGCCGTCGACGAGGTGCTGGCCGCTGCCGTGAAGGAGCTCGCGACGCCGAAGCTCAAGGCCGCGCTCGCGAAGGGCGTCAAGCAGGAACGCTATGCGGCGCTCGACGCCGTGCACGACGAGGTCATTGCGGCGCTCGGTGGGGGAGACCCCGAGCGAGGGAAGCAGGTGGGGCAGCTCGTTTCGAAGGTGACGAAGCAGGTCGTCCGCGCCCAGATCATCGCGGAGCGCAAGCGTCTCGACGGCCGCGGTCTGGCGGACATTCGTCCGATCACCTGCGAGATCGACGTCCTCCCGCGCACCCACGGATCGGCGCTGTTCACGCGCGGCGAGACGCAGGCCCTCGTCACAACCACGCTCGGCACGTCGTCCGACGAGCAGAAGATCGACGCGCTGATCGGCGAGCACTACAAGAAGTTCATGCTGCACTACAACTTCCCGCCGTTCAGCACCGGCGAGGCCAAGTTCCTGCGCGGCCCCGGCCGACGCGAGATCGGCCACGGCGCGCTCGCCGAGCGGGCGATCCTGCCGGTGCTGCCCGACGAGGCCGACTTCCCGTACACCATCCGCGTCGTCTCCGAGATCCTCGAGTCGAACGGCTCCTCGTCCATGGCGAGCGTCTGCGGCGGCATCCTCTCGCTCATGCAGGCGGGCGTGCCGATCAAGGCGCCCGTCGCCGGGGTGGCCATGGGCCTCATCAAGGAAGGCGACGAGGTCCGGGTTCTCTCCGACATCCTCGGCGACGAGGATCATCTGGGCGACATGGACTTCAAGATCACGGGGACGCGCGACGGCGTCACGGCCGTGCAGATGGACATCAAGATCGGCGGCGTGAACCGCGAGGTCATGTCGCAGGCGCTCGAGCAGGCGCGGCAAGGCCGCGTACACATCCTCGAGAAGATGGCCGCGGCGATCGACAAGCCGCGCGCCGAGCTGTCGAGCCATGCGCCGCGCATCGTGACGATCAAGATCAAGCAGGACCGCATCCGCGATCTCATCGGACCCGGCGGCAAGACGATCCGCGCGATCGTCGAGGAAACCGCCTGCAAGATCGACGTGTCGGACGACGGCACGGTGCTGGTCGCGTCGAGCGACGGTGTCGCGATGCAGAAGGCGATCGATCGCATCCGGGGCCTCACCGCGGAGGCGGAGGTCGGGCGGATCTACCGCGGCACCGTCCGACGCGTCGTCGATTTCGGCGCGTTCGTGGAGATCATGCCGGGCACCGACGGGCTCGTGCACATCTCCCAGCTTGCCAACGAGCGGGTTCGGCAGGTGACGGACGTCGTCCGCGAGGGCGACGTCATCGACGTCAAGGTCCTCGAAGTCGACAAATCGGGCAAGATCCGACTCTCGCGAAAGGAAGCGCTCAAGGATGCTCCGCAGGGGCCGCCGCAGTAGCCGATGCGCGCCACGCGCCTGCCCAACGGAATCCGGATCGTCTCGGAAGAGCTGCCCGCTCTCGGGTCGGTCACGGTGGGAATCTGGGTCGAGAACGGGTCGCGCTACGAGCGGCCCGAGCAGGCCGGGATCTCGCATTTCCTCGAGCATCTCTTCTTCAAGGGCACGGAGCGACGCACGGCGGCGCAGATCGCGGAAGAGATCGACGCGGTCGGCGGCGTGCTGAACGCGTTCACGGGGAAAGAGTACACCTGCTACTACGCAAAGGTCCTGGACGAGCACCTGCCGCTCGCGCTCGACCTGCTCGCCGACGTGTTCACGCACTCGAAGTTCGCCGAGGAGGAGATCGAGCGCGAGCGCACGGTCATCGTGCAGGAGATCTCGCAAATCGAGGACACGCCGGACGACTACGTCCACGATCTCTTCGCGGAGGCCTTCTGGTCCGGCCATCCGCTGGCGCGTCCGATCGCGGGGACGGCGGCCAGCGTCTCGACGTTCAAACGCGCCGAGTTCCTCGACTTCTTCGGCGAGCGCTATCGGCCCGATCGCATTCTCGTCGCCGGCGCGGGAAATCTCCGCCACGAAGCGCTGGCCGAGGTGGTGGCCACCCACCTGGGGCCGCTCCGCGGCACGACCTCGATCGTCGACGGTCCACCGCCGGTCGCGCACGGTGGGCTCCTGGTGCACCAGAAGGACCTGGAGCAGGTGCATCTCTGCTTCGGGTGCCCGGGGATCTCTCAGCACGACGAAGACCGCTATCCGGCCCATCTCCTGAACTCCGCGCTCGGCGGAGGCATGAGCTCGCGGCTCTTCCAGGAGGTCCGCGAGCGTCGCGGGAAGGCCTACACCGTGTACTCGTTCCTCACCTCGTATCGCGATTCCGGGTATGCGGGCGTCTACGTCGGGACCAGCGCCGAATGGGTGGGCGAAGTGACGGAGTGCGTGCGGCGGGAGACGGCGCGCGTGGTGCGCGAGGGGCTCAGTGCGACGGAGCTCGCGCGCGTGAAGACGCAGATGAAGGGCGGCATGCAGCTCGGGCTCGAAACGAGCGACAGCCGCATGAGCCGCATCGCGAAGAACGAGATCTACTACGGGCGTGACGTCCCCATCGCGGAGGTCGCGGCCCGCTTCGACGCCGTCACGAACGACGACGTCGTGCGCGTGGCGTCTCGTCTGTTCGGCTCGGGCCTCCTCCAGCTGACCGTGCTCGGCGACCTCGACGGTCGCCGGCTCGACGCGGAGATGCTCGCGGGATGAATCCGGCCGTCGTGCGCGTGCCGATCGTGCGCGTGCGGCAGAGCGACATTCCCTTTCCGGCGTACATGAGCCAGGGGGCGGCGGGTCTCGATCTCGCCGCCGACGTTCCTGACGACGTGACCTTGCGGCCGGGCGAGCGGCGGCTCGTCCCCACCGGTATCGCGCTGGCGCTACCGAGTGGCTACGAAGGCCAGGTACGCCCGCGCAGTGGCCTCGCGCAGCGGACCGGTCTCACGGTGTTGAATGCGCCCGGGACGATCGACAGCGACTATCGCGGCGAGATACAGGTTCTGCTCGTGAACCTGGGAGACGACATCGCGGTCGTCCGACGGGGCGATCGCATTGCGCAGCTGGTCGTCGCGCCGGTCGTGCGCATCGAGTGGACGGAAGACGAGTCGCTCGCACCTACCACACGGGGCGGTGGCGGGTTCGGAAGCACGGATCGGCGATGATCCAGCGCTATACGCGGCCGGAGATGGCGCGGATCTGGAGCGAGGAGACGCGTCTCGGGCACTGGCTCGAGATCGAGCTCGCCCTCGTCGACGTCCTGGCGGAGCGGGGGACGGTCCCCGCCGACGCGGCGCGGGCACTCCGTCAGGGCGCCAAGGTCGACGTCCGACGGATGCAGGAGATCGAGGCGGAGGTGAAGCACGACGTGATCGCCTTCGTATCGTCGGTGGCCGAGACGGTGGGCGACGAGGGCCGCTTCCTGCACCTCGGATATACGTCGAGCGACGTCGTCGACACGGCGTTCGCGCTGCAGCTCCGCGACGCGGCCGATCTCCTGCTCGCCGGACTCGATCGACTGCGCGCGGCCGTTCGTGCCCAGGCGCTCCGGCACAAACACACGCCGATGATCGGTCGCACGCACGGGATGCACGCCGAGCCGATCACCTTCGGGCTCAAATGCGCGAGCTGGTACGCGGAGCTCTCGCGCGATCGGAAGCGGCTGGCCGCGGCGCGCGCGGAGATCGCCTTTGGCAAGCTATCGGGCGCGGTCGGGACGTTCGCGAATCACGATCCCTCGATCGAAGCGGCGATTCTCGGCCGCCTCGGTCTCACGCCGGAGCCGATCGCCACGCAGGTGGTTCCCCGTGACCGTCACGCGGTCTACTTCACGACGCTCGCCGTCCTCGCCGGCACCTGCGAGCGGATCACGCTCGAGATCCGCCATCTCCAGCGGACCGAGGTCGGCGAAGTCGCCGAGCCGTTCGGCGCGGGTCAGAAGGGCTCGTCCGCCATGCCGCACAAGCGAAACCCGATTCTCGCCGAGAACGTCTGCGGGATCGCGCGGCTCGTTCGCAGCTATGCCCAGGCGGCGCTCGAGGACATGGGTCTCTGGCACGAGCGCGACATCAGCCACTCGTCGGTGGAGCGCGTGATCGCGCCGGATGCGACGATCGCGCTCGACTTCGCGCTCGCCCGGCTCACCGGCGTGATCGAGGGACTCGAGGTCCGTCCCGAGGTGATGGCGGCCAACCTGGCGCGCACCGGCGGCGCGATCTTCTCCGAGCAGGTGTTGCTGGCACTGGTGCGGAAGGGCGTGCCGCGCGATCAGGCGTATCGGTGGATTCAGCGCCATGCGCTCGCCGGCGGCGACCTCGCCGCCCGACTCGCCGACGACGCCGACGTGCGCCGGCATCTCGACGCCACCGAGCTCGCGAGCCTTTTTGACATCACCCACAGCCTGCGGCATATCGACGCCCTCTTCGCGCGAGCTCTGGAGGACGGGTGAGATGGAGCGGCGTGAGCTTCTCTACGAAGGCAAAGCCAAGCAGGTCTACCGCACCGCGGATCCTGACCTCCTGATCCAGCACTTCAAGGACGACGCGACGGCGTTCAACGCGCAGAAGCGCGGGACCATCGCCTCCAAGGGTATCGTCAACAACCGGACGTCGGAGGTCTTCTTCAAGCTCCTCGAGGAGCAGGGCGTCGCGACCCATTTCGTGCGCCGGCTGTCCGACCGCGACATGCTGATTCGCGCGTGCGAGATCGTGAAGGTCGAGGTCGTCACCCGGAACATCATCGCGGGCAGCCTCGCGACGCGGCTCGGCCGCCCCGAGGGCGAGTTCCTTCCGGAGCCCGTGGTCGAGCACTATCTCAAGGACGACGCGCTCGGCGATCCCATGATCAACGACTGGCACATTCGCGTGCTGCGGCTCGCCTCGGGACCCGAGCTCCAGGCCATCAACGAGACGGCGCTCAAGGTGAACGCCATCCTGCGCGAGTTCCTCGACGCCAGGGCCATCGTCCTCGTCGACATGAAGGTCGAATTCGGACGGCACCACGGCAAGATCCTCCTGGCCGACGAGATCTGTCCCGATACCTGTCGCTTCTGGGACAAGTCGACGGGCGAGAAGCTCGACAAGGACCGGTTCCGTCGCGACCTCGGGGGTGTGGAAGAGGCGTACCAAGAGGTCGCGCGTCGTATCTGCGGCGTGGCCGCGTGATGGCGGCTCTCCGGGCGCGCAT
>OELV01001341.1_pt1 | contig 18665 bp, 17 predicted proteins | sample 1503271 | NCBI WGS metagenome assembly OELV01 (sample SAMEA104379593, study PRJEB20068) | metagenome | biome: 1000743; feature: 77; material: 1998 | place: USA | collected 2012 | depth 25 m
GGCCCACGCCGCCGGGCTGTCCGCGCGGGTTGCGTCCAACCCCGCCGCCGCCACCGGTGCCGCTGTCGCCGCCAAAGAGCTCGTTCAGCACCGCGGCGAGATCGGCTGCCTTCGCGTTCTCCACGTTGTAGACGAAGGTTTGCCGGCTGCCGGAGGTCTGATCGGGCGGTATGTCGAGCACGGAGAGCCAGTAGGCAATCGTTTCGAACGCGCTGCGATCGATCGCGAACGCCACGATGGCGTCGAGGCGCGAGAGCGACACGAGGGACACGCCGGCCTCGCCCTCGCCGGTGGCCGTCACGCCGTACGGCGCGAGCAAGGCGAGCAGCTCGTTCACCAGCTCGTCCGGATCGCCCTCCTTCACCTTGAAGACACGGGCATGGAGGTTCGTGAAGCCGTCGATGTCGAACGTCGCCACGAGCTCACGAAGTCGTCGGACGTTGGAGTCGATGTCGGTGATCACGATCGTATTGGCGCGCGGATACGCGAGCACGTCGCCACCAGGGGTGACGAACGGCTGCAGAATGTTCGCCATCTCCTCGGCGGCGACGTGACGGAGCGACACGATCTCGATGACGAAGGCATCCTCGGCGCGAACCCCGTCGCGCGCGGCACCGCGTGGCACGATGGCCCGTGTCTTGGCTTCGGCGACGGGCAGCATCTGATAGAGCTCACCCTGCTTGACGGCGGCGATGCCGTTGTTGCGTAGGATCTCGTTGAAAAGGGGAAAGAGATCCCGGCGCGCGATCTTGCCCGTGGTTCGGATCGTCACCTGCCCTTCGATGCGCGGATCGATCGTGTAGGACAGCCCGAGCGCGGTCGCGAGGCTGTGGATCACCTCGCGGATGTCGGCGCGCTCGAAGTTGAGGACCATGGCCTCGTCGTCGCCGAGCGGCCGTTCGCCCTCGGGCTCCACCTCAGCGCCAACGACGCCTTCGGGGATCGCCTCGGGTGCCGGCGGGGGTACCGTCGGCGGGACCGGCACGGTCGTCGTGGCCTGTGCGAGGGTTATCCCCGGGGCCTGCCCGCTCGGCGGTTGCGCCCATGCCGTCGGTACCGCAGCGAGGGCGCCGACGGTCGTGAGCGTGAATAGCATTCGCCCCATCACAGCCATTCTCCTCATCGCTTGTTGAGTCCCTTCATCTGCTCGAGCTTCTGGCGCACACCATCGGGCATGTTCCCCCCGCGCTTGCCCGGGATGTGGGGCGCGGGTGGTGTCGCGGGAGCCGGCGTGGGGGGCGGCGGGGGAACGGGCGCCGCAGCCGTACCGGCTGCCGTCACGGGCGGCTTCGGCGTCCCGCCGATTCCCGCAGCCGGCGAGCTCCCGGTCGAGCCCGCGGCCGGCGACATCGCGCCGGCCGCCGTCGCCGCTTGCGGACGCCCGGGACGTGCCGGGGGAGCGGTGGTGTTCTTGGACTTGTCGACTTCGAGCGACAACGTGACGAAGTCACCTGCCTGCGACGCCAGCACGACGGCGTGCCGGTAGATGGTCTTCACCGTGAAGTTACCGACGGTGTCGCCCGTGCGGATTCGCCGCTGCGTGTTCTGCTGGGTGGCATCCAGGATGAAGCCTTCGCGATCCCTGCCGAACACGCGCACCCCGACGAGCGAGATGCCCGGCGGCGGAGTCGTCTCGTGCACCAACGCTTGTGCTTTCATCTCTTCGCTCGCCTTGGTCCGACTCGGATCGAAGAGATCCTTGGCGACGATCGCCGTGACCAGGGCAGCTGGCGTCTGCGGAGCTTTCTCGGCTTGCGCGCGCTTGCTTCGTTTGCCGCCTTCGCCCCCGCGCGGAGGCGCATCGGTCACCTTGCCAGGGCCGCGCGGCGCGATCGGTGGCAGCGTGCGCGCCCAGGTCCGAACGATCTGCACGCCGAGACCGAGCACGATCAGGGCGAGCAGGACATTGAGAATCATCCAGCGCCGCACGCCCTAGCCCTCGTCCTCGTCGGGCTCCGGGACCGCTGGAGGTGGCTCCCCGGGCGTCGGATTCGTCGTCGGAATGGTCGGGGTCGGGATCACCATCGGCGGCAGGGTGAAGGGCACGATCGTCGAGGCCGTGGCGGGCTCGGACGGAACGGACGTCGGTGGACCAGATGCCGGCGGCACGGCCGCTCCGGGCGGACTCGCCGCCGGTGGCGTAAAGACCTCGGCTGCGGGTGGCGCCGGCGCCTGTCCTTCGGTGCCAGCCGCTGCGCCCTCACCCGCACCTTCGGCCGGCGCGGCGCCTTCTGCCGGCGCGCCGCCTTCCGCCGTCGCGCCGCCCTCCGCCTCGGCGGCCTCGGTCTTCGCCGTCCCGCCCTGCACGAAACCCGTCACCTCGACCGTAGCCGACAATGTTCGCGGCCCCTTCGCCCCGGCGACGGCGCCACGCCGGCTCACCTCGAAGAACGGGATGGAGAGCTGCTGGGCGTACTCGAGGCCGGACACCAGCTCGGCGAGCGCCCCGAGCTCGCCGGACAGCGTCAGCCGCACCGCGACCTTCCGGAACGGCTCGAGGGCCTCTTCCTTCATCACCTGCGTGCTCTGGACGGAGATGCCCTTCTCCGACGCGAGCGCGTGAGCTCGCTCCTGGAGGGCCGCAGCGCCGAGCGTCCCGGTTCCGCCCGGGAGCAGCCGCGTCTTGGCCTGGGTGAGTCGTTTGCGAAGCTCCTCCCGCTCGCGCGTCAGCGTGTCCTTGGCCCCGACGAAGCGCATCGAGCGCTCGAGCTCCTCCTGCCCGTCCGCGATCTCCTTGCCGACGGCCTTCCGGTAGTCGAGGATCGGCTCGACGACGCCAATGTACACGAGCGACAGGCCCGCCGCGACGAAGATGCCGAGGATGATGCGGCGATCCCGCGGCGAGTAGCCATTGTACCAGGCGAGCGCGCGCTGCCAGAGGGCGTGGAGGTCGACCGGCAACCTCACTTGGGCACCTCGGCGCTCAACGCGAAGCGCTCCTTGTCGCCTTGCTTCGTGGTCGGCGAGCTGAAGGTGACGTTCTTGAAGCGTTTCGACTTCTCGAGCGCCGTGATGATGTCCGACGCCGAGCGCGCCATCCCGTCGAGCGTCAATCGACCGCCGCGCAGGTTCAACGTCGTGAGGTAGGCGTCGGTGGGGATGAGCTCGGTCAGCTCCTTCAACAGGGTCGTTACGCGGCCGTCCTGGGCACCGATGATGTCGACCTGATGCTGCAGCTCGTCGATCTCGTTCTGGATGGTCTTCACGTCGCGCACGTCCGGCGCCACCGCCTCGAGATGCGCCTGCACCTCCTTACGCAACATGACGTCCTTCACCATGCCGCTGACGCCCCAGACGACGAGCAGCAGGACGCTCAGCGCGAGCAGCACCCAGGTCGCGATCGAGGGACCCTCGTCGAAGGCCTCGCGGTTCTCCGCCGGCAGCAGGTTCAGCCGCACGACGCCCTCGCGGACCGCGCCGAGCGCAGCACCGACGGCGGGAAGCAGGGCCGGCGCCGTCGCGGTGAAGAACTCGTCGGCAGTCGCGAGCCGACCGCGCGCCATCTCGACGAGATTCGCCTCTCCCAGCTCCGGCGGCGGCGTACCGTGCCCGTTCGAGAGCGCCCATTGATAGAGCGTCGTCCGATCGGGCTCGAAGAGCTCGTCGGCGAGCTGGCGCGCGAGCGAGCGCGCGAGCACCGCGGGCTCGACCGCACTGGCGGCAGGAAGGAGCTGGCTCGCCACGAGGCGGCCCTCGGCAAAGAGCGCGATCTCCGTCGCGTCCGCCATCTGCACCGTGACGACCATGCCGCTCGCCACGTCGCCCCGGCAGAACGTCACGTAATCGGCCAGCGCGGTCGACGGGAGGCCGATGCTCCGTGGTCGCACCCCGGCCTCCTCGAGCGCGGCGAGATAGCCGAGGATCGTCTCACGCGGGACACACACGAGGAGGACCTCGATGCGCTCCGTCCCGAGCGGACGCACCGTGTAGTCGTAGAAGATCTCCTCGCGCGGGAACGGCACGAGGTTCTCCATCTCGTACTCGAGCACCTGGGCGAGGTTCTCCTGCGCGGCTGCGGGAAGGAGAACGCGCGTCACCGCGGCATCGGAGCGCGGCACGCACAGCACGGCATGGCTCGGATCGAGCTCGTGCGTCGCAACGAAGTCGCGCACGGCGTTCGTGAGTGCCTGGCGGCGATCGGCGGGGAGGTCGCGCGACGGCAACGGCACCGTCTGCGTGCTACGCAGGCGCACCTGGAGCAGTCGCTTCGAGACGCCGGCGATGGCGACGTCCGATGCACCGACGAAGACGCCGAGCCCGTCGAGGAAATCGGGCCGTCTCACGACGGTCCCGCTCCGTTCTCAGGGGGCGATGCACCTGGTCCGTCGCTCCGCATCGGCGCACGATCGACCCAGGAGAGCACGAGCGGGAGGTCGGTGTCGCTGCCGCCGAGCTGCACGATGGCCACGACGGCGGCTTGGTTGCGAGTCTGGTGGATGTCCGCCCGTGCCTCGACCCGGACGACTTCGGGCTCAACGGTCTTGACGACTTGGTCTAGTTGCCCTGCGAGGCCCGGAACGGACTCCAGCTGCTGTCTGAGGAACAAATCGACGCCCTCCGGGTCCTCCGCGCGCCCCGCGACGAGCGCCTGGGCATCGGCGAGCGTGAAACCGGGCACGAGCGCACGCACCGTTTCCGCCGTGATTTGCCCGGCGTTGATGACGAACTCTTTGCCGCGCGGATACGGCGTGAAAACGTCGATCAGGCCAGGCGAATCGTCGTGCCCGTAGAACACTTCGGGCGTGACTCCCCGAACCTGCAGCAATTCTTCCGGCGAATCGAAGAAGCCGTTCTTGGCACGGTGCGGCCGAGAGAGGCCGAGATAGTAGTCGTCCTCCGCGCCGTTGAGCCGCGCTTCCTTGTCGCAATCGCGCCAATCGAGGATCGAATCGACGATCGTGCGGATCTGCTCGTCGGTCTTGTTGTCGACGCCGGTCGTGTCGTTCCCGCCACGCACGATGTTCCTCACGGCGCTCTCGACGAGCTTCTCATAGACACTGTTTGCCTCGCCGGAGAATTCGACGTTGAGCGGGATCTTGCCGTCTTCGCCCGTCATGCGAACCGCGAAAGTTCCGCCACCGAACGTGCCTTCATGCCAGGCCCCGTCCGCCCGAAACGGGGTCACATCGGGCTCTCCGTCGCCGTCCAGATCAGCTTCCTCTTCGTCGGGATTCTTCGGGATGCCGGGCTGATTCTTCAGCCGGTCGCGATTGTTCTCGTAGAGGGCCCGGTTCATGCCGGCCAGCGCCATGTAGTAGCCGCGGGTTTCGTCGGACAGATTGAGCGTCGCCGTGGCGTCGTCGCGCATGTACGACGAGAAGTCGAGCGCGAGAACGCCGAGCGTCATGAACACCCACAGCACGAGCACGAGGACGACACCGCGCTCGCGACGGCGGCCGGCCCGCCGAGCCATTAGTCGCCCTCCTCGTCGTCGTTGTCATCGTCGTCGTTTCCGCCTGCCGTCGAGCCCTTCCCGCCACCCGCCTGGCCCGACGGCGTCCCGGAGACCTCGAGCGACTCGCAGTCCTGCAGCTCCGCCGAATCGCCGAGCTCGCCGGCCGCGTCGGCATACGTCGAGGTCACGCTCATGAGCGGGATCTCCTGGCCCCACACGTCTTCGTCGACCCCGAACAGGCCCTCCACCTTGATGCGGATCGCGGCGGGGATCGTCTCCGCTTCGAGCGGATTCCACGACGCGCACCAGTTCCGCGGGCAGTCGAGGGAATCGCTGCCGTCGTAGAACTCGAAGCTCATGGTACGGAAGCCGTCGAGCACGATCGCCGTGCGCGCCTCCTCGACTTCGGGCTTCTCGCCGCCGAGCGTCTCGGCGTCGAAGTACGCCGACTCCTCGAGCACGAGCTGTGGCGGGTCGGCCACGAAGGAATACTTGACGCGCGCGCGGCCCCCGCCCCCGAACTGGGCCGATTCCGTCACGAAGGTCATGGAGGTCGGGGTTCCGTAGAAGTATGGGTACGTGTCGCCGTCGATCATCGCCGGCGACGCGACGGCCGACTTCACCTGGTGAATCAGCACGTCCGAAGCAGCGCGCAGCCGCTGTGCCGTCACCACCGCCATCTCCCCCTTCGCCACGGCTCGGATTCCGAGATGGAAGGCGGCGTAGCAGATACCGGAGATCAGCGCGAGCAGGGTGATCGAGATCAAGACCTCGATCAGCGTGAATCCCGCGGCGCGGCGCGGGGCGGCGATCGTGGGCCTCACTCTTCCTCCTCCGTCGCCATGCGGAGGCTCTTGAGCGTGTAATTCTTCACCCCACCACCGTCCGACCATTCCACCGCGACCTCGAGATAGCGGAGACCCATTTCGGAGCCCAGATCGAACTCGCGCTCGACCTCGCCGCCCTCCTCGGGGGTGGCGTGACGGATGAGCACGTGCGTCCGGAAGCCTTCGCGGGTGGTCTGCTCCTCGGTGCGATCCGTGAGGTGGCGCTCGAACAGCAGCGCGTCCATGGTGGCGCGCGCGTGCAACACCGCACGGTTCTGCCGCGACGCGCGATTCTGGAGGCGGAGCGAGCCTTGATAGATCTGCTGCAGCGTCACGACGCCGACGCCGAGGATTGCGATCGCCACGGCGATCTCGATCAGGGTGAAGCCATGGCTTCGCCGTCGCATCGGCACGGCTACTCCACGCGGATCGAGCCGACCAACGGGTCGAGCATGAGCCGCATCCGATTGCTCGAGCGATCGCGGCGGCTCGCGATCACGATGTCCGCACCGCTCGTCGCCCCGTTTGCGTAGAAGAGGATGTCGACCGTCCCGTCGCCGGCCATGGCGCCGCCCTCGACCCGCTCGATGATCGCGCGCTCGGTCAAGACGGCCCATCGGCCGCGGTCGTCCGTCTCGATGGCGTTCTCCGCTGGGTTGATGCGCATACGGCGCAGCCGTCCGGTCGCGAGGGCCTCGGTACGCATGTGATGCATGGTGGCGGCGATCTGCCGAGTCGCGCGCCGTACCTCGCGGGAGTCGAGACCGGCGTCGAGCGCCGGCACCACGACCGCCGCCGCCAGACCGACGATGACCAGGACCACGATCATCTCGATGAACGTGAACCCGCGAGTGGCGGCGGCGCGCATCAGCCCGTGCTGCTCTCCCAGGAGAGGATGTCCCGATTCGGACCGTCGCCACCTGGAGCACCGTCGGCACCCAGCGAATAGATGTCGTAGGGGCGCCCGCTTTCGCCGGGGCTACGATAGAAGTACGGCCGACTCCATGGATCGAGCGGGACCTGGGTCTTCAGATACGGGCCGTCCCAGCGATCCGTCGACGAGGGGCGGGCATTGAGCGAGCCCAATCCCTCCTGCGTCGATGGGTACCGCCCGACGTCGAGCCGGAAGGTGTCGAGCGCCGTGCCGAAGTTGGCGATCTGCGCCGCCGCGGCGCGCAGCTCGGCCTTCTCCTGGCCGCGGATGAACCGTGGGCCGACGAGCACGATCAGGAGTCCGATGATGCTCACCACGACCATCATCTCGATGAACGTGAACCCGGCATTGCCTCTGTGTCGTTTCATGACGTTCTCCTTCATCACATGGGCAGATCGTTGATGCTGAAAATCGCGGTCAACATCGAGACCACGACCCCGCCGACCAGCAGGCCCATGAAGACGATCAACATGGGCTCGAGCAGCCGCGTGAATTGCATGACTTGGGAGCGCACCTCGCGGTCGTAGTGCTCGGCCACGCGCAGCAGCATGTCGTCGAGCTTGCCGGTCTCCTCCCCCACGCTGATCATCTGCACAGCGAGCGCCGGAAAGGCCCCTGAACGCGCGAGCGGGTTTCCCACGCCCGCGCCCTCGCGCACCCCCACCTCGACGTCGCCGAGGGCGTTCGCGATGACGACATTGGTCACCACCGCGCGGGCCGTCGTGAGCGCCTGGATCATCGGCACGCCGCTCTTGAGGAGCGTCCCGAGCGTGCGCGTGACGCCCGAGACTTCCATTTTTCGCAGGATGAGTCCGAGCCCCGCGATGCGCAGCTTCGTCTGGTCCCACCGCAGCCGGCCGGCCGGCGTGGCGACCCATCGGCGGAACCCGAACACGGAGAGCGCGATCACGGCGGCACCGACCCACCAATACGAGCGAATCACGTCCGAGGTGCCCATGACGATCCGCGCGGGCAGCGGCATCGCCTTGCCCATCCCTTCGAACAGCGCCGAGAATCGGGGCAGCACGTAGACCAGCAGGAAGATCAGCGATGCGGCGAGCACGCCGGTGAGGATCGCCGGATACGTGAGCGCCGTCACGACCTCGCGCCGGAGGTCCTGCGATCGCTCGAGGTACTCGGCGAGACGTGCCAGCGCGGGATCGAGGAAGCCGCCGAGCTCGCCGGCGCGCACCATGTTCACGTAGAGTGGCGGGAAGAGCTTGTGCTCCCCGAGCGCATCGGCGAGCGACTTCCCACCGCGCACCGCGGTCAACACCGCGTCGAGGATGCGCCGCATCTCGGGATGGTCCGCGAGCTCGGTCAGCGTCGCGAGGCTTCGATCGAGCGGCAACCCGGCACCGAGCAGTGCCGACAGCTCTTGCGTCACCACGAGCAGATGCCGCTGTCCGAGCCGTCCCTGGAAGCGACGCGAGCCTGGGGCCCGACGAACCGCCGCGGCCGTGCCGGCCGCGACCGCCCCGATGCGAATCGGGAGGAGGCCGCGGTCCTGTAGGCGCGCGATGACCGCGGCGGACTCCGCCGCCTCGATCATCCCTTCGACGACCTTGCCTTCTGCGTCAGCAGCGCGGAACTGAAACTGCGCCAAGCGGAGCCTCCCGATGCCGCCCTCGGCGGCCGCCATCCGGCGCCAGCCTGGAGGGCGGGACGTAAGTGGCGGAAAAGCCTCGCAATCGTATACGTGAGGGACGATCGACTTTCAACGCGAGGTGACGCACTCGATCTTAGACTCGGCCGTGCGATGCCCGCTTCACGCCGGGAGTCGTACGCGTCCGTCCATGTCGTCGGGCACCTCGATCCCGAGCAGGGCGAGAATGGTCGGGGCGAGGTCGATGATGTCGAGGCCGTCGACGGGCACGCCTGGGCGGTTCACGAAGAAGAGCGAGTCCGCATACGTGTGCATCCCGGTGAGCGCGCTTCGCCCGAACACCTCGGTGCGAGAGAGCGCGCCCTTCGGATCATAGCCGTCGTTGAAATGGATCACGAGGTCGGGCGCCGCCTCGAGCGCAGGCCCGTGATACAGCTCGTCGCGGGCGAAGATCCGCGAGACCGGCCGACCACCCGCGGGCGCGCCGGCGCTGTCGTCGCGCAATGCGCACAGCGCATCCCCTACGCGGGTCAAGAGCTCGGCCGCTTCGGCCTCGCCGACCGTACCGAGCGGGAATCGCCCCGTGCGATGCACGTAGATGCGGCCGGGGTCGAGCACGAAGAGCTTCGATGCCGGATCGAGATCGGCCGGCCCCTTCGGCTTGTCGACCGTGAACTTGAGCAATCCCTGCTCGCGAAGCCACGCATTGGGATAGAACTCGCGGTGGATCAGCGTGTGACCGTGGTCGGCGACGATGAAGAGCGGGACGCCGGCGGGAATGGCGGCAGCGAGCTCGCCCAGCACGTCGTCGAGCCGGCGATAGACGTCGAAGAACTTCGCGTGAAGCGGCGCCCTCGGATCGGCATATGCACTCCAGAAGTAGTGGTGCAGCCGATCGCATTCCGTGATGACGCCGATGAAGAGATCCCACGGGTCGTTCTTCACGAGATCGAGGTACACCCGGCGCCGCGCTTCGAGCACCGCATGCGTGTCGGCAAGGAACGCATCCGGCCGTTGATCGGCGTTCATGTAGTCGACGTCGATCTTGTAGCCGGCCGCTTTGAGTCGCGGGAGGAGCTCGGTCGGATGCACCGCCCGCTCGAGGTTCACGGCGACGAACCCGGACACGAGCAGGCCGTCCATGGCCCGCGCGGGGTACGTGCCCGGGATGTTCATGACGATCGACCGCTTGCCCGCGCGACCGGCCACGTCCCAGAGGGTGTCGCCTCGCACGTTGCCGAAATTCGGGAAGTAGAGCGTGAGCGTCCCGGGCTTCATGTCGGTGAAGCCGTAGATGCCGTGCTTGCCGGGGTTCTTCCCGGTCATGAAGCCCGTCCACGAGACCGACGAGATGGTCGGAATGGACGAGCGCATCGGCGCGAGCGTTCCGCCCGCGACGAGACGAGCGAGGTTCGGCATGATGCCGCGCCCGATCAAGTCCTGCACGAGCGGCAACCCGACGCCGTCGAGCCCGACGACGGCGACACGTGTCGGCGTCGGGGCAGACCCCTCCCCCCGACGCCGGAAGCGATCGAGCAGCGCCACGCTGCTTAGACCTCTTCCTGAGTGACCCGGACCACTTCGGCGACGGTCGTCGTGCCGTTCCGAACGCTGCGCCAGCCGTCGTCGCGGAGCGTCCGCATGCCCTGCTGCACGGCCGCTTCCTTGATGACGCCCGCCGACGCACGCTCGAGGACCAGCGCCTTGATCTGGTCGCTGACCGGCAGAAACTCGTAAATGCCTGCGCGCCCGCGGTAGCCGGTCTGCGCGCACTCCTCGCAGCCGCGACCGGTGACCGCCCGCGCGGGATCGCCATCGCGGCCGCCGATCTCGCGCCAAAGCTCCGGCGGCATCTCCGCCGGCTGCATGCACTTGCGGCACACGCGACGCACGAGGCGCTGCGCCAGCACGCCGAGCAACGACGACGCGAGGAGATAGCTCTCGACTCCCATCTCGAGCAGCCGGGCGACGGCGCCGGCCGCGTCGTTCGTGTGCAGGGTGGAGAACACGAGGTGGCCAGTGAGCGCCGACTGGATCGCGATCTCGGCCGTCTCCGCATCGCGGATCTCGCCGACCATGATGACGTCAGGATCCTGCCGGACGATCGAGCGCAGGCCGCTCGCGAACGTGAGCCCGATCGCCGGCTTCACGTGGATCTGGTTCACGCCGAAGAGCTGGTACTCGACCGGATCCTCGATCGTGATGATCTTCTTGTCGGGCGAGTTGATCTTGTCGAGCGCGCCGTAGAGGGTCGTCGTCTTACCGCTGCCCGTTGGTCCCGTCACCAGGATCAGGCCGTAGGGTCGCTGGATGACGGCCTCGAAGTCCTTGAGGATGTCCTCCGGGAAGCCGAGCGACTCGAGGTTCACGACGATGCTCGAGCGATCGAGGATGCGGAGCACGACGCTCTCGCCATAGAGCGTCGGCAGCGTCGAGACGCGGAGGTCGATCTCCTTGCCCATCATGCGGAGCTTGATCCGCCCGTCCTGCGGCAAGCGGCGCTCGGCGATGTTGAGCTTCGCCATGATCTTGATGCGCGAGACGATGGCCGCCTGCAGCCGGCGCGGTGGCGTCTCCACGTCGTGCAGCACGCCGTCGATGCGGTAGCGGACCTTGAGCTGCTCCTCGAACGGCTCGATGTGGATGTCCGACGCACGGCCCTCGACCGCCCGGTTGATCAGCATGTTGACGAGCCGGATGACGGGCGCCTCGCTCGCGAGGTCGCGGAGGTGGTTGACGTCCTCCTCGTCCTCGCCCACGAAGGCCACTTCGGTGTCGTCGCCGCTGCTGCCGTTCGCGCCCTCGGCCCCGGTACCGCTGTAGGCCTGCTCGAGCGCTTCGAGGATGTCGCGCTCGCGCGCGAGGCGGGGTTCGATCGTGAGCCCGGTCGCTACCTGCAAGCCCTGAATGGCGTAGTAGTCGACCGGGTCGGCCATCGCGACGACGAGCGTGCCGTTCGACTGCGCGAGCGGCAGCACCTTGGCGCGCCGGAGGTACTTGAGCGAGAGCTTGCCGATCGGCACGGCCTCGGCCGGGAACTCCTTGCGCGTCACGGCGGGTATGCCGAGATATCGCGCGAGGATCGGCTGCAAGTCTTCTTCGGAGATGAAACCAAGGTCGAGCAGGAGCCGCTCGAGTCGCTCGCCGCGCTCCTGCTGGAGTCGCTTGACCTTGCGCAGGTCCTCGGTGCTGACGCGCCCCTGCTCCAACAGGAGCTGCTCGAGGCTCTGGTGCTGGGACTCCATTCTCCGACAGACGAGTGTACCGGCACCCCACTTCACCGGCAAGCAAGGAATGCGTCGAGGGCTCGGAGACCACCGATGCAAACTCCCGTGAAACCGGTCGCTTGACGCGGGGCCCTCCGGCCGGGACCATGCGCCGCCCATGGCGCGCCTCGAGGATGCGATCGTCGCACGCATGCGCGATGCGATCGTCCGTGTCTTCGGACCCGAGCATGCCGACACCGATCCGCTGGTCCGACCGACGCAGGACGCGCGGTTCGGTGACTTTCAGGCGAACGTGGCGATGGGGCTCGGCAAGCGCCTGGGCAAGAAGCCGCGGGAGGTGGCGGAGGCGCTCGTCGCCGCGCTCGACGTCTCCGGCATCGCCGCCCCGCCCACGATCGCTGGACCGGGGTTCGTCAATTTCCGCCTCGACGACGGCCACCTCGCGCGCCTGACCGACGCGGCTGCCCGCGACCCCCGCCTGAGCATCCCGGACGCGAGCGAGCCGGCGCACGTAGTCATCGACTATTCGGGTCCCAACGTCGCGAAAGACATGCACGTTGGACACCTCCGCAGCACGGTGATCGGGGATGCAATCGCGCGGGTGCTGAAGTTCGAGGGCCACCGCGTGACGCGCCAGAACCACGTGGGCGACTGGGGGACGCAGTTCGGGATGCTGATCGAGCACCTCGTCGAGCAGGGCCGTGCACTCGACGACGAGACGCTCGATCTGACCGCGTGCTATCGCGAAGCGAGCACGCGCGACGCCGCGGACCCCGGGTTCGCGGAGCGCGCCCGCCGCCGAGTCGTGGCCTTGCAGGCGGGCGACGCCGAGAGCCGTCGGATCTGGGCCGAGCTCGTCGCGGTTTCGGAGCGACGGTTCCAAGCCGTCTACGAGCGTTTGAGCGTCCTGCTCACGAGCGACGACATCCGCGGCGAGAGCTTCTACAACGATCGGCTTCCCGCGGTCGTGGCGGATCTGCGCGCCGCGGGACTCGCGCGCGAGAGCCAAGGCGCGCTGTGCGTGTTCCCCGAGGGCTTTCGCACCAAAGACGGCGAGCCGCTGCCGCTGATCGTGCAGAAGGGCGACGGTGGCTACCTCTACGCCACGACCGACCTGGCGGCGCTTCGCTACCGGATCGCCGAGCTCGGCGCGCGGCGCCTCGTCTACGTGACCGATGCACGCCAGCGCCAACACTTCCAGATGGTGTTCGCGACCGCGCGGGCAGCGGGATGGGTGCCGGACGCCGTGAGCCTCGAGCACGTCGTATTCGGCTCCGTCCTCGGCGAGGACGGCAAGCCATTCAAGACGCGCGCCGGAGAGACGGTAGGGCTGGCATCCCTGCTCGACGAGGCCCAGGAGCGAGCGCTGGCCATCATCGCGGAGAAGAATCCCGACCTCGATCCCGACGAGCGGGCGCGCGTCGCCCGCGCCGTCGGCGTCGGGGCGATCAAGTATGCCGATCTCGCGAGCGATCGCGTCAAGGACTACGTCTTCAGCTGGGACCGGATGCTGGCGATGGACGGCAACACCGCGCCGTACCTCCAATATGCGTACGCCCGCATCCGCTCGATCTTCCGGAAGGCCGGAGTGGACCGCGCCCCCGTCGCCCAGGTGGTGCTGTGTGAACCCGCCGAGCGTGCGCTCGCCCTCGAGCTGCTCCGGCTCGACGGCGTCGTCGACGCGGTAGGACGGACGCTCGAGCCCCACCGGCTGACTGCCTACCTGTACGACGTGGCGACCGCGTTCAGCAGCTTCTACGAGGCGTGTCCGGTGCTGCAAACAGACCCGGCGCTCCGCGAGAGCCGCCTCGTGTTGTGCGACCTGACCGCACAAACGCTCCGACAGGGCCTCGAATTGCTCGGGATCGGTGTCGTCGAACGCATGTGAGCGAGTTGACCAACACCACCACGACGTCTATTGCGCTGTTGGCGTGCGGATCGTGACGGGAGCCCTGGTGGTGGTCGCCGCGCTCCTCGTTACGCCGGCGATCGCGGGCCTTCCCGCGTGTTTGGAGCCGTGCCAGGGGTCTCCAGACTGCTGCAGCGTGCTACCGTGCCTGCAACCTGCGTGCGGCGACTATCTCGACTGCGTGGCCCAGGAGAAGGACGAATTCGACGAATGCATCGGCAGGATCTCCGAGCTGTCCAAATGCCGCACGAACAGCGGTGGTCGGTGCACGATCGTTCTGAGCTGCGTCCGGGACTGCCGGAAGGCACGCCGCATCGGGATCGAGGTGTGTCGCAAGCTCAACCTGCGCGAGCTCTCGTGCACGGGCTGTCCCGAGCGCCTCGGAGCGAGCAAGCAGAAGAGCGTCGCGCGCGTGTGCAAGCGATCCTGCTCCAATCCGATCTTCCCGCCTACCACGACGACGTCGACGACCATGTCGCCATCGTCGTCGACGATGGAGGGGGCCACCACGTCGAGCAGCTCCACCACCGTCACGGTCACCACCTCCAGCACGTCGACCTCGGTGCCCGCGTTCAGCTGCGAGCGGCCCGACATCGACGGCTGCATGCGGGCCTGCCTGCTGAGTATCGACAGCCTCAGGAAGAACTACGACGCCTGCGAGAGCAAGTGCGACGGCGACGCGTGCGCCGAGAACATCTGCAAGGAGACGTCGCGGAACGTCGCCTGCGCCGCCATCAAGGCGCGCTGCTCGTCGGACGGAGACAACAGAGACGGCGACTACCTCCGTTGCTGCAAGACTCGCGACACGTGTGAGCTGGCGGCCGACGCACCCTGCCGGATCCTTCCCACGACGACCAGCTCGACCACCAGCACGTCCACGTCGACGGCGACGCAGGTGAGCACCACGTCGACGACGCGCGCCTAGGACTCGCTCGCGAGGCGTACGCGCCAGTCCTCGAGCAGCTCGCGCAACGTTTCGCCGAGCGGGATCCGCGGCTCCCACCCGGTATCCGCGGTCGCCTTCGCATGGCTGCCGACGATACGCTCGACCTCGCTCGACCGGCGGAGCGCCGGATCGCTCCAGACGCGCATCGGCACCCTGGCATGCGTGCGCAGGAGCGCGATCACCTCCGCAATGCTCACGCCTTCGCCCGCGCAGAGGTTGTAGGCCTCGCCCGCGCGGCCGCGTTCGAGCAGCGTCACGTAGCCCGCCATGATGTCGCGGACGTCGGAGAAGTCGCGTACCGGATCGGGGTTGCCGACGCGCAGCACCGGCTCCTGCTCGCCGCGCTCCATACGCGCCATCTGGCGGGCAATCGCCGCGCACACGAAGGTCTCGCGCTGTCCCGGTCCCGTGTGGTTGAACGGCCGAAGCCGCACGATGTCCATGCCGTAGCTGCGGGCCCACTGGCCGACGGTCACGTCGCCCGCGGCCTTGCTGGCGCCGTAGACCGAGAGCGGCCGAAAGGGCGTCGACTCGGCGATCGGGAGCTCGCTCGGCTCGACCGCACCGTACGCGTCCGACGATCCGATCCAGAGGAGCCGCGCCGCAGGCGTCACGGCCCGCATTGCGCCCATGACGGACACGGTTCCGCCGACGTTGATCCGATATGCGGTCTCCGGATCGCGCTCGGCCTCCGGCACGAACGAGATGGCGGCCAGATGGATCACCGCGTCGGGCCGGACGTCGTATAGCACGGCCTCGACCTCCGCCCGCCGGGTGACGTCCGCACGATGTCCGGGGATGCCCGGTGGCAGCTCGGGCCCCTCGCGCTCGAGGCCGAGCACCTCGTGGCCGTGCTCCGCGAGCGCACGCGCGAGCCACGGGCCGACGAACCCCCCGATGCCCGTGACGAGAACGCGCACTACTTACCCTGCAGCCGCTCGAGGTCGGCGCGCACCATCATCTCGACGAGGCCGTGGAACGTCACGCGCGGCGTCCAGCCGAGCACCGTCCGCGCCTTGGTGGCATCGCCGACCAGCAGGTCGACCTCGGCCGGCCGCAGGAACGCCGGATCGACCTTCACGTACTGCTGCCAGTCGAGCCCGACGCATCCGAAGGCCACCTCGACGAGCTCGCGTACGGCATGCGTCTCGCCCGTCGCCACCACGTAGTCGTCCGGCGTCGGTTGCTGGAGCATGCGCCACATCGCTTCCACGTAGTCGCCGGCGAAGCCCCAGTCGCGCCGGGCGTCGAGATTGCCCATGCGCAGCTCGCTCGCGAGTCCGAGCTTGATGCGCGCCACGCCTTCGGAGACCTTGCGCGTCACGAACTCCCGTCCACGACGGGGCCCTTCGTGATTGAATAGGATTCCCGACACGGCGTAGAGCCCATAGCTCTCGCGGTAATTGACCGTGATGTAGTGCCCGTACACTTTGGCCACGCCGTAGGGGCTCCGCGGATGGAACGGCGTCGTCTCGCGCTGCGGGGTCTCGCGGACCTTGCCGAACATCTCGCTCGAGCTCGCCTGATAGAAGCGCGCGTGCGGCGCGGCGGTTCGCATGGCTTCGAGCATGCGCGTCACACCGACGGCGTCGAACTCGGCCGTGAGCATGGGCTGCTCCCACGACGTCGGGACGAAGGACTGGGCGGCCAGGTTGTAGATCTCGTCGGGCTGCGTGTCCTTGACGAGCGCGATCAACGAGAGCTGATCGAGGAGATCCGCCTGACGCAGCTCGAGACGGTCGCGCAGGTGGCCGATCCGCTCGAAGTTCTCCGTGCTCGCGCGCCGGACCATGCCGACGACGCGGTAGTCCTTCGAGAGCAGGAACTCGGCGAGATACGAGCCGTCCTGGCCGGTGACGCCGGTGATGAGCGCGGTGCGTTTCATGCGGATCCTATGGGGTGGCGGTACGGAGGCGATCGCCGTACATGCGGGTGTAGTAGTCGCGGTAGGCGCCGCTCTTGACGGCCTCCCACCACGGACCGTTGTCGCGGTACCAGGCGATCGTCGCGGCGAGACCGTCGGCGAACGTCCAGCGCGGCGCCCAGCCGGTCGCACGCAGCTTCGAGGCGTCGAGAGCGTAGCGTCGATCGTGGCCAGGCCGATCCGTGACGTGGCGGACGAGGTCCGGGCCACGTCCCGTCGCGCGGAGGATCGCCGCCGTCACGTCGCGGTTCGGCACCTCGTTGTGGGCGCTCACGTTGAAGACCGCGCCGTCGTGCGTCCCCAGCTCGAGGACGTGCCAGAGCGCGTCGCAGTGGTCCTCGACGTGAATCCAGTCGCGCACCTGCAGTCCGTCGCCGTAGACCGGCAGCGGGTCGCCCGCGAACGCATTGGTCACGAAGAGCGGAATGAGCTTCTCGGGAAACTGATACGGCCCGTAGTTGTTCGAGCAGCGCGTGATCGCCGCCGGTACGTCGTGCGTGGTCGCGTAGGCCTGCACGAAGCCGTCCGCCGCCGCCTTGCTCGCGGCGTACGGGCTCGAGGGATGCAACGGCGAGGTCTCGGTCGCGCGGCCGGTGGGAATGGTGCCGTACACCTCGTCGGTCGACACGTGCAGGAAGGACCGGAAGCCCGCGAGACCCCGCACGGCTTCGAGAAGGGCCAGCGTCCCATGGACGTTGGTCCGCAGGAAGGGTGTCGCGTCCTCGATGCTGCGATCGACGTGCGACTCGGCCGCGAAATTGACGAGCGTGTCGATGCGCTCCTCGCGCACGAGTGCCGCCATGGCCGCGTCGTCGGCGATGTCGGCCTTGACGAAGCGAAAGCGTGCGTCGGGCTCGAGGTCTGCGAGGTTCGCGTAGTTGCCGGCGTAGGTGAGCGCATCGACGGCGACCAGGCGCGCGACCGCCGCGGATCGCGGACCGACCGCTTGGCGGACGAAGTTCGTGCCGATGAATCCCGCCGCCCCGGTGACGAGGAGCCGCATGTGGCGCCCAGGCTTAGCGATTCTTCGTCCGCCAGTCGAACCCGATGCGTGGATCGTCGAACGGGATGCGAAGCTCGTCCGGGTCGGCCGGATCGTAGTGCTCCGTGGTGTGGTAGAGGAGCGCCGCCGGCTCGTGACCGAGCGCGCGATAGCCATGGGCGACCCCGGGCGGGATGGCGACGACCATGGGCTTTCGGATGCCCATGTAGAGCACTTGCGTCTCCCCGCAGGTGGGCGACCCTTCCCGGAGATCGTAGAGCACGACCTGCGCCATGCCCGAGACGATGAACCAGACGTCCCACTGCCGCTTGTGCCAGTGAAAGGCCTTGATGACGCCGGGGTAGGCAACCGTGTACGTCGTCTGCTTCACCTCCCGGAAGACCGGGTCGTCGTCACGGACGATCTCGATGAGGTGACCTCGGTCGTCCGCGTGGACTGTGCAGGTCTTCACCACGACCCCGTCGATCATCGTCGTCTCCTCGCGCGCCGGCGACGCGGACGTGCGGCGTCCTCCGGAAGCCGTGTCGTCGGTCCCTTCAGGCGATTTGCACCGGTTTCGGCGACCAGGGTTCCGGCCCGATGCAGTGACGCCATGGTGCCTGCGTCCGTCCACCAGCCGTCCAAGATCTCACACGAGAGCTGTCCACGTCTCAAGTACCAGGTGTTCACGTCGGTGATCTCGAGCTCGCCCCGCCCCGACGGCCGGAGCGTCCGGCAGGCATCGAAGACCTGGCGGTCGTAGAGATAGATGCCCGTCACCGCGTACCGGCTCTTCGGTCGTTTCGGCTTCTCGACGATCGACACCACGCGACCGCCGCGGATCTCGGCCACCCCGAAGCGCTCGGCGTCGGGCACTTCCTTCAAGATGACGCGCGCGCCACGCGGCTGGCGGGC
>OELV01001019.1_pt1 | contig 16853 bp, 17 predicted proteins | sample 1503271 | NCBI WGS metagenome assembly OELV01 (sample SAMEA104379593, study PRJEB20068) | metagenome | biome: 1000743; feature: 77; material: 1998 | place: USA | collected 2012 | depth 25 m
CCGCGCGCCTTGTCGCCTCCGCGAGGGTCCCGCCGCACCCCGCGCGCGCACGGGCAGCTACCGCGAACTGCACACAACTCCGCCCAACACCAACCTACCGCCCGCCGACGAGCTTGAGCCGATCGGCGAGATCCTCCATCCACTCCTCGGTCGAGCCGAAGAGCAGCTCCGCCTGCTTGGCACGCAGCGTGTGGCGATGGAGCACGTGCTCCACTACGTAGCCGGCGCCACCGTGGAGCTGATGGGCGCTGATCGTCACCTCGCGGTACGCCCGCGCGGTCCACGCCTTCGCGATCGCCACCTCGCGCTCGGCCGGCCGTCCTTCGCTGATCCGCCAGAGGGCCTGCCGCGTTGCGTGCCGGGCGCCCTCCAGCTCGATCGCCATCATCGCGACCATCTGCTGCACGGCCTGGAAGGTCGCGATCTTGACGCCGAACTGCTCGCGCTCGCGGACGTACGCGATCGTCATGTCGAGCACCGCATCGGTGCCGCCGACGAGGTCGCAGCAGAGCAGCGTCGCGAGCATCCGCCGGAGCTTCTCGAGCCGCGGCCACATGGCACGCGGCGCTCCCACCAGCGCCGTCGCCGGCAAGAGGACGTTCCGGAAGCGCACCCGGCTCTGCCGATCCTTGGCGAGCGTCCGCACCGCCTCGACCGTGACGCCACGCGTGTCGCGCGGCACGAGCACGACCGACGTACCACGCCCGTCGCGCGCGGCGACCAGGAACGCGTCGGCGGTGACGCCCTGGAGGACGCAGTGCTTCTCGCCGTCGAGCCGGAGCTGCCGGCCGCGCCGCGTGAGCGCGGTCTTGAACGCCGCCGGATCGAGCGCCGCCTCGCGCTCGCCGATCGCGAGCGTGACGAGCGACGAACCGGTTGCGATCGCCGGCAGCCAGGCACGCTTCTGCGCTGCGCTACCGAGGGTGGACAGCGCGAGGCTGCCGCAGAAGCTCGCGAAGATGCCGAACGGCGCCACAGCCCGCCCGCACTCCTCGACGAGGAGGCCCAAGTCGAGCAACGACGCGCCCTGCCCGCCGTACGCCTCGGGAATTGCGTAGCCGAGCCAACCCAGGCCGGCCACCGCCGACCAGAAGGCCGGGTCGTGGCCGCTCGCCGTCTTGTCCCACTCGAGCCGTCGCTCGCGTGTGATCTCGGCGTCGAGAAAGCGGCGCGCCGCCGTCGGGACGATCTGCTGCTCGTCGGTCGGGGCGAGGTGCATGCTACTTCCTCGGCAGCCCGAGACCGCGCTGCGCGATGATCATGCGCTGGATCTCGTTCGTTCCGCCGCCGAAGCGCTGCAGCGGCGCGATGGTGTAGAGCCACTGCAGGCGGCCGTGCAGCGGGGTGGCAGGATCTTCGGGTGCGAGCTGGCCGACGAGCCCGAGGATCTCCATCCCCACCGAGGCGAAGTGCGTGTTGAGCTCGCTGACGAAGATCTTCGACATCGAGCCTTCCTTGGTGGGCACCCGCCCCTGATCGATGAGCCAGGCGTTGAGCAGACCGAGCTGGCGCGCGACGTCGAGGCGCATCTCGAGATCGGCCATGGCGCGGCGCACCCAGGGAATCGCACCGAGCGGCTTGCCGTCGCGCCGCGTGCGGCGAACGAACGCCTTCAGCTCCTCGAACAGGCGGGCGAGCATTCCGGCGCAGCCGATCTGGATGCGCTCGAAGTCGAGCGCCATCATCGCGTAGTAGAAGCCCATGCCGCGGGCGCCGATCAGGTTGTCGCGCGGCACCCGCACGTTGTCGAAGAAGACGGCGTTGGTGCGGATGTTGGACATCGTCCAGATGCCCTGCACCTCGATGCCGGGCGCGTCCATCGGCACGATGATCATCGAGACGCCCTGGTGCTTCGGCTTGTCGGTCTCGGTGCGGACGGCGACCCAGTTGTGGGTCGCGGTGTGGGCACCGGTGTTCCAGATCTTCTGGCCGTTCACGACCCACGCGTCGCCGTCGAGCTCGGCGCGCGTCGAGAGCGCGGCCAGGTCGGTGCCGGCGTTCGGCTCGGAGTACGCGACGGCGAAGTCGTACGTGCCGTTCAAGATGGGCGGCAGCCATCGCGCCTTCTGCTCCTCGGTACCTTCGCGCAGGATCGTCGGCGCGACGGAGGTGACCGACAGGTTCATCGCCGGCGCGCCGGCCATCTGCATCTCCTCGATGAAGATGTACTGCTCGACGGCGGCCTTCCCCATGCCGCCGAACTCCTTCGGCCACGCGACGCCCCACCACCCCTTCTCGAAGAGCTCGTGATGGAAGGCTTTGGCGAGCGGACCGTCGCCCTCGTTCCCCGCCTGCCGGAGCTCCGCCCGAAGTGCCTCGGAGACGTGGCGCTTGCAGAAGGCCCGCACCTCGTCGCGCCACGCCACCTGCTCGGGCGAGTATTCGTAGCGCATCGGCGGGGTTAGGTATGCGATGCGCCGTGGAGCTGCAACCCGCACGGGGGCATGGCGCGTCGCTGTCAACCAAAGGGCGAGCCAATCGTTGTTGCGAGTGGTGCGGACCGCTGTGGAGCATACGAACACCTTCGACGAGCTGCACCGGGTCCACCGCGCCCGGGTGATGCGCCTCTGCCGGGTCTTGCTGGCCGATCCCGACGAGGCGGCCGATGCGGCACAAGACGTCTTCGCGAAGCTCGCGCAGGGCGTCGACACGGAGGTCCGCCCCATGGACTGGGGTCCCTGGCTCACGCGGGTCACCGTGAACGTGTGCCGCGATCGCCGCCGATCGGGCTGGTGGCGATGGTGGCGCGAGCGTGGCCGTCCGTTCGACGACGTCGTGCGCAGCACCATACGCACGCCCGAGGACGAGGCGATCGGCCGCGAGACGCAGCTGCGCGTGTGGTCGGCGCTCGAGCGGCTACCGGCCCGCCAGCGCGAGGTCTTCGCGCTCCGTCAGCTCGAGGAGCTGTCCACGGCCGAAGTGGCCGCGGCGCTCGATCTCACCACCGGCAGCGTAAAGCAGCATCTGTTTCGCGCAGTCCGTGCCCTGCGGCGCGCGATGGGAGACGACGCATGACCTGTTTGAGTGAACGACAACTGCTCGAGGTCCACGGTGGCGACGCCACGGCAGCCGAGCGCGATCACGTCGCGTCCTGTGCAGCCTGTGCAGGTCGGGCGGCATCGCTCGCCCGAGACCTTGCACGGATCGAGACCGTCCTACGCTCGACGCCGCCCACACGTCGCGGCCCACGGCGGATGCCGGCGTGGCGCTGGGCCCCGGTCGCCGTCGCGGCGCTGTTGGCGATCGCCGTCGTGCTGCAGCGGCCTCAGTCGGGCACCGAGAACGGGGACGACACGCTCGCGCTCGCCGACGAGCTCGTCGACACGATGACGACCGACGTGTCGTTCGACGACGACAGCGCTGCCACGTCAACCTGCACGTGGGGCGATCCGTTGTTGGGAGTGGGCTGTGACGAGCCCGCCGTCATGCAGATCGCGTGGCGGTGATTTCGAGAAGGAGAAGGAGAACGAGAATGCGAACGATCCTCACGACGACGATATTCGGGCTGGCCCTTCTGACGGCCGTCCCGCAGGCATCGGCCTTCGGTATGCGCGGCGGCCCCGGGTTCTTCGGGGGACGCGGCGGGCACCATGGTGGGCCCGGCAGAGGGGGGCCCGGTGGAATGCCACTGCGCCTCTTGATCGCACAGCTGACGCCTGAGCAGCGCACCCAGGTGCGTCAGATGCTGATCGCCGACCGCGGCCGGATGCGCGACACCGCGCGCCAGCTCCATGCCGCGCACGAGGCCTTGGCGGACAAGCTCTTCGCCGGCGGAACGCTCACGCAGGCCGACGTCGCGCCGGACGTGCAGAAGATCGCCGCCCTGCACCAACAGCTCGTCGAGCATGGCACGAGCGTGATGCTCCAGGTGCGCGCCATCGCGACGCCCGAGCAGCTCGCGAAGGCCGCCGCCGCGAAGCAGAAGATCGATCAGCTGCACGACGAGATCCGCACGCTCCTTGGGAAGCCCTCGCCCGAGGGCGACGACGATCTGCCGGAGTGACGTCCCCCCGTCGCCGGCAGTGGACCGGGCCCGTGCGCGTCGTCTGACGTGCACGGGCCCGGATGCATCTAGTACCGGAGGTGGACGATCTCGATGCGCCCGTGCTCGCCGATCAGCACGTTGATGACGAACGTGAAGAAGGACAGCAGGAGCCACCCGACGAGCGCCGACAGGAATCCACGCACCTGGAACCCGGGCACGAACGCCGATGCGAGCGCGAGCATGGCCGCGTTCACGACCAGCACGAAGAGCCCGAGCGTCACGACCGAGAGCGGGAGCGTCAGCAGCAGCACCACCGGGCGCACGAACGCGTTGATCACCCCGATCATCGCCGCCGCGAGGAGCAGCGATGCGAGCCCGTCCACGACGATCCCCCGCACGATGCGGCTCGTGAGATAGAGCGCGATCGCCGAGACGATCCAGCGGACGAGGAGGCCGCGCATGGGAGGGATGTAGCGCCGGATCGGCGTTTCGTCGAGGGTTCAGCGACGCTTGCGCCGGGCGGCTGGACCACGCGGTGACGGAACGCGCTCCGCTCGGGCTTGCGCAACGAGTCGGCGGAATCTCGGCAGCAACTCGGGCCACGTCTCGCGGAGATAGCGTCCGATTTTCACGCTCGATGTACCCGCCTTCAACAATTCGACCACGTCCGCATCGTCCTTGCTACGTCCGGTCTCGAGCTTCATGAGCACGAGGTGCTCGACCGCGATGACCGGCAGGCGCCGACGCCCGGCGCCGGCACGCGCCAGCGCTTGCTCGTCGCCCTCGAACGCGGTGCCGAGCAGATCGACGCCGACTCCCGTCCGCTCGTCGCGCAACCTGGCGCCAATCGGGGTGCGGCTGCCGACGAAACCGGCGTCGCGTAGCGCCTGCATGGCGCGGAACAAATCGACGGCGCGCACCAGAAGATCCACGTCCTTGGTGAATCGCTCGTAGCCGTGCTCGATGACCGCAAAGCCTCCGACAAACGCGAACGTGATGCGGGCGGCCCGCAGCACACGATCGACCCGCTCCAGCGTCTCGTCGACGGGACCGACGGGAACTTCGCGGACCCACGCGGCCTGCAGAAGCTGGCGATAGGTACGGAGGGCAGCGGCACGCATGAATCGTCTCGACCTCGGTCGTAGCGCGTCGGGCTTCGCTAGTCGACGGTCGGCACTATGCATCTCGAAACCCACCGTTGCAGCGCGCTTGCCCCTCGCTTACGCTCGGCTCGACGCCGCCAAATGGTGACGGCCGCTCGACGGCAGCGAGGGCAACAGGATGGCGATCGGAGGAAATTCGAGAAGCGAACCCCAAATGTCGCCATGGGAGGCAAGGGCCGACGTCGCGTTCGGTCATGGCCTGCGCGTTCTTGCGTCCGGCAGCCTTACCGAAGCGCGACCTGAGATCTGCCTGTTTCTGGCCGATCGGTATTGGCGCCTCGCGGACTGGCATGCGGGGAAAGGACGTGAACGAAAGGCACGTCGTCTTCGGGCCCGAGGCGATCGCTTTTGGATCGAAGGCGGTGGTCAGGACCCACCGCCGCTCGCGGTGGCGGCTGCGATGCCGGTTCCGCAACGGCCGTCGATCACCCGGGCTGTCGCGACTCGGTTCCGAAGCCATGGGCCACCCGACGCCGCGTAGATGACCTGACCAATCCGCGGCTGCGGTCGACCACTCGCGCGTTTCGAGCGGGAGGAGCGAGCTACCCCTTCGCCCGCCGCGCGAACTCCCAAGTTCGCGTATCCACCAGCACCCGCTCGCCCGACTCGATGAACAGCGGCACCTTGAGCGACTTGCCGTTGGTGAGCGTCGCGTCCTTCAGGTTCTTTCCCGACGCCGTGTCGCCCTTCGATCCGCCGCCCACCATGTCGATCTCGGCTTCGACGAACGTGGGGAGCATCACGCCGACCGCGTTGCCGTTGAAGAACGTGCCCGTGAGCTCGAGCTGGTCGTTCAGCCAAGGACCCGTCTCGCCGAGCACGTCGTCGCCGAGCATGAACTGGTCGTAGGTCTGCTGGTCCATGAAGTGCGAGCCGTCCGCGTCGCGATAGAGGAACTGCACCGGCCGGATCGCCACGTCGGGCTCCTCGAAGCGCTCGCCCGCCTTGAACGTCCGGTCGGAGAGCTGGCTCGTCACGATGTTCCGGAGCCGGACCTTCACCAGCGTCGCAGCACCGCGGGCCGACGGCGTCTGCACGGTGTGCTCCTCGATCTGAAACGGCTCGCCGTCGATCAGCACACGCAGGCCACGCTTGAAATCGGAAGTCGAAACCATGCGTGCCCAACCCTGCGCGACGACGCGCGAAAGCACAAGAGGGGCGAGGCCCAGCGGACCTCGCCCCTCCGAATCACCGGTTGCGAATCAGCTCAGGGGATGACGGCCAGGAGCCGATCGTTCAGGTTGTACTTGGTCGTCGTGAACTCCGAGCTCCAGCACTTGCCATTGTCCAGGTTCACGAACTGCGCCGTGAGCGGGAGCGACGCCGGCAGCGCCGGGTTCCCGATGTTGGCGCCCTTGGCCTTCGCCAGGATGAACGCGCCGAGACTCGGTGTCCCCCCACGGATCTTGATCTTCTGGAGGCCGTACCGTGTGAGCGACTTGTCGCGATACTCGAAGCCGCCCTTGATCGAGCGCCACTCCGCCGCACCGTGGAAGATCGTGCCACCAAACAGGTCGCCACTGGCGTCGTAGACGCAAATCGCGACGTCCGTCTCGCCCGTCGGGTCGCCCAGGTCCGACGCGTCGATCGTGCCGCCCTTCCACTTCCAGCTCCACCGGCTCCGCGAGGGATCCGCTTGCTCGCGGACGCTGAGCTTGCCGCGGACCGCGGTGCCACAGCCGGTCGCCGGCGTGGCCGCGCAGCTCGAGCCTTTCGCGAGCTGGAACTGGTCGTGGATGAACCCGCCACTGTTGAGGAACCGCGCCGTCAGCGTGTTGCCCGTGACGTCGATCACCATCGATCCGGTCTCGAGCAGGCCCACCAGGTGGGCGGGATGGTTGAGCGTCGCATTCCGGAACTCGCTGCCGCTGCCGTTCACGACGTACACCGCACCGGCGTTCGGGACCGTCCCCAGGTCGGTCTTGCGGTATGCGCCGTCGCCGCTCGGATCGCCGTCGCCCGGGTCCTTCTTGAACGCGTTCGAGAAGGTGTTGCCGAGGCCGTAGTGGCCGTCGATGAAGTAGCTCCGCTCGTAGTTGTGGCTGTGCCCGCCGAGCACGAGGTCGACGCCGACGCTCTCGAGCACGGGCAGGACGTACTGCCGCATGTTGACCTCGTTGGTCTCCGTGTCGGAGTTGTGCAACGCGCCTCGGGTGTACGGCGGGCGGTGCCAGAGCGCGATCACCCAATCGGCCGTCGTCGCCGAGATGTCGGACTGGAGCCACGTGAGCATCGGTCCAGCCGGCGATGTGGGTGTGAAGTCCTCCGAGTCGAGCACGATGAAGTGCACGTTCGCGTAGTCGAACGAGTAGTAGGCCTCGGTACCCGATGCGACGCCGCCGGCCTCGCCGAGCGTCGGGAACGAGAACATGTCGAAGTACGGCCCCGTCTGCGTCATGTCCTGCGACGAGATGCGCTCATGGTTCCCGAAGGTGGAGTACACCGGAGTCGTCCGGAGCATCTCGGCGTGCTCGTCGTAGAGGGCCGCCTGATAGTTCACGTCGGTGGCGTTCACATACGCGTTGTCGCCGAGCAGCAGGAAGAGATCCGTGGAGCTCGTCCCGCCGTTGTAGGCCTTGAAGGAATCGCGCACCGCATCGAGCGGAACCCCGGTGAAGCCAGCGTCGCCGATGCTCCAGATGCGGAACGGGGTCTGCGAGCCGCTGGTCGGTGCCGTCCGGAAGAAGTGGTCGGTGTCGTCGCCGACGAAGGCGCCGGCGGTCGACCCGACGGAATAGTAGTAGAGGGTGTCGGGCGAGAGGCCGGTCACCGTCACGACGTGGTCCGTCACCGGGACCAACGAGTCGTAGTTGGTCGTGAGCGAACCCGGCGACGGGCCGATCGCGACTCGGCTGTTCGTCGACGTGTCCGTCCGCCAGCGCACGATCATGCTCGCAGCGGTCGGCGTCTGCAGATACGGCCCGCGGATGACGGCCGCCGTGGCCACCGTCGCGAGCCCCGTCATGGCGGCGACGATCGCCACGAATCCGGCACGAAGTTGCGTCTTCATTTCACTACCCCCCTGTGTTCTGCGGATGCGAGCACAGTCTCCAAGTGCTGCTTCAAATCGACCAGCGGTTTCCCCCGGCGCGCCGCTGGGCGCGCATCGATCAACCGGAGCGCTTTCGCGTACTCGGCACGTGCCTCCGGCCCGCGACCTGCCTTCTCGAGCACCTCGCCGCGCCGCGCGATCCAGAGCGGATTCGGCGGTGCGGTCGCGGCGAGTCGATCGAGGCGTGCGAGCGCGGCGTCCCATCGCCCGAGCTCCATCTCGAGATCGACCGCCGGCAGCTCGAGCGATACGACGTGGCCCACGCGCTCCATCCCCTCGTCGAGCGCGCGCACGGCCTCGTCCTTCTTGCCGATCCCGACCAGCGCGTCGCGGCGAAGGATCACCTGCTCGGGCGTGGGCTTCGGCCCCTTCGCGATCGCCTCGCCGAAGTCCCGGGCCGCGGCCTCGCTGTTGCCGATCGCGAGCCAGGCCCGTCCGCGCTCGAATACGAGCGCGTAGAGATCGGGCCGCCGCGCGAGCACGCGGTCGAGCTCGACCTTGGCCATGCGCGGGAATCCGGCCTCCAGATAGACGAAGGCGCGCGCCTGCCCGACGAGGTCCGGGTGGCCGCCGTGGGCCGCTGCCGCCTCGAACTCCTCGAGGGCGGCGTCCCACTCGCCCTTCATCTGCAACAGCCGTCCCCGCGCGAGGTGGGCGTTCGGGTCGTCGGGGTGCTTGGTCAGCTCCTCGCGCGTCGACGCGTCGAGCGCATCGAGACCCGCATGCGCGAACGACACGGCAGGTGCGAGCCCGAGGGCCAGTCCAACCCCCAGAGAGCAAACGAACAGGAATCGTAGAGCCACTTCGAGCGAGATTGCCTCACTCGCGCGCCCAGTTGCAACCTTAAAGTGCGCTCTTTCACCGTCGATCGGCCGCCGGTAGGCGGACCCGGAGCACCAGGACCACGGCCACCAGCGACGCGGCGACGATCACTGCCATGGCCGGCTCGTAGCTGCCCGTGCGATCACGGAGATATCCCATCAAGGGAATACCCGTAGCCTGTGCCAGCATGACGAATGGGGTGAGCCGGCCGTAGATCGCCCCGTAGTGCAGGCGTCCGAACGCCTCGGCCACCAGGCTCGCCTGCAGGGTCGCATTGCCGCCCATCGCGTACCCGTAGAGGATCACGTAGCAGACGAGCCACGGCGCGCTGCTCGCTCTCCAGAGCAGCAGCACGCCCGCGGCCTGGAGGACGAAGCACGCGGCGGCGACCCGCCGCTGGTCGAAGCGATCGAGCATCGAGCCGAACCCGAGCTTGCCCACGACGCCCATGGCGGCCGTCGCCCCGAGCACCCACGACGCCTGTGTCGCCGGCATGCCGCGGTCGACCAGGATCGCGACCTGGTTCAGGAGGAGGCTCGAAAGCCCCGTCATGGTGAGGCCGAAGGCGCCCGCGAGGAGCCAAAAGCTGCGATCGCGCATGGCCGCGCTCGGCCGCACCGAGCGCGCGAGCTCCCGTTCGACGAGCGCCAGCTGCGCGTCCCGATCGGCCGGGGCCGGCGGCGGCTCACCGTCGGGGAGCAGACCGAGGTCGGCGGGATCGCGCCGCATGAAGAGCAGCACCGGCGGGAGCACCAGCACGAGGACGCTCGCCGCGAGCACCTCGTACGCGTGTCGCCATCCCACGTGATCGATCAAGTACTGCGAGGCGGGCGCGAAGAGGATGCCGCCGGCCGAGATCCCCGCCGTCGAGATGCCGAGCGCCATGCCGCGCTTGCGGACGAACCAGCGTGCAACCGCGCCGTTCGACGGGAGCGCGCCGATGCACGTCGAGCCGAGTGCGATCGGTCCCGCCATGCAGATGTAGAGCAGCGGCAGCGAGTCGGCGCGCGCCAAGAGCGCATAGCCGAGCGCGAACAGGACCGCGCCGACGACCTGCACGGGTCGTGCCCCTTTCCGGTCGACGAGCCGCCCGACGGCGAGCCCGTAGAGCGCGCACGCCACCTGCATCGCCGAGTACGCACCGGCGACGCGCGCGCGTCCGCCGAACTCCTCCGAGAGGGGCGAGAGGAAGACGCCCCACGAGTAGAAGAGGAGGCCGACGTTCACGGCGAGCGCCATGAACGCCGTCGCGACGATCCACCAGCCGTGGAACACCCGGCCCGCCGGGCGTCGGCTCCGGATCACGCGACCCGGATGTACATGTGGTAGTAGGTCGGCGTTTCGAAGCCCATGCGGCGGTACACGGGGGCGCCCATGGGTGACGCTTGCAGGTTGAGCAGCGGGACCCCGCGCCGGAGTCCCTCCTCGACGACACGCCACGTGAGCGCGGCGCCGTAGCCGCGGCCGAAGGCCGTCGGCCGCGTTCCGACCCAGCCGACGCCGCCGATGCCGTGCGAGAGGTAGAGCGTCGCGCCCGAGACCGCGCGACCTTCGACGCAGCCGAGATACGCCTGGACCGTGGGCCCGCGCACCGACTCCATGCGCGCGAAGAACGCCTGCGTCGATTCCTCGGGTGTGCCGTAGACGGCATAGGCCTCCGCCATGACGTCGGCGTAGGCGGCGCGCTGCGCGTCGCGCTCGACCGGCCGGATGTCGAGCTCGTCCGGCGGCTCCACCGCAGCGCGCGCACCCGCGCGCAGCACCATGCCCGGCGTCGTCGCGATCTCGTGGAAGCAGCCGGACGCGAGCGCTTCCTGAAGCTCACCATCGACGTGAGCGCGCGTGTGCACCGAGAACGGCAGACCGCTCCGGCCGTAGACGCGTTCGGTCTCCTCGACGACGGTCGCGAGGTCCGTGCGTCCCGCGACCATGGCCATGTTCGTGACGACCGTACCGTGCGGCGCGCCCACCAGTACGAGCCCACCACGCTCGACGACGAATCCGCCGGGCGTCCACCGCGCCATCTCGCGGTACATCTCCTGCATGTTGAAATCCATGAGACGCAGGAGCGACGCCCGATCCACGCCGAGGCCGTCTCACGCGCGACCGCACCAGTCAAGACGACGGGTGCGTTGCCGCACGCCCGAGACGCCGCAGGGCACGCGGTGTCGCAAGCCACTCGAGCACCGCGACACGCGGCGCGAGCGTCCGAATGGTGATTGCGAGGCAGCCGCCCTTCTTGAGCACGAGGCGCATGCCGTCGATCGAGCCGGTGAGGAGCAAGGACGCCAGCTGCGACAGCTCGGGCTCGTGCCCAACGAGCATCACATGGTCGCCCTTGATGATGCTCCGTAGCACGCGCAGCGCTTCCATCGGCGACGTCTGATGCGCCAGCGCCTCGAGCGAACGCGGCTTCGGGGCCTTCCCGAGCGCGGCGACGACGATCGCGGCCGTTTCGGCCGCGCGCGGATACGGGCTCGTGTAGATCGCGTCGAGCGGCTCGACCAGCACGCGAAGTCCCGCGGCGGCGCGTCGCATCCGTGCACGTCCCTGCGCCGTGAGTCGGCGATCGCGATCGGGCTTTCCAAGTGCCTTGTCCTCGGCAATGCCGTGCCGCAGCAGGTAGAGCGTCACGCCGCTCTCGCATCGACCACATGGCGGCTGCCGCGCTCGAGCTCGGCGAAGACGGCCGCCACGCGCTTCGGTCGATCGATTCCTCGCCAGGTGCGCCGTCCCTTGCGCGCGAGCCGGCTCGCGCGACGGCGCAGCGCCTCCGTGATGGCGCCGAGGGCGACGAGCGCCTCGGCGTCGCCGGCGAAGGCCGGTGACTCGTCGAGCAGCCAGGTGCGTTGGTTGGTCGAATCGCGCTGATCGCCGAGCACGTGTTGCAGGTCCGTGAGACGGCGCGCGAGCCTCCGCGTCGCGTCACCGCCGAGTCCGTCGAGGGTCTCGAGCGCGTAGCGGAGCTGCTTGGCGCGTATGCGGAGCCGATGCAGCGCGCCCGACGACGGATCGGCATCCACCTTCCGTCCCGCCCGCCTGATGTCGTTGACGAGCGGCCGGACGAGGCCGGCGGCGACGATCCCGCACGGAGTGGCATCGTGGCCGCGTTGCGTCGCGAGCGCGGCCAGTCGCGACGTCGTCTGGCGCGTGCGCGGCGCGTCGAGCGTCGACACGAGGAGCGCGTGGGCGGCCGCCCGGCGGTCGCGCACGTGGCGCACGATCGTCGCCACGGCGGGCTCGAGCGTCGAATCGATCTTGCGGCCGCGCTTCGCGACCGCGACGGCGAGCACGTCGAGGTCGCGCACCGGACCGACCGCGCGTCCGAGCTCCGCGAGCTGGCGATCGAGCATCTGCGCCGTGCGACGGGGCAGCGCCGCTTCGAAGAGTGCCAGCGTCGCGCGCAGCCGTCGCATCACGACCCGCAGTTGATGAACGCCTTCGACCTTGCCCGTCCGCGCCGCTTGAAGCTCGTGCGTCAAGGCATTCAGATGACTCGCGATCACGGCACGGGCCGCAACGCCCACCGGAAGATCCGCCGAGAGCGGACGCGTGGCGCGGCGGTCGCCCATGGATCAGCCTTGCCGTACGCGGACCAGGCGCTCCGTTCGCTGCCGGCGCGCCGTGGCCTCGCGACTCCGCTGCAGATAGGCCGAGATGTTGGCGCGCAGCTCGCCCTGGATCTCGTCGACGGACTTCCGCGCATCGACGCTGACGAACCGGTGCTGCTTCGCCAAGCGGTTGTACTCGCCGATGAGCTGCGTTTGGTAGCGCGTGAACGAGTCGAAGATGTCGTCGCCGAGCGCCAGGTGCATGCCGGATTCCCAGTAGTCCATGCCCTTGCCTTCGAGCACGCGCGGAATCAGGTGCTCGACGTCGATCTCGAGGTAGAGGACCAGGTCCGGTACGAGCGCCATGCCGAAGAGCTGGCGCGTCCAGGCGGCGTCCATCCCCATGACCGCGTTCCGTGCGAACACCGTGTACATGTAGCGGTCGGCGATGACGATGAATCCCGCCTTCAGGGCGGGGATGATCTGGTGCTCCATCCGGTCGGCGAAGTCGGCGGCGTAGAGCAAGCTCATGGTCGTCGTCGTGAGCTCGTGACCGGCCTTCGCCTCGTTGATGGTGTCGGCGAGCAGCGGTGAGCGCGTCCAGCCCGTGTTGCTGACCGCCCATCCCTCGAGCTCGAGCCACGGCGAGAGGCGCTCGATCTGGGTCGAGCGGCCGACGCCGTCGGTGCCTTCGATGACGATCAGGTGCCCGGGAAGCACCCCCATCGTCACGTACGGCAGCCCGTACCCGAACCAGGATTTACCGCGCTTCGCGCCGCCGCCGCGCATCGTTGGTCTTCGCCGTCCGTGGCCCCTCGTATCCCTGCAGCATCCGCTCCACCTCACGGCGGACGAATTTCTGCTGCGTCGGGATGTCGGCGGCCGCATCGATCACGCGCAGACCGAACTCCGCCGTGACCTTGTCGTAGTTGTCGAGCACGCGGCTCTGAAAGAGCCGGAAGCTGTCGACGGGATCGGTGGCGAGGCCGACGTCCATGCCGGCCTCGTGGTACTTGAGCTTGGTCCGCCCGGTGAGGAGGCGCTGCAACGACACCTCGATCGGGACCCGGAAATAGAAGGTGAGATCGGGGCGGGGCGCGAAGCCATACACTTCGCGGAGCCAGTCGGGATGGATGCCACGCGCGACGTCGCGGGCGAACGCGGTGTAGACGTACCGGTCGGCGAGCACGATCATGCCCGCCTTGAGCGGCGGCACGATCTGGTACGTGAGCCGATCGGCGAAGTCGACGGCGTGGAGCAGGCTGAAGGTCGTCGGGGTGAGCAGATCCTTCTTCTTCCCCCGCTTCATCGAGCGCCGTACCAGCAACGAGGAGTTCCACTCCGTGAAGTGCACGCGATAGCCCTGCGCGATGAGCCAGCGCTCGAGCAGCAGCAGCTGGGTCGATTTGCCCGAGCCGTCGATGCCCTCCACCGCGATCAAGCGGCCGGGATACGGGTGCGGACGCCGCAGCTCGCGAACCTTGCGCACGGGTCTCAGGATGCGCGACGGCGTGTTTTGAGGCGACGCGTTACGGCCGGGCGCAGGATGACCCGACGATCGAGGAGGCGCGACAGGAGATCGACTCGACGCTCGGCGGCCCACAGCTCTAGCTCCGCGTTCTCTCCCCCGGCGTCAACGTGCAACACGAGTCGGCCGGAGGCTTTGTCAACGACCAGGCTCTTAACCACACCGAAATGGGTGCGGTCCAGTGCATCGGCTATTCGTAACAATGCCGCCAGCCCCCGCACGACCTTCCGGTTCACGCTCCGAACGGCGGCGAGCTCGGGGGCCGATACCTTCGGGACCTGCTTGCGATGCCCGCGCGCGACGAGAGCGATGATCTCGATCTCCTCGGGATCGAAGCCCAGAAGCTCCGAATTCACGATGAGGTAGTAGGTGTGCCGCTGGTGGCGGCCGTGATCGACGGCGTGCCCGATGTCGTGCAGGAGCGCGGCATACTCCAAGAGCTCCCGCGCCCGCGGCGGGAGCTTCAGTAAGGGCGCCACACCATCGAAGAGCATGGTCGCGACCCGCGCGACCTGCCGCCCGTGTGCGTTGTCGCCGGCATAGCGCTGCGCGAGCGCCACCACCGCACGACGCCGGCCGAGCCGCGTTCCCGCGCCCGGGCCGTTGACGCGCGCGAGCTCGAGGAGGACGCCCTCGCGCAACGCCCAGCCGCATACCGTGAGCTCCGGCACGCGCATGCGCGCGAGAATCGCATCGAGCAGCACCGCCGCGGCGGGCATCAGGTCGACGCGCTTCGTGTCCATCCCGGGCAGCTCCGCGCGCGCCCGTGCATCGACCGCCAAGAGCCGCTGGCGGAGCGCGCGGATCTCCTCGCGGGTCACCGACGCGCCGTGCAACCGGCCGGGGTCTTCACCCCGCGCCGCACGCGCCATCGCCGCCAGCGTGGTGATGGTGCCCGACGTCCCGATCACCGACACCACGCCGCGCCGGCGTGCCCGATCGAGGAGGTCGCCGATGGAGCGAATCACGTGCCGCTCGAGCGCCCGGACCTGTCGGCCCGTGGGCGGGTCCTTGGGCAGGAATCGCTCGGTGAGCCGCGCGACGCCGAGGGGCACGCTGCGCATCCAGACGGCTCGCCCGTCCTCGACGAGCGTGAGCTCGACGCTGCCGCCCCCAACGTCGACGAGGAGGTAGGGCCCGTCCTCGAGTCCGAGCGCATGGCGCACGGCGCGGAAGATCAAGCGGGCCTCGTCGAGCCCGGAGATCACCTCGATCGGCAGGCCGGTCTCGCGCCGCAGACGCCGGACGAACGCGGCGCCGTTTCGCGCCTCGCGCACGGCGCTCGTTGCGACCGCACGGAGGTGCTGCACGTGCCGCGCCCGTGCGAGGCGGCCGAACGTCGTGACGGCACGTGCCGCGAGCTCGGTCGCCTCGTTGCCGAGGGAACCCGTCGTGAAGGACCGGCGGCCGAGCCGGACCATCTCCTTCACCCGGTCGACGACCTGAATCCGGCCGTCGGCGGATACGTCGGCGACGACCATGTGGACCGAGTTCGACCCGAGGTCGATCGCGGCGAGGCGCACGGACGCACTGTACCGACTCGTGCGGCGACTGTCATGTGAAGTGTAGCTTCGTCGGATCGATCGCGTAGCTCGCGCAGAGACGAGCGACGATGGCGGCGAGATCGTCGAAGCGCGCGTCGTCGACGATGCCCGTCGAGAAGAGCTCGTCCGCCATGCCGGTGCTCGTCACGAGGACCGTCCGCGGATCGGCGATCCGCGTGAAGCCGAGCGCCGGGCGCAGATACTGGTACTCGAAGAGGTAGCGCAGGAGGAGCCGCCATGCCTGCGCGGGACCGTACTCCGCCCCGAGACCACGCACGTTGTGGCGCACGTACGTCTCCGCCTCGACGTCCGACATGAGCGCCCGTGCTACGAGGTTCGCACGGTAGTCCGGCATCCGGGTCACGAGCAGGCGGCCGAGCGCCACGCCGATGGGCCGGCCCTCGGCGAGCTCGGCCAGGTCGGCGGCGGTACGGCTGCGCACCGCCGCCGGTGCGTGCGCGATGGCGGCGTCCATCGCCGCGGCGAACTCGGCGCGCAACGCGGCCCAGTCTTCCGCCGACGCGATCCGTGGAACGAAGCCGGCCGCGTCGGCCACGTGCGCCCATTCGTGCGCCGTGCGCGCCCCGACCATGGCCTGTTCGTACGGCAGTGGTGGACCGACGAGCCGCTCCATGCCGGGCTCGTGCAGGTTGTAGGCGATCAGCAGGCGCGTGGCGTGCAAATAGGTGTAGCCGGTCTGCAGCGTGTTCGCCGCCGGCGGCGGCAGGGCCTCCGGCTCGACGACGGCGGCGAGGAACCGGCGCGTGATCGCCGCGACGCGCTCGAGGTCGCGGTGAACGCATTCGACTGCCACCGCGTCGCCTGTCTTGAGGACGCCGCGCACGGCGCCGACGCGCTCGGGCGTGTCGGGATCCCACACGATGCGCCCGTCCTCGGCGATGACGAGGAGCGGCGGCACCTCCGCGGCGAGCCACTCGCACAGGTTCGTGACGAGCGACGGATCGCCGCGCCGCCACTTCGCATGGTAGTCGGCGACCACGCCGGCGGCGATGCGCTTCCACTGTCCGACGAGCCGCGGCGGCTCCGCCTCGATCGTCGCGGGAACCAGCAGGCCCGTGTCCGGGATCGGCCGCACGGGCAATGTCGGCGCGGAGGGGCGAATCTCAGCGTGATGTAGACCACGCAGCCACTCGAGCGCGTCGGCGACGGCGACGTAGGCGGCGGCGTCGGGTCGCGTCGAACGTGAT
>OELV01000179.1_pt1 | contig 16558 bp, 17 predicted proteins | sample 1503271 | NCBI WGS metagenome assembly OELV01 (sample SAMEA104379593, study PRJEB20068) | metagenome | biome: 1000743; feature: 77; material: 1998 | place: USA | collected 2012 | depth 25 m
GGCCTGTGCCGCTGCCGTGGCGGCGGCACGTACCGGACGCGCCGAGCGCCGTTGCACGGTAGTACTTCCCGGCGGCGAGCTCGAGATCGAATGGCGCGCCGACGACCACGTCGTGATGACCGGCGACGCGGTCGAAGTCTTTCGCGGTCGCATCGAGGTGTGAACATGTTTCCCGGCTGTCTGACGGCGCTCATCACCCCGTTCCGCGACGGCGCGATCGACACGAAGGCCCTCGCCGCGCTGGTCGAGGAGCAGATCGCCGCCGGCGTGAACGGGCTCGTCCCATGCGGCTCGACGGGCGAATCGGCCACCATGTCGCACGAGGAGCATTTGACGGTCGTGCGCGAGGTCGTCCGTGTGGCGCGAAAACGCGTCCCCGTGATCGCGGGGACGGGATCGAACGCCACCGGCGAAGCCATCCGGCTGACGCGCGGCGCGGAGGAGCTCGGCGCCGACGCGGCGCTACTGATCTCGCCCTACTACAACAAGCCCACGCAGGACGGGATCGTGCAGCACTACGCCGCGATCGCACAGGCGACCAAGCTGCCGCTCATCGTCTACAACATCCAGGCGCGCACGGCCTCGAACATCACCGCTGAGACGATGGCCCGCCTGGCGGCGATCCCGCGCGTCGTCGGCGTGAAGGAGGCGAGCGGCTCGATGGCGCAGGTGCTCGAGATCCTCCATGGGTGCGGTCCCGACTTCGCCGTCTGGTCCGGCGACGACGTGATCACGCTGCCGCTCATGGCGGCGGGCGGCGCGGGCGTCATCTCGGTCACCTCGAACGTCGACCCGGCCGGCATGGTCGAGCTGGCCGCCGCCGTGCGTGCCGGCGATCTCGTCCGAGCTCGGCGCGCCAACGCGCGCATGATGCCCCTCTTCCGCGACCTCTTCCTCGAGGTGAATCCCATTCCCGTGAAGACGGCGCTCGCCATCATGGGACGCTGCAGCGACGAGCTCCGCCTGCCGCTGACCCCGATGACGGCGAAGAACCGTGCCGTGCTCGAGACCACGCTGCGGGAGCACGGGCTTGTCTGAGCCCGTCGGCCTCGTCGTGTGCGGCGCGGCGGGCCGTATGGGACGCATGATCGTGGCGCTCGCCGCGGAGACACCGGACCTTCGCGTGGTGGGCGCCATCGAGTCGCCCGGACATGCCGCGCTCGGGCAGGACGCCGGTACGGTCGCCGGCGTGGCCCCCCTCGGCGTCGCGATCACCGGCGATCTCGCGGCCGTGTGCCGTCCCGACCACGTGGTCGTCGACTTCACGGTGCCGGCCGCCACGCTGGCCCACGCCAAAGCCGCGGCCTCGCGTGGCGCAGCGCTCGTGATCGGCACCACGGGTTTCGCGGCGGACGAGGATCGCGAGCTCCGACGCGTCGCCACCACCACGCGTGCCGTGATCGCTGCCAACTACAGCGTCGGGATCACCGTGCTGCTCGAGCTCGTCGGGCAGGCCACGCGGCTCCTCGGCGACGAGTTCGACGCCGAGGTGGTCGAGATCCATCACCATCACAAGCAGGATGCACCGAGCGGCACGGCGCTCGCCCTCGGGCGCGCGATCGCTGCGGCGCGCGGACAGGATTTCGACACGGTGAAGACGCTCGCGCGTACCGGCATCGTCGGCGCCCGGCGTTCGGGCGAGATCGGCGTCGTGGGCCTCCGTGCCGGCGACGCCGTCGGTGACCACACGGTCGTGCTGGGTGGCATCGGCGAGCGCATCGAGCTCGTGCATCGCGCCCAGAGCCGTACCAGCCTCGCACGCGGCGCCTTGCGTGCCGCCGCATGGGTCGCCGGCAAGCCGGCCGGGCTCTACGCGATGCGCGACGTCCTCGGCCTGTGACGCGACCGGCGCTCGCGCTCGTCGCCACGCTGGTCGCGTGGCTCACCGCCTGCACGCCGCCACGCCCGGCGCCCGAGGTGCTGCGCGTCGGCTCGAGCGGCGACTATGCCCCGTTCTCGGTGCACGACGAGACGGGCTGGGACGGCTTCGACGTCCACGTGGCACGAAGCTTCGCGAAGGACACCGGCCGGCGGCTCGAGCTCGTCGAGTTCCGCTGGCCCGCGCTCGAGCTCGACCTCGCGGCGAACCGCTTCGACGTCGCGATGAGCGGTGTCACCATGCGCCCGTGGCGGGCGCGGGTCGGCACGTTCACGCGCCCGATCGCGCGGGTCGGCGCGATGGTCCTGATGCGTCCCGGCATCGCGACCACCCTGGCCGAGCTCGATGTCGCGGGTCGCCGCATCGGCGTCAATGCCGGCGGCTACCTCGAGCGGGTGGCCCGGCGTCTCTTCCGGCGCGCGGAGATCGTTCCGTTCGGCGACAACCGGCAGCTCGCCGGCCAGCTGCGGGCGGGCGCCGTGGACGGTCTCGTCTCCGACGAGCTCGAGCTGCCGCACTTCCGGCGCGTGGCTCCCGACGCCGCCGCGCTCGGACCGCTCACGAACGATCGCAAGGCCTATCTCGCGCGTGACCCGGCGCTCGCGGAAGAGCTCGATGCCTGGCTCCGCGCGCGCGAGATCGACGGCTCCATGGCCGCGTTTCGCGCCCGGATGCTGGGCCCGCAATGGGGCTCTCGGCACACCGCGGTCGCTTCCGACCTCGACGCGCTCCTGGCGCTCATCGAGCTCCGACTCGCGTTCATGCCGTCGGTGGCGCTCGCCAAGGAGCAACTGGGGCTCCCGACCGAAGACGCGGCGCAGGAAGCACAGGTCCTGGCCGGCGCGCGCGAGCGTGCCACGCTGCTCGGTGTCGCGCCCGAGCTCGTGGCGACGCTCTTCGATGCGATGTTGCGTGCTGCGCGCCACGTGCAGGACGCATATCGGGCGATGCCGACGAACGAGCGGCCGGTCGTCGAGGCGATGGACCTCGAGCAGGACGCGCGCCCGACGCTCGCCGGGATCTCGCGTACGATCGTCGCCCGCGCGGCGGACGTCGCACGCGGGCAGAGCGTGTCGCCTCGCCCGACCGCCGCGGTGATCGCGGACGCGCTCGACTCGACCCTCGCATCCGGTGACGATCGCATGGCGATCGCCGAGGCCGTCGTCGCTCTGCTCCGGACCGAATAGAATCGGGGTTTTCAAACCGATGGGCTTCCGGTAGCAGAGCAAAGTCCTGGTGTTGGCGGACATTGCCGCGCACCGTGAGGCTTCGGGACGGACGTGCCGCAGCATGTCTACATAGGCATCGGTTCCAATCTGGGCGACCGCCGAGCGAACACGATCGAGGCCATCGGGCGCATCCGGGAATTACCGACCACGAAGCTCGTGCGATCGTCGTCCCTCTACGAAAGCGAGCCACTCGGCGATGCCAAGACGTGGTTCGTGAACAGCGTCATCGAGGTCGAGACGGAGCTGCTCGCGGACGCGTTGCTGAAGAAGCTGCAGGCGATCGAGGAAGCGATGGGTCGCAAGCGCGTCAAGGGCGAGCGCTGGGGCTCGCGCATCATCGACCTCGACATCCTGCTCGTCGACCAGGACGTGATCGAGAAGCGCGCGCTCAAGGTCCCGCACCCCGAGATGCACAAGCGGCGCTTCGTCCTAATGCCGTTGGCCGAGCTGGCACCGCACGTGATCCATCCGCGGCTCGGCCAGTCCGTGTCGGCGCTCCTCGCCACCGTGAAGGACGACAAGCGCGTGACGCTGCTACCGCGGAGCTGATCCCGCGCCGGCGCGCTCGTGATCGAGCGCCGCGCCGACGTCGCGCGCGGCCGCCTCGAGCGCGGCGAGCGGCTCCGCCAGTGCGTCTGCGGCATCGGCGCCGCGGCGGCTCCGGCGCGTCTCGTCGACGAGATCGACGAACGCGCGGTACCGTGCCACGAGGGTCTCGAAGGCGATCAGTGAGGCAGGCGGTGTCGACGCGCGCCGCCGCCCCTCGGCCGCGTAGGCGGTCGCACGCTCGAGAGGATAGGTGAGCTCCGGGAGGCTCTCGGCCGTGAATCGACCGGTCGCAACCAGATCGCGCGCCTTTCGGGCGAATGCGACCAAAAGGTCGGTGTGCGTGCGCAACTGGTCGGGGTAGGTCCTCCAGTAGCACCCGCTCGCGGCCGCGAGACACACGAGCGCCACCAGCGCGTACTTCGCCTTGACCACCCGTGTCATGGAGCTTAGCATCGGACGCTTCCTCGGCACGCCGTGACTGCGCCTCGTCTTCCCGCCGTCTATTTCGAGCAACTGCTCGAAGACTCGCCCGACATCATCGTCGCCGTCGACGGCCACGGCATCATCACGTTCTACAACGATGGCGCGACGCAAACGCTCGGCTATGCGCCGGCCGACGTGCTCGGGCAGCACGTGACGCGCTTGTATCCAGACCTCGCCGAGGCGCGCAAGGTGATGGCGGCGATGCGGGACGGCCAGGGCGGCCAAGCCGGACGGGTCCGCAACTTCGAGACCACCTTCCTCACCAAGGGCGCGGAGCGCATCCCCGTGTCGATCTCGGGATCGATCATCACCGGGGAGCACGGGGCCGACCTGGGCTCGATCGGCTTCGCGAAGGACCTCCGGGAGATCCGGCGGCACGATCAGCTCGTGACGCTCGCCGAGGTGGCGGTCGGGCTCGCGCACGAGATCAACAACCCGCTCGAGGTGCTGGTGAACAACCTGAATCTGTTCGCGAGCTACATCGAGCGGGTCAGCACGGACGAAGACTTCGTCGTCGAGAGCGAGCGGCTCGATTCGACGCAGACCGCCGTCGACCGCATCCAGCAGATCGTGACGACGCTCACCGACCTCGCCCAGGGCACCGAGTACGCGACGCGCGAGTACCTGCACGGCACGCAGATGCTCGACCTGCGGCCCCTCGATGCGCGCCAGGCGTCGGCAGTCCTCCGCGCGACGCACCGCGATCCCGAGCTCGCCGGCCTGCGCATCCTCGTCGTCGACGACGACCTCGGCGTGTGTCAGTCTCTGCGCGATCTCCTGACGCAGGAGGGCTGCGACGTGCTGGTGGCGACGGGTGGACGCGAGGCACTCGAGAAGCTCGAGAAGGAACGCGTCGACCTCGTCCTCTCCGACGTCGTCATGCCCGATCTCGACGGGCACGAGCTCTTCAACCGCGTGCACGAGGCGCATCCGGGCATTCCCGTGGTGCTGATGACCGCGTTCCACTTCGATAAAGACCACATCATCAAGCGCAGCCGGCTGGCGGGACTCGAGGACGTGCTCTACAAGAAGCCGATCGATCCGCCGCGATTGCGCGACATCATCAAGCGCCATGCCCGCCGTCTGCCCGACGCCTCGAGCGGGGTGGACTCCCTCGGGTCTCGACGCTAAGACCTCCGTCCGTGGCCATCCGCATCACGCGCGTCTACACGCGTCGCGGCGATCGCGGCGAGACCGATCTCGTCGGCGGGGCGCGCGTCCCGAAGGATCATGCGCGCATCGACGCGTACGGCACGGTCGACGAGCTCAACGCCGCGCTCGGGGTGGTTCGGGCCTTCAACGCGGCCGACGGTGGACACGTACCGGTGCGGCGCGAGCTCGATGCGGTGTTGCGGAAGCTCCAGAGCGAGCTGTTCGACCTCGGCGCCGAGCTCGCGACGCCGCCGGCGTCGTTCGTGCAGGGGATGTTCCGCGTCGGCGATGCGGAGGTCGCGGCGCTCGAGGCGGTCATGGATCGGTGTCAGGCGGACCTGGAGCCGCTCAAATCGTTCATCCTGCCCGGCGGTGGACGAACGAGCGCGCTCCTGCACGTGGCGCGCACGGTGTGTCGCCGGGCGGAGCGCGACGTGTTGCGTCTCATGCGCGTCGAGCAACTGGGGACGGGTCCCCTGCGGTATCTGAATCGACTCTCCGACCTCCTCTTCGTGCTGTCGCGCTGGATCGGCCGGCATCAGCGGGAGCGCGAGTTCCTGTGGGAGCGACCACTCGAGCGAGAGGCCGCGCTGCGAGCCGCGCGCGCGACGCCACGGAAGCGGGCGGCCAGCCGTCCGGCCGCGAGGAAACGCCGATGAGCGAGCCCTTGTACTTCAAACAGCTCGAGATCGGACCGATGCAGAACTACGTCTACCTCTTCGGCGACCCCGAGACGCGCGAGGCCGCCGTGGTCGACGCGGCCTGGGACATCGACCACATCCTCGACGTCGCGAACACGGACGGCTACCGGATCACGAAGAACCTGGTGACCCACTTCCATCCCGACCACCTGGGCGGCGACCTGATGGGCCATCAGATCACGGGCGCGGTCGAGCTCGCCGGCAAGGCGAACGCGAAGACGTACATCCAGAAGCTCGAGGTGCCGTACGTCCACCACGTGTGCGGGCTGTCCGACTCCGACATCGTCGGCGTCGACGCCGGCGACACCACGGACGTCGGACGGGCGCGCGTCACGTTCGTGCACACGCCCGGCCACACGCCCGGCTCGCAGTGCTTCCTCGTCGGCAATACGTGCATCTCGGGCGACACCCTGTTCATCGGCTCGTGCGGTCGCGTCGACCTTCCCGGGTCGAATGCCGAGGACATGTACCGCAGCCTGACCGAGGTGCTCGCCCGGCTGCCGGACGACACGATCCTCCTGCCCGGGCACAACTATGCCGACCGACCGCGCTCGACCATCGGCGACGAGAAGCGCACCAACATGATGATGCGCTTCAAGAACATGAAGGATTTTCTCGCGCTCATGAGCCCGCTTCGCGTCTGAGCCGCGACCAGCCGCAGAGGAGCCCCCATGCCCCGCGCCTTCTCCATCAGTGCCGCCGACATCGCCGCCGAGCGCGCGCGAACCGGTGGTGACTACGACAAGTTCGACTTCGCGAACGTGCTCAAGCTCGACACCGTCACGCTGCGCCCGGTGGGCCCGCGAGACGTCCACCTGAAGATCCTCGCCGTATCCGCCGAGCACAACGTCGACCATGCGATCCTCGCCGACACGGTGAACATCGCGGAGGCGCGGGGCGGGAAGATCTATCCGGGCAACAGCGCCCTCGGCGAAGTGCTGGCCGTCGGCGCCGACGTGAAGAGCGTCGCGCCCGGCGACATCGTCGTCACGCACTGCAACGGCGAGCCCGACGTCTACGGCTATCCGCTGCGCATCTGGGCCTACGACCAGCCGGAGTCGATCGGGTGGTACGGCGAAGAGGCCGTGGTCGGCGAGTGGCAGGTGCTGAAGGCGCCGCTCGACTGTGGGCTCTCCCTCTGGGAGATGGCCGCGCTGCCGCTGCGCGCCCCCACCGCCTACCATCTCTACCGGCGTGCGCTCGCCATCTACCGGGTGAAGGTCGGCGTCGAGAAGCGGGCGCGTCTCAACGTGCTGAGCTTCGGCGGCGGCGTGGGCGAGCTCTTTCTCATGCTCGCCAGGCACGAAGGGCATCGGGCCTTCTTCTGCTCGGGATCACCGGAGCGGCGCGACTTCCTCACCAAGATGGGCATCACGCCGATCGATCAGAAGGCCTTCAACCGCTTCAAGTCGCGCGACGACGTGCGGGCGTTCCAGGGCGAGGTCCGAAAGCTCACCGGCGGCGAGGGCATGCACCTCGTGTGCGACATGCTGCGCGGGCCGGTCTTCGAGGCGGGGCTCGTGGTCGCGGCGCGCGAGGGCGTCAACGTGAGCGCCGGCTGGCAGCTCGCCCGCGAGTGCACCTACAACTCGGCGAACCTCTCGGTCCGCCAGGTGACGCTCGATCACATCCACTACGAGACCATCGACGGGTGCAAGGCCGCCACCGAGCTCTACGGGACGGTCTTCAAGCCGACCGTGCACAAGGAGATCTACGCGTTCGAGGATCTGCCGCGCTGCATGCACGAGATGTTCTTGAACACGCAGACGGGGATCCCGATCGTCCGTGTGGCGAAGACGTTGCCGGCGAAGGTGCACGCGCTCGCTTCGTAGCGGTGCGAGGTCTCGCCCTCACGAGGAGTTGAGCCATGCTCGAAGAAGAGGACCTTCGGAAGATCGTTCAGGCCGTGCGTGCCGTCTTCAATGCCGAGCAATCGGTGACCGGCGAGATCGGCGATCGATGGCGTGGCGGGCAGCTCGTGCTCAAGCCCGGTAAGGCGGGCATGCAGGAGAAGACGGTCCCGATCGAGGGCTTCTTCCGGAAGATCGTCGCCGTCCGCGACAAGCTCCGCGTGCTCGAGCAACGCATCAACGCGCATCCGAAGCTCGACGACCACGATCGCGTGCAGCTGCACGAGTACATCACCAAGGCCTACGGCAGTCTGACCACGTTCAACGTCTTCTTCACCGATCCGGAAGATCGCTTCGTCGGGACCGGCGGCAAGGACGAGGACTGACCCATGATCCGTGCGCTCGACGTGGCGACGTCGTTCGTGGCCTCGGTCGCCCGTTTCGGCGCGGGCATGGCCGTCGGCGCACCCGGGACGCGTCCGGAGCGGCCGCTCGAGCTCTACGAGTTCGAAGGGTGTCCGTTCTGCCGCAAGGTGCGCGAGGCGCTGTCGATCCTCGATCTCGATGCCGTCGTCTACCCGTGTCCGAAGAACGGTCCGCGATTTCGGCCGGAGGTGGTGCGCCGAGGCGGGAAGGCGCTCTTCCCGTACCTGGTCGATCCGAATCGCGACGTCGCGATGTACGAGTCGGACGACATCGTACGCTACCTCTTCGACACGTATGGCGACGGAGCCGTGCCGCGCGTCCTCGGGTTGCCGATCGTGACCGACGTCTCGAGCGGCCTCGCATCGGCCGCGCGCCTGACGAGCGGGGTGCGCTACCGGAGTGCCCGTCCGCCGACCGCGCCGCTCGAGCTGTGGAGCTTCGAAGCCTCACCCTTCTGCCGCATCGCCCGCGAGGCGCTCTGCGAGCTCGAGCTACCGTACGTGCTGCACAACGTCGCCAAGGGCAGCTCCAAGCGCGACGCGTTCGTGCGACGCTCCGGGAAGATGCAGGTACCCTACCTGGTCGATCCGAACACCAGCGCGGCCATGTTCGAGTCCGCCGAGATCGTGCGCTACCTCGAAACGACCTACGCGGCCTGACCAGACGCTCGGCGCCATTCTTCGTTGACCATCGATCGCGGTCGGTGGTAGCCACTCGAGGAGGGTACGCGCATGACGCTCCGCCGACTGGCCGTCACCGTCGCTCTGGCCGTCCTCGTCGCCACGCCCGCATACGCGATCGATCACCCGATCGGCGGCACGAAGCTCATCCTCGTTCGTTCGACGAGCGGGAAGGAGAAGCTCGTCTTCGTGTCGAAGGACCCGAGCTTCCTCTTCCCCGCGATCGGGAGCATCGACGATCCGGGAACGGGATCGCCGGGCGGTGCAACGATCGAGCTCTTCTCCCCGGCCGAGGCATCCGCATCGCTCGCAGTCCCTTCGGGGGTCGGAAATCCCGGCTGGAAGTCGACGGCGGGCGGCACGAGCATCCATCGCTTCGTCAACGGAGACGCTCCGAGCGGCGTCTCGCCGGTGCGAGCGGTCGTGCTGAAGCAGGGTCGGGTGCTCAAGGTCGTCGCACGCGAGACCGGGCTCGCGCTCGCCGGCCCGCAGGGCAGCGTGGCCATCCGCCTCACCACCGGCAACCTCCGCAATTGCGCGCTCTTCGGCTCGGGCACGGTCCGGCGGGACGAGGCGAATGCCTTCACCGCGACGGGGGCATTCGCGTCCGCGATCGGCGACTGCTCCGACGTCACGCTCGGCGGCATCAGCAGCTGTGGTGACGGCACGATTCAGGGAGGCGAGGAGTGCGACGGCAGCGCGCTCGGGGAGTGCTCGGACTACGGCGCGTCGTGTCGACCCGCGGGATTTCCATCGAGCTGCCAGTGCTGTCTCGATGGCGGACCCGGTGTGCAGACCGTCGGCTGCTGCAACCCGTCGTCCATTCTCCTTCCCGCTCCCGGGGGGAGCGGGAGCTGCATCGCCAGACGCTGCGACCCACCTTTCCCCTGCACGGGCGATGACGTCTGTCAGCCCGACGGGAACTGCTGCTCGCAGTCGGGCACGACGTGTCTCGTGGCCGTCATCGCACCACCCGTCGCATTGAACGCATGCTGTCCAGGGCTCGAGTGCCGCGGCCCGGATCCTTTCGGCGTCGGCTGCTGTATCTCCGATGGCGGCACGTGCGTCGCCGACACCGACTGCTGCAGTCAGCACTGCGGAGCGTCCGGGACGTGCGACCCCTGCCGCGGCGGTGGAGCGTCGTGCACCAGCGAATTCGAATGCTGCAGCCTCTCGTGCACGGGTGGGACGTGCGACGCCTGCGCCGCCCTGGGCGCAGGGTGTTTGTCGAACGCGACGTGCTGCAGCGGCGCATGCGATCCGTCGACGTTCTCGTGCACCACGCCGTGATCCGCTTGCTCCCCACGGATCGAGCGCAACGTCTCGACCGGTGAATCGGCGGGGATCCCGAGGAGTTCGTGGTGCGCACGTGCGCGTCACGCTGCGCCATGCACACGGCCTGGTCCCGACCGGGGCCAGTAACTCAATGCGCCATCGAGTGGAGGATGCGTCGCAGCAGCGGAGCTGTTCCGCCTACCACGTCTTGTCGGAGCCGGGAGGACCCACGTCCACCGGGATATCTGCCGCCACGTCGGCCACGCCCGCCACTTTCCGCAACTTCGGAACGACGGTGTCGGACGCCTTACCGGTGACGACCCCAACCTCCTTGAGGACCCGGACATCTTGCAAACCCGCGTCGCGCAGGTCCTTTGCGATGGCACGTAGTGGGCGCTTCGCGCTTGCCGTGACGACCCAATGCTTCTGTTTCGCCATACCCTACCCGTACGCGCATCCACGCCGGGCCGCAACGGCCCGGCGTGGATGCGCGTGGACCGTCACTTCGGAGCTTGCACGAGACCAGCCCCGACCTTGGTGGCCGGGAGTGGGAGGTGCCGCGCCGTCGCCTGCAGCCTGCGCCAGAGCGTCATCCCGCGCAGGGTCGTGCTCGTCTGGGCCCACAGGGCGGCACAGCCCGAAACGTGTGGCGTGGCCATGCTGGTGCCGCTCATCGTCGCATATCGGCGTGGCCGCGGCACGGAGGAGAACACATCGCGGCCGGGACCTGCAATCTCGACCTTCCCGACGCTCGAGAAGCTCGACAGCGCCAGGGAGGGATCGAGCGATGATACCGACATGATCGTCGGAGAATTCGCCGGCGCGCCCGTAGGACCACCACCGGAGTTGCCTGCTGCCGCGATGATGAGACAGCCCTTGCTGAGAGCAGCCGAGCCCGCAGCCGTGTAGGCAGCCTGCACGGGACTGTTCGAGCCCAGGGACATCGAGATCACCTGGCAGCGGTTTGCGATCGCCCAGTTGATTCCTGCCAGGACCCCGGCCGTGGATCCCGATCCGCTGTTGCTCAGCACTTTTCCGATGTTCATGCGCGTCTGATAGCCGATGCCATACCGCGGCGTGGTGCCAGGAGGCGCTTTGGGCCCGCACGCCGTCCCGGCGGTATGCGTACCGTGGCCGTGAAGATCCTGCACTGGCTGCCCGACGAAGCTCTTGGATACGATGACCCGCCCCGCGAAGTCCGGGTGACCGAGGTCGAACCCGGTGTCGAGGACCGCAACTTTGATGGCCGCGCCACTCCGGGTGCTCGGCGGAACTCGACAGGCCCTCAGCCCCCACGTCGCGCCCGAGACCTGCGCGTCGACACCCTCCTCCTCCGCCTCATCGGGCGGCGCGCCCGTCTTCACCCCGAGGTCTCGGGCGATCGTCTCGATCGCCCGAGCAAAGCCCCGGAGATAGTCGGTCTGGTCGTTCGCGAACACGAAGTACTCCGGCTCGATCGCTTCGATCGGACCGCCCGCCGACATCTCTTCCTGAGTGCTCATGCCCCGGGTTGCCATCGCGGCGCTCCCGACCACCGCGACGCCGATCTCCGGGAACGTGATGGCGTCGGCATCGCCGACGTCTTCGATCGCTACCGCCTGTTCCTTGAAGTCCCGAGCGTCGGCGAGCCGAAGCCCTCGGGCCTTCAGGGCTCGCGCACCCTCGTCGGCCGCCTGATCTCGATACGTGACGATGTAGCGCCCGGTCTCGAGCGACTCGTCACCCCGCTCGAGCGCCGCTAAGAGCAGATCTTCGTGCGCCGCGGAAACCGACACGTCCGACTGTGCGCGCGTCGTTGCCCTCGCGACTCGCCTCTTCTTCTTGGTCGCCATGTGACACCCTCCTGATGGATTGCCGTCCGTCTTTGCCTTCGTGATTGTTCGAACTCGGAGTCGAGTATTCGGGTTAGCAAGACTTCGTCCACGGCCCACGGCCGTCGCATCGAGGATCGTACTCGGGTCTCTCGAACGAGTGTCCCCTATCAAAGACAATCGATCTCGGGGGCGTCGATTATTCTGGACAGCGCGCGGCACGTCTCGAGCTACAGAGCCATCGCGACACGACGAAGAGTTGGCTCGTTCGGACTTGACGGCCCGACCGCCCCCGGTCGATAGGCCGGATCGATACTTGCCCGCCCGCTTACCGCTTTGCTGTACTGCCGGCACGAACGCGCCACCGAGCAACGGGAACGACGATGCAGGAAGACGACGATTTCATCGAGGTCTATGAGGACGCGCTGACGCCGGTGACCTGCGCACGCCTGATCGGCCGCTTCGAGACCAGTCGCAAGGCCGTTCGCGGCGAGACGGGCAGCGGCTTCGACACTCAGCTGAAGGACAGCTGGGACATCACGCTCAGCCATCACCCCGAATGGAGCGATGCGGCGCACGCGCTCAACAACGCGATGCTGAAGGGGCTGGTGCTCTACCTCCGCAAGTATCCCTATGCGGTGCTTTCGCCCTTCGTCACGAAGCGGCAGGATCCCACGAGCGGCGATCTCAGCGTCCTCGGCCCCGATTCCCTCGCCGCAATGACGGATCGCGACGTCGCAGTCTTGGCCTTACGCATGCTCCGCCCCGGCAGCATCAACATCCAGAAGTACACCGCGGGCCAGGGTGGGTACCCGCACTGGCACAGCGAGGTCTATCCAGTCGCGGGAAATCCCGATTCCCTGCATCGCACGCTGTTGTGGACGATCTATCTCAACGACGACTTTCGGAGCGGCGAGACCGAGTTCTTCCATCAGCGGAAGACGATCGTCCCCAAGACCGGCGCCATCCTCATCGCGCCGGCGGGCTTCACGCACACCCATCGCGGAAACCGACCCGTGGGCGGCGACAAATACATCGCGACATCGTGGATTCTGCTGCAGACGGCGGACGCGTTGTACGGGAAGGGATGAGGGCGACCTGTGTCCGACGGACGCGTCGTCGGCCGCGATTTTCGACGTCGCGGAGAACTCTCTTCCGCCGCACCGCGATCGGTCGCGGTTCTCGTGATCGAATGGTACGAGATCGGGAGATCATGGAGGAGGTTCCGATGTCGTCCTCGCCCAAAGCCGGCGCCGGGCAAGACCGATTCGTCTCCGGGAACCCGGGACGCGACGTCCAGCGCGTCGGCACTGCACGCTTTCTCGGACAGGATCCGCTCAAGATTCATCAACCGGTCTGGGCCGTGACCGGGAACCTCGGCGACAGCCAGTGCTACCTCGGGGTCACCGGAAAGGTCGAAGCGATCCAGGCGGCGCTCGCGGCGCGAATTCGCCGCGACGATCTGCCGGTTCGCTTGATCCCGCCCGCCTACACCCTCGGCGTGTCCGACGGACAGCTGAACGGCACCGACCGCATGCGGTATTCCTTGATCGGACGTGAGCTCGCGAACGACTCGATCGATGCGCACCTGAACGCGAACGACGTGAAGGGCTTGATCGCCGTCGTCGCGTGCGACAAGCCGCCGGTCGGTACGCTCGCGGCCGTTCTCGAGCACGACGAGCCGGCGGTGTTCCTTTCCGACGGCTCGATCAAGCCCGGAACCGATCCGGAGAGCGGCGAGCGCATCGATCTGGTCACGGCGTTTCAGGTGGCGGGCGACCCCGATCCCGCGACGCGCACGCGCATGGCGCTCCACGCCTGCCCCGGTCAGGGCAGCTGCGGGGGTATGTTCACCTACAACACGATGCAGTCGTTCATCGCCGTTCTCGGCATGGAGCCACTGCACATGGTCGCACCGCCGTCCGACGATCCGCGCCGTCTGCGCGACTTTCCCGAGCAACTCGTCGACTGCCTGGTGGCGCAGACGCAGAAGGGGATCAAGCCTCGCGACATCGTCACCGCCGCGTCACTTCGAAACGCGCTCACGGCCGCCATCGCCATGGGCGGCTCGACGAACGTCGCCCTCCACAGCGTCGAGATCGCGCGCGCCGCCGGCATCGATCTCTGGAAGGACGTGATCAGCCAGCGCGAGTTCAACGCGCTGTCGCATCGCGTGCCCGTCCTCATCAACGCGCGGCCGTTCGGCGTCTACTCGATGGTGGACATCGACGCGAAGGGCGGATTGCAGGCGATCGTCAAGCAGCTCCTCGATGCCGGATCGCTCGACGGCAGCTGCGTCACGTGCACGGGCGAGACGCTCGCAGAGCAGGTGCGACGTCTCGATCCGCCGGGGCCGGATCACGACGTCATCTTCTCCATCGCGCGGCCGTTCAAGAAGACGGGCGGCCTGCGCCTCCTGCGCGGCAACTTGGCACCCGAGGGCGGCGCGATTCTCAAGGTTGCCGGCGTGGAAGGGGGAATCAAGGACGGCATCTTCACCGGCCGCGCTCGCGTCTTCAACAGCGAGCGGGAGCTCATCACCGCGCTCGAGACGACGCCGGACGTGTTCGCGGATCACGACATGGTCGTCATCCGCTACGAGGGACCGCGCGGCGCGCCTGGAATGCCGGAGCTCCTCGATCCGACCTCGCGGATCACCGCCCTCTGTCGCCAGAAGAACATCACGATCGCGCTGATGACCGATGCGCGCTTCTCGGGCGGATCCGTCGGCCTCGTCATCGGCCACGTCGCGCCGGAAGCGTACCTCGGCGGACCGATCGCCCTGGTGGAAAACGGCGATACGATCGTCGTCGATTTGAACGAGGATCGCCTCGACTGCCGCGAGCTCGCCGATGACGCCCTCCGCGCGCGGCGCGCCGCGGCCTGGCAGGACGCCGCGGAGCGACACGGCGGCGTTCACCCGGACGTGAAGCCGGTGACGACTCGTCTGCTCAAGAGAATGCGGTTCGCGGCGCGCCCCGCGCTGCAAGGCGCGGGGATGGCGATCGGGTAGCGCCGACCGAGCGAGCGACCCACCCCCCTGGGCCGACGCCAGTCGCCGGCCCAGGACTCGACGCCTCAGATCTTCGAAAGCACCGACTCGGCGCTCGACTCCTTCAAACCCGATTCGTCGACGAGGACCTGCTCGACCTTTCCGTCGTTCACGATCATGGCATAGCGCTTCGAGCGTTTGCCCATGCCGAAGCCCGAGGCGTCGAGCTCGAGGCCGACCGCTTTCGTGAACTCGCCGTTGCCGTCGGCGACCATGCGGACCTTGCCGCCGCAGGATTGGTCTTTGCCCCAGGCGCCCATGACGAAGGCGTCGTTCACGGAGACGCAGACGATCTCCTGCACGCCCTTCTGCTTCAAGTCGCCCGCCTTCTCGACGAACCCGGGAAGATGCTTCATCGAGCACGTGGGCGTGAACGCTCCGGGCACGGCGAAGATGACGACCTTCTTGCCCTTCGTCAGCTCACCGGTCGAAACGTCTTTCGGGCCGCCGTCGCCCATCTCCTTGAGCTTCACGTCCGGCAGCGCGTCACCAGCCTTGATGGCCATCGGGAATCCTCCTGTTGTGAGTGAAAGTGAGGCGAGAGCATCTTATTTGACCGGGCAGGCTTCGCCGGTCAATGAGCCGCGGCAGGAGATCCCACCACGGCGATCGGCTTGACCGATGCCGACCGCTCAAGCGTCGGCGTGTGGCGAGCATAGTGGTGTCCGGATCGGCTCCGCCGTTTCGCGTCGGCCGGCGAATCGGGCCCTACGATGAAAGCGTTGATGCGGCGTCGCGCGGACACACGACAGCCGCCTTGAGCGACTTCAAGTCGCCGCGGATTCCGTCGATCTCGGATACCAGCGCCGCGCTTCCGGGAAGCTTCCGACCACTCTTCGACGCCAAGAGCGCCCGCACCTTCTTGAGCTTGCGGAAGGCGGCCTTGAGCTGTTTCCCCGTGCGCCGCGCATCGCCACTCCGACAGGTCGCGCGGGCGCCATGCTCGAGCTCGATTGCCTGCTGGAGACGTGCGGCGACGGCGCTCGCCGGTTTGAGGTCGCCGAGCCCGGCCACCGCCGTACCGACATCGGCGAGCCGACATTCGAGGGAGTCGAACGTGGCGCTGCGAGCAATCAGCGTGCAAGGATCCGGGAGCGTGGTGGTCGTCGTCGACGGGCCGGTCGGTTGCGTCGTCGGCGTTCCGAGCGTGGACGACGTCGTGACCGTCGTCGAGGTGCTCGTGGTGGCGCCGGGCTGGGTCGTCGTCGTGCTCGTCGTTGCCGGTTGACTCGTGCTGGTCGTCGCACCGGGTTGGCTGCTGCTGGTGCTCGTGCTCGCTCCCGGCTGACTCGTCGTTGTGCTCGTCGTTGCCCCCGGCTGACTCGTGCTGGTGCTCGCTCCCGGCTGGCTCGTGCTGGTGCTCGTGGTCGCCCCCGGCTGACTCGTCGTCGTGCTGGTCGAGCTGCTCGTGCTCGTCGTCGCCCCGGGCTGGCTCGTGCTCGTGCTGGTCGTCGCCCCCGGCTGGCTCGTC
>OELV01001586.1_pt2 | contig 15785 bp, 13 predicted proteins | sample 1503271 | NCBI WGS metagenome assembly OELV01 (sample SAMEA104379593, study PRJEB20068) | metagenome | biome: 1000743; feature: 77; material: 1998 | place: USA | collected 2012 | depth 25 m
GGGGAGGGGACCGCCGTGACCGCCTTCATCCCCATCGCGGCGGCGGCCCGACACGCGTCGTGACGCGGAAGCGCGCGGTCAGAGCTGTCGCGGCGGGGTGTCCATGTGGCGGATCGATCGCCCCTTCACCAGGAAGATCACCATCTCGGCGATGTTGGTCGCATGATCGCCGACGCGTTCGAGGTTCTTCGAGACGAAGAGCAGCCGCATGGTCCGCGCGATCGTCGCCGGGTCTTCCACCATGAACGCGAGGAGCGCCCGGAAGAGCTGCCCATGGAGCTTGTCGATCGCGTCGTCCGACCGGCACACGTCGAGCGCGAGCTCCGCGTCCTCGCGCACGAAGGCGTCGAGCGCCCGGTGCAGCATCGTGCGTGCGAGGTTCGACATGAGCGGCAGGTCGATCATCGATTCGGCCTTGGGCTCGATCGGCGCCTCGGCGTCGAGCTCGAGCGCGCGCTCGGCGATGTGCGCCGCGAGGTCGCCGATCCGCTCGAGATCGGTCGTGATCTTGAGGGCGGTCGTGATCAGCCGAAGATCCCGTGCCGCCGGTTGGTGGAGCGCCAGCAACTTGAGGGACAGGTCGTCGACCTCGACGTCGTAGCGGTTGACCGTATGATCGCGATCGATCGTCGCGCGCGCGAGGGCGGTATCGCGGTCCGTGAGGGAACGGACCGCTTGGGCGATCTGGTCCTCGACCAGCCCTCCCATCTCGAGCACGGCGGCCCGTAGCTGGGAGAGCTGCTGCTCGAACCCGCGATCGGTGTGCTGCGGCATCAGCCGAACCGCCCCGTGATGTAGTCTTCGGTCTCCTGACGCGAAGGATTCGTGAAGAGCTGGTCCGTGAGCCCGACTTCGATCAGCCGTCCGAGATAGAAGTATGCCGTCCGATCGGACACGCGTGCCGCCTGCTGCATGTTGTGGGTGACGATCACGATCGTGTACGTCTCCTTGAGCTCGTGGATCAGCTCCTCGATCTTGGCGGTCGCGATCGGGTCGAGCGCGGAGGCGGGCTCGTCCATCAAGAGCACCTCGGGCTCCACCGCGAGTGCGCGCGCGATGCAGAGGCGTTGCTGCTGGCCGCCCGACAGATCGAGCGCGGAGCTATCGAGCCGGTCCTTGACCTCGTCCCAAAGCGCCGCCTGGCGAAGACTCCGCTCGATCACCTCGCGCAGCGTCACGGGATCACGAAGGCCGTGGACGCGTGGACCGAACGCGACGTTGTCGAAGACAGACTTGGGGAAGGGATTGCTCTTCTGGAACACCATGCCGACCCGTCGGCGAAGCAGCACGGGGTCCACCTCGGGTCCGTAGAGGTCGGTGCCGTCCAGGAGAACACGGCCTTCGATGCGGACGCCGCGGATCGTGTCGTTCATGCGGTTCAAACAGCGCAGGAACGTCGACTTGCCGCACCCCGATGGGCCGATGAGCGCCGTCACTCGCCGCTCGGGAATCTCGAGCGTGATGTGGTCGAGCGCCATGACGTCGCCGTATCGGACGACGAGGTCGTGGGCCGCCATCTTGACGGAGGAGGCTTCGACCTCGAGGGCGGCGGGCGTCGCAGGCATACAGTCGTGTCGAGAAACGGTGGCGACACCGTGCCGCAGAGCCGTGCGCGGCGTCAGGGCCGTTTGATGCCCTAGTATCAAGCGCGTGCGCACATTGGAACCGAGCATTGGCTTCCTTGCTCGTACCGTCGACGTTCGCAGGCTGCGGATCGGTGCCTAGCTCGCCAGCGTCGCGGGCGTCTCGACCATGCCGAGCCATGTCCGGAGACGCGCCTCGATGTCGTCGCGAACGGCGCGGAATCTCGCGCGCGCATCGTCGTTCTCGCCGTCGAACGGGATCGGATCCGGAATGGGCCACCGAAGCGTCTGGGTCGCGAACGGGTAGATACGCGGGCAGCCCTCGCTCCGTTCCTGCGAGAGGACGATGGCGTAGCGCACGCCGCGGCTGCCGAGGAACTCTCGGACACTCTTCGCACGAAGTCCGACGGTGTCGACCTCGGCCTCTGCCAGCACGTCGAGCGCGATAGGATGTACCCCGTCGGGAGCGAGACCCGCGCTGCACGCTTCGAAGCGGTCGCTCGCGAGATGCCGCAGCAACGCTTCCGCCATCTGGCTACGCGCGGCGTTGTGGGCACACAGGAAGAGCACCCGGGGTTTCTCCGCAGCCATGTCGCCTCCGCCAAACGTCCGTTGCTCGTGGAATCCGCGATGCAGGTGAGGGCATTCATGTGCATCGGTTCTCGACGAAGGGTCAACCCCGTCATGCAACCGTAACAATGCCGTAACGAGCGAAACACCGCTTGCCGCTAGCCTCCGGAGCAACACCGGGACGGGCTCCCGGCAGAAGGGGGAATAATGCGCAGCACTCTTTCGCTCCTAGTCTCGTGCGCGTTGGTCATGGCTCGCATCGCGGGCGCCGCCGTCGAGGGCAACGTCGCCATCGATGGATCGAGCACCGTCTACCCGATCAGCGAGGCGGTCGGGGAAGAGTTCCAGAAGGCGAATCCCAAGGCCAAGGTGACGATCGGCATCTCGGGCACCGGTGGAGGCTTCAAGCGATTCTGCGCGGGAGAAACCGACATCTCGGATGCGTCCCGCCCCATCAAGCCGACCGAGGTCGAGGCGTGCAAGACCGCAGGCATCGAGTACATCGAGCTGCCCATCGCCTACGACGGCCTCGCGATACTGGCCAACCCGAAGAACGATTGGGCCAAGTGCGTCACCGTCGCGGAGCTGAAGACGCTCTGGGCCCCCGAGGCGCAGGGCAAGATCATGAAATGGAGCCAGGTCCGTGCGGGCTGGCCGGAGAAGGACATCCACCTCTTCGGGCCGGGCGTCGATTCCGGCACCTACGACTACTTCACCGAGGCCGTGGTCGGAAAGGAGCACTCGAGCCGCGGCGACTTCCAGTCGAGCGAGGACGACAACGTCCTCGTACAGGGCATCGCGGGCGATCAGAACGCGCTCGGCTTCTTCGGCGTCGCCTACTACGAGGAGAACAAAGCCAAGCTCAAGCTGCTCGGCGTCGACGACGAGAAGCCCGACAACGGTGCGGGCTGCATCACGCCTTCGGCCGAGACGGTCGAGAACGGTACGTATCAGCCGCTGTCGCGGCCCCTCTTCATCTACGTGAAGAAGACGGCGGCGGATCGTCCCGAGATCAAGGCGTTCGTGCAGTTCTACCTCGCGCAGGCGCCGAAGCTCGTGAAAGAGGTCGGGTACGTTCCGTTCAAGAGCGACGCCTACAAGCTCGTGCAGCAACGCTTCGACAGTCGAACGATGGGCTCGCTGTTCGGCGGCAAGGGCTCGCAGGTTGGCGTGACGATCGCGGAGCTCCTCAAGCGTGAGGGCGTGAAGTAGGGAAGGTCGTGGAGGTCGAGCCGATCACCGTGGGAAGTCCGACCCTGCACGCTCGCCGGGAAGGCGCGACCAAGCCGCAGCCGCGACCCGGGGTTCCCGCCTTCGGCAGCCGTCAGTCTCTGGTGCGCTTTCGCGCGCAGCGCATGCGGGAGAACCTCATCCGCGCCGTGCTCTTCGCGTGCAGCGCGCTTTCCGTGCTCACCACCCTCGGTATCATCGCCGTCCTGGTCTTCGAGACGATCGAGTTTTTCCAGGAGGTGCCGATCTGGAGCTTTCTCACCGAGACGCAATGGACACCGTTGTTCGCCGACAAGCACTTCGGGATCGTCGTGCTCGCGAGCGCGACGGTTCTCACGTCGGCAATCGCGTTGGCGGTGGCGCTGCCCGTCGGTCTGCTCGCGGCCATCTTCCTCTCCGAGTTCGCGCCCGATCGCGTGCGGCGCACGTTGAAGCCGCTCCTCGAGATCTTGGCCGGCGTACCGACGGTGGTCTACGGGTACTTCGCGCTCCTGTTCGTGACGCCGATGCTTCAGTGGTTGATCCCCGAGACGGCGGGCTTCAACGCACTGTCGGCCGGTCTGGTCATGGGCGTCATGATCATCCCGCTCGTCGCCTCGCTGTCCGAAGATGCCTTGTACGCCGTGCCGCAGAGCCTCCGGGACGGCGCCTATGCGCTTGGCTCGACGCGCACCCAGGTGGCGACGCGTGTGGTCGTTCCGGCGGCGCTCTCCGGGATCGTCGCATCGTTCATCCTCGCCGTGTCGCGGGCGATCGGCGAGACGATGATCGTCGCCATCGCGGCGGGCCAGAGCCCGCGTCTCACCCTCAATCCACTCGTGCCGGTCGAGACCATGACGGCGTACATCGTGCAGGTGAGCCTCGGCGACGTGCCGGCCGGCACGCTCGAGTTCAAGACCATCTTCGCGGTCGGCATGACGCTGTTCGTCATGACGCTCTGCCTGAACCTCGCGAGCCACCGTCTGGTGACCCGCTACCGGCAGAAATACGAATGAGCTGGCGCGACGATCCCGCCAGACTGGCGCGACGCCACCGCACCGACCGGCTCTTCGCGGCGCTCGGGCTCGGCGCGACGCTCCTGGGCCTGGTCGTGCTCGGGGCGCTCGTCTGCGACGTCGTGTCAGACGGTGCGGCGCGCCTCAGTTGGGACTTCCTCACCTCGTTTCCGTCGCGCAAGCCGGATGAGGCCGGAATCGTGTCGGCCTTGGTGGGCTCGATCTGGCTTCTCGCGCTGACGGGGCTGTTTGCGTTCCCGATCGGGCTCGCGACGGCGATCTACCTCGAGGAATACGTCCACACGGGACGGCTGCGCGCTCTGATCGAGATCAACATCGCCAACCTCGCGGGGGTGCCGTCGATCATCTACGGGCTCCTGGGCCTGGAGGTCTTCGTGCGCATCATGTCGCCCCTGACCGGTGGACGAAGCGTCCTCGCCGGCTCGCTCACGATGGCGCTCCTCGTGATGCCCATCGTCATCATCGCTTCTCGCGAGGCGTTGCGGGCGGTACCGGACACGCTGCGACTCGGAGGCTTCGCGCTCGGGGCAAGCCAATGGCAGGTCGTCAGCCGGATCGTGGTGCCGGCGGCCCTCCCCGGCGTGCTCACTGGCACCATCCTCGCGCTTGCCCGCGCGGTGGGCGAGACGGCCCCCTTGATCACGATGGGTGCGCTCACCTACATCGCGTTCCTGCCGGAGCTGTCCCCCGAGGGGCTCCGCAGCCCCTTCACGGTCCTGCCGATCCAGATCTTCAACTGGGTGTCGCGCCCGCAGGCCGGCTTCCACGTGAACGCCGCGGCCGGCATCCTCGTCCTCCTGGCCCTGCTGCTCGTCATGAACGCCGGCGCGATCGTGCTGCGGAACCGCTATCAGAAGCGCCGCGTGAGCTGAGGCGACTGTCGTGACCGGCAATCGTGTTGCAGGAGTGTGACGCGAATCTGAAGACGTCGTGATCCAGATATCATGGGAACGTCATCGGCTGGACTTCGACCGCTCCTTCTGCAAATGCGTCTCCGGGGGTCGATCGATGCGACGACGCAACGTGGGGACGATGGTGTTGGCGGTCTGCATTCTGGCGACGATGCCGGCGGGCGCCGCGATGACGACGGAGCAACGGCTGCGCGCGCTCGAGGATCTCGTCCGCGAGCAGCAGCAAGAGATCAAGCAGCTCCGCGGCGAGCTCAGGCAGCAGAAGGCGACCCAGCAGGAGGCCGAGCGCGCCGAAGAGCCGACGAAGGCCGAGGCAGCCAAAGCCGCGGAGAAGAAGACGGCGTCCCTCCCGGAGTGGGTGAACAAGTTCACGCCCTTCGGCGACGTCCGCATCCGCCAAGAGGGCTTCTACAACCAACCCAGGTCGAAGGAGAGCGGTGGCTCGCCGACCCACGGCCGGAACCGCACTCGCTTTCGGTGGCGTGTCGGACTCAAGTACGCCTATAGCGACGAGCTCTCGGCCACGATTCGCTTGGCGAGCGGCAACCCGGACGATCCCATCTCGACCAACGAGACGCTCGACGGCAGCTTTTCGCGAAAGAACGTGAACCTCGACTGGGCGTACCTGACCATCGCGCCGGGCGCGACGTTCGGGATGCGACCGGGCCTCCTCACCGTCAACGCCGGCAAGTTCCCGAACCCGATGTTCCGGGTCGGCGAGATGGTCTTCGACGACGACCTCTCGCCCGAGGGGTTCAACGAGACCGTCCAGCTGCTCGACAAGCCGTGCGGAGCCCTCGACCAGGTGAAGCTGCATGCGCAGCAGTGGACCTTCAAGGAAGTCGGGAATGCCGAGGACGGCTGGATGTTCGGCGGGCAGGTGAACCCGACGGCGCACCTCGGAAACGTCCAGCTCGAGGCCGGCCTCGCGCAGTACTGGTGGCTCAACTCCGACTTCATCGCGCAAGCCGCCAACACGAACTCGACCATCAGAGGCTTCACGACGAATCGGGTCGACACGGTTACGGTGACCGCCCCGGATGGCAAGAAGACGACGTCGATCACCGGATTCACGGGGGCTTTCAACCAGACGAATTTCAGCCTCGCCGCGACCATCCCGAACGCCGCCGGAACGATGCCGCTCAAGTTCTACGGCGACTACATCTACAACTGGGAGGCGCCCGATTCGGCCGCGCACGGCGCCCTGGGTGGCGTGCGACTCGGCAACCCCAAAGAGCGGGGCGACTGGGCGGCGGGCCTCCTGTACGAGTACCTCGAGCGCGATGCGGCAATCGGGGCCTTCGCTTGGAGCGATTTCGGCAACGGCGGCACGAACGAACAGGGGCCCGTGATCGCGCTCGACTATCAGCTCTTCAAGCCGCTCACGCTGACGGCGCGGACCTATTTCACCAAGTTCATCGACGCGAGCGACACCATCGACAACCGCATGCAGGTTCGCCTGCAACTGGACGCGCAGCTCCGGTTCTAGTACCCGCGACGCCATGCGCGTCGGGGTCGTCGGTACGGGCATCATGGGTGCGCCCATGGCGCGGAATCTCCTCCGCGCCGGGCATGCCGTGACGGTGCACAATCGAAGCCCGGCACGGGTGGCGCCGCTCGTGGAAGCCGGGGCGACCGCAGCGCGATCGCCCCGCGACGTTTCAGCAGTCGTCGACGCCATGATCATCTGCGTGCCCGACACGCCCGACGTGGAAGTGGTCATGGGCGGCCCGGATGGCGTCCTCGCCGGCGCGGAGCCCGGGCTTCTCGTCATCGATACGAGCACCATCGCTCCGCAGGCCGCGCGTGCGCTGGCATCGCTCGCCGCAGCGCAAGGGGTGGCGATGCTCGATGCCCCCGTCTCGGGCGGCGAGCAGGGCGCAATCGCCGGAACGCTCTCCATCATGGTCGGGGGGCATCGCGACGCGTTCGACCGGGCGGCGCCGATCTTCGCGGCCATCGGGCGAACGGCGACGTACATGGGCGGCCCGGGCCAGGGGCAGATGACGAAGCTCGTGAACCAGGTGGTCGGTGCGGCGACCCTCGCGGCCGTCGCCGAAGGGATCGTGCTCGGTGCGCGCGCCGGTCTCGAGCCCGCCGCGTTGATCGACGCGATCGGCGGTGGTGCCGCCACGTCGTGGATGTGGACGAATCTCGGCCCGCGGATGCAACGGCGGGACTTCGCGCCCGGCTTCATGGTGCGATTGCAGCAAAAGGATCTGCGCCTCGCGCTCGCCGCGGCCGGGGAGGTGGGTGCACCGGTACCGTTGACGATGCTCGTGCACCGCCTTCTCGCGGCGGTCGAGGCCGATGGTGGCGGTGGCCTGGGCACCCAGGCGATCGTGACGGCGCTCGAAGCGCTCGCATCGAAGCAAACGGAAGCGACCGGCGGTTGACCCGTCACGCAGCGGTCGAGTAGGGGACCGATATGCGGATCGATACGGGACTACTCTCCGGTGACCTCACGAGCGTCGCGACGCTCGCCCGCAAGGCGGAGGAGACGGGCTACGACGGGCTCTGGACCGCCGAGGCCGGCCACGATCCCTACCTCGCGTGCGCCATCGCCGCGACGTCGACCGAGCACGTGTCCATCGGCACCAACATCGCGGTGGCCTTTCCGCGGAGCCCACTCGTGCACGCGCAGATCGCGTGGGATCTGCAGGCCGCGTCGCGCGGCCGCTTCATCCTCGGCCTCGGGACGCAAGTGAAGGGCCACAACGAACGACGCTACTCGACTGCATGGCTGCCGCCCGGGCCGCGCCTCCGCGAGATGATCCAGCTCATCCACCACATCTGGGACGTCTGGCAGAACGGAACCCGCCCGCACTTCGAAGGCAAGTACTACCAGTTCAGCCTGATGACGCCGTTCTTCAGCCCGGGGCCGATCGAATGGCCGAAGATCCCGATCTACATCGCGGGCGTGAACCCGTACATCTGTCGATTGGCGGGAGAGCTCTGCGACGGGTTCCTCGTGCACCCCTTTCACTCGATCAAGTATCTGAACGACGTCGTGTTCCCGAACGCCGAGCAGGGGCTCGCCAAGTCCAACCGCGTGCGCTCGGACCTGACGTTCTCGACGACCGCCTTCGTCGTCACGGGCCGGACTCGCGACGAGATCGAACGGAACAAGGGGCCCGTGCGCCAGCAGATCGCCTTCTACGCGTCGACGCGCACGTACATCGGCGTGCTCGAGGCGCATGGCTGGGGCGAGACCTGCATCCAGCTCAACGAGAAGGCGGCCAAGGGTGATTGGACGGGCATGGCGTCGCTCATCACCGACGAGATGCTGGAGGTCTACGCCGTGCAGGGCCTGATCGACGACATCCCCGATCTGATCAAGAAGAAATACACGGGCGTGCTGGACCGAATCGGCTTCTACGTGCTGCCCGGCATCCTCGGCGACGAAGCACAGCGGCGCGCGCTCGTGGCGGCCTGCAAGTCGTAGTGGACTTCAGTCCGCCTTGTCCTTGAACTGGACCCCGTCGTTCTTGATCGCAAGCGGGAAGCTGTAGCTCGCACCCCAGCAGGCGTCGTTGGTGGAGAGGGATTTGAGCTGCACCGTGACCGGCGAGGCGAGCGAGACCAGCGACGGCATGGGTAGATTCGCGCCTTTGCCTTTCACGTGGATCCTCGCCTTGCCGGCGTATCCTGCCTTGAGAACGATCTGCGCAATGCCGTCGGCGACATTCGTCCTGTCCGTGTAGCGAAATCCGGTCGATTTGGCGGTCCAACACGGTATACCGCTGCAGAGGCCGCCAGGAGGGACGGTGAGCGTCGCCCGCATACCTCCGCCGTCATAGACGCAGAGCTGGTAGGCGTCCGTGTGCACGGGGTCGCCGAAGTACGCGAACGCGGTGCCGGCGCCTTCCGACCACTTCCACTGCAGCTGATCCTGGTCGTCGGGAGACTCATCGGTGAGTGCGACCGGCGCCTTTCCCCGCGCGCTCGGCGTCCGACACACCTGGGGGGTCGCCGCGCACTCGGGTACGCCCACGTGCAGGACGAGCGACTCGCCCGAGGCGGTCCCAGAGTCCGAGACCTCGATGAAGTAGCTCGTGCCGACGGTGGCTCCGAAGACGACGTGCGATGGCGCGAATCCAGGTACGTTGTTGTTGCACCCGACGGCGCTCAGGCTACCGCACGAGCCCGTGAAGACCGAGATTCTGGTGGCGTAGTTGCTGCCGAGCGTGACGACGGCGATGGCCCCTGTGGCGGGCGCGACCAACGTGTACCAGACGCTGTGGCTCTGCTGGCTCCCGGTGAAGCCGCACGTAGTCGGGTCGCTCGCATCGGCCGTCGCGGACCTGATGTTTTGACTATCGCTGTACGGCAACGCCGCGATGATTCTCGCCGCGAGGCATGAGTCCGGCACGGGACAGCGGCACTCCGCCGGACCGCCGACCGGTCCACATTCGCCTGGACAGGCGGAGTCGCTCATCACGTCGCAATTCTCACCGTCCTCGACGATCTCGTTGCCGCAAATCGCCTCTGGACAAAAGCAATCGGAGCCGCAGGTGCCGGTCGGACAGGCACCCGACGCCACGCCGTCGCAGACTTCGCCCGGCCCGATGGTCCCATTCCCGCAGAGTGGGGTGGAGAACTCGACGCTCATCGAGTCCGCGGAGGCCGTCAGCGTCTCGACTGATTTCCCGCTGCTCGAACCGTCGTAGCGCCGGCTGTTGGGCGTGGTCGTGTCGTCGAAGGCCGTGGCGTTACCCACGTAGTACATGCTGGTCGTCGATCCGTAGGAATCCGACCCGTTCGCTTCCTCGAGGTCGAGCAACCGGTGCGTATCGATGCCGTTGCCGCCGAGCATCTCGTCGACGTGCCAGATGGCGATGCCGCCACCGAATCCACCCGTCAACTGCTCGACGCCTTGGTCGTAGCCGGTGTTCTGCCGATTCTCGACCAGGAAATACTCGAGCGGCGAGAGCGTCGGGACGCGGAAGACGGTGTTGGTGGCGTCGGCGCCCGGCGACCCACCTCCCACGATGGATTCGACGCCGGTCCCCTTGGCAGCAACGACCCAGCCACGGTCCTTCTTCACCCACGCATCCGGCGCGACCGGCGTCATGCCGAGGTAGAGATCGCTGAACTTTGCGCCCCAAGTGCCATGCGACATCACGCTGAAATTGCCGGCGCCCGGCGAGGTGTAGTCGCCGTCGTAGAGATCCGGCAGGTCAAAGATGAGATGGCCGAGCTCGTGGACCATGACGCCCATCGTCGCCTGGTGGTCGTCATGGCGCTCGCCGAACTGGGCATAGCCGCCGTCGTCGTGCGACGACGCGGCGACCACGCCATCGACCACTGGGGCGCCGCCGCAGCAAGAGATTGACCCGCGATGCGCCCATATGCTCGGGCTGTTGCCGCTGTACGCGCGTTCGTAGCCTGCCACGATGACGACGATCGCCAGCTCGTCGGCATCGACGTACCCATCGTGGTCGTCGTCGAACGCCGCAAAGTCGACGTAGGGATCGGCAGCGATGATCGCGTCGCGGCTGATCTGCTCGTTGGATGTGCCGATGTTCACGCCGGGGTCGGGGTGCGGGTAGCCGAGATTAACCCAACCAACGGTGCCGTTGTCGGGCGTGCCGAAGCTCTCCGGGGCGGCCGTCAGACTGACGGCGCCGTAGGAGACCTTGGCGTAGAAGTCGGCGATGTTGCCAGTGATGAAGCTCGCCCAGCTGGCTTCGGTCGTCGAGCCACTCTGGTTGGTGAACTCGGCGAGGATGAACAAAATAGGTCCCGTGAACGAGCCCACGGGAGCCGCCGAAGGTGCGGGGGTCGTCTGAGCCGCGGCCGCTGTCCGGCCGGAAGCGGATGGTCGCGGTACCGCATGCCGGACGAGGTACGCCGGGGCCACCGCCCGCGCCGGTGTCGCATCGAGCACCGGACTGCGACCATCGTATCGGAGGACGTAGTGCCAGTTGCCGTCGGCGTGCTTGCTGACGGTGAAGCCGTCGGCGTTCTCGACCCAGTTGTTCCATTCGTCGCCCTTGGTCACGCCGACGAACGTGCTGCCGTCCGCGTTGGTGATCACTTCCTTCCGCTGCGCCGAAGGCACGGCGTGCGAGATCGACGGCCAAGCCAGAAGTGGCAGAGCGAGCAGGAGGCGGACGGCGAGATTCGTGATCAATCGAGGGCCTCCTGGTTCGCGTTGGCCGACATTTCCCAGATGGGCGTGCCGAAGTCTCGGTTCAGGCGTCTCGTCGCGCAGCATTCCCTTGTCCCGTGCCGTGGACCGAGGCGTCGTCAGATAGCAAGGACGCTGAACCCGAGGAAGCCGGGCTACTACGCACGTAGATATACCTGCATAGTCTGCATGGCTCGCGGGTGGACGGAGCAGGCGTACCGAGGACGTGAAGCCCTCCGTCACCGCGCGACCGCGACGAGCTTCAGTCGGCGGTCGAACGCGACCCGCAACTCGCTTCCTTCCGCTTCACCCGTCGCCTCGTCCATCCGCCCCCCCCCATGCTCGTCAAAGCCTGGGGACACATAGTCGAATCACACGGTGGCGTCACCTTCCGAAGCGATCGTCTGGGATCCGGGCGTAGCGGGCACCGACGGGCCAGTGGTCCTCCGACTGTCGGCTGGCTACGAACGCCGTCGCAGGCGCGGGATCAGGGGCGGCACGCGACGGCGGTACGCTTCCCAGCGCGATCCGAACGTCGATGCCATCGCACGCTCCTCGCGCAGGATCTTCGACGCGAGCCCCACGAGCAGCCCGAGACCGCCGGCGATCGTCGGCAGCGAGGGGTGGGCCGCCATCGAGCCCGCTCCGAGGAGCACGAGTCCGAGATAGAGCGGGTGCCGCACGATTGCGTATGGCCCTTTTTCCACGAGCCTCGTCGGCTCTTCAGGACGAGTCGACCAGGCCGCACCGATCACGCGCCGGGCGCTCAGGTGGAGCAGGGCGCCCCCGACGCTTGCGAGCATGCCGAGGCCGACGAGAACGGGAGGAGCGGCGAGCCGACCTCCGCTCGCGCGCTCGAGCACGATCCCCGCTGCGACGAGTGCAACGACGAGGACGGTGCCGAGCGCGCAGCGTCGTGCTTCAGCTGTACCCTGCACGCCCCGCGCGACCAGGACGAGGTTGTCTCCGAGGACGACGAGCCATGCGGCGACGATGACGGCGTCGGCGGCGCTCGGCACGACACCCTCTAAAGCACGCCGACCCGGGCTCTTGCGACTCCACTGCCGATCTGGGAGACGAAGACATGGCCATCTTGAAGGTCGCACGCCTCGGCCATCCCATTCTTCGGCAGATCGCGGAGCCGGTGTCGCCCGAGGCGATCGCGTCCCCGGAGATCCAGCGTCTGATCGACGACATGTTGGAGACGATGGATGAATACGACGGGGCCGGACTCGCCGCCCCGCAGGTCCACGTATCGCGTCGGATCGTGATCTATGGCGTGCACGGCAATCCCCGCTATCCCGACGCCGAAGACGTGCCGCTGACCGTGCTCGTGAACCCGAAAATCTCGCCCACCACGTCCGAAATGGTCGAGGACTGGGAGGGCTGCTTGAGCGTGCCCGACCTGCGTGGCCAAGTCCCGCGATATACGCGAATCAAGGTCGACGCGTACGGACGGGACGGCCGGCCGCTGCGGTTCTCGGCTGACGGCTTTCACGCCCGCGTCGTGCAGCACGAGTGCGACCACCTCGACGGCACGGTGTACCTCGACCGCATGCGGTCGATGGCGAGCCTCTCGTTCCTTCCCGAGTTCCAGAAGTACACGCTCGGGCACGACGACGACGTCGACTGAAATCGCCGCGGGTGGCCGGCGGCGCGACGGCGAACGCTGCGGCGAGAAAATGACGGTGGGCTGGCCCACGGGGCTCGGTTGCGACCGAGGCGTCCGCGGTGGCGCGTGGCATGGCCGTTGCTCAGTCGCGCGTGCGCGCGAGGCCGGCTGTTCCGTATACGTGTCGCGTTGCGCTCGCCACGAGCGCGGCGGGGTGGCCCGCGGCGGGATACGGCGCGCTCGCGATCGCCGTCGCCGGCGACTTCGACGCGACCGGGTCGGCCTGGATTTTCGGTGTTCCGTTCGTGCTGCTGCTCACGGTGGCCACCCTGATGCATCTCGTCGTGATGGGCCTCGGGACGACCATCGGCATCCCGTCATTGCTACCCGGCATGCGGGTGGTGAATCGCGCGCTCGACCCGCGTGGGCGTCCCGTGCCGTGCAGCGCAGCGGAGCTCACTGCCGCCGTCGATGCGATCGCGCGGCTGCCACTCTGGGACGTGGTGGGTACGGGACTGCTGAGTCTTGCCGTCGTCGTGGGATGCGAGATCCTCGAGCTCCGGGTCGCGGGACCCCACTCGCCGAACTTCGGCGTGATCGCCCGCAGTGGGATCATCGCCTGCGCGCTCTACGTGAGCGCCGGGCTCACGCTCGCCGAGCTCGTGGTGCGGCCCGGATGCCGCGCGCTCCGCCGCGAGGCGTTCCAGCGTGGAGTCCATCCTGGAACGTCTTTCACGATCGGCCGCCGCTACCGCGTGATCGCTGCCATCGTGCCGCCCGTCGCCGCGCTGGCCGTCGCGGTCGAGATCGCGACGTCGCCACATGCGACGACGAACGCGTACGCCGTACTGATGACGCTGTCGGTGGTGGTGACGAGCGGACTCACGTGGCTCCAGTCCGAAAGTCAGGAGCGCGCGGCGCGTGAGATCGTATCGGCGAGCCGATCGCTGGCGGCCGGCGAGGACGGGCAGCTCGTGACGGGCAGCGTCGATCCGGCGCTCGTCGCGGTCGCGGGGGCGTTCAACGCGGCGGCGCGGCGTGTCGGCGACGACCGGCGGGCGTCGACCGAGCGGTATCGCGCACTGTTCGACGGCGCGAGCGATGCCATCCTGCTCGTCGACCTCGACAGCGGGCGGGTCGTCGAAGCGAGCGTCCGCGCGGAGCGCCTGTTTGCCGAGCCGCGGGAACGGCTCATCGGCCGGCCGTTCACCGCATGCCTCGATCGCGCCACGGCGGAGCACCTGGAGGAGTTTGCCCTCGGGCGGCGGGAGCGTGGCGACGTGTCGCTGGTCAACGCGGCGATCGTGCGGACCGACGGCACCGCGATCCCGGTCGACGTCTCCATCGCGCTGGTCGTCGCCGGAGACGAGCGGTTGCTCCAGGCCATCGTCCGGGACGTGCGCGAACGGTTGCGTATCGAGCAGGAGCTCCGGAAGTCGGCGCGTCGTTTCGAGGAGCTCTATCGTCTTGCCGTGGTGCTCGGTGACGATCCCCAGGCGCTCGCCGACCACACGGTCGCCGCACTCACCGCCGTGCTCGAATGCCCGATCGCCGCCGTCGCCATCGTGGACCGGGACGATGCGCGGCCTCTCGCGGTGGCCGGGCTCGGCAACGGTATCGTGCCCAACCAGCGACCGCTCGCCGGTACGCCGTGCGCCGAGGTCGTGGCACGGGGCATCCCGTGCGTCTTCCCGGACCCGTGCGTGCGGTTCCCCGACGACGCAGCGCTCGAAGCCGCGGCCGTCCGCGTGTACTGCGGCGCGCCGATCCTCGACACGGCGGGTGACGTGATCGGGCTCGTCAGCGTGGCCGACGTGCGCGAGCGCGTGTTCCGCGACGAGGACGTTCAGCTCCTGGTGAGCTTCGCCCGGCGCATCGGTCGGGCGCTCGATCGCGAGCGGTTGTCGGCGGAGCGAGACGCGCTCACGGAGCGTCTGGTCGAGAGCGATCGGCTGAAGACCGAGTTCCTCGGCATGATGTCCCACGAGCTGCGCACACCGCTCAACATCCTGCTCGGCTACACGCGGATGCTGCTCGAGGGGATCGACGACGGCGACGTGATGACGGGAGCGGAGCGGCGCGAGGTGTGTGAACGCATGCTCGCAGGTGGATTGCACCTGGGCGATCTCGTGGAGGACACGCTTTCGGTCCTGCGGCTCGAGGCCGGTGCAATGCAGCTCGACCCGTCGCCGCTCGTGCTCGGCGCTTTCTTCGACGAGCTGCAGGGGTTGGACCGCCTCTTGCGGCGCCCGAGCGACGTGACGGAGCGATGGATCGTCGAGCCCGACGTGCCGGCCCTCGTGACCGATCGCCGGAAGCTGCGACAGGTGGTGATGAATCTGGTCGGCAACGCGCGGAAGTTCACGGCGCGCGGCGTCATCGAGGTTCGCGCCGCCGTCGATCGGGCGACGGGCGGCGTGTGCCTCACGGTCCGCGATACGGGGTGCGGGATCGATGCCGGGCATCTGCCGTACGTGTTCGACCTCTACCGCCAGGCCCCGTCCGAGCGCCGGAACGAGGGCTGCGGGCTCGGCCTCTACATCGTCCGCCGCTACGTGGCGCTCCTCGGCGGCCGCGTCACATGCTCGAGCACCGTCGGCACCGGAACGACCTTCGTGATCGAGCTCCCCACGACCGTCACGCCCGCCGGCGCCGTCGCCGCATAGACGCACTTCCGACTCCGACTCGATCGAGCATCGCCAGGGAGGGCGAGGGCACCGGGTGGGGGTG
>OELV01001279.1_pt3 | contig 15481 bp, 14 predicted proteins | sample 1503271 | NCBI WGS metagenome assembly OELV01 (sample SAMEA104379593, study PRJEB20068) | metagenome | biome: 1000743; feature: 77; material: 1998 | place: USA | collected 2012 | depth 25 m
CTGCTCGGTCGCGAACGGGCAGCGCGGATGGAAGGCACAGCCGGGAGGTGGAGAGACCGAGCTCGGCGGCTCGCCGACCAGGTGCTGACGCTGGGGTTTCCGCGTCGGATCCGGGATCGGCACGGCCGAGAGGAGCGCGCGCGTGTAGGGATGCCGTGCCGCTCCGTACACCGCCGCCCGCGGCCCCTCCTCGACGATGCGACCGAGGTACATGATCGCGACCCGGTCGGCGATGTGCTCCACGACGCGAAGATCGTGCGAGATGAAGAGCAACGTGAGCGAGAGGCGCTGCTGCAGGTCCTCCAGGAGGTTCAAGATCTGCGCCTGGATCGACACGTCGAGCGCGGAGACCGCTTCGTCGGCGACCACGAACTTCGGACCGAGCGCCAGCGCGCGGGCGATGCCGATGCGCTGGCGCTGCCCCCCGCTGAACTCGTGCGGATAGCGTGACGCCGCTTCGGGCGAGAGCCCGACCAGGTCGAGCAGCTCGCGCACCCTGGCGCGCCGCTCGGCGCGGTTGCCGATCTTGTGGATTCGGAGCCCTTCGCCGACGATGGCCTCGACGCGCATGCGCGGGTTGAGCGATCCGTACGGGTCCTGGAAGACGATCTGCATCGAACGGCGAAGCCCGCGCAGCTCGCTGCGGCCGAGACCGCCGAGCGAACGCCCCTCGAAGCGCACGTCGCCCGACGTGGGCTCGATCAGCCGTAGGAGGAGGCGCCCGAGCGTCGACTTGCCGCAGCCCGACTCGCCGACCAAGCCGAGCGTCTCACCCGGCACGAGCGTCACGTCGACGCCGGATACCGCGCGCACCCAGGCACGCGGGCGACCGAGCATCGTGCGCCCGACCGGGAACGTCTTCGTGAGCGCGTGCGCTTCGACGAGCGGGGTCATACGTGGATGCAGGCCACCGTGTGATCGGGACGTTTCGTCACCAGGGCCGGGGGCTCCACGGCACACTCCGCCGTCGCGAGCGGACAGCGATCGCGGAAGCTGCACCCGCTCGGCCGGCGCGTGATGTCCGGCACGGTGCCGGGGATGGCGTCGAGCCGCTCGCGATGCACGCCGAGCGTCGGCATGGAGCGCAGAAGCGCGCGCGTGTAGGGATGGAGCGGATTCGCGAACAGCTCGAGCGTGGGCGCTTCCTCGACGATACGTCCGGCATACATGATCGCGACCCGATCGGCCTGCTCGGCGACGACCCCGAGATCGTGCGTAATGAGCACGATCCCCATCCCGTGCCGCTCGCGCAGCCCGCGCAGGAGGTCGAGGATCTCGGCCTGGATCGTCACGTCGAGCGCGGTCGTGGGCTCGTCGGCGATCAAGAGGTCCGGCTCGCACGCGATCGCCATCGCGATCATGACCCGCTGCCGCATGCCGCCCGAGAGCTGATGCGGATAGTCGTGCGCCCGCGCGGCGGCATCGGGCATGCCGACCTCGGCCAGAAGCTCCACGGCGCGACTCCAGGCGTCGCGGGCGGAGATCGGCCGATGGATGCGGAGCGCCTCCGCGATTTGGTAGCCCGCCGTCAGCACGGGATTGAGGGCCGTCATGGGCTCTTGGAAGATCATGGCGATGCGCGCGCCACGGAGCGCCCGCATCGCGGGCTCCGGGAGGGCCAGCAGGTCGGCGCCGTCGAAGGCGATGCGACCGGCGGTGATGCAGCCCGGCGCCGGTACGAGGCGCATCACGCAGAGCGCCGTCATGCTCTTCCCGCACCCCGACTCGCCGACCAACCCCATCACCTGGCCGCGCTCGACGGCGAACGACACACCGTCGATCGCGCGCGCCCGCTCGCCGTCGCGCGGAAACTCGAGCGTCAAGCCCTCGACGGCGAGAAGGGCCATCAGCTCGGCGCGCCCGCTCGCTCGAGCGGCAGGACGCGCGGCGCCGCGGGCGGCTCGAATGCGGTCGCGTCGATGGCGGCGTTGCGCTCGACCTCGTCGAAGGCGATGCTCGCCGTGGCACCGTTCTCGGCAACCAGGTCGAGGGCCCGCGCGAAGCCGTCCTGGTAGTCGCCGAACGTGACGTGCATCGTGGCCGCGCCGTCGCGCCGCTCCTCGACACGCGTCATCTGGAGCATGTCGGTCGTGAAGTACACGAGCTGCGATCCGCCGCGGTAGGGGACCGTGAGCACGTACTCCCCGCCGACACGCGCGAGCGTCGGCGGCGCGATCGCCTCTCGCGTGGGCGGTACGCCGAGCAGCACGTCGACGAGGTCGCCGACGCCGAGCGGCGTCCCGAGGAGCCGGGCGAAGTTCGCGGGGCTCGCCGGCCCCTCGTAGCGGACGCGCTGCTGCGGTGGGAACGCCCAGAGCGTCCGTCCTTCCGTGCCGAGCGCCAGCGCGAGGCCGAAGGGTGAGAGGACGTCGATGCGGATCGCCGAGGGTCGCTGCACCAGGATGGCCTGACGCGTCCACATGCGCGCGAGCCCCGAGCGGAGCCGCATCCGCGCACGCAACGACGTGAGCGACGTCCGGCGCGCTTGGATGTCCCCGACGAGCTCCTCGACGCTCGTCGGCCGTGCGGGACGCAGCGCTCCGACGCCGAGCGGTCCGCATCCCGTCATCACGAGGAACCCGAGGAGCCACGGGAGGCTCCGAGGCGAACGCCGGCGCACCGTCAGGAGCGCGGCCAGCCCTCGGCGCGGATGCCGTCGCCGAGGCCCTGGATCTTGCCTTTCAGGCGCTCGATCTGCGCCGCGTCCTTCGACTGCCCGAGCGCATCGCGGTAGGACTGGAGCGCCGAGTCGTTGCGTCCGGTCTGATGGTAGGCGTCGCCCAGGTGCTCGACGATCGTCGGATCCTCACCGGCGAGCTCGGCGGCGCGCTCGAGATATTCGATCGCCCGCGGATAGTCGCCCCGCTTGAAGTACACCCACCCGAGGCTGTCGATGTAGAAGCCGTCGTTCGGCTCGATCTGCAAGGCGCGCCGGATCAGCGTCTCCGCCTCGTCGAGCTTCACGCCCATGTCGGCGTAGGTGTAGCCCAGGTAGTTGAGCGCGGCCGCGTTCTTCGGATTGAGCTCGATCGCGCGCAGCATCTGCTCGATTGCCCGATCCCGGTCGTTCGCCTCGTCGTACGTCGCGCCGAGCGTGAAGCGGTAGCGATCGTTGTCCGGGAACTTCGCCACCACGCGCTCGAGCATCGCGACCGCCTTCGCGTAGCTCTTCTGCTCCCGGTAGAGCGACGCCAAGAAGCTCATCAGGTCCGGCGAGTCGGGCTTCGCTTCGAGCGCGGTCTCGATCTCCTCGATCGCGCGCTTCGGGTTCTCCTTTTGGAAGAGCGTCGCCCGCCGCACGCGCGACTCGACGAAGTAGTCGGACTTGTCGGTGACCTCGCCGAGCTCGTCGAGCGCGCGCGACGTCTCACCGAGCTCGGCGTACGCGACCCCCAGGTAGAACCGGACGCGATCGTTCTTCGGATCGGCGGCGAGCACCAGGGCGAATTCGGTCGCCGCGCGCGCGACGTCGCCCTTCTCGAAGTAGATGAGCCCGATCTTGGTCCGCGCATCGCGCGGATCGCTGTCGATCTTCTCGATCTCGCGGAACTGCTTGAGCGCGTCCTCGAATCGCTTCTGGCCGACGTAGATGGCGCCGAGCCGTCGGCGGACGACGACGCTCTCGGGATTGGCCGCCAAGATGCGCTCGTAGAGCTCGATCGCCTTCTGGCTCTTGCCCTGCGCCTCGTACGCCACCGCGAGGTCGGTCAGGATGAGCTCGGACTGCGGCGAGAGCTTGAGCGCATCCAGATAGTACCGTTCGGCCTTGTCGAGCTGGCCGGCGCCGGCGTGCACGCGACCCAGATAGTAGTAGCCGAGGATCGACGTGGGATTGCGGGCGATGAGCTTCTTCAGCGTGGCCGCCGCTTGATCGATGTCGCCGCGCTTCCCGTAGAGCGCGCCGAGATAGAGGTAGGCCTCCTGCACGTTCGGATCGATCGCGAGCACCTGCTCGTAGCTCGTGACCGCCTCGGCGTCGCGGCCGAGCGCCGACAGCACACCGCCCTGAAGCCCCAGGGCATCGATGTTGCGGGGTTCTTCCGCGATCACCTGCTCGGTCTGCTCGAGGGCCAGATCGAGACGGCTCTGCCGTACGTAGAGCTGTGCGAGGCGCAGGCGCAGCCACGGGGTCGAGGGGTCGGCTGCGATCGCCTTCTCGAACTCCTTGACGGCCGTGGGGACATCGTTGTGCGTCAGCGCAACCTGGCCACGCAGAAAATGACCCAACGGCTCGGCATCATCGGGGAGATCGACGGCGGCGCCGGGCACACCCGTACCCAGGAGCCTCTGCCGGACCCCTGCACAGCCGCTCACCAAAACCACGGCAACTACAGAAACGGCCGCGACGCGGGCCAACATGACGAAGTAGATCGACTTTGACCGACGGTCGCGGAAAACGCAAACCGTTTCACGCGTCGCGCGTCGAGTTGTGCGCGGACCTTTTTCCTTGGTATCGACGCTCACCTCGATCGAGAACCAGCTTTCGATGACCGCGGCATCGTGGCGCAGCAACGAAGGGAGATCCCCGTGACGACGTCCGAATGGCGCGACCGACCTGTACGCGACGACGATGTCACATCCTTGACCGTTTCGGGCGCCGTATCCACGCGTCGAGACGATTTGGCTGTGCGTTGGAGATTGCTCGGCCTGATCCTGCTCGTCGTTGGACTGGTCGGACCACGTTCGGCCGACGCGCTGCCGGGTTTCCCCGTCCCAGGCCCGGTCCCGCATCCGAGGGTCTACCCACGGGCATATGTTCCGGCGCCCGCACCCGCACCACCGGTATACGTCCCGGCGCCGGTTCATCCGCGACCGCTGAGGCCGCGAGTCCGTCCTTACGTGAGGCCCCGGGTGGTACCGCGGCCGCCCGTCCCCGTTCCTTGAGGTCGATCGGGCCGGTCAACCCGCCGAGCGCTTGAAGTACTGTATCGCCCGCTCGTGCGTCAGCGCAGCCGCGCGCGTCTTGAAGGTTCCGAGATTCCGTCGCCTGCGCGTCTTCGGATTCTTCTTGCGTGAGTAGAGCCGATACGCGCCCGATTTGAGCTTGCGGATCATCCTAGCGGCCGCCGACGCTGGACGCGAAGACGTTCGGTTCGGACACCTTGCTGACCACCTCCATGGTGGTGTCCCGCGTCGCCTTCATGGCGAGATCGGCCTGCGCGACCATGGCGAAAAAGATTCCGTGGTCGTCGATCACCGGCAGGCGGCGGACCTGGTACTGTTCCATGAGCCGAGCACAGTCCTCGATGGACATGTCGGGCGTCGCCGTCACGACCGGGCTCGACATGCAGTCCTGCGCCTCGAGCGCGAGCGGGTTCTTTTCCTTCGCCACGAGCCGGCACACGATGTCGCGATCGGTGATGACCCCGACGGGCTTGCCGTTCTCGTCGCACACGGGGATCTCGCCGCAATCCTTCTCGACCATCATGCGCGCCACGGTGACGAGGCTCGCGCCCGGCGAGCAGCAGGCGGCGTCCGTGGTCATAATGTCCCGGACTTGCATGGGGCACCTCCCTGTCCTGCTTCTAGCCGCGCGACGCCGGCTGCTGAATCACGTGTCGAGGGGAGGACGATCCGCGTCACCATCCGAGCTTGCGCAGCCACTCGCGCAGCACGCCCGGAGCGAGCGAGGAGAGCGGCTGCACCGCGACGACGGGATCTGCGCGCGGTCCACGCGCGGTGAAGCTCATCGCCTGCATCGCACCGCCGGTGGCCAAACCGATGATTCCGCCGATCACCGGAATGCGATCGACGCCCTCGTTCAGGAGGAAATAGGACGGGATGATGGTACCGGTCAGGTCGAGCGTATCGGCGGTGTGATCGACGGTGCCGGCGAGGTTGAGCCCGATCTGCGGGCCGCGCGCCACGGCGTCGCGGATCTCGATGATGCTCGGGGGCCGGTGTACGACTGTCGCCACGGCACGGTCGACGACGACCGACTTGTCCGAGCCCAGATCGAGCAGCCCGCGGATGGAGGCCAGCGTCACGAGCTTCACGAGCCACGGGACACGCGAGAGAATCACGTCTTCGATCGTGAGCTTTCCCTCGAACGGCACGCCGTCGGTTCCGAGATCCGCGATGCCATCGAGCGCCGCCCGGCCGCCGCGTGCCCCGTCGTACCCGTATGCGCGTAGGAGAAGTCCCAGGTCGCGCGACGTGAGCGTCGTCTGCCAGCGCTGGTCCTGCGCGCGTAGTGCGAGCGTCATGCCGCCCGGCTCGTCGGGGTGATCGGGCAACGCGAACATCACGTCGGCATCGACCCGGTCCCAGGAGCCGCCGGTCGGCGGACGTCCCGCGTTGCCCCGCACCGTGACGCCACCGACCGAAACGTCGAAGTGCTCGACGGCGCTCACCACCCCGCGTGTGATGCCGAGTCGTGCCACCGCGCGCCCAGGCTCGCCCGGCGGCTTGTCGATGGCGAGCGCGGGCACCGTGATCGTGGCCGGAGCGAGATCCGCTTCGACGTCCGCCACCAGCCGGCCGTCGCGCCTGGGCGCGAATCGCACCCGCGCGTCGACGGGGCCCACGATCGACCGACCGACGTCGATGCCGAGCGCCTGCCGCTCGGGCGCGTCCAGGCGTGCCGCGATCACGACATGCTGCGAGGTCGGCCGACCGAAGTGATGCTCGAAGGTGAACGACGCCGGAACCCCGTGGAGGTCCGCCGTGCCCTCGACCGCCACCGCCCGATCGTCGACTGCCACCGTTGCGTTCCCGCGTGTGATCTCCCAATCGCCGCCGACGTACGGCACGGTCGCGTCCGTGATCGTCGACGTGGCACGCAGGCCGAGCGTACCGAGCTTGTGGGGGCCGTCGAGCGGGAACGCGAGCCGGATGCGCGACGCGGTCGAGCCCGCGAGGCCGCGCGTCTGGAAGCTGATACGCTGTCCGAGCGCCACCGGCTCGTGATCGAGCACGCCGACCAGGCTCGCGAGCGGCCCGCGGCAATGCGCGTCGATCACGATGCGATCGCGCGCTCCGGCGGGCCACGTGACGTGCACGCGCGCGGGGCCGACCGCGAGCGCATCGAGCTTCCCCGTGCTGACGGCCACGTCGACGCTCTCACGCGTGAACCGCGCGACGCCGCCGACGCCGACGACCGTCGGCATCGTGTCGAGATAGCGGACCGTGAGGCCCTCGAAGCCGACCGATGCGTCGACGCCGTCGAGCGCGAGCTTGCGTGTCTCGCCGCCGCGGACGACGTGCCCCGTGACGGCGAGCACCGACGAGCCGATCCGGCCGTCCTTCACGTGCGCGGTCACCCACTGGTGGGCCTTCGGTGCGAGCGTCGGCGGCCACGCGGCGAAGGCGACACTCGTGTCCGTGCCCGACGACGACATCTGAAGCTCCAGCGTGCCGGCCTCGATGCGGTAGAATGCTTCGACCCAGAGCGGCACCGACGTGCCGCCCGTCGCGAGCGTCAAGTCGACCTGTACGCGCAGCGGCCCGCCGGCGCGCCAGACGTCGCCGTCGACGTGCGGCACCGTCCAGCTCGTGCCGCTCGCCTCGTCGATGAACGCGATGCGGCCGTCGCGTACTGCGACGTGCTCGAGACGCCGCATCATCGACCAGAGCCACCCGAGATCGCGCGCCTCGCCCGCCGGCGACTCGAGCTGCATGGCGAACTGCCCGTTCACGTCGCGCACGAGCTTCAGCGCGGGGGCTTCGAGCTCGATCGCCACGACGACCACCTCGCCGCGGAGCAGCGCGGGTCGGTTCAACCGAATACGAGCTTCCGCGAGCGTGACGCTGGCGCCCTCGTTCGGGCGCGCGATGTGGAGTCCCCGCGCGCGGAGCTCCACGTGGCGCTCGGCGGCCTGCCACACGAGCTCGAGGCCATCCATGTCGACGCTCCACGCTTCGTCCTTCGCGAGCGCGGCCTTCAAGCGTGGGACGAGAAAGTCGAGGGGCACGGGGCCGCGCCGGACCCGCCACACCACCACGCCGACCGTTCCCGCGATCAGCAGGACGAGGATCAGCAACACACGGCCGAGCCATCGTAGGAGTCGCATTCGCCACACTCCGCCGCCGGCTCGCTGGTCTACCTGCCGCAGCGGCGCGTGGCGAGCGCCGACCGGACCGCGACGCCGGTCGCGCGCGCCACCTCGTCGAGCGCTTCGCCGATTCCGTGCGCGACCGCGGCCGGATCGTCGCCGTCGAGCGGACGCGCCGCGACGAACGTGTGCCGCAGGCGCACGCACTTCGCGTCGTTGACCTCGACCGCGAGCGCCACGCGTGCCTCGTGGACGGGCTTCAGCACCTCCTCGAAGGCGCGCAGCTCGGCGCTCAAGAGCGGCGCGTCGGGCGCCGTCGCGACGGGCTCGTCGGCCGCGAACAGCTCGCGGGCGAGCGCCCGCTCCACGTAGGTGGCGGGGAGCTCCGTCCAGCGTCGCTGCTCGTAGAAGCCGTATTCCGCGTCGGAGCGCCGCCACGCGATGGCCTCGCGCAGATGCAGCGGGCTCCGGACGAATCCCATGCGCACGGCGACGGGCGCCCGCGGGGCATCTCCGTCCGGTGCGACCGGCGCGAAGTAGCGCGGGGATGGAGGTGGATTGGGCAGGAGACAGCCGGCGAGCAGGACCAGTGAAACGAGCGCTGATCTCATTTGGGCTCCTGCACGGCACGACCTCGCACGATGGCGCTCGGATCGCGCTCGAGCCGTGCGGCGAGCGCGCGCACGGCCTCGAGCGTCTCGCGAAGCGCGCGTAACGTCTCCTCGAGCTGCCCGCTCTGTCCACCGAGCCGGCCCGCGGCATCGTTCACGCCGACGGCGGCCACGCGGACGGAGCTCGTCATCTGCGCGATCTCGGCTTCGCGAACCGCCTTCTGGAGCGTGCGCGCCGCCTCGTCGAAGCTCACGAGGACCTTCTTCAAGCCGCTGTCGTCCCCGCGCATCCACGTGACGGCGTCGGACAGCGCCCGCAACGACTTCTTCGCTTCGATCAGCGTGTCGCCGAGCTGATCGGCGAGCTTCGGCAGCTTCACCAGTACCTCGTTGGCGATCTCCTCGAGCCCCTTCAAGGTCGAGCGGACCGCCGGCATGTAGTACGTCTCGGGCGGGGTGAAATCGAGCACCGGCGGCGGGTAACGTTCGGGGTCGAAAGTATCGAACTGCACGAACTTGACGCCGGTGATCCCTGCCGAGGCGAGCTGAGGGCGAAGGGTCGGATCGCGTGCCGCCGAGGGATCGAAGCCCATGCGCGCGAGCTCCTGCTTATAGATCCGCATCCAGACCTCGACACGACGGTGATCGGGCGCGACGGTGATCGCGGACACGGTGCCGAGCGTCACGCCGCGGAACTTGACGGGGGAGCCGGCGTCGAGGCCCTGCACGGATTCGTCGAAGTACGTCACGACCGGATAGGCGTCGCGGTTCAGACGATGGAGGCCGAGCGCGACGATCGTCGCCAGCCCGATCGCGAGCCCGACCACGACGAACAGACCGAGCTTCCAGTGGTTCGTTCGCTGTGCCACGTCGTCACCCCTCTTCGGCGCGTCGGTTGAGGAAGCGCGCCACGCGCGGGTCCGTCGATTGGTCGCGGAGCTCGCGCGGGTCGCCGCGCGCGATGATCCCGCGTGCGTCGCGGTCGAGCATGATGCAGTGCTTGACGATCGCAAACACGCTCTGCAGCTCGTGCGTCACGATCACGGTGGTGACGCCGAGCCCCTCCGATAGCGTGCGGATCAGGTGATCGAGCTCGACGGAGCTCACCGGGTCGAGCCCGGCCGAGGGCTCGTCGAGGAAGATGATCGGTGGATCGAGCGCCAGCGCCCGCGCGATGCCGGCACGTTTCTTCATGCCGCCCGAGATCTCGGAGGGGAGCTGGTGCTCGGCACCGCCGAGTCCCACGAGTGCCAACTTCGCGTGCACGATCGCATCGATGCTCGCGTCGTCGAGCGCCGTCCACTGCTGCAGGGGAAGGGCGACGTTCTCGCCGACGGTCATCGAGCCGAAGAGCGCACCCGACTGGAAGAGTACGCCGAACGACGGCCGTCCCTCGTCTCCGTCGCTCGCGCCCCGAATTGCGACGCGCCCCGCGATCGGCACTTCCAGGCCGATGATGTTCCGCAGCAGCGTCGACTTGCCGGAGCCGGAGCCCCCGAGAATCGCGAACACGTCGCCGGCCGGCACGTCGAATGTGAGGTTCTCCATGAGCACCCGCTCGCCCCAGCCGATGCTGAGGCCCTCCACGGTGATGACGGGCTCGCTCATAGGCCGTACAGATTGAAGATCACGGTGAAGAGGGCGTCGATCACGACCAGCGCGAAGAGGCTCGCGACGACCGCGGACGTGGTCGAGAGACCGACGCCGGCGGCGCCGCCTCGCGTGGCGAGCCCGCGCTGACAGGCGACGAGCGCGATCGCCCAGCCGAAGACGACGCTCTTCAGCACCCCCGAGCCGACGTCCCAGAGATCGAGCACTTGCGTCGTGCGCTGCCAGTAGGCGGACAGCGTGATGTCGAGCCGGAGCATCGACACGAACACGCCGCCCAGGATGCCGCACAGGTCGCCGACGAGCGTCAGCAGCGGGACGACGAGCACGAGCGCGATGATCCGTGGGTAGACGAGGAAGCCGTAGGGCGAGAGCCCGAGCGTCCGCAGCGCGTCGATCTCTTCCGAGACCGACATGGTGCCGAGCTCGGCGGAGAACGCCGCGCCCGAGCGGCCGGCGACGATGATCGCGGTCATGAGCGGGCCGAGCTCGCGCGTGACCGAGAGCGCCACGAGGTCGGCGACGAAGATGTCGGCGCCGAACTGCCGGAGCTGCACGATCGCCTGGAACGCCGTCACCATGCCGACCAGGAACGTGATCATGACGACGATCGGGACGCCGTCCGCGCCGGCGCGCTCCATGACACGCGTCACGTCGGCCCAGTTGACGTTCGCCGGCCTTTTGATCGTCCTGAGCGCGGCGTCGAGGAGGCTGCCGAGATAGTCGAGGGCGGTGTTCGCCGCGTCGCCGAACCCGACGACGGCGCGTCCGATCTGCTCGAGAGCGCTCTCCGGCCCGGCCGCCGCGGGACGCGTCGGCCGGCGTCCGGCCGCGTCGTACAGCTCGTAGAGACGGGCCACGACGTCACGCGCGCCGGTGATGCGCGCCTCGGTGCCGCCATGGACCAGCTCGCTGCGCAGCTCGAGGAGCACCGCCATCGTGCTGCCGTCCATCGAGTCGACGCGTGAGAGGTCGAGCTCGATCGGAACGGTCGGTTTTCCGACGAGCTCCCAGACGCGCTCGCGCATCGCCGGCACCACGTCCGCCGGGAACGCACCGGCGAACCGGAGCGCCAGCCGGTCGGCCCCGGCATCCACGCGGGTTATCTCCATCGAGGGCCCGGCTTCGCATAACGAACCGACTTCAGACGGGCAAGCGTTGCGCGCACACGACGCGGTGGACGCCCGCCGCGGCTACGTCCAGGCGCCATGGCAAAGAAAGACTCGTCTCTCGCGCGCGCGCAGGGCATGGTCCATCCGTTCCGGGTCACCAAGGGCAAGCACTTTCGCCCGAAGGACGTCGATCCGGCCGACACGCGGGCAGGCACGTCATGTCGGGCGTGAACCCGCAGGGATGCGAGGTCCACCCCTTCAAGGCGCCGTCGACCGAGAAGCTCGATCATGACTTCACGTGGCGCTCGACGCGACACCTCCCGGCGCGCGGCGGCAACGGCGTCTTCAATCGCTCGTACTACGAGGAGGTCCTGGTCGTGCGGGTCCACGAGGATATCCTGGCCCGCCAGAAGGTCCCGCCCGAGGTCGTGACGAAGCGGATCTGGGAAGAGCGCTACCTCGCCCGCCAGGCTTCGTCATCCTCAAGTTCTTCCTGCACGTCTCGAAGGACGAGCAGCGCAACCGATTCTTGAAGCGGCTCGACGAGCCCGAGAAGAACTGGAAGGGCCTCCGCCGCCACGTCACCGAGCGAGCGCACTGGCGCGAGTACATGAACGCGTGCGAGGAGGCGATTCGCGCGACGGCGGCGCCACACGAACCGTGGTACGTTGTGCCGGTTGACCACAAGTAGTTCACGCGGTTGGTGGTCGCGGGGTCGATCGTCGATGCGCTGGCGGAGCGGAGCTGGAGTATCCGGCGGTCAGTCGCGCGCAGCGGGCGCAGCTGCGGGAGGCGCGGCGGGCTTTGGTGGCGGAGCGGGGCTGAGGGGAGGGGTGGTCAGTCAGCTGCGCGCTGCAGGCTTCGAACCTGCAGGTCGGGTGTTCGATTCACCCCCGGGCGCGCTTGGTGGACAGGCACTCTGGGTGGTCGGTATTTTCTATCACCGGCCGCGCGTGCGCGAAGCTTCACTCGATCATGCGGTCGATCAGCTTGCGCAGGCGGACGGCGACCTCCTCGAACTCGAGATCCTTGGAGACACCCTGCCAGTTCGAATCGCCGGCCACGAGGCTGTGCGGCGAGTCTCGGTCCCGCTGCCACGTCGCCAAGCGGTCCTCGGCCCCCGCCAGGGAGTCACAGAACGAGCGGACCGCTGCAGTGAGCTCGCCGGCGCTCCCGCTGCCGAGCCGTGCTTCGAGCTTCCCCACCAGCAGAGCGAGTGCCTCTCGCAGCTGCGTCCCCATTGCGCGCATGTCGTTACGCAGGTCGTCGCCGACGTCGTCGAGAATCCTGCGCGCATGTCCGCGGGTGATGCTCGCGATGGCTGCCGCGTACCACGCGATCGACGCCTGGAGCACGGCGAACATCGCGGCGTCGCCTAGGACCAGCCTCCAGTGTCCCGATTCACTGCCGCCCGTGCCTGGCACGGTCGCGATGGCGAAGAGATACGTCCCGGAGGCGAGTGCGACGAGCGGGATGGCACCGGCGAGGCCCCGGAGGGCGCTCACGTTGGCGATTGCGTGGACGAATATGAGGTGACGGACTGGGCAATCGACGCCGCCCGCGAAATGGACCACGCCGCTGATGAGACACACGTACGCGACGTGGACGAGCAGATGCAGGTGTCCGAGCCAGGCGACGTGCGGTGCCAGGGAGGAAGCCGCGGCGGCCACTATGCAGATCGCGGCCACACACAGCGCGATGCCCTGAACGTCGAAAGTCGATCCGCCGAAGAAGTGATTGTCGTGCAGGAGCTTCGCGAGGAGGACGGCGGCCGGACCCGCACCCCACGCGGTGTTCCGCATGGTCCGGAAATACGCAAGTAGGGTTTCGCGCGTACGGACGGCGGCGACGCGGCGGATCGCGTCCGGGCCGGGTGTTCGCGCCCAGGCCGGCACGCGAAAATACTTCGCTTCGACCCACGGTAGCCCCCAGCGGAGCAGGAAAAGGCCGAAGCCGACGATGATCAGCCCAACCGTGCCGGGCGTCCCGTTGCCGACGGAGAGTGCTGGGAACGCCGCGAACATGGCGGCGAGGATCAGGGTGATGACGGCGGCGAAGAGCGCTGTCAGCACTTGGTCGTGCTTGGTGCTCCCGGCTTGCAATGTGGCGTGATTCTCGCCGTGGCGGTCGGCGTGACGAACACCGGGATCGGTCGGTGAAAAGAGCAGCCAACAGGCGGCGTAGGTGGTCGCCACAAGCGGAAGAGACCAAGCAATCGTCATGTAGGCCGAATCGAGCATGACGACCGCGTCGTGGGCCTCGCCGTCGCGCAGCAGTGCCAGCAGCCGCGTGTTCAGGATGGCCACGCCGACCGCCGCGACGCCGACCGCCACGTTCATCGCGACGTGCGCGACCAATCGGCGTTCGCGGTGCGTACGAGCCATTGCCTCCCGCAGAAAGTGCCGGTTGCTCTTGACTAGCGCGGAGGCAAGACCGGTGGTCGAGAGGACGACCACCACCACCGAGAGGGCGGCGTTCAGGGCCGCAACGAGGGCGGGGAGGAGGTTTGGCTGTGCATATTCTCCGATTGCCGCGGGCAACACGATGAGCACGGCGATCGCGGCATGAATGGCGATCGGCTCCACGACCATCCACCAGGCACGCAGTACCTTGACGCTCGCAGACTTTCTCGCCATACGATCCCCCCTCGTGGCAGTGGCGCTTATCGCATCCGCTAGAGCAAAATCTGCGCCGTTCCGGCGCGTATTAGATGCGGAAGGCCGGGGATGGCCATCATGCGTTTCTGCACGACTCTCCGGTATCGGCGCAGCCGTGCTATGAATGGCCTCATTCATATTCTGGGTTGGATAGGACCGTGAAAAGCCTGCGAGCGCGATCACCAAGACCATGGCCGAGCGCGGAGCGGCCAGAGGCGGGGATCGGGGCTAGGCTGCGCGAGCTGATGCGCGCTAGGGAACTCACGCAGGAGGCCGCGAGCGCCGCCTGCGGCGTCTCCCAAAGTTCGATTTCCAGAGTCCTCCGAGGAGACGAGCACCGTCTTCGCGCCAGTAGCCGCCGGAAGCTCGAATCGTACATCAGTGACGAGCGCCCGGCGTTGCTGTCGCGACGGGAGACGGTGGCTGCGTTGGTCGTGAGCATCCTGCCGGGCGAAAGCTTGGCCGCCCAGACGCGCGCCGTGCCCGGGGTCTCGATCGAGACGCTCGAGCGGGACCTCGACGCGGCGCTACGACGCCTCCGGGTCGCTGACACCGATAAAGTGATTCGCCGCGTCCATGCGGAGCTCACCAAGGAGGACTCGGACGTCTTGGATCCCGGCGCGGTAGAGGAAGTCGTCCGGGGATATCTCGAGAGGCAATCGCTGGCGTTGCACCGGCGTCTCGACGAGAAGATGCTAGAGCGCCTCGACCCGCACCAGCTCCTAGACGAGCTCGCGAGAAGCGCGCTGCCGACGCCGATGGACGACGCGGCCCGCATCGAATGGAGCGACCGTCTGCGCTGGCTTAGATTCTCCAGGAGCCGCGCGGTGCTGAAGGTGCGCCGTGAGGTACGAGAGCGCTTCGTCCGGTTCGTCGAGGAGCGCATCGCGAGCCTCCAGCGTCTGGGAATCGTTCGGGTCGACGTTGACCCGCACGACATGGCGGCGGAGAGCATCCGGCGCGTCGACGGCGAGGCGGCCAGGCTGCTCGCGAATCCGAGCGAAGCCGCGAGGGCAGCCGCGCTCCGGCGTATGCGGTCCTTTTTCGAGCGCTTTGAGACCCCCGTTTCCCCCGCGCAGCCCAAGCGGAACGGTCGTCAATGATCGCGCAGCGGGCCGGCGTCCACCAAAGCCCTCCAGGGGAAGTTCGCAGGGTTCCTCCTGGCAAGAGCGGGCAGCATGGTCGGGGCATAGTGACTGCGCCGCGACTGTGTCCACACGAAGCCCACGCGGTCCCATCGGACGTCGGCGACGTACACTGGAATTGGAGTCGTGATGAATTTCGCATCGGCAGCGATGGTCGGAGCGACAACGTTCGTCATCCTTCGAACCTGCACGGTCGGGTGTTCGATTCGCCCCGGACACGCTTGGTTGGACGGGCACTTCGAGCCTTCGAGCATATCTTCGTGGCCCTGACTGGCCCGGACTGTGCCCAACCGTCGGGCCGGCGGCTTGTACGACAAAGGCCAGCGCCAAGAAGACGACGGTGAAGTATAGGGT
>OELV01000050.1_pt1 | contig 14867 bp, 12 predicted proteins | sample 1503271 | NCBI WGS metagenome assembly OELV01 (sample SAMEA104379593, study PRJEB20068) | metagenome | biome: 1000743; feature: 77; material: 1998 | place: USA | collected 2012 | depth 25 m
AAGGGGGCTCGCGTCGTCGCGGGCGAGAGCGTGCTCGGGGAGCTCCCGTAGTATCCCGATGACGCCACCGAGCCTGACCGTCGTTCCGGAGCCGCGTCGCCGGCGCATCCCGCCGCTGCGGAGCGGCGTCTACATCCTGCCGAACCTCTTCACGACGGGCTGCCTCGTCGCCGGCTTCTACGCGATCATCTGCACGCACGATGCCCGCTACCGCACGGCGGCGTACATGATCCTCCTGGCGCAGATCTGCGACATGCTCGACGGCCGCATCGCCCGTCTCACGCGCGCGACCAGCTCGTTCGGGGTGCAGTACGACTCGCTCGCCGACCTGATCGCGTTCGGCGTCGCACCCGGATTCCTCGTCTACGTGTGGGCCCTCAGGCCGTGGGGTCGATGGGGGTGGCTCGCGGCGACGTTGTACGTTGCCTGCGCCGCGCTTCGACTGGCGCGCTTCAACGTGCAGGTCGGCACCGTCGAGAAGCGACACTTCCTCGGCCTGCCGAGCCCGGCTGCGGCGGACGTGGTCGCCACGACGGTGCTGCTCTTCTACTACTTCGACGGCAAGGACACGCCGAACAAGCACATCCTCATGCTGATGGTGATCTTCGGCGTGGCGGCGCTCATGGTGAGCGAGATCCGCTACTTCTCCTTCAAAGAGTTCAACATCCATCGCCGCCATCCGTTCCCGGTCTTGCTCGCGCTGATCGCGATCGTGCTCCTGACGCTCGGTGCGCATCAACCGATGCTCTTCCTCGGCCTCACGGGCTTCGCTTTGTCGGGTCCCGTCACGTGGGTCTGGCGGTATGCCGCCAAGCGGCGGCGACGCGGCCACGGGATGCCCCCGTCTGCCTCGGCGAGCGACATGCCGGCTTGACACGCTGGCGAGCCCTCAGTACCGAGGAACCACGATGATCGTTCGTGCTCTCCGACCGCGTGAGGAGCTGCTGGGCCTCGTCCTTACGAGCCCGCCCGGGGGCTTCGCGCGAGCGTAGGGCACACCGTACAACGCTCTCAGCGCAAGGCCACGGGCGGGTCCCAACCCACCGTGGCTTTCGTGTTTTTTGGGCCATGATGCGGTAGGGTTCCGACGTGGCGGAAAGGACACACATCATGGACCGCGTCCAGATCTTCGACACGACGCTGCGCGACGGGGAGCAGTCCCCGGGCGCCACGATGAACATGGAGGAGAAGCTCGCGATCGCGCGACAGCTCGAGCACCTCGGCGTCGACGTGATCGAGGCGGGTTTCGCGGTATCCAGCGACGGCGACTACGAAGCCGTGCAGCGCGTCGCGGCGGTCGTCACGAAGCCGATCGTCCTCTCGCTCGCCCGCACGCGCGAGCAGGACATCGACCGGGCGCTCCGTGCCGTCGAGAAGGCCAAACGGCCTGGAATTCACGTGTTCATTGCCACCTCGGACATCCACCTGAAGCACAAGCTCATGATGAGCCGTCAGGACGTGCTCGACGCCGCGGTGTGGGCCGTCACGCGCGCCAAGCAGCACGTCGACTACGTCGAGTTCTCGGCCGAGGACGCGTCGCGGAGCGAGCTCGAATACCTGATCCAGGTCTTCGGCGCCGTGATCGCGGCGGGTGCCAGGGTCGTCAACGTCCCCGACACGACGGGCTACGCGCTGCCACACGAGTACGGCGCGCTCTTCGCGGCGCTGCGCGAGCGGGTGCCCGGCGCCGACAACGTCATCTGGAGCACGCACTGCCACAACGACCTCGGCCTCGCGACGGCCAACTCGCTGGCGGCCGTGCAGAACGGCGCGCGCCAGATCGAATGTACGATCAACGGCATCGGTGAGCGAGCCGGCAACACGGCGATGGAAGAGGTCGTGATGGCGCTCAAGACGCGCCGCGAGCAGTTCCACGTCGACACCGGCGTCGTCAGCGAGGAGATCTACGCGACGAGCCGACTCGTGTCCCAGATCACCGGCCTCGCCGTCCAGGTGAACAAGGCCATCGTGGGTGAGAACGCGTTCGCGCACGAGGCCGGCATCCATCAAGACGGTGTCCTCAAGTACCGGCTGAGCTACGAGATCATGACGCCGGAATCGATCGGGCTCGCCTCGAACCGTCTCGTGCTGGGCAAGCACTCGGGCCGTCATGCGATCGTGGCGCGCATCCGCGAGCTCGGCCTGGACACGGGCGAGGTCGACATGAACCGCCTCTTCGAGCGCTTCAAGGCGCTCGCCGACTCGAAGAAGGCCGTCTACGACGAGGACTTGATCGCCCTCGTCGCGCAGGAATCGACGCGAAACGTCCGCGACCGCTACGAGCTCACGTATCTGAACGTGACGTCCTCGAGCATGGCGGTGCCGCACGCGACGGTGAAGATCCGCATCGACGGGGAGGAGCACATGGGCCACGCAGCCGGCGACGGCATGGTGGACGCCTGCTTCAAGGCGCTCAGCGACCTGACCGGCATGCATCCGCGCCTCGATCGCTACGTGGTGAAGGCCATCACCGGCGGCACCGACGCGCTCGGTGAGGTCTCGTGCCTGGTGTCCGACGGCGGCGTTGCGGTGATGGGGCAGGGGAGCCACACCGACATCATCCAGGCGAGCGCGCTCGCGTATCTGAACGCGCTCAACAAGCTCGAATATCGGCGACTGGCGGGCGCGAGTGCGCCGCCCGCGAAACTCGAGGTCGGCCCATGACCCGAGCCACCATCGCCGTCTTCCCCGGCGACGGCATCGGTCCCGAGGTCACGCAGGAGGCGAGCGCCGTTCTCGAATTGGTCGCCAGGCGCCACGACGTCGATCTCCGTCTCGATCACGGGCGCATCGGCGGCGCGGCGATCGACGCGACGGGCGAAGCGCTCCCGGCGGCCGAGCTCGAACGGGCGCGCGGGGCCGATGCGGTGCTACTCGGTGCCGTCGGTGGTCCCAAGTGGGACGATCCGAAGGCGACGGTGCGCCCGGAGCAGGGACTCTTGGGGCTCCGCAAGGGCCTCGGCGTGTACGCAAACCTCCGCCCGGTCTGGACGGTCCCGGCGCTCGTGCACTCGTCGGCGCTGCGGCCGGAGATCCTCGACGGCGTCGACCTGGTGGTGATCCGAGAGCTCACGGGCGGCATCTACTTCGGCCAGCCGAGCGAGCGACGGACGACGGCGCAGGGCCGCGAGGCGATCGACACCTGTCTCTACACCGAAGCCGAGGTCGCTCGACTCGTCCGGGCGGGATTCGTGCTCGCGCGCCAGCGACGCAAGAAGGTCACGTCGGTCGACAAGGCGAACGTGATGTCGACCTCCCGACTGTGGCGCGAGGTGGCCACCGAGATCGCGCGGGAGTTCTCGGACGTCGCGTTCGAGAACGTCCTCGTCGATGCGATGGCCATGCATCTCATTCGCCGCCCGCGCGACTTCGACGTGATCGTCACCGAGAACCTCTTCGGTGACATCCTGACCGACGAAGCATCGATGCTCGCGGGTTCCATGGGCATGCTGCCGTCGGCGTCGCTCGCGGGCGCGCCGGCACCGGGTGCGCGTTGTGTCGGCCTCTACGAACCCATCCACGGCTCGGCGCCCGACATCGCCGGGCAGGACAAGGCGAATCCGCTGGCCGCCATCCTGTCGGTCGCGATGTTGCTGCGCTACTCGCTCGCGACGCCGGCCGCGGCGGACGAGATCGAGCAGGCGGTGGGGGCCGTGCTCGCGGCGGGGCATCGCACGGCCGATCTCGCTGGGTCCGGCGAGCAGTCGATCGGCTGTCGCGCCATGGGCCGACTCGTCCGCGAGCGACTCGAAGGCTAGCCAATGGCGGAGCGCGCTTTCACGGTCGCGATCGTCGGGGCAACGAGTCTCGTCGGCGAGGAGATCATCCGGCTCCTCGGCGAGCGCCAGTTCCCGGTTGGAGAAGTACGAGCGCTCGGGTCGCCCAAGACCGCGGGCCGGCAACTCGAGCAGGCGACGATCGGCCTGGTCGGTCCCGACGCGTTTCGCGGCGCGGACTTCGCCTTCTTCGCCGCCGGTCCCATGGTCGCGAGCGCGCACGCGCACGATGCGGTGCGAGCCGGCGCGATCGTCGTCGACTGCTCGAGCCGCTACCGCGGGGACGACGGCGTACCGCTGATCGTCCCCGAGGCGAACGCGCGCCTGCTCGACGTCGCCGCGCCCCCGACGCTCGTCGCCTCGCCGAGCAGTACGGCCGTCGGCCTGTCGGTCGTGCTCGCGCCGCTCGCCGAAGCCGCGGGGCTCCGCCGTGTCCTCGTGTCGACCTATCAAAGCGCGGCCGGAGCGGGACGCCGCGCGGTCGAGCACCTCTCGAAGGAGAGCCTCGCGTTGCTCTCCGGTCGCGGTGACGACGACGTCGCCATGCGTCGGGCTTTCAATTGCATTCCGCAGGTCGGCACCGTCGAGATCGACGGCGTGACGTCGCACGAGCGGTCGGTCGCGGACGAGGTGCGGAAAGTTCTCGCGTTGCCCGAGCTGGCGATGCACGTGACCGCCGTGCGTGTCCCGATGTTCTTCGGCATGGGCGCGACCGTCCTGGTCGAGCTCGAGCGCCCACTCGATCGGGCGACCGCGACCACGGTGCTGCGGAGCTCGCGGGGTCTCATCGTGCACGACGACACCGACGAAGGCGTCGCGCTGCCCACCCCGGCCGACGTGGTCGGGTCGCAGGCGACGCACGTGGCGCGCCTGCACGAGGATCGTTCGATCCCGCACGGACTGGCGCTCTGGATGGCGCTCGACTCCATCGAGAAGGGCGCCGCGCTCAACGCCGTGCAGATCGCCGAGATCCTCCTGCGTCACGTCCGATGACGATGGCGACCGGCGAAGTCTGGCGCGATCGTGACGTCGCGAGCTGGTTCGCCGGTGAGCGGGCGGCGATCGTGCCCGAGAGCCGCACCCAGATCGAAGTGCTCCTGCACGTGCTCCGGCAGCGCGCGCGACCCGTCGAGCGGGTGGTGGATCTCGGGTGCGGCGACGCCGTGCTGCTCGAAGCGATTCTGACCGGAGGACGGAAGCCCTGCAGCTGAAGCTGCTCGTCGAGTACGACGGAACGCGCTTTCTCGGCTGGCAGCTGCAGCCGGACGGCCCGACGATCCAGGGCGTCCTCGAGGAAGCGCTCGCGACGGCGCTCCGTGAGCCGGTGCGCATACGAGCCGCCGGACGGACGGACACCGGCGTGCATGCGGCAGGGCAGGTCGTCGCCGTTCCCGTGACGCGGGTGCCCGAGGATCTCGGCCGGCTGTTGAAGAGCCTGAACGCGCTCACGCCCGAGGACGTGGCGGTTCGCGAGGTGTCGATCGCGGACGACGGCTTCGATCCGCGACGCGCCAGGAGCCGGCTCTACGTGTATCGCATCCTCACGTCGGGCGCGCCGTCGGCGTTCTGGCATCGCTATACCTGGCACCACTTCATGCCGCTCGACGTCGAAGCGATGGCGAGCGCTGCGGCCGTGCTCGTGGGCGAGCACGACTTCGCGGCCTTCCAGGCGGCGGACGCCGATCCGGTGCGCTCGACCGTGCGCCGCGTGTTCGTGAGCAGGATCGAGCGCGAGGGCGAGCAGCTCCACTACCGTATCGAAGCGACGGCGTTCCTCAAGCACATGGTACGGAGCATCGTCGGTACGCTCGTAGAGATCGGGCGGGGTGAGCGGCTGCCGAGCGAGATGGCGGAGATTCTCGCGAGCTGCGATCGGCGCCGCGCCGGACGGACGGCGCCGCCGCACGGGCTCACGCTGGTCGCAGTGCGCTACTAGGAAGCCGACCTGAGCCTGGTTCAACCTCCTGCGCGTGCTCGTTTAGCTCGCTGGCGCCGACAGCACGGCGAGCATCCCACGGACGACCATCAGATTGTTGACCGCGATGGCGAACGTGAGAACGGCGAGCACCGCGGTCATCAGGGCGCCATACTTGCGCACCGTCATCACACCGGCAATCAGGACGACCGACGGGAGGTGCCAGTGCTGCGAGAACAGCTGCGTCTCGCCGCCCCATACGCTGAAGAGCCAGCCGATCGCGACGATGCCAATCGAGGCGACGGCGATTCGCCGGGAACGCGGCGCCGCCAGGGAGCAAACGGCTCCGGCGACGATGAGGATGACCACCGAGAGACCTAGCGGATCACCGAGGCCGAAGATGCTCGGCGAGTGCTCGAGGCTGAACTGGACACGCTGCGGCCCGTTGGAATCGATTGATGCCGTCGCCACGCCCGGCGGCGCGAACGCATTCGCTACCGCCGTCGGGAAATGACGCAGCTTGCGACCGGAATCCTCTACGTCGTGGTAGGTGACGAACTGCTTCTGAATCGGCTTGACCACTCGATCGAGCGCGATCGATCGAGGGCTCGCGCTCCCGCCCGCCGAGGCTTCGTGTTCGACGAGAGCCAGGTCGAGCAGGTAGGCGCTCGCGCCGGTCACGCCGAAGATGACGAGCGCGATGGCCGCTACGCGGATGGCCCCCGCAACCAGGCGTCTCTCCGAGGAAGCGGCCCACAGCAACAGCGCCACGAAGGCGATGTTGATCAGCGTGATGCCCGTGGCAAAGACGCCGATGGCGATCCAGAGAATGATCCGCCGCCACGTGAGCTCGGCTGCGGAGGCGGCGGCGAAACAATACGCGACGGCCATGGCCAGCGCGGTGAGGCCGAAGCTCTCGGGGATGCTGCCGAAGATGAGGGTGCTGAGCGAGACCAGGGAGAGCAGTGTCGCCAGCGCGGCCTGCAGGGACGAGAACCCCAGTCGACAGAAGAGGTAGAAGACGAGCATCGTCTTGAGGGCGGAGGCCACAGGAACGACCATCACCCCAAGCGTCCTCTGCAGCTCGGGCTCGGTCCCACAGCCTGGACACAGTGTTGCGAGCCCCCTCGCGGCGAGCGTGACCGGAGGCGTGAAGTAGGGCATCAAGTTCGGGTGCTTGATGCCCAGGTGTTTGCCGGCGGAGATCGCTCTCAGCCGAGTGTCCGTGTCGGCATCGAACAGCACGTTCTTCTTCTCGAAGGTGCCGAGGCGATCGAGCTGAAACGCGAGTGTCAGGTGGAGCACGAGGGAAACCATGGCGAGAACGGCAGCGGCGACCGCCATGGCTCCCCGCCGCGAGTCGACGCGCGTCTCTGTGCCGGGAAGCGACGGAGCCATTGCGGGGCGACTCATCGGTCACCTCACACAGGAACTCAAGAGCCGTGAGTCGACGCGACCACGTCGCTCGCTCCCGCTCCCTCGAGCGATCAGAACGGCCGTCGACGCATCGCCGGCCGGCGTTTGGATTTGCACCCCTTCTCGGCCGCCGTTAGGGTCGCCCACTGCATGAAGCTCTCCGCGATGCGTCGGATCGACTACTACGTCGGGATTCCGGCGTGTTTTCTGCTGACGCTGCTCGTGCGGGTGATCGAACGCCTGCGACCGAGGCGGACCGATGAACGCCGCCGCGTGCTCTTCATCGAGCTCTCCGAGATGGGCAGCACGATCCTCGCGGCGGCCACGATCAGTCGAGTCCAAGAGCGCTACGGAAAGGACGGAACGTTCTTCACGATCTTCCACAAGAACGCGCCGAGCCTGCGGCTGCTCGGGCTCTTCCCGGAATCCCAGATCTTCACCCTCCGGGACGATTCGCTCGTGCACTTGGCCGTCGACTTGCTGCGCTTTGCCCGCCGCTGCCGTGCCGCCGGCGTCGACACCGTGATCGATTTCGAGCTCTTCTCGCGCGTGTCGTCGATTCTGAGCCTCGTCTCGGGGGCGCCGACGCGGGTCGGCTTTCACAACTATCGGGGCGAGGGCCTCTACCGCGGCGAGCATCTCACTCACCGTGTCCACTACAACCCGTACCAGCACATGGCGCAGAACTTCATGGCGCTCGTGGAGGCGCTCGATTCGGAGACGGGTGAGCTTCCACAGCCCAAGCGTGTCATCCCGGTCCAGCCCCCGCCGGTGCGCATCGGGACCGAGCCCGGGGCCTATGAGTACGTGCGTCGCGAGCTGGCGAGTCGGTACGCCATCACGCCGGAGCATCGTATCGTGGTCGTGAATCACGACGCCGGGAGCCTGCTGCCGATCCGTTCATGGCCGGTCGCGCGCTTCACGGACCTCGTGCGGCTTCTCCTCGCCGCGGATCCGAAGGTGCTCGTCGTCCTCATGGGCATTCCCGAGGCGGCTGCGTCGGCCGCGACGATCGCGGCCGCGGTCGGCGATCCCCGCTGCATCGATTTCGTGGGCCGAACGCGTACGCTGTCGGACTTGGTCCAGCTCTTTCACCAGAGCGATCTGCTGATCACCAACGACAGTGGCCCAGCGCACTTCGCCACCCTGACGCCGATCAAGAGCATCACGCTCTTCGGGCCGGAAACCCCGGTGCTCTACGGCCCGCTCGGGGCAAACGCCGTCAACCTCTATGCGCACCTCGCATGCAGTCCCTGCCTGAGCGCCCTCAATCACCGCGACAGTCCATGCACCGACAACAAGTGCCTCCAGGCGATCAGCGTGAACGAGGTGTTCGAAGAGGCCTGCCGGCTGCTGGCACGATGAGTGCCGCGTCGGACCTCGAGCGCACCGCCTGCCCGTTCTGTAGTCGGGAAGACGACGTCGTGCTCTTCGCGAAGGACGGATTCCGGATCGTCCGCTGCCGGGCATGCGCGCTCGTGTATGTGAACCCCCGGCTCACCATGCGCGCGCTCACCGCGCTCTACGACGCGCAAGCGATCTCACCCACCGACTACTACGTTCGGACGGAGCGCGAGGACGCGCGCTCGTTCGATGCCCGCCTGCGCCTGATCGAACGCCATCGGCCCGTCGGAAGCCTTCTCGACCTCGGATGCGGCCCGGGCACCTTTTCGCAGGTCGCCCGTGCCCGGGGATGGCGAACGCGCGGGCTCGACCTGAATGCCGCGTCCGTCGCGCGCTGCCATGCGCTCGGTCTCGACGTCGTCTGCGGCGCCTTCCCGAATCCGGCGTTCGCAGGAGCGACCTTCGACGCGGTCGTCATGAACGACTTCCTCGAGCACCTGACCGACCCGGCAGGCGCCGTCGCCGTGGCGCGCGAGCTACTGGCGCCAGAGGGCGTGCTCTTCGTCACCACGCCGAACATCGGATCGACGGTGGCGCGGCTCACCGGGCGGCGCTGGCTGCATCTCAAGCCGAACGAGCACATCGTGTACTTCGATTCCGGCACGATCCGGGCGCTCCTCACCCGCGCCGGCTTCCGGGTCGAGTACCTGCGCTCGGTCGGTCGGGTGCGGAATCTCGCCGTCGCCGTCGACAAGCTCGCGCTGATCGGCAGGCTGCCGGCCCGGCTCGCACGCCTGCTCATGCCGCGCGTGATCGCAGAGCGCGTGAGCTTCGTCCTCAATCCGGGGGACGAGATGGCGATCGTGGCGCGCCGGTAGCGCGAGACCGCTGTCGATACCGATCACGCCGGCACGCCGGACTCGACCTCGACCGGCGCGCCGTCCGCGAAGCTCAGCAGCGTGGGCGTCACGCGGAGCCATGGATGCCCGCGATAGACGCGCTCGGCGACGGCCCCGTCCGGTGATCCGGCCAGCGTGGCCGCCACCTGATCGAGTCGTTCGTTCCATTCGGCCGGCACGATCCTGCGGGTCGCGAGCTCGCGGCCGATCGACCACTTCTCCCAGGGCAGCATCTCTTCCTTGTTGAGCGCTGCCGCATCGAGCAGGACATTGCCGGCGACGAACCAGGCGCCGATCAGTCCCAGGGGCGAGAGACCGAAGACCGAGGTGTCGAGCTCGCCCGCTCGCGTGCGGCGCCATGCGGTCGAGCCGTCGACGAACTGGTCACGCGGGACGTCCCACGGCGTGAAGGAGATGGCGTCCTCGCGCAGCGCCTCGTCGTCGAGCTGAGCGTCGAGCAGGTGCCAGGCCGTCCCATCCCAGTACTCGCAGACCCAGTGGTCCTCGAAGAAGCCCGGGTTGAAGTAGGCAGCGAATCCCGCTCGGCAGCGCCCCGGCAGGCCGTGGGTTCGGAACACTGCGGTGGCGACGCGGGCGAAGCCGGCGCAGACGCACCATGCGCGGGCCTCCGGCGGTCGCGGAGCGGTCAGGTCGGCTGATCCGCGCTCGGCGAGGAGCGCGAGGATCGATTCCACGGACCGAATGTTCCGGTCCTGCGTCGCCGCCTCCGGCACGGAGATCCCGCGATGCGGCGCGATCATCGGATGGATGAGGAGATTCGACACCGCGCGCTGCACCTGCGGCGGGTCCGGCGGGATCGCACGGAGCTGCGGCGCGAACGGACCCGGGTCCGACCACCGACTGTGCGTGCGGTAGCGATCGACCTCGGCGCTCATGACGCCCGCTCCGCGATCGGTACGTAGATGTCGATGTCGCCCTCGCCGGTCGTCGGATCCCATCGCTCGTCATACAGCTCGAAGTCCGGAGCCGGCGCGTGGACGTGCGGCGACGACGGCAGCCAATGCCCCCAGACCTGCTTCACGGTGTCCGGGAGTCGCGAGATGTGCCCGCTGTGCGTGAACACGGCGTACGCGTTCGCGGGGATCGTCATGGCGATCATGCCGTCGGGCACCGCGTCGATGCGGTCGACCTCGACACCGGCCACGTAGGTGAATCCCGCCTCTTCGATCGTGTCGGGATCGGCGTCGACGCACACGCCGAGCGTGTGGTCGCCGCGACGATTCGGCACCTGGAGCATCGGGCCGCGCGCGAAACGCTCCCACAGCTCGGGAATGCGCGACGTGGTGGCCGGCGTGAAATGGCCCGCCATGCCGACCACGTGGAACGCGGGGCGGCGTGTGATGCGTGGCTCCATGCTGTCCCTCCGCTTCTGGCGTGCGATCAAATCGTCGAGATCGGGTTGCTTCTCTACCGCAGGTGACTCCGCACGGTCTTTGCCGAGCTTTCGGGTCAACATCCTGACTACGCGTTCAGGTCTGCGCGACGTCTGTGACCATTTCCCTTGCCAATGCACAGGGGTTGGTGTGGCCCCGACCTTGCTGTCTGGGGTCCTGGTGGGGTCGCGGCGGTCAGCGGCGGGGCTTGGTGGTGTGGGAGCGCCACTGGCGCAAGCGCTCGGCGATCGCCCGCTCGTGTCCGCGATCGGAGGGCTCGTAGTACCGTCGGCCCGCGAGCGCGTCGGGCAGGTATTGCTGGCCGACCAGCGCATCGGGATGGTCGTGGGGGTACTCGTAGTCCCGCCCGTACCCGAGCTTCTTCATGAGGGGCGTCGGCGCGTTCCGGAGGTGGAGCGGCACGGGGAGGGGACCGCGGCTCCGCGCGTCCTCGGCGGCCGCCACCATGGCCTTGAAGGCGGCATTCGATTTGGGACACGTGGCGAGGAAGGTCGCCGCCTGGGCGAGCGGAATGCGACCCTCGGGGAGCCCGACGAAGTGTACGGCGTCCTTCACGGCGACGGCGACCTGCAGCGCCTGGGGCTCGGCGTTTCCGACGTCCTCGGCGGCGAAGATCACCATGCGGCGCGCGACGAAGAGGGGATCCTCGCCGGCTTCGAGCATGCGCATGAGCCAGTAGACGGCTGCGTCGGGGTCGCTGCCGCGCAGGCTTTTGATGAATGCGGAGATGACGTTGTAGTGCTCCTCCCCGCCCTTGTCGTAGCGGAGCGCCTTCTGCTGCGCGGCCTCCTCGACAATCGCGAGGTCGAGCCTGTGCGTCCCGTGGGCGGATGCAACGCGCGCCGCCACCTCGAGTATGCCGAGTGCAATGCGCGCGTCGCCCTGCGCCCGCTCGAGGAGGAAGTGCCGCGCCGTCGGCTCGAGCCCGAGTGCCTCCGCGCCGAGACCGTGCTCGCGATCGCCGAGCGCCCGGTCGACGAGCACGCCGACCTCGTCGTCGGTGAGCGGCTCGAGCACGAGCACCCGCGTGCGCGACAGGAGCGGTGCGATCACCTCGAAGGAGGGATTTTCGGTGGTGGCGCCGATCAGCACGATCGTGCCGGCTTCCACGTGCGGCAGGAAGGCGTCCTGCTGCGCCTTGTTGAAGCGATGGATCTCGTCGACGAAGAGCACCGTGGGACGCCCCCCTCGTGCGAGCTCGGCCTCCGCGTCGGCAATGATCTGGCGAAGCTCCTTCACGCCGTGCAGCACGGCGGAGAACTTGGCCGTCGGACCGCCCGCCGCAGCCGCCAGGAGCCGTGCGAGCGTCGTCTTGCCGGTACCGGGGGGACCCCAGAGGATCAGCGACTCCACCCGTCCCGCGGCGAGCAGATCCGAGAGCAGCCGTCCGCTCCCGAGCAGATGACGCTGCCCGACGAACTCGTCGATGGTGCGTGGACGCATGCGCTCGGCCAGCGGTGCGCTCGCGCGCGAGCCCCGATCGGCGCGGGCGGTCGGGAACAGCTCGGACTGCCGGGCCATCCGAACGCCTGTAGCATGGGCGTTTCGCCCTGGCACCCTTCAGATTCGCATGGTAGGAGCGATCCGCGTCAAAGGGCGGTGATGGGGCGTATTCGGACCGTCGGTCTCGTGGTGAAGCGCAATCGCCCGCGCGCGGCGCGGCTGGCGGCCCGCATGGTGGCGATGCTCCGCCGCCGAGGGCGCCGCGTGCTCGCCGACGTCGACGGCGATCTCGCCGGCGCGCCGGCCCGCGCCAAGGCGGAGCTCGCGCGCGAGTGCGATCTGCTCGTCGTCCTCGGCGGCGACGGCACGCTGCTCTCGGTCGCGCGCCACGTCGACGGCACCTTGCCGATCCTCGGCGTCAACATGGGCGAGCTCGGCTTCTTGACCGAGGTGACCGAGGCCGAGGCGCTGCCCATGCTGGCGCGCGTCCTCTCCGGCGACTACGAGCTCGACCGCCGCATGACGCTCGCCGCCACGCTCGAGCGACGGGGCCGCGTCGTGCGTCGCTTCCGCGCGCTCAACGACGTCGTAATCTCGAACGGCAGCCTCGCCCGCATCGTGTCCTTCAGCGTGAGCGTCGACGAGCTGGCGCTCGCGAGCTACCGCGCCGACGGTGTCATCGTGGCCACGCCGACGGGCTCGACCGCGTATTCGCTCTCGGCCGGCGGACCCGTCGTGGAGCCGACGGTCCAGGCGCTCCTCGTGTCACCGATCTCGCCGCATACGCTCTCGAACCGCCCGGTCGTGCTCCGCCCGGAAGCGGTCGTGCGCATCGTCGTGGCGGAGCGCGAGAACGACGCGATCCTCACCATCGACGGCCAGGAGAGCATGGCGCTCGCCGGCCGCGACGTGGTCGTCGCCCGGCGCGGCCGCGCGTCGGTGTCGCTCGTGCGGTCGCCCGATCGGACCTACTACGACATCCTGCGAGCCAAGCTCGGCTGGGGCGCACGACAGGGAGGCGAGCATGCTGCGCACGCTACGCGTCTCTGACCTTGCCATCATCGACGAGATCGAGCTGCTGTTCGAGCCCGGGTTCAACGTGCTCACGGGCGAGACCGGTGCCGGAAAGTCGATCCTGCTGCACGCGCTCGACGTGGCGCTCGGTGGCCGGCCCGACGCCGACCTCGTGCGCAGCGGTGCGGAGGAGGCCGTGGTCGAGGCACTCTTCACGGGCGTGCCGTCCTCGGCCTGGGAGCCGCTCGACGCCGCGGGTATCCGCCGTCCGGAGGGCGACGAGCTGGTGATCCGTCGCGTGATCGCGGCGGGTGGCCGGAGTCGCGCGTACGCGAACGGCGCGCTCGCGAACCTGGCGCTGCTCCGCGAGCTCGCACCGCACCTGGTCCGCGTCTATGGCCAGGACGAGCATCAGGCGCTCCGCCGGGTGGAGGGCCATCGCGAGATGCTCGATGCCATGGGTGGCCTCGGCAGCACGGTCGAGGAGATGCGACGGCGCCATGCGCGCTTCGTCAGCGCCAAGCAGACGCTCGACGAGCAGCGCCTCGCGCAGCACGCGTCGGTGGAGCGTGCCGAGCTCCTGCGCTTCCAGCTCGACGAGCTCACGGGTGCCAACCTTCAGCCGGGCGAGGACGACGCCCTCGTCGCCGAGCGGTTGCGGCTCCAGCACGCCGAGAAGCTCTGCACGCTCGTCAATGCGGCCGAGTCGAGCGTCTACTCGGGCGACGGCGCCGCGGTCGACTCGATCGGGCGTGCGCTGACGCTCATCCGCGAGGCGGAGCGTGTCGACGGTGGGCTCGCCGGACCGCGCGTGCTGCTCGAGTCGGCGTTGGCCGAGCTCGAGGAGGCGAGCGGCGCGCTGTCACGCTATTCGCGGACGCTGCGACCGGACCCGAACCGCCTCGACATGATCGACGATCGGCTGGGCGAGCTCGGTCGGCTCAAGCGAAAGTACGGTGGCACGATCGAGGACCTGATCGTCCGACGCGATGAGCTCGCGCGCGATCTCCAGGCGGCCGAAGGCGGCGACCAGAGCCTGAAGGCCCTCGCCGACGAGGTCGATGCGGCGGAGAAGGATGCGGTCGCGTGGGCGAAGCGGCTCGCCGTCGATCGGCGTCGCGTGGCGCATTCGCTCGAGCGGTCGGTCGCGACCGAGCTGCACGCGCTCGCCCTGGAAGGGGCGCGCCTGCAGGTGCGCTTCGCGGAGGGCGAGACCCGCCCGCTTTCGGGCACCGGCTGGGACGACGTCGAGTTCTACCTGGCGGCGAATCCGGGTGAGGAGCTCCGCCCGCTCGCGCGCGTGGCCTCGGGCGGCGAGCTCTCGCGGATCATGCTCGCGTTGAAGACGCTGACGGCGGCCGAAGATCGAAGCGCCGCGCTCATCTTCGACGAGGTCGACGCGGGCGTCGGCGGGGCCGTGGCCGAGGTGATCGGCCGAAAGCTCCGGCAGCTCGGTCAGCGGCGGCAGGTGCTCTCGGTGACGCACTTGCCGGTGATCGCGGCCTTCGCGGATCATCACATCGGCGTCAGCAAGCACACCCATGGTGGCCGCACGGTGTCGTCGGCGCGGCCGCTCTCGAGCACGGAGCGGGTGGTGGAGCTGGCGCGGATGCTCGGCGGGCAGCTCACGCGCGAGGCGCGCGAG
>OELV01001675.1_pt2 | contig 14857 bp, 12 predicted proteins | sample 1503271 | NCBI WGS metagenome assembly OELV01 (sample SAMEA104379593, study PRJEB20068) | metagenome | biome: 1000743; feature: 77; material: 1998 | place: USA | collected 2012 | depth 25 m
CCCTGCGTGCCGTACGGGGCCGCAGCAGCCGCGGCCGGGAGCTGATCCGTCCGATTCCGCCGAGCGGTCACGTCGCCGGGGTCTATGCCGCGACCGATCTCGCGCGCGGCGTCCACGTCGCCCCGGCCAACGTCCCGCTGAACTGGGTCCAGGATGCGACGCTGCCGTTCGACGACGAGCGCCATGCGATCCTGAACGCCCTCGGCATCAACGCGATTCGCGCGCAACCCGGCCGCGGCCTTCGCATCCTCGGTGCCCGCACCTTGTCGTCCGACACCGACTGGCGCTTCGTCAACGTCCGCCGGCTGATGTCGATGCTCGAGAAGGCCATCGACCTCTCGATCCAGTGGGCGGTGTTCGAGCCGAACGATTGGCGCACGCGAACGAAGCTGGCCCTCGTGGTGGGCTCCTTCCTGCGCGAGTGGTGGGCGCTCGGCGCCTTCGTCGGAACCACACCGGAGCAGGCGTTCTACGTCCGCTGCGACGACGGCAACAACCCCGCCGATGCGCGGGCGCGTGGCGAGCTCTTGATGGAGATCGGCGTCGCGCCATCCGTTCCGTTCGAGTTCATCGTGCTGCGCATCGGCCGCGACGCCAACGGGTTCGCGATTCGCGAAGTCGAGCCCGTCGAGGCCGTGGCCTAGGAGCACGACGGTGGCACTCCTGTCGCAAACCGCCCTGCGTGCCGACCCCGTTCTCAACCACAACTTCGTGGTCAGCCTGCTGGACACGTCGAGCGCCCTCGCGACGGTCGCCTCCGCGGCCTTGTCGGCCGTGCTCGACGTCGCCGTCGGCGGATTCTCCGAATGCATGGGCCTCGAGATGAGCATGAAGATCGAGGACTTCATGGAGGGGGGCAACAACGGGACCGTGCTCAAATTCCCGGGGCGAGTCTCGTGGGGGAACATCACGCTGAAGAAGGGCATCGGCTCGTCGAGCGCGCTCTGGGATTGGCACTACGGGTTCGTGCTCGGTCAGGGAAAGCGTCGCGACGGGGTGATCGTGTTGATGAACGAGCTCCACGTCCCCAACACCGTCTGGTTCTTCCGCCGCGGTCTGCCGCTCAAGTACGGCGGGCCATCGCTCAACGCGACCCAGAACGGCGTCGCCATCGAGTCGTTGGAGATCGCGCACGAGGGCATATTCCAGGTGCCGTTCGTCGGCGCCGCAAGCGGCATCGCGTCGGCGCTCGCCGGGGGCGGCGTCGGCGGCGTGGTCGCAGCCGCCGGCAGCCTGCCGGGCGCGATCGGCAACCTCTGAGGACCGAACGATGGCCGTGCGTGTGCACAAGATGAACGCCACCATGCGAGTCGTCGACGGGGACTCGCTGCTCACCGCGCAGGTCCTGGATCGCATCATCGAGGCGGTGACGGAGGCCATGGACTCCCAGCACGAAGACGAGCGCAGCCTTCGCCGCGACACGAGAATCGGCGCGTTGGACTCGGACGCCGACGAGGACGAGCGATGACGCAGCTGAAGAAGGCGCTCCTCCACGTCGAGTGGAGCGACCGCAAGCCAGAAGACATCCCGGTGCAGTACAATCCCACCGAGTACACGCTCGACAAAAGCGCGCTGATCGGAGAGATCCAGATTCCCGGGCTCGACTCGCCGCTGCAGCAGTACGTCCGCGGCCAGTCGGAAAAGCTGACGCTCGATCTCTTCTTCGACACGACCGAGCAGGGAATGGGTGCCGGCGCGACCAGCGTCACCAGCGAGACCGACAAGATCTACCAGCTGATCAAGATCGAGCCGAAGCGGCATGCGCCTCCGATCCTGACGTTCATCTGGAGCGACCAGTTCCCCGGCAGCTCGATCGGCGGCGCAGCGGGATCCGGCGCGGCCGGCGCGGCGCGTGCGGTGAGCGGCGCGATCACCGCGGCGGCGTCGGCCGCCGGCGCGGCGCTCGGCGTCGCCGGCAGCATCGCGGCGTCGGCGGCCTCGGCGATCGGCGCCGCGCTCGGCGGCCAGCGTCGCAACGGCTTTCGCTGCGTGTTGGAGCAGATCAAGCAGAAGTTCACGCTCTTCTCGCCCGACGGCGTGCCGCTCCGGGCCACCCTCACCGTGACGCTTCGCGAGTACAAGACCCTCGAAGATCAGCTCACGCAGCTCAAGCTGAGCTCGCCGGATCGCACGCACGTGCACGTGCTGCAACAGAGCGAGACGTTCGCGGCGGTCGCCCATCAGTACTACGAGAAGCCGGACGAGTGGCGCGCGATCGCCTCCGCGAACAGCGTCGACGATCCCCGTCGCACCAGCCCCGGGCGCTTCCTGCGCGTCCCGCCGATCCGCTGACCATGCCGGCCGTCACCGTCCCGACCGCTTCGCGACGCTACGGCGACTTCTACGTCCCGCGCTGGGAGATCCTCACGTCGGGCGCGGCGCTCGAGCCGGGCATCCTGCGTGACGTGAAACAGGTGACCTACAACGACTCGATCAAAGAGATCGACAGCTTCGATCTCACGGTCAACAACTGGGACGAGGTCGCGCGGGATTTCAAGTACGTCGGCGCCGAGCGAAGCGCGCTCGGCGGCACGTCGCTGCAGCGGCTCTTCAACCCGTGCGCCGGCGAGTTCGAGCTCCGCCTGGGCTACGGCGGCGAGCTCAGCACGATCATGCGCGGCTCGACCACCTCGCTCGAGCCGCAGTTTCCGAACGGCGGCGCGCCGACGCTCACGGTCCGTGCCCTCAACGTCCTGCACAAGCTTCGGACCAAGCAGTACCGCGATCACTGGACCGACAAGAAGATCAGCGACGTCGCCGAGGACATCGGACGGCGGAACGACCCGGGCGGCAAGAAGCGCTTCCCACTGCCCGTCCGCACGGATCCCACGGCCAAACGCGCCGAGCCGAAGCTCGACTACGTGGCGCAGGACAACCAGTACGACATCGACTTCCTGCTGCTGGAAGCTCGCAAGATCGGGTACGTCGTCTACATCGACACCGAGCCCGCCGGCCGCGGGCGGACCCGCGAGGTGCTGCGCTTCGGCCCGTCGAACGCGCGCCATCCCGGCGTGCCGGACGTCACCTACGAGCTCAAGTGGGGCATCTCCCTCATCGAGTTCACCCCCAAGCTGTCGACGGCCAACCAGGTCAAGTCGGTCGAGGTGCGGAGCTGGGATCGACAGACCAACCGGGCGATCCGGGAGAAGGTCGACCTGCGTTCCCCGGGTATCGACGTCAACGACGACCTACTGCCGCTGCTCGAGGCTCCCGGCTGCGCCGCGCGCGAAGAAGTGGTGGTGAACGAGCCGCACTACACCAGGCAGCAGGCGAAGCGCCGCGCCCAGGCGATCCTGTCGGAGCGCCTGAAGCAGCTCGTCGAAGCCAACGGCACGACGGTCGGTCTTCCCGATCTGCGGTCCGGGCAACGCGTGCGCATCCGCGGGTTCGGGACGCGGTTCTCCGGCACGTACTTCGTCATCAAGACCACGCACACTCTGAACGACAGCGGCTACGTCACCAAGTTCACGGCTCGGCGGGAATCTCCGGAACGGGAAGGCACGGCATGATCCGGGAGCGTGCATCGTGAGGACGGGGAAGGGCGTGAAGACCGCGTTCGTGACCGAGATCGACCCCAAGCAGGGCCGGATCAAGGTCGAGTACCGCGGCATCGAGACACGGCTCGAGTCGGCCTGGGCCTACATGGCAGCGCCGATGTCCGGCAAAGGCCGCGGCGCGCTCTTCATGCCGGAGAAGGGCGACGAGGTCCTGGTGTGCTTCGGCGACGGCGACTTCGGCCATCCGTACGTGGTCGGCTTCCTGTGGAACGGCGAGCACACCTCGCCCGAAACCGAGGCCCAGAACCGGGTCATCGTCACGCCGGGCGGCCACCACCTCCGCTTCGAGGACAAGCCCAACGCCAAGAAGGTCGTCCTCCGTACCGACGGGAAGCGCGAGCTCCTACTCGACGACAAGCCCGCCGCCGGGAAGGTGCAGCTCACCTCGAGCGAGCACCGCGTGCTGCTCGACGACCTGCCCGGCGGCAGCAAGATCGAGATCAAGGCCGGCAAGGCGGTCGGCGTTACGATCACGCTGAACGCCACCCCGACGCCGTCGCTGTCCATCCAGGTCGGCGCCACCAATACGATCGACGTCGGCCCCGCGGGCGTCAACATCACGGTCGGAGGATCAGCACAGATCACGGCCGCCGGCACCACCACCATCACCGCGGCGGGCGCCGTGAACGTCTCGGCGAGCACGCTCAACGTGACGTCGGCCCTCACCACCTTCAGCGGCGTCGTGGTCGCATCCGCCGTCATCACCAACTCCATCGTGAGCCCGGTCTACAGCCCGGGCATCGGGAACCTGATCTAGCCATGGCGCTCACCCTTCCCGTCCCGACCATCGTCACGGACCCTCCCGGCGCGGCGGCCGAGCTGGAGAAGCCCGTGCAGCTGCGACTCGGACCGCTCCGCCATCCCGACGGTCGCGAGGTCGCCGCATCGGATGTGCAGAACGTCGGCGCGTTCGTCTACCGCGTCACCGGCGGCGGCGAAGAGATCTGGAATGAATCGGAGCAGCGCTGGCAAGCGGCCCCCGCATCGGCGGCCGATCTCGACGCGCTCACGCCGATTCCGTTCACGGCCAAGCCCGGCGAGCCGATGCCCTGGCACGGCATGCTGGTCGCCGCGGGGCAGAAGGACAAAGCCGGCGCGGACCGATTCACGAAAGCAGTCAACGGCACGCCCCGCTATCGCCTGCGCGCCTATGCACGCACGGCCGGCGACACGGGCTCGAGCTCGCCCTCATCCGACCTGACGTTCGTAAGCGGCGCCGAGAATCAGCGGTTTGCCGTGAGCTTCGACACCGCGACGCCGCGCGACTGCCATCGCGTTCGCTTCGGACTCAAGAACGACGCGCTCGCGAATGCCGGCTACGTCGAGATCCGGGCGAGCGGCGGTCAGGAAGTGGAGATCGCGAACTGCGACACCAACGGAGCGGTGCTCGCGCGCGTCCTGCTGACGGCGGACGGGGAGATCCATCTCGAACCGAAATCCGGACGATCGATCGTGATCGCGGGCACGCTCGAGGCCGAGGAGATTCACTATCGGCCTCAGAACCAGACGACGAAGCAGTACCTCTGACCATGGAAAGCCGCATCGAGAACCGCGAATTCCTCGGAGTGGGGTGGCGGTTCCCGCTCCAGGTGACACCCAACGGTACGATCGCGCGCGCCCGCTACGAGCAGCGCATCGAGGAATCGATCGTGCTCATCCTCTCGACCGCCCCCGGCGAGCGCCCGATGCTCCCCGAGTTCGGCTGCGGAATTCACGACATCCTCTTCGCGCCCAACGACTCGCGGACGATCGCCCTGACCGTCCACCTCGCGCGTCAAGCCCTGACGCGCTTCGAGCCCCGCATCGACCTGATCGATGTCCATGCCGAGAACACCCTGGAGGCGCCGAATCTCTTGTTGATCCGCATCAACTACCGCGTCCGCGCAACCAATGCGGTCGGCAATCTCGTCTACCCATTCTACATCAACGAGGCTCGCTGATGTCGCTCGACGCCGTCACGCCAGCCATCGACGACCGCCGCTACGACGACATCGTCGCCGAGCTCAGGGCGCGGATCGCGCGCTACACGCCGGAATGGACGCCCGACACGGAGCCGGTCTGGAACGACCTCAACGACAGCGATCCCGGCATCACGCTGGCGCAGCTGTTCGCATGGTTGGCCGAGATGCTGCTCTATCGGATGGGCCGCGTTCCCGACCTCAACTACATCAAGTTCCTCCAGTTGATCGGCGTCGAGCTCACGCCCGCACAGCCGGCGGCGGCGGAGATCACGGTCGCCGTCGACGACACCTGGCCGGAGGCGACCGTGCTCGTCTCTCCGCGCACGCAGGTCGCCGCGGCGAGCGACGACGGCCCGCCGGTGGTCTTCGAGACCGAGCGCCCCCTCACCGCCGTCGCGTGCCGGCTGATCAGCGTCCAATCGTACGATGCGGCGACGTATCGCGATGCAACCGAGGCCAACACCAGGGCCGCAGGTGGCTTCCTCCCGTTCGGTGAGACGCCGCGTGACGACGCCGCCCTGGTCCTCGGATTCGGCTTCCCGAGCGGACACAAGAACGAGACCGACTTCCCGGCGCTCTCGCTCGATCTCGCGCTCTTCGCCGCCGACGCCCCGGACGCCACGCCCGTCGTTCGCTGCGAGCCGCTCGCCACCCGAGCCTACGCATCGGCGAAGCTGGTCTGGGAGACGTTCGACGGCACCGCGTGGCAACCCTGCGACGCCTTCAACGATGAAACCCTGGCCTTCACGCGCAGCGGCCACGTGGTCGTCCGCATCACGGCGAAGCCGAAGCTGGCGCGCGTCTATCTCGGCACCTACGACAGCCTCGATCCAGTGACGGGCGGGACGCGGCCACCGCTCTTCTGGCTGCGCGCCCGTCTCGCGCGGACGCAGTACGCGCGCGCGCCACGAGTGCTGGCCGTTCGCACCAACACGGTCCCCGCACGGCAAGCGCAGACCGTCGAACGCGAGATCCTCGGCGGATCCAACGGCCGCCGCAATCAGCAGTTCCGTCTCGAAAACGCTCCGGTGCTGGCGGGCAGCGTGCAGATCCAGATCGACGACGGGACCGGCCCACGCCCGTGGCGCATCATCGACGACTTATTCGGCGCCAAGCCGACCGACGAATTCCTCGTGGTCAACTACACCACCGGCGACGTCTTCGCCGGGGACGGCCAGAACGGCGCCATCCCGGTCGCCAACGTCGACGATCCCGACGCCAACGTGATCGCCCTCGAGTACCGGTTCGGCGGCGGCAAGCGCGGCAACGTCGCCGCCGGCACGATCCGGGATCTGCTCACGCCCGTCACCGGCCTCGACCCCGGGCAGACTACGAACCTCTTCGCGGCGTTCGGCGGACGCGACGAGGAGACGCTTCAGGAGGCGAAGCGGCGTGCCCGCCGTCAACTCCACGCCCGCGATCGCGCGGTCAGCGTCGCCGACTTCGAGCAGCTCGCGACCGAGGCCGGTAACGTCAAACGCGCGAAGGCGCTTCCCCTCGCGCATCCGCAATTTCCCGGGGTGGCGGTTCCGGGCGCTGTGACGGTCATCGTCGTGCCCGACTCCGACGCCGAGGCGCCGATGCCGAGCGACGGTCTGTTGCGCACGGTGTGTGCATACCTCGACGTGAGACGCTTGCTCACGACCGAGCTCTTCGTCGTCGGACCGCGCTACGTCGAGGTCGAGATCGACGCCCGCATCGTCGTCCACGACGACGCCGATCCGGGCGCGGTGAAGGACGCGGTGATGACGGCGCTCGCCGACTACCTCCACCCACTGCGGGGCGGCGATGATGGTGCCGGATGGCCCTTCGGCGGCACGCTGCGCTACTCGAAGCTGGTCCAACGCGTGTTCACCGTGAACGGCGTCGACAGCGTCGAGGACCTGATGGTCACGCTCGACCACGAGCCGCAGCCGGAATGCACCGACGCACCCATCGACCACAACGGACCGAATGCGCTGGTGCATCTGACGGCGCAACGCATCGAGGTCTTGACGGCGCGCGAGCTCGAGGAGCGCGCACCATGAGCGTTCCGTCACGACTGCTGCCGCGCCCCGAGCCGCCCCACGATCCCTACTCGCACCTGCTCGCCGGCTGGATCGGCGCCGATCCACGGAAGGGTTTCCGGATCGCGCGGACCCGCGACGTCGAGGTGGCCGCCCCGGCGAACGTGCTCACCCTGGGTCCGACGCCGGACGTCGCGCGCCTCCTCACCGAACCGTCGGGCAGCTTCGGCGGCCTGCGTCCGCCGACGAACGTCGCGGTCGGACCGGGCGGCGACATCTATCTGCTCGACGTGGAGCGTGGCGTCCTGAAGCACTTCGACGGCTGCTGCTGCCGCTTCGACGCAATTCCGTGCGCCACCCGCGCAGTCGATCCGCCCGCGGACCCCTGCGCCGATCCAGCGCAGCACAAGCTCCGGCAGCGGACCCGTCCACCGCTCGACCGCCTCCGCACGCCGCACGGCATCGCGATCTGCGACGGCGGCTTGTGGGTCGCCGACTCCGGCCACGGGCGGGTCGTCGAGTTCGCGCTGAACGGCTTCGTCCCGCGCCGCAGCGTCGGATTGCCGGCACGGGAGCGCGCGGCGATCGGGGATTGGTATCCGTTCGCGCTCGCCTTCGACGGGGCCGGGCGACTCTACGTCTCCGACCCTCTACACGGCCGCATCGACCGCTTCGACGCGCAGCTGCGCTGGCTCGATCCCGCGATCACCGGGCTGGCCGGGGTGGGTCCCTTGGCCGTCGACTGCCGGGATCGGGTCTACGCCGTCATCCCGTCGAGCCGCGCCTTCGGACCGATCCCGCTGCCCGCGGCGGGCGTCACCTACGCGAGCTTCGACGCGGGCGTGCCGTGGTTCGATTGGCAGCGGCTGCGGATGGGCGGCGTGCCGCTGGCGGCGAGCCTCGACGTCGACGTCACGGCCAGCGGCGAGGCGCTCACGGCCGTCGAGCTCGCCGCGCTACCGCCGGAAGCGTGGCGCCGCATCGCCGCGCGGGCCGGCGGCGCCATCGGCGGGCTCGCGTTGCCGATCCTCGGCGCGATCGGCCAACGCCTCTACGTCCGCATCACGCCGCAACCCGGAAGCGCAGCCGCGGCAGCCGTCGAGATGCACGCGGACGGCGCCGGCGTCGCCCGCGTCGAGGGCGGCACGGCGGTTCGCATCGAGCCCCGGACCGAGACGCTGCGCTTTCCGCGCTCCGACGTGATCGTCGACATGGCCGGCAATCTCCACCTCGCCTGCGGCGATGCGCTGGTGCCGTTTCGCACCGACGGCACGCGTCTCCCGGCCGAGGCCGGCACCGTGCCTCCCCGCTACAAGCGCAGCGGCCGGCTGGTGACGGTGGCGCTCGATGCCGAGATCGAGGGCTGTCAGTGGCACCGCGTCGAGCTCTGCGGCGCGATTCCCGCGGGATGCAGCATCGGCGTACGGACGGCGACGTCCGCGCTCGCGTTGACCGACGACGAGGTCGCTGCCCTCGACCCCGACGCATGGTGTACGAACCAGCTCGCGGCCGGCGACCGTCGCGGGCGCTGGGATTGCTTGGTGCAAAGCCCACCGGGTCGCTACCTCTGGCTCGCATTCGACTTCCAGGGCGACGGTCACGCCACGCCATGTCTCGAGTCGATCACCATCGAGTTTCCACGCGTCAGCCTGCGTCGATATTTGCCGGCGGTGTTCGGGGCCGATCGGGCCGGAGCCGATTTCACCGACCGCTTCACGGCAATCTTCGATACCAGTCTGCGCTCGATCGAAGGCCATCTCGACCGCGAAGCGACGTTCTTCGATCCGCTCTCGGCCCCGGTGCGGCAAGGCAAGCGCGGGCCGGTCGACTTCCTGTCGTGGTTGGCGTCGTGGGTGGGCATCGCGCTGCCGCCGGAGTGGCCGGAGGAGCGCCGCCGGCGTTATTTCAAGGAAGCGACCCGTCTCGCGTGCGCGCGCGGAACGCCGCTCGGACTTCGCCGGCAGCTGCTGTTGCTGCTCGGGTTCGATCGGGCGTACGCCGAGTGCCCGGCGGAGCGTCCGCAGACGCGCTGCACCCCGCGTCCGCGGAACTGCGGCCCCGAGCCGACTCGCACGCCCGCCGAACCACCGCCGTTGATCCTCGAGCACTACCGCCTGCGCCGTTGGCTGCATGCCGGCCGCGGCAGGCTGGGCGACGACGCCGTGCTTTGGGGCAAGCGGATCGTCAATCGCTCCGAGCTGTCGGGCGTGCAGCCGCCACCCGATCAGACCGGCAACGCGCGCATCGGTGAGACGCAGCTCATCGGCGTTCCCGACCCGCTGCACGATCCGTTCCTCGTCTACGCGCACCGCTTCAGTGTCTTCGTTCCGGATCGAGTACGCGGGTGCGAGCCGGAGCGGCGCGCGTTCGAGCGGGTGCTCGCTAGCGAGGCGCCCGCGCATACGAGCTACGACGTCCGCTACGTGGCGCCGCGTTTTCGTGTCGGCGTGCAAGCGATGATCGGGCTCGACAGCGTCGTCGCGCGCATGCCGCGCGGGGTCACGCTGACGTCCGCGGTCCTCGGGCAGGGAACGATACTGAGCGAGCCGCCTCACCGCCGCGGCGGCCCGCATCTCACGGTGGGCAATGCCCGCCTCGGCACCACGACTCTCATCGATTGACGATGCTGCGAAAGGATCGGCCATGAGCTGCTGCCTCCACGAAACGACGACGCCAGGGCACTGCCCGCAGTGCGAGTTCGACGCGTTCGTGCGCAACCACTTCTTCACCGGGAAGATGATGGGCGTCGCCGAGTTCGCGACCGAGACCCACTATCACGCCGAAAAGATGCGCCATCACAACGCGCGGTTGCACGGCGCCGGCGTCGTGTGTGGGCTCAGGGTCAAGGAGCATCCGTCGCCCGAGTGCCGCAAGCGCTACGTGGTGATCGAGCCGGGCTCGGCGCTCGATTGCTGCGGCCACGAGATCCTGGTCCCCGCCGAGGAAATCGTCGATGTCGCCGGTCTGCCCGCCGTCCAAGCGCTGGCCGACGACGACGCTCTGCACATGCTGCAGCTCTGCGTGCGCTACCGCGAGTGTCCCACCGAGGAGGTGCCGGTCCTCTACGACGAGTGCGGCTGCGACGACACCAAGTGCGCGCCCAACCGCATTCTCGAGTCGTACTGTTTCGACGTCCTCGTCGATCCGCCGCTCGGGGCCGCCGAGCTGCTCGGCAGCGCGGCGGCGGGCGCCTTCGTCGTCTCGAACGTGCACGGCGGTACCGGGTTCATCCCTGCCGGCGGCGGCAAGGTGGCCGTCATCGATCCGACCAACGCGAAACGCATCTTCGTGCTGGATCCCGCCCACCATGCGCTGCAGAGCAGGGTCCTGCTCGTGAACGCCCGCGCCATCGCCATGGCTCGAGACGGGACCAAGTTCTTCGTGATCACCGATCCGAACGGCGGCCCGACCGCGGAGATCCTGGTTTACAGCGTCGCCGATGGCACGGAAGTGCCGCCCGTGACTGCGGGTACGATCCGTATCGTCCCCGGATCGACGGCGACGAGCATCATGCTCGCCGCGACCACCACGGCCGCGGGCCGCGGGCTCATCGTGCTCGAGCAGGGGAGCGGCACCCTCTACAAATTCGCCGCCGACGCGACCCACGGCATCGTCGATGCCGAGGACGGCACGCCGTTCACATCACTAGGGCCGGGACTCGCGGCACTGACGGCGACGGCGGATGGTGCCACCGCCTATGCGATCGACACGACGGGCGCCGTGACGACCATCGATCTTGCGACCGGCACCACCGGGACCCTCGCCGGTTTGCCGGGAAGCGCTACGCCGAACGCGCTCGCCGCGTTCGCGCTCGGCTCGACGGCCATGCTCGCCGTCGCCAGCCGCGTCGAGAAGCGCGTCTACATCGTCGATACTGTCGCCGGGACGGCGACGATCGTGAACCTCGCGCACCCCCCGACGCTGCTCGGAGCGGTCAGCGAGGGCACCGAGCAGTGGCTGCAGGTGTACGAGGAGGACGGCGGAACGAGCTTCGTGCAGGCGATCAACTTGAGCCAGCTCGCGGCCAGCCCGATACCCGTCACCGCTCCCCGCACCGCCGGTACTGCACAGACACAGATCGTGCTCGTCGGCGGAGCTGGACAAGCCGGTGTGCTCGACGCCGCCAAGCTCGCCGACGCCGATTGCGCGGATCTCGTCTGGAAGCAGCTCTACGGATGCCCGGGCTGCGATCTCCCCGACTGCGTCGTGCTCGCGACGGTTGCCAACTACCGCCCCGGCGTCGACCTGATCAATATCGACGCCCCGGCGGGAACGCCGGGTGTCCGCATCGACAATCGCCGCGGGCGACGCATGCTCGCCAGCACTGCGACGCTCCAGGCGTGGCTCGAATGTCTCCAGCTCAAAGGTGGCGTCCCGGGACCGGCGGGGCCGCCGGGCCTGACGGGCGCGACCGGCGCGACGGGCGCAACCGGGGCTCAGGGCATGCAAGGCGTGGCGGGTCCGGAGGGCCCCCAGGGGAAGGACGGGCCCCTGGGTCCGGAAGGTCCCCAGGGTAAGGAGGGCCCCCAGGGCCCGGAGGGGAAGGAGGGCCCGCAGGGACCGCCCGGACAGGGTGACGATCGCTGCTGCAGCGACGACTTCGTCCACGTGTGCGACATCAATTGGAACCACGCTGGGGAGACGTCGCTCAAACAGCTGCGCGATCGATTGGTGATCGCGTTCGATGGGTTCCTTGATCCGCTCGGTCTCACCGAAGAGGACTTGCGCCACAAGTTCATCGTCGAAGCGGAGAGCGGTGAGGGAAATAGGACGTGCTGGTGCCAGCTCCAGGGCAAGTATCGATTCGGCAAGCTCACACAGGAGTGTAACGCGAGAAGCAACCTGGACGATGGCGCCATCAACGCCCTCGAGTTCATTCCGAGCGAACAATTCGTGGTGGGCCGACACTATCGCGTTCACCTCCTTGGTGACCTGATCGAGGACCTACGAGGGCGAGCGGTCGACGGAAATCACCTGCCGCCCTGGGTGCCAAAACGGAGGAGCGGCGATCGCATCGAGGGTGGAACGTTCGAGAGCTTCTTTGTGGTTTCCCGCGACTGAGACCGCGAACATCACTACAGCGCAACGCTGGGGGTATCAGGATGCCGCACTACTACGAGTCACATAATCGGGGTCTCATCATGGACACGCCGGGGACCCCGCCGCGGGTCCGCCAGCGGCCGGATCCGTGCGCCGATGATTGCACGCCGGTGTGCCCCGCCTGTGGCGGACTGCAGTGTCTCTGCCGCCCGCGCTTCTTCCCCGGGCAGCTCCTCACGGACGAGGACCTGAACCGGCTCGAGCGTTACGTGGTCGAGAAGAATCGCCTGCACAACCGATACCTCGTCGGTTGGGGCGTCGTGTGCGGCCTCGAGGTCGTCTGCGACGCGTGCAACAGCGATCGCGTCGTCGTGCGCACCGGCTACGCGCTCTCGCCGTGCGGAGACGACATCGTGGTCTGTCGCGACCACGCCGTGAACATCTGCGAGCTGATCTCCCAATGCCGCCCGCAGGGCGATCCGAACTGCGATCCCATGCAAGCGCCGGCACCGCGCGACTGTCGCGGCGGCAACGACAAATGGGTGCTGGCGATCTGCTATGACGAACGGCCTTCGCGCGGCGTCACGGCGTTGCTCGGCAGTAGCGACGATCCGTGCTGCTCGTCGTGCGGATGCGGCGGGTCGGGCGGCGGCGGCTGCGGCACGGCGAGCGGCGGCGGATGTGGCTGCGGGGGACCGGCGGGTGGCGGATGCGGATGCAATGGCACGAACGGCTCCAAGACGACCCGCGGCACGACGAAGTCGAAAAAACGTACGTACGCACCGCAGTGCGAGCCCACCCAGATCTGCGAAGGCTATCGCTTCATCGTCTACCCCGCTCCGAAACCGCACCGCACCACGCTCGACCAGAAGGCGCTTGCCGAGCTCGGGCAGGGCGCCAATCTCGGAAGCGATCTGCTTTGGTCCTGGCTCTACGCCAACCGCTCGCGGCTCGGGCCGCTGTTCGAGCGACTCCTGTGCTGCGCCATCCGGGGCCTCGAGCTCCGGAGCGCCATTCGCGAGAACCAATCCCTCGACACGGCCGCCGGCCTCGCGGTGTACGAGGACTATCTGCGGGCCCTTCGCGAGTTCGCGGCCGACTTCGCGCTGCATCGTTGCGCGGCCCTCGGCGACTTCAAGGGTCAGGACGCCGAGGCAAAGACGTGGGTCAAGAGCATGCGCGCCCGCCCCACGTTCGATACCGCCGTTAAGTCCGAGCTCGGGACGCGCGTGGCCGCGCTCGATACGCTCTGGCTCAACATTCTCGCCGAGTGCTTCTGCTCGGCGCTCCTGCCGGCGTGCCCAGGCCCGGAGCCGAAGAACTGCGTGCCGCTCGCCGTCATCACCGTCGCCGACGATCCGTGCCGCGTGGTCGAGATCTGCAATTGGGAGGAACGGAAGCTCCTCATCACGTGGCGGACGATCTTCTATTGGCTGTCGTGGCTTCCATGGCAGCGTCTGCGGACGTGGATCGCCGCGCTCTGTTGCGGAGAGGCGCGCGATCGGTACGTGCTCCACTTGCTGCAGCTGATGATCGGCTTCGCGACTACCGGCTTGTCACCCACCCCATCCCCGCTGGTGGCCACGAATCTCGCTGCTGCTCCGGTCGCGGCTGGCACCGCACCGCGGCGCGATCCCATCGACGACGCGATGAACGCACCGAATCTCTTCGCCCACTTGCTCGCCGACTTCGGGCGGTTGCGTTCGGGCACGGAGCCGACGGCACCGCTCTGGGCGACGCTCGCCGCCCGCGCGACCGACGCGTCGGCGTTGCGGCCGCTCGCCGGTCCGGCCGCCGTCACCAACGAAGCGCAACGGACGCTCGCGGCGCTCCATGAGCAGGTGAACGGTTTGGCCGAGCGCGTCCTGAAGCAACAGGCGGAGATCGACGGTCTTCGCAAACGATGACGTGCGAGGAATGGCGATGAGCGCACTCGATCAGCGACCACGGTTCTACGAAGGCCAATACCTGACCGCGGAGGATCTCGCCGCCGTCGTCGAGTTCTTGCGCGGCGCCGACCTCCGCCACGTGCTCGGCGCGCACACCTGGGGCATCGTGATCGGCCTCGGACTCGTCGAACGCCCGTCGCCGGGTCCGGCGAATCGGCGCGACGTGATCCTGCAACCCGGATTCGCCTGGGACGGCTTCGGCCGTGCGATCGCCGTGGCGCAGCCGGTTCGCCTGCCGGAGTCGCTGTTCGCCGACATTCCCTTCAATCCCACGCTCGACGACACCACGACCGGCGGCACGGGACGACTGGTCAAGGTCTGGGTGACGTACGACGAGATCGGCG
>OELV01001270.1_pt1 | contig 14854 bp, 15 predicted proteins | sample 1503271 | NCBI WGS metagenome assembly OELV01 (sample SAMEA104379593, study PRJEB20068) | metagenome | biome: 1000743; feature: 77; material: 1998 | place: USA | collected 2012 | depth 25 m
CGGGACCGGCAAGGAGCTCGTCGCCCGCACGATTCATCGCCAGAGCCCGGTGGCCGCGGCGCCTTTCGTCGCCATCAACTGTGCGGGCCTGTCCGAGACGCTCCTCGACAGTCAGCTCTTCGGCCACCGGCGTGGCGCCTTCACCGGCGCCGTGAGCGACCACGACGGCGTCTTCCGAGCCGCGGCGGGCGGGACGCTTCTCTTGGACGAGGTGGCCGAGATCCCCCTTTCGCTTCAGGCCAAGTTCTTGCGTGCCATCCAGGAGCGCGAGGTCACGCCGCTCGGCTCGACCCGTCCCATCCCCGTCGACGTTCGCCTGATCGCGGCGACCAACCGCGACATGGACGCCGAGGTGCGCGCGAACCGCTTTCGCCCCGATTTGTTCTACCGGCTGAACGTCGTCCACATCGAGGTGCCGCCCTTGCGCGGACGCCGCGACGACATCCCGCACCTCGTGACGCACTTTCTCGGCCTCTATTCGGAACGCTACCGCGTCGCTCCGAAGCGCATTGCCCCCGATGCGCTCGCGCGGATCGTCGCCTACGACTGGCCGGGGAACGTGCGCGAGCTCCAGAACGCCATCGAGCGCGCCTTTGCGCTCTCGGCGTCCGACGTGATCACGGAAGCGGAGCTGCCGCCGACGGTGGCCGGGCGCGCGGCTCGCTTCCCACTCGAGCGCGTCGACGGCTCGCTCCCTACGCTCGCTGAAGCCGAGGCACGCCTCGTCGCCGCCGCGCTCGCGGAGACCGCCGGCAACAAGAACGAGGCCGCCCGCCGCCTCGGAATCGACCGGCAGCGGCTCTACCGAAAGATCGCGAAGTACGGGCTGTCCTAGCTCTGCCGGCGCATCGTGACGATGCTCACGGTTACAGGGAAGCCTTCCTCGTCGACACGGACGTCGGTTTGCGTCCACACGAGCCCGGCGGCGCGAGCCGCCTCGTAGAAATCCGCCGTGTCGATCCGATGTGCATCCGCCAGCAGGATGCGGCCGTTCGGCGCGGCGCTGCCGGCGAGCGCCGCGGCGAGCGCGCCGAAGGTGGCGCGGTCGTAGAGCAGCTCCGCGGCGAGCACGAGATCGAATTGGCCTCGCCACGGCGCCACGACCGCGTCGGCGACGACGAGGCCGGCCGCGGACAGGCCGTTCGCGCGTAGGGTCTCGCGGACGAACGCGAGGGGCGCGGCGATCCGATCGACGAAGACGACGCGGCCACCGCGCCGGGCCGCGGCCACGCCGGCGAGGCCGAGACCGCATCCTAGCTCGAGCACACGCCCCGCGTCGTACGGCACCCGATCCGCGAGCACGCGGGCGCCGCTCCACAAGTGCGCCCAGTACGGCGGCTCGGGACCATCGTCGCCACGCAGCAATGCCGCGCGATCGACGTAGCGTTCGAGGTCGGCGACCGTCCACACCACGACCCGATCCGTGCCAACGGCGATCGCGGTGCACTCGGCGGCGAACCCCGCGATGGTGTGCGGGATGCGCTCCGTCACCGAGGCCACACTTCTATTGTCACCCATCAGGCTTGGTGCTATCACGCGGCGACTTTTCCGTATCGCTGGAGGCTGTGATGGACGAGATGGTTCAACAGACGGATCAGATCATCAACTTCACGCGTGAGATCAACCGCCGCATCGGCGAATCCGGTGTGGCGGGCGTCGAAGGGCTCGTGGCGCTGTACGATCAGCTCCGCGGTGCCTTGTCGAAAGTGAGCATGCAGGAGATCGAGTGGGCGCAAGGCGAGGTGAACCGTGTCCTCGAGAGTCTGAAGCGACTCTCGACCGAGCTCGGACACCTGGCTGCGCTCAAGTCCGCTCTCGAGCACGGACATTGATCCAGCGGCCGGCGCTTCTGCTCGCACTCGGCCTCATCGCCGCGGCGTGCGCCGGCGGCGGAGGCGACGGTGGCAAAGGTGGCGGCGGGCCCAGGGGGTGCAAGTGCGATCCGCCCGGCTGTCCCACGGTCTCGTTCAACGGCAACATCCAGCCCTTGTTCAATCGCTCGTGTGCGACGAGCTCGCAGTGCCACGGCCCGAACGGTGCGCAGGGCCTGGATCTGACGGCGGGCAACAGCATCCGCAACACGGTCGGCGTCAAGGCCACGCAGGTGCTGCGAAAGCTCTTGATCAAGGCGGGAGACCCGGACGCCAGCTACCTCTACCAGAAGATCCTGGGAGCGCCCGGCATCGCCGGCATCGAGATGCCGCAAGGGTGCCCTGGGAATCCCATCGGCGGCGCCGTCTGCGTGAGCAACGACGAAATGAATGCGGTCCAACAGTGGATCACCGAATGCGCCACCAACACGCCCTCGCTGCCCTGATCCTCGGAACGCTCGTGGCCGGCGTAGCCGTCGGGCCCGCGCGCGCGGAGCCGTATCTGATGGTGCGCGCCGGCGCCAAGTGCAACGACTGCCACACGAACCTGACGGGCGGCGGGAAGCGGACGCCGTTTGCGCACATCCACGCGCGCGACATCCTCCACGACCTCGATCTCCTGCCCGTTCCGGCGACGGTGAAGGGCTTCACCGGGCAGCTCCACGAGTACGTCTCGATCGGCGGCGATCTGCGCGTGCGCAACACGACGATCTTCCAGGACGAGTTCAGTCGCAAGAAGGGGAACGTGCCGCGCAACCGCGCCTTCCGGCGTAGCGTCACGTCGAACGACACCGAGATCAACGAATTCCTCGGCTACACGCAGATCGACCTGCTTCCCGACTACGTGACGCTCTACGGCGACTGGAACCTCGACGGCGGCGTGACCAACCGGGAAGGCTTCGGCTTGATCCGAGGCTTCCTCCCCTACGACACCTACGTGAAGGCCGGCCGCTTCTTTCCCACCTTCGGGCTTCGCGTGCAGGACGACCAGGCGTTCGTTCGCGGGCGCACCGGCTTCACCTTCACCAACCCCGACGAAGGCGGTGAGATCGGTTTCGCGCCGGGGCCGTTCTTCGTGGCGACGTCCATCACCAACGGCCCATCCGGCGACAAGGACGTGCAAGCCACGGTGAACGGGTACGGTGTCTTCCAGGACATCCCGGTCGTGCAGACGATCCTGGCGGGAGCGTCGTTCGCGCGTCAGACGGACAAGCGGTGGGCCGCCGCCTGGTATGCCGGCTCGAACATCTGGCGGTTCACCTATCTCGCCGAATTCGACCTGATCGACGACCGCACCGTGGCCTCGGCGGCGAAACGCGACCAATACGCGGCCTACGCCGAGGTGAACTTCCTGGCCTTCGACTGGCTCAACCTGCGGGGGACCTTCGACTTCGTGAAGGTCTCGCACGACCGCGACCAGACCCGCTACGGTATCGGCGCGGAGCCGTTCATCAACCGTTTCATCCAGCCCCGAATCCAGTACCGGATCAACAACGGCCCGCCGGTGGCGGGCCGCGATCCAAGCGAGCTGGTCGACAACCAGGCCGAGCTCTTCTTCGAGCTGCACCTCTTCTTCTAGGAGATCCGCTCACCCGAGATGTCATCTCGGGTCGGACTCAGACTCGGGTCGGATTACTCGACTGCTTCGACGACGATGCCCTGGACGCCGCCGACGTTCACCTTGTCGCCCTCGACCGTGGCCTGCTGCGCCGCCTTGGCCAGGGCCGCGGCGTAAGCCTTCGGATTGTCGTGGTCCTCGAGCAGGAGGAAGACCTGCTTGTCGCCCGTGAGGAGGCCCATCGGGAGCCCCTTCTTGGCGCACGTCTCGGCACACTTGCGGTGGCTGCTACCCGTGCTCGTCGCCGGGTGGTGAAGATAGCAGGACATGTCTACGACCTCGCCCGTCACCTTCTCTCCGGCCCATGCGGCGTGTCCGCTCGCGAGCGCCATCGTGCTCCCGAGAGCGATCATCCAACCGCGAAGTCCTCGATGCATCGTCACTCCTTTCGCCTCGGCTCGCCGCCGAGCTCCGACACCAAGGGTCTCGGCTAACGGGGGACCGGCAGGCTGTCAACGTCGCCCACCGGCACGTTGTCGGGCGCGTCGAGCGGCGGCGCGAAGACGACGAGGGCGACCGCCGGCCTCGTCCCCGTCCTGGCGAAGTGGTGCACCGAGCCGCGTGGAATGACAGCGACATCGCCGGCCTCCATGCGCCGTATCGCCCCGCCGAGCGTGAGGTCTCCCCGGCCGTCGAGCACGGTGATCGCCAGGTCGTGGTTGGCGTGCCGGTGCGGCGTTTCTCTGCCCTGGACCTGTACGAGATGGATGCTCGCGGCCGAGGTCCGATCGATCTCGTCGGAGCGGATGTTCGTGCCCGCGGCGAGTGGATGCCGGCGCAGCAGCTCCTCCAGGGTCGAGGAGCCCTCGCGCGCCACCACCTGCACCCGAGGTGACGAGCAGGCGACCATGACGACCACCGCAAGGAACATGTGCGAGCGCATGGCAGGGCCCTGTGCGAGATTCGTCTTCCCGGTGCAACCGCGCGACCCTGACGCGTTGCGTGAGCAATTTTTCACTTGACGCGCGACGGTGTCGTTTGCGACAAGGGGCAACCACGCTGGAGGGCTTGACCAGATGCTGATGGACTCGATGTCGCTCGATCGTTTGCTCACCGGGGCGATTCTTGCCTCTCTCGCCGTCGCCGTTGCGTTTGGACCGGAGCTCGGTCGAGCCCTCGCCCGCTTGCGGAATCGTCGCGTCAGCGACGAGGGACCCGCGCCCCTCGAGGTCGAGCCGCAGCAGTTCTGATCGTCGGTCGCGCATTCTCTCGCGCGTCGCCGACTGATAGCATCACGCCGTGCGTCGGCTCGCGTGGGTTCTCGTCATCGGCATCGCGAGCTGTCGAGGCGCGGATGGTCGGATGGCGGCCAGAGCGCCGGGCCCCGTTCTCCCGACCGAGCGCGTGCATGCGCTGCTGCTGAACGGTGGTGGCTCGAAGCCACAGAACTTCCGTTCGCATCTGCTCCACGTCGAGCAGCTCTTCGCGCAGCTCGAGCGCGCCGGGGTCGACCGCTCGCGGATCGTGGTCTTCAGCGCCGACGGACCCGACCCGGACCCCGACGTCGCGCTCCGCGACGACGCTCCGCTGCCCGACTCATGGGTGGTCGATGGGACGCGCCTGGAGCATCCATTCCGGCCGCCGGTCCAGTACGTCGACACGCGACTCGACGACGTCGCCGTTCGCCCGGCGACACGCGCGGCGCTCAAGGCATGGTTCGACGAGGAGGGGTCTGGCCTCGCCGCCGGTGACACGCTCCTCCTCTATGTCACGGACCACGGGACCAAGAATGCGGACGATACCGCGAACAACCGGATAGTCCTCTGGGGCAAGGACGAGAATCTCTCGGTCCAGCAGCTGGGCGCGCTCCTCGCCCGCCTCGACCCCGGCGTCCGCGTCGTCGCCGTCATGTCGCAGTGCTACTCGGGTGCCTTCGCCAACCTGACCGCCGCCAGCGCCGGCTCGGATCGTCCGACCGGCAACGTGTGCGGGTACTTCGCATCGACCGCCGATCGTCCGGCGTACGGATGCTATCCGGAGAACCGCGGGCGCGAGAACGTCGGACACTCCTTCCATTTCCTCGAGAGCTTCGCTGCCACCGGCCGCCTCGAGGCGGCGCACGACGAGGTGCTGGTCGCCGACGCCACGCCCGACGTCCCGTTGCGGAGCTCCGACGTCTATGTGGGCGACCTCCTCCGTCATCGCGCCGAAGCCGAGAAGCGCGAGCTCCCCGACGTCGTGGACGCCCTGCTCGACGAGGCGTGGCGTGATCGCCTGGCCTGGGAGCCCGACATTCGCCGGCTCGATCGCATCGGCGCGGCGTTCGGCGTCTTCAGTCCCCGGTCCCTGCACGAGCTCGAGGAGCAGAGCGAACGCATCGACGCCATGGTCGAGCAGCTGAAAACACACGGGAACGCATGGCAGCACGCGCGGGAGGGCCTCGCCGTCGCGAACCTCGATCGCTTCGTCGCCGCCCATCCTGCGTGGACCGACCGCCTCACCGAGGGGAGCCTCGCCGCAAAGCCCTGGACCGAGCTCGAGCCGATCGGCGCCGAGCTGCTCCCGGAGATGGCCGCGGCGGTGGCCGCCGACGAGGTGACCGCCGACCGCTTCGGAACGCTGCGCACGAACGCAGAACGCGCGAAAGCGATCGGCTATCGCATGGAGGTCCGACAGGGTGTGATCCTGCGGATGCGGGCGCTCCTGCTCTCGATCGCGGGACGCGTCCTGCTGGCGGACCGCGGAACCTCGGACGAGCGCGCGACCTACGACGCCCTCCGCGCTTGCGAGAACCTGGAGCTGCCGCCGGTCCCGCCACCCCCCGGCACGGAGCTCATTCGCGCGGAGCCCTTCCCGCTTCTCGCCGACGACGTCGAGCTCGCCGACAGCGTGCTGCCGGCCTGGCTCGGCATCCAGTTCCGGCAGGTCCGCGACGCCCTGCGCACGCGCGACAAGCTGGCCGATGGCGCCGCCCGCGTCCTCATGGTGTACGACGATTCACCGGCCGCGCTGGCAGGGATTCACCAGGGAGACATCGTGCTCGGTCCACCGGGCGCGCCGTTCGTCGAGAAGGAGCAGATCCGTGAGTGGTCGATGCGGGGGGCACCGGACGTCCCGCGGCCGCTCGAGATCCTGCGTGAGGGCGCCGTGCAGGTCGTCTCGCTGGTACCGAAATCCATGCCCCGCAAGTGGCCCTCGCTCCCCGGTCCACCCAAGGTGGGGTCCGTGGCCCCTCCCCTCCAGCTCGATCACTACCGCGGCGACGTGCCGGTATCGCTCGCCGACGGTCGTTCGCGATTGCTCTTCTTCTGGGCGACGTGGTGCGGCATCTGCAAGACCGCGGTACCCGAGCTGCTGGCCTTCGAGGCCGCGCGCGGGACGGAGGTGGTGACCGTCACCGACGAAACCGAGACCGAGCTCGACCCCTTCTTCGCCGAGTGGAAGCAGCCCTTTCCGGCGATCGTCACGATCGACGAATCGCGTGCATCGTTTCGAAGCTACGGTGTCAGCGGCACGCCGACGTTCGTCCTGATCGGCGGCGACGGCGTCGTGCAGCAGCACTCGACCGGCTACCAGAAGAAGAAGGGCCTGCAGATCGACGGCTGGACGTGGACACCGCCCGCGACCAACACCGGCGAGACCGCCCAGGCGCCGTAGGAGCGGCGGCGCGCTCAGCCGTAGCTGTGCAGGCCCTCGAGCGCCGCAGCGAACGGACGCTTGAAGAGCATGTTGAACTCGAGCATCGGGCCGACCGTGCATCGCGTGCACGGATTGTGGCCGTCCCACGCGGTGCGCCAGTCGTTCGCGAGCAGGTTCACGGGCGTCATCTTGCCCTTCGTGTAGGCGCACGAGTAGGCGTTGCCCTGCGGGTCGACGTACAGATAGCCGTGGCCGGCCGGGCAGCGCGTCCCCGGGTCGTGGTACGCGGAAATGGAGAAGTCGTCCCACTCGGAGAGGAACTCGAGGTACGGCGTCGAGCTGACGAGCGGACGTCCCTTGCGCTTCTCCTCGAGGAGTCGGCGCCAGAACGCCCGCAGCTGCTCGTTCGACAGCGACGAGGACACGGCTCCGCGCACGACGTCGGTGTCGACGCATTGTGGCTGAAAGTGCATGCGGATGCCGAGGCGCTCTGCCTGACGCAACAGGAAGTCGACCTGTCCGATGCTGTGCTCGGTCACGACGCAGATCGCGATCACCGGCTTGCCGCTGCCGACGAGCCGGACGATCGCATCGAGCACGCCGTCGTGCGATCGATCGCCGCGCGCCGCCACGTGAGTCGCCGAGTCGCCGTCGAGGCTCGTGTACACCAGATCGGCGTCCGCCAGCCGCTCGGGGTGGCGATGGAAGAGCGTCAGGTTGGAATTGACGGTCACGAAGAACCGCTGACGCTTCGCGAGCGCGATGATGTCGGGGAGATCCGACCGCAACATCGGCTCGCCTCCCGCGAGCCCGAGGCGGCGGATGCCCATGTCCCGGAATCGCTCGAACAGGACTTCGATCTGCGTCAGGTCGAGATTCGTGGGGTCGATGTACGGACAGTTGCAGTACTCGCACCGGAGATTGCAGCGATTCGTGACCGCGAACGTCGCCGAGAACGGCCTCGGCTGCCCGTCGACCATGAAGGCGAGGAGGCTCGAGCCGTACGCGTAGCCGACGGCCAGCTTCTCAGCCAGTCGCACGAGCGATCCCCAGCACGGACAGCCACATGATCCCGAAGTAGACTTTCGTGAGAAGCCAACCCACGTGCGGCCTGTCGCATGCGAAGAAGATCGCCAACGGCGTGAACGCGCTCAGCGCCCATAGCCCCCCGAGCGCCGGGCGCAGCGTCAGGAACAGGAGCACCGAGAGCACCACGAGCACGTTCCTGGACAGCGCGGGCGATCGCACGGCGGTGGTGGTGATGGCGTTGGCGGCGTCCGCCACTCGATCGTCCAGGGTCTGGTAGAGATGACAGACGGCGGTCATCAACCCGACCAGCACCAGCAGCCACGGCGTCGTGTCGACGATGGCGGCATAGAGCGCTCCCCACAGCCCACACCAGAAGACGTCGATAACGGGGACGCCCTTCAACAGCGTGGAATACACGACGTTGACCACCATCACCCCGGCGACGGCTGCCGTCGCTCGCGGGCCCAGGGTCAGGAACGCCGACGCGATCGTCAACAGGTGCAGGATGCCGAGCGACAGACCGGCGACGCGTCGATGCTCGAGATACGTCGACACGACGCCGAGATCCTTCTTCGGGTTGTTCGAATCGGTCGGCGCGTCGTAGAGATCGTTGAACGCATACATGAAGCCGATGGCCAGTACGGAGATCAGGGCAGTCGCGAGAGCGGTCGCCTGGTCGAAGCCCAGGTAAGCGATCAGGGAGAAGTTCACCGCCGGCAGTGCTCCCTCGCCGCGCCGAACCCGGTGCAGCGTCGATGCAAGGCCTGCCCACAACAGGGCGGCAGCGCCGGGCGTCGCCAGGGCGACCGGGGCCGTCGCGGCAAGCCGTGGCGCTGCATCTCCCCACCCCTCCACTCCTTCGCGAGAGGACATCCCGGATCGCCTACCACCGCCATTTCCCGGGGGTCAAGGAGATTAATTGGAAGTGGGTGCGCTCACGCGCACCCACGGACTAAGCCCCCGTGCGCGCGGGCGCTACGCGCCCGTGCTCCGATGGGCATCGGCGCCATAGGCGCCTCCCCTTTTCCACCAAACAGTTCAGCCTGCGCGTCGGGCGCTGTGCGGGAGTATAGCCCTGCGGCCACTTCACCCTTGACAGGCAGGCGGCGCGGGCGACACGTATGCGTTCGCGACATGGCGCAGGCGCTACAATCCGTTGACGCAGGGAGCGATGGCCCCGCGCTGCCGTTCGCCGTCGAAGAGCTCGAACGTATCGAGGCCCCGGCCGTCGACGCGTTCCTGCAACGACATGTACGACCGCGGCGCCCGGTTGTCCTGACGGGACTCACCGAAGGGTGGCTCCCGCCGTCGGAGTGGACGCCCGAGCGCATGGCGGCGCGCTACGGCGATGCCCGCGTGGTCGCGGCGAGATTGGCCGGCGGCACGCTCATGGACCACCCGACCGACGGCGTGGTCTTTCGTCACGTCCGCCTGCGCGAGTTCGTCGATTCCCTGGCTGGCCCCGACCCGGCGAGCGACTACGTGATGGCGCCGACGTGGAACCTCCCGGCAACGTTCCAGGCGGAGTTCCGCGTGCCGCCGTACTGCGTGGGCGCGCCGCACTTCCGTGCCAAGGTGTGGCTCGGCAAAGCCGGCACCGTCACGCCGATGCACCGCGACGTGCCCCACAACCTCCACGTCCACCTGACGGGACGGAAGCGGTGGTTGCTCGTCCCATCGAGGCTTTCCTCTCGCGTGTACCCTCGCGGCCTGTTGTCGGGCATGCCCAATTTCTCTCAGGTCGATCCCGAGCAGCCGGACTACGATCGCCATCCGCGCTTTCGCGGCGTGACCGTGTTCGGGGCCACCCTGACGTCCGGCGAGACACTGTTCATTCCTCATGGGTGGTGGCATCACACGCGCTCGCTCGACGACGCGGTGTCGATGAACTTCTGGTGGGGCGGACAGCTCGTGCAACTCGCGTCGCTCGCCTCGACTGCCTTCAAGCGCGCGCGGGGGATTCGCCGGGACGAATGGGGCTGAGAACCTCGCGTTTTCCTTGACGGCCGCTTCAACGGCAGCGTATGCTCCCGCGGCCGTCAGGGAGGCGGCGGGCGCGGCGGAGCCGCGGCAGTGGCGAATGTTGAGCTACGACAGCCCCAACAACGACGCGACCGCGATCGCTCCAGACGCACGGCACATCACGCTGGTGCGGCCGCCCGCCATCTCGTCGCGCTTCTCGTACACCATCGGCGTCGTGCTGCCGCTCGGGCCGGCCTACGTGGCCGGCGCCTTGATCGCGCGTGGCCACCGCGTGGCCGCAGTCGATGCCGTCGGCGAGGCACCCCTGCAGCAAGGTCCCACGTCGAACCCGCACCTGGTCTATCACGGGCTCAGCATTCCGGAGATCGTCGAACGCATCGACCGCCGAACCGACGCGATCGGAATCTCGGTGATGTTTTCGCAACAGTGGCCGCACGTCGACGACTTGATCCGCGCCATCCATGCCGCGCTCCCCGGCCGTCCGATCTTCGTCGGCGGCGAGCACGTCACCGGGGCATGGAAATTCGTGCTCGACACCTGTGCCCCGGTCACCGCCTGCGCGATCGGCGAGGGCGAGGAGACCATGCTCGAGCTGGCGGCCTACGTCGCGGGAAAGAAGCCGCTGACCGAGGTCAAAGGCATCGCGTGCCGCATCGACGGAATCGCCCAGCGCACCGAGGCCCGGTCGCGCATCCGCAACATCGACGAGATCCCGCGCCCTGCATGGCATCTGTTTCCGGTCGAGAAGTACCTCGATGCCGGCTTCACCTACGGCGTCAACCTCGGGCGCTCGATGCCGATCATGGCGACGCGCGGCTGCCCCTACCAGTGCACGTTCTGCTCGAGCCCCGCGATGTGGACGACGCGCTACTACGTCCGCGACGTCGGGGACGTCGTGGACGAGATCGAGTCCTACGTCGAGCGCTACCGTGCGACCAATGTCGACTTCTACGACCTGACGGCCATCATCAAGCGCGACTGGATCCTCGGCTTCTGCCACGAGCTGGAGCGCCGGGGGCTCGCCATCACCTACCAGCTGCCCACGGGGACCCGCTCCGAGGTCCTGGACGAGGAAGTGCTCGGGGCGCTCTACCGGACCGGTTGCCGCAATATCTGCTACGCACCCGAATCCGGATCGACGCGGACGCTGGCCCGTGTGAAGAAGAAGATCAAACCCGAACGGATGGTCAGCTCGATCCGCGCGGCCAAGCGCGTCGGCATCGTCGTCAAAGCGAACCTCATGATCGGGTTTCCGGACGAGACCCGCCACGAGCTTTGGGAGACCGTCCGCTTCGGCCTGAAGCTCGCCTGGTATGGGGTCGAAGATCTGCCGCTGTTCCCCTTCATCCCGTATCCCGGCACGCAGCTCTACGATTCGCTCCGTGCGCAAGGGGTGGTACCCGAGCCGAGCAACGAATACTTCGCGCGGCTCGGCTACGGCGACCTCGACAGCGCGCCGTCGATGTCGCAGCACGTGTCGAGTCGGCAGCTCGCGTGGGTGCGCATCGTGGGGATGCTGTCGTTCCTCGTGCTCGGCTACCTTCGTCATCCGTCGCGCGTGGTGCGCACGCTGCGCGCGCTCGTCACCGAGCGCAGCTCCAGCGTCGTCGAGCTCCGCCTCGTCGACGTGAAGCGGCGCCTCTGGAACAGGCTCCGCCGCCCCCTGGCCAGTCCTCGGTCGGCCCCCGCCGAGCGTGATGCCGCCGTTGCCACCTTGGCGTCGGAAGCACCGCCGGCCGCGGTGACGACCTGATCAGGAGCATCCCGCATGCGGTCTTTCCCCGGAATGAAGCGCGTCGGTCTGGCTGACAGGGGAGCCTTCGACCTCCTGTTCCTGCTCGAGCACTACTTTCCAAAGAGTCGGTGGATCCAGGCTCGGAAGGCGGCCACACGGTCGCGCGTCGCGAAGCGCCTGTACAGTGGCCAACCCGGACGAGTGCGGAGCGTCGAGCGGTTGAAAGAGATCTCGCCGCGCGACTTCCGCCGCCGCTACCTGTCCAAAGGCGTTCCGGTGATCTTGGAGAACGGCGCCGCCACCTGGCCCCTGGCGTCGCGGTGGTCGTTCGACGGCTTTCGCCGGCGATTCGGCGACGAGAACATCAAGCTGGTGCAGCGCAAGGGTGTCGCGGCAGATCACGAGATCCTGACGGGTCGAGAGTACTCGGAAGAAATCCGCTTCGGCGATTTCATCGACCAGGTCGAGAACGGCGGCGGCAAGTACATGCGCTTCTCGCCGCTCCTCGAGAAGTTCCCCGAGCTGCTCGACGACTTCGACCACGACTTCTTCAAGCACATGTCCGGGAACCGTTGGGGCCTGACCTATCAGATGTTCATGGGCGCCACGGGCAGCTTCACGCCGCTGCACAACGCGATGACGGGGTTCTTCTTCGTCAACGTGTGCGGGGTCAAACGCTGGGCGCTCATCCCGAATCACTACCTCCCGGTGCTCAATCCCAACGCCGACGGCTTCGGCTACAACCACTCGAAAGCGGAAGCGGATCTGTCGAATGCGGACCAGTTTCCCGGTCTCGACCGCATCGACCGGATGGAAGCCGTCATGCAGCCCGGTGACATCCTCTACCTCCCGTCGTGGATGTGGCACTCCGTCAAGAACGACTCCCCGACCATCGGCGTGCGCTGCGGCTTCGTCTACGTGCGAGGAATGCTGATGGAGGCACCGACGCTCTCGTTCATCCGCCTCTTCGCCGCGCGTAACCCGTCGACGCTGGAAGCCCTGTACTACACGATCTTCAAGGGCAACCTTCCCCAACGGGACAAGTGGCTCCTGACGGCGCGGCTCGTCAGACGGTAGCGGTTCCCGGCCGCCGCCGGATCGTTCAGCCGCCGGGCGGCGGCAGGACGAACGCGTTCCTGTCCGGCTCCGGATCGGCGTCGCCCTCGACGTACCCGAGAGCGCGGAGCGCGCTCTGGATCTGCGGCGCGACCTGTGGCCGCGCGATATGACGCCTCAGGCGGGCCGAGCGCGCATACTCGTCCCGGAAGGCGTCGAGCACCGCCCGCACCGTCGCGTCCCCGAACTCGACTGAATGCGCGTCGGCGGGCTCGCTCGGGAAACGCTGCGCGTCGATCCAGCGAAGATCCTCATGGCCGTACTGCGCCTCGGCCTCCGCCTCGAGCACCGGGACCACATCCTGCGGGGCGGTAGCGAACTGTGGCCAACGGCGCGTCCGGGTGACCTTGATGGAGCCCCTGCGGAACGTCTCGGACACCGTGACCTCTCGGGCCGGAATGGTCAGGCTACCAATTTCCGCGATGCCGTTCGCGAAGGTGACGTGCCGGGCGAAGATGGTCCTGCGGCTCCCGTCCTCCCTCCCCTCCATGAGCGGGACGAAGCTCGTCGAGCCGACCCAGCCCGAAAGCTCCGAAAGCCCCAGGATGTCGAGGATCGTCGGCAGTAGATCGGCGACCGAGACGACGCCGCGGACCGTCCGTCCCGACGGCAGCACGCCCGGAAGGCGCAGGAGCATCGGAACTCGGAGTGACTCCTCGAACAGGGTGTGGCGGTGCCCGAGACCGCCATGCTCGAAGAACTCCTCTCCGTGGTCCGAGACCACGATGACGAGCGTCCTGTCGGCGACACCGCGCGCGTCCAGCTCGCGCAGGACCTTGCCGAGGTGATCGTCCACCCACGCCACCTCGCCCTCGTACAATGCGATCACGTGCTCGAGGTCGCGGTCGGAAGCCCGACGGACGAGCCGCCCGCCGTTGCCGGGCGCGCGCGTACGGAGCAACGGATTCCCGAGCACGTGCTTGCCGGTCACCGGACCGGTGTAGTCCGGGTCGAAGCGCGTCTCGAACGGCGGCGGTGGAACATAGTCCTCGTGCGCGTCGAAGTAGTGCGCGAAAAGGAGCCAGGGGTGATCCTGCACGGAGAGCTCCCGGAGATCCTCGAGGACTGCGGCGGTTACCTCGTTCGAGCTCACGTCGCGGGTCCACTCTCGATCCAGCGCGCCTCTGATCATCCGGCGGGTGCGGACGGACGATTCCAGCCCGTCATGATCTGCCCCGGCCATCGCCCGACCCATGTCGGCTTCGACGTTTGCTTCGTCGCGTGCGAACCGCTCGATGGCGGCGTTCGTATGTCCGCCGTACACACCGCGGTAGCGCTCGTACCCCCGGCCGAATCCCCATGTCGGGTCGAGGTACGGGCCGGAGAAGACGCCCCTCGTCCGGTATCCATGGCCGCGCAGGATCTCGGCCAGCGTCGGCTCCGGTCCGGCGAGTGCTTGCTGGTCGATGTCGACGCCGTGCACCAGCGGCGTCTGCCCCGTCATCATGGAGAGGTGCGACGGCAGGGTCCACGAGCTCGACGCGTACGCATCCACCATGCGGACGCCCATGGCTGCGAAGGCGTCGAGATTCGGGGTGGTCGGGACGCCGGGTGCCCGCCGCGCACGATGACCGTAGCAGCTGAGGACATCCTGGCGCACGGTATCGATGGAGATCAGGAGCACGTTGTACGGCGGGGACGGACGGCGTTCGCCGGAGTGTGACGAGTGGCAGGCCGCGATCAGCGTGGCCGTGAAAACGGCGGTCACGACGCGCGCCGCGCGCTTCTTCCACACGATGCGATTCCCGCGATGATCGAGAGGAGGACGTGTCCGCATGCAGCACCCTTCGGCCGGGTACTGCCGTGCACCGTGACCGTGACGATTCACCGGCGCTCGTTCCCCGCTCAGTTCGTGCCACCCGATCAGTGCCACCCGATCAGCCGGGGTGCAACGGCGCACTTGCCGTGACGTTCGCGGCGCGA
>OELV01000244.1_pt1 | contig 14627 bp, 6 predicted proteins | sample 1503271 | NCBI WGS metagenome assembly OELV01 (sample SAMEA104379593, study PRJEB20068) | metagenome | biome: 1000743; feature: 77; material: 1998 | place: USA | collected 2012 | depth 25 m
TCGTCGTTCCATACGGCGAAGCCGCGCGCGAACGCCGCATTTCCGAGCATTTGCCCGCCATCCGTGAATCCACCCGTCACCCATCCCGCATGGGATAGCAGCTCGGCGAGTGACTGGGCGCCCGGCACCGGGGAGGCGTCGGGCGAGCTCACGTCGTGCAGGCACGGCGCGAGCCCGGTGAGCAGCGACATGCTCGCGGCGGGTCCGTCCGGTGCCGCGGTGTACGCGTAGGTGAAGCGCGTCCCATCGGCCGCGAGCCGCGTGTCGATAGCCGGCGAGCTCGACTGCACCGCACCGTACGCGCCCATCCGGTCCGGACGAAGCCCGTCGAGCGACACGACGAGCACGTTTGGCCGCCCATCTCGCGATGGTGGCCGGCGCGCTCGCGATGGGAGCAGAAGCCACACGGCGGCGGCGACGGCGAGGGTGATCGCGACGGCGCGGAGCAGCACGCTATCGGGCCTGCGCCCAGCGCCGGATCGATCGGCGATAGCCCTCGGGGAGGGGCAGGGCGTCGATTTCGTCGAGCGCGAACGGTCTCACGTCGTTGCCCTCGGGGCTCGCGAGCGTCGCCGGCCAGGCAGTCGCCTCGCAGCCGTACGTCAAAACGAGCACGTCGATGCCCGCCGCGATGCGGTACACCCAGGCATCGACGATCGCGTGCACGACGACGACGAGATCGAGCTCCTCGGCGATCTCGCGCGCGACGCATGCCTCGGGAGTCTCGTCCGCCTCGAGCTTTCCACCCGGTAGCTCCCACTCGTCGCGTCGATTCTTGATCAGAACGACCCGACCGTCCCGGAGCACGACACCTTTCACCGACACCGGATACCGTACCGATGCCCCGTCGCTTGCGGCTCGCATTCCCGCCGTCATGCGCCCGGCTATCATTTCCCAATCGAGACCGGAAAGCGTCCCAATCGGGACCGGAAGCGTCCCCGTCGGGACCGGAAGGCCGGCGAAGTTTGCGAGCGGCTGGATCGCGGGCCGGCCGCATGCCATGACGAATGACGATCCGCGATGGGTTCTCCGGCGCGCACCACTCCAACCTGGGCCGTGCTGGCAGCCCTCGTGCTGAGCGTCGCCTGCTCGGGGACGGACGAGCGCAGCGGCACCGCGGCTCCCGTCAGGACGGCGGGCGCGGACGCCGGCCCCGTCCGAGGCGATTGGCTCATCGAATGGCTGCTCGCCGATCCCGAGAGCCTGAACCCCGTGACCTCGAACGACGTCGGGTCGAGCGACGTGCTGGGGCCGATCATGTCGTCGCTCAACGGGCAGGATCCCGAGACGCTGGAGCCGATTCCCGTGGTCGCCGAGCTTCCGACCGTGTCCTCCGACCATCTGACCTACACCTTCACCATGCGCGAGGGCCCCACCTTCGCCGACGGGCGGCCGGTGACGATCGAGGACGTCGTCTTCTCCTTCAAGGTGATCAAGAATCCGGAGGTCAACGCGGCCGCCATGCGGAACTACTACCTCTCCGTCCGCGATGTGCGGCTTCTCGATGCGCGGACGTTGGCGGTGGACTGCTCGGAGCCGTACTTCCGGAACGACCGTATCCTCGGGGGCGTGCCGGTGCTGCCGCGACACTTCTACGATCCGGCCGCGGACCTCGAGGGGATCACCGTCGGCGAGCTGGCGGCCTGGGAGTCGATCCCGCCCGCGAAGAAGGAACGCGCCATTCGATTTGCCACGCAGTTCAACCGCGATTTCCATCGCAAGGTGCTCGGCGCGGGCGCCTATGGATTGGTCGATCCGGAGCGCGACATCGTCACCGGGGAGCGCATCGTCCTCACCCATCGCCCCGACTTCTGGGCTCCCGGCGATCCGTTGCGCGGTGACGGCTGGGTCGATCGCATTCTCTACCGCGTCATCAACAATGCGGACGCGGCGCTCGTATCGCTCAAGGCCGAGACGCTCGACTACATGACGCTCACGCCGCTGCAGCATCTCAAGCAGACGAACACCCCCGGCTTCGAAGCGCGGTACGCCCGCCACGAGGGCTTCATTCCGAGCTATTTGTACATCGGGTGGAACGCGTTGCGGCCGATCTTCGCGGACAAGCGCGTCCGCCAGGCGCTCGCTCACTTCGTCGACCGCGACCGCATCATCCAGAAGGTCGTCTTCGGCTTCGCCGAGAAAGTCGATTCACCGGTCTACCGATTCAGTCCGGAGTACAACACCGTGATTCACGGCTACGACTTCGACCCGGCCGCGGGCCGCCGGTTGCTGGACGAGGCCGGCTGGCGGGACACGGACGGTGACGGCATCCGCGACAAGACGATCGACGGGAAGCGCGTGCCGTTCCGCTTCGAGATGATCTCCAACTCCGGGAACGCGATCCGACGGAACATCGGGCTCGTCGGTGACGACGAGCTGCGGCGGGCCGGCATCGACGCGAGCTTCCGCGAAGTCGACTGGTCGATCATGCTGCAGCAGCTCGACCACCAGGACTTCGACGCCGTCATCATTGGCTGGCAGTTCTCCGCCGCGGATCCGGACCTCTACCAGATCTTCCACTCGAGTCAGGGCGTCCCCGGCGGGTCGAATTACGTGAGCTTCAAGAATCCGGAGGCCGACCAGATCCTGGTCGCGTATCGGCGCGAGTTCGACAAGGACAAGCGAATCCAGCTCTACTCGCGGCTTCAGGAGATCATCCACGAGGAGGCGCCCTACGGGTTTCTCTACATGCCGAAGTCGATCGCGGCGTACAGTCGCCGTTTCCGCGAGGTCCAGTTTTATCCGTCGGGGCGACCCTTGACGCTCCAGTGGTGGGTGCCGCCCACGCTCCAGAAGTACGGACACTGAATGCCGACGTACGCGCTCCGCCGCGCCCTCTTGATGATCCCGACGTTCGTCGGCGTCACCTTCATCGCGTTCGCGATCATCCTTCTGGCTCCGGGCGATCCAGTCGACCTCTACTTCGCCGGCGGCCTGGCGGCCGGCGCGCAGGGAGCGAGCCCGGAGCGGCTCGCCGACATCGCGAAGGCCAAGGAGACGGAGCGGAAACGCCTCGGGCTCGACCGCCCGATTCCGGTGCAATACGCGCTCTGGCTCGGACGGCTCGCGACCCTCGATCTCGGCGACAGCTTCAAGGACAAGCGCCCGGTCTGGGACAAGATCCGCGAGCGGCTGCCGGTGACGATCACGCTCAACGTGGTGTCGATCCTCCTCACCTATCTGATCGCCATCCCGATCGGCATCTACTCGGCGGTGCGGCCCGACTCGTGGTTCGACTCGCTCTCCACCACCGCGAACTTCATGCTCTACTCGCTGCCCACGTTCTGGGTGGGAACGCTGATCCTGATCTTCTTCTGCGGCGGGGACTACTTCCTCTGGTTCCCTCCGGCGGGCCTGCACTCCCTGGACTACGCGCCCGAGTGGCCGCTCCTGCGACGCGCCGGCGACTTCGCCTGGCACCTCGCCATGCCCGTCTTCTGCGAGACGTACGCCACCTTCGCGGTGCTCTCCCGCTACCTGCGTAACTCGATGCTGGAGAACGCCCGCAAGGACTACGTGCGGACCGCGCGCGCCAAGGGCATTACCGAGCGCGCGGTCGTCTTGAAGCACATCCTCCGCAACTCGCTGATCCCGATGGTGACGATCCTCGCCGACCTCGTGCCCGCGCTGATCGGCGGCTCGGTCATCATCGAGACGATCTTCTCGGTGCCGGGGATCGGGCAGCTGGGCTACCAGGCGATCCTCGCCCGCGACTATCCGGTCGTTCTCGGGCTCTTCGCCATGAGCTCGTTCCTCACGCTGCTCGGCATCCTGATCGCGGATCTCCTGCTCGCCGTCGTCGATCCGCGGATCTCCTTCGAGCGGAGCGCGGCGTGACCGAAGCGGGTCGCTCCGAAAGCTACGCCCGACTCGTCTGGCATCAGTTCCGGCGCAAGCGGAGAGCGATGATGAGCCTGTACGGGATCATCGGGCTCGCGCTCGTGGCGCTCTTCGCCGACTTCATCGCCAACGAGAAGCCGTACCTGGTGACGATCGGCGGTCGAACCTATGCGCCGATCCTCGTGGACTACGCGGTCGCGGCCGGTGTCATGCGGACGCCGGAGGCCCTCCGGAACCTCGACTACACTGGGGTCGCGGGCCAGGACGCCTGGTTCCCGCCCATCCGGTACTCGCCGAACCGTGCCGATCTCCGTGAGGAGGCGTTCGAGCCGCCCTCCGCCCGACACTGGTTCGGGACGGATCAACTCGGGCGCGACGTGGCGAGCGGCCTGGTGCACGGCAGCCGCGTCTCGCTCACCGTCGGCCTCGTCGTGGTCGCGATCCAGCTCACCATCGGCGTCTTTCTCGGCGGGCTTGCCGGCTACTACGGCGGCGCGGTCGACCTCGCACTCTCGCGGCTCTTCGAGCTGATGCTCGCGATCCCGACCTTCTTCCTGATCCTCACCGTCGCCGCGGTCTTGCCGCCGTCGATCTACAACGTGATGGTGATCCTCGGCCTCACCGGCTGGGTGGGCATCGCGCGCCTCGTGCGCGGCGAGTCGCTTCAGCTTCGCAGCCTCGACTTCGTCACCGCCGCGCGGAGCCTCGGGGCCACCAACCTGACGATCCTGTTCCGCCATCTCCTGCCGAACGGCCTCGCGCCCGTCCTGGTCTCGGCATCCTTCGGCGTCGCCTCGGCGATCCTCGCCGAGTCCGGGCTCTCGTTCCTCGGCGTCGGCGTGCCCGCGGATCTCGTCACCTGGGGCTCGATCCTCGCCGTGTCCCAGCAGAATACCTTCGCCTGGTGGCTCGCGGTCGTGCCGGGATTCGCGATCTTCCTCACCGTGACCGCATACAACCTGGTGGGCGACGGGCTGCGCGATGCGCTCGACCCGCATTTGCGCGGCAGCGTGTTGGTCGAGCCCAAGGATCCGGCCGTCGCCGGTCGGGCGTAGCGCGATCAGGCTCGCGACGAGCTGGCGCGCGATCCGATGATCGGCTGGAAGCTCGTGGCGACGTCGCCGGTCACGGCGTGAACCCTTTCAAGAGCGGAGGAATCACGTTGAGGGCGGCCAGAAGCTCGTCCGCCGTCGCCGGCGCGATCTTCTTCCCGCGTTGCTTCGTCACCAGCCGGACGATGGCGTTGATCTGACGGGTCGCTGCCTTGAGCGCCTTGCGGACCTTCTTCGTATTGTCGCCCGCCACCACGGCCGCGGCCACGCGGTGCTGCACGCCGTCGATCTTCTTCAGCAGCTTGGCGCGGATGCGCGCATCGATCTCCTCCTCGTCGGCGATGTCGATGATGTCCTTCGCACTGATCAACCGGCAGCCCGGCAGCGCATAGCCGGTGGGCAGGACGTGGGAACATCCGCTGACGGGATCGCAGTCGTCGGTCGAGCACTCGTCGCCGTCATCGCAGTTGAGCGCGGGCGCGTCCTTGCAACCGCTCGCCGGATCGCAGACCTCGACGCCGTTGCAGACGTCGTCGTCGCTGCACTCGGGTGGCTCGACCGGTGTGCAGACGCCATTGTCGCACCGTGCCGCACCGCATGCGTTCAGCGGATCGCAGTCGGACGTCGTGGCGCAGGGGATGCACGGTTGCTCGCCGCCGGTCGAGCATGTGGGGCCGGGCTGACAAAGGTCGGGCAAGCACGAGCCGCCCGGCGCCCCGTTCGCGGCGCCGTCGTCGCATTCCTCTCCGCAGTCGACGATGCCGTTGCCGCATACCTCCGTCTTGCAGGCGGGTGAGCAATCGTCGCAACCGTTCGTGTTGGCGTCGTCGCAGTCTTCGCCCGGATCGAGCGTGTTGTTGCCGCACCGCTCCGCGCGACACTGGTGCGAGCAGCCGTCGGCGTCTTGCACGTTGCCGTCATCGCACTCTTCCGGGTCGACCCTGGTGCCGTTGCCACACCCGGGCGGGATCAACGTCGAGCAGTCCGCCGAGCAGCCGGCGACGTTGGGCGGATCGCACTCCTCGTTGCACTCGACCATGCCGTTGTCGCATGCCTCGAGCTGGCACGTCGACGAGCACCCGTCGCATGGCACGTCGTTGCCGTCGTCGCACGTCTCCGCGCCGTCCTCGTGGCCGTCGCCGCATTGCTCGATGCGCGAGCAGTCTCCGTGGCACCCGTCGCCGTCGTCGGTGTTGCCGTCGTCACATTCCTCGCCGCAATCGAGCGTGTCGTTGCCGCAGACTTCGAGCTCGCACGTCGGCGAGCAGCCGTCGCACGAGATCGTGTTGCCGGGCGGCGGATCGCATTGCTCACCCTCGTCGAGGATGCCATCCCCACAGCCCGGCGGAGGGAAGCCGCCGCAGGGCGGCAGCGTGACGAAATTCTGGATCGGGGGGGCGAGCGAAGGCGTGAACGTACCGAAGGCGGTCATGGGTGGGATCGCTCGATACTCGACCACGATCGGGACGCCCGCCTTCAAGTTGCCGGCGACGCTGACTAGCCCGCCGGAGGCGAGACGGATGCTTCCGTTCTGACCTTGGGCGTTGATCGTCACGGCCCCCGGCACGGTCAGGTTGCACCACGCCGTGGCCTTCAGCCTCCCGCCGGAGTCGGGCAGATTCCCGCCGCCGTAGAGGTCGATCTGTCCCAGTGTGAGCGCGCCGTGTGAATCGAACTCGACGTTGCCCCCGTCGCTTTCCACCCCGCGGCCTTGGGCGAGCAACATGCCGGTCTGAACCGTGCCCAGCGCGGACATGAGGAACACGTCACCGCCCTCGCCGTCGGGCGGCGCTCCGCTGATTTCCAGTGTCCCCGAGATCGTGAGGCTGGCGCCGGAGAATACGTGCAGATCACCGCCGTTCGCGCCGCCGTCGAGCGTCGTGCCCTGATTTCCCTGCATCGAGATCTTGCCGCCGAGCGTGATCGGCCCCGACATCGTCACGACCGTGAGGTCGCCACCGTCATTGCCGGGGGTCGTTGCGCGGATGTCGATGATCCCGGTCATTTCGATCGTGCCGTCGGCGATCAAGCTCACCTCGGCGCCGCTACCGCCCAGGCCGTTGATCGTCCCGGTGACCGTCAGGTTTTCGGCCTTGGCGTCGACCTTGATCGCACCACCCGAGCCGAGGACGCCGCCGCTCGTGCGGATGTCACCCGAGACCAGCACGCCGAGCGCGGACACCTCGATCGTTCCGCCGGATGCATCGGTGTTGGTCCCGCGCGCGTCGAGTGCGCCGGCGATCTCGATCGTCCCGTTGGTGGACACCAGCTCGATGCGGGTTGCCGTCGCCACCGGTGCCGAGACGTCGACCCGGGCGGACGTGCCCTGGGACGGCCGGAGCACCGCGATGTCGTTCTCGGTCCGGACGGAGATGTTGCCACCGTGGCCAAGCAGTGCGGTGCCCGGCTGAAGCGTCATGCTCTTTGCGAGGATGACCATCGCACCAGCCCCGACGTCGAGCGTCGAGCCCTGACGCAACACCACGTCCTGCGTGCCGAAGTCGAGCGTGGAACCTGCGACGACGGGGCACTGCTTGACGTCGATGAAGCAGGTGTTGCCCTGCACGGAAGAGCAGAGGCCGACCGTGCTCGAGACCGGGGCGCAGACGGCGCCTGCCGGCATCGCGCGCAGCGCGAGGGCGAGCGCCAGGGCCAAGACCCGAAGCCTCATCTCGGTAGCTGCGGTGCAACGGCCATGCCCACGCCCTTCACCATGGACGATCACCAATTCGGCTCGCGTCCGCGCGACGTTCGGGTGTGTCCCCTCGCAGGGACGCAGGGATCGGGCGTTGATGCGACGAGCCATGCGACGGGGTTCGCGATCGAAGGTCCGCACGAGGCGAGGACCGTACTAGCTAGCGTGGAACGCGATCCGCAACCGAGGTGGTTTCGCCGTGCAAGCGCGCCGTTCATGCAGCCCCACCCGGCCTCGCAAAATGGCATGAGCCGTCGGTCGATGGTCGCACCGATTATCGAGCCCTTCGTCGCATGAATTTGCGAGCTAAGCCTTGAAGATTCGTCGATTTTCGACGTGTCTGTGAGTAGCCGGCCGTGGCTTGGATATTGCTTGCCGATCCGCCCCAGTGACCTCCGCACGGGTTTCTCCAACGCATGATCTTCGCACCGCCGTGCGCCGGTGGTCACCGACCTTCACCCGGAAAGATTCGAACATGCAGATGCTCAGGCTCGCGGAGGTGACGCGCATGATGGGATCGCCAAGGCGCGGATCGAAGATCGCGTTGGCGGTATCGCTCTTCGCTCTCGTTGCGGGGCTTCCCGTCGGTGTGTTCGCGTTCCACAGGGACACCCCCTTCCTCGTACCGCTCAGCGCGTATCCCGGCGGCGACAGCCAGCGCCCGGCCGCGTCCCCCGGCGAGCCCAAGTTCGTCGTCTTCGACTCGAACAGCGATCTCATGGGGAACGGAAGCGCGCCGGGCCGGCAGATGTTCCTGTTCGACTTCCGCATCGGCGTCCGGGTGCTCAGCCAGATCACGAATACGCCTGGCGACAGCCACAGCGGTGCGGTCGCGCAGGACGGCTCGTGGGTCGCATTCGACTCGAACGCGGACATCCTCGGCAACGGCAACGCCCAGCGCAACATCTTTCTCTGGGAGCGGGCGACCACGAGCTTCGTTCAGCTCACGAACAATCAGGCCGTCGCGAGCGAAGGCCCGTTCATGGACGAGGCGGGCAACTGGATCGTCTTCACCTCGGGCGATCTGCTCGAGCGCGGATCGGTCGGCAAACACGTCTTCCTGGGCTCGCTCAACGGGCGATGCTCGCTGCCCGCGAGCTGTCCCATCCGGCAGGTCACGTTCATGCCGGGACAGAGCGACAATCCCGTCATCAGCGGTGACGCGCACTTCGTGTTCTTCGACTCCGACGCCGCCCTGATCGGGCCGTCCAACGGGTTCCACCAGATCTACGGCTTCGACCGCTTGTCGGGTGAGACCTTCCAGCTCACGCACGGCGCCGGCGACAGCACGAATCCGTCGACGGACAAGTCGGGACGCTTCGTGGCGTTTCAGTCGAGCGCCGATCTGCTGAACGAGGGCGTCGCGGGCACGCAGATCTACCTCTACGATCGCCTGTATCAGGCTCTTCAGATGATCACCGACGTGCCGGGCACGAGCTTCAAGCCGTCGCTCGGCCGCAACGATCAGTTCCTGACCTTCGTGTCGAACGCCGACGTGCTGCGGAACGGATCGTCGGGCCAGCATCTCTTCCTGTACGACCCGCGCAGCGGCATGAAGTTCCAGCTCACGGACAAGATCGCCGGTTCGAGCGACAACCCCGTGACGACCGGCAACACGATCTTCTTCTTCGACTCGACCGAGGACGTGATGCACACCGGCATCACGGGCCGGCAGGTCTACGCGATCAACGTGTTTGGTGCGCTCCCGAGCTCCACCCTGGGCTCGACCGACTTCATCCTGCTCCCCGGCGGGCTCGGCGGTGGGAGCCAGGCGGAGCTCAAGACACGCAACGCGATCTACAACGCCTATCTCGGGAACGGGAAGATCAACCTCCATTTCGGCATCCCCGACGTCGACGGCATCACCACCGTGGACGCCTCCAAGGACAAAGTCGTGTTTCCGCCCATCCAGGTTCCGAGCTTCGGCGCCATCTGCCTGCGGGCGACGGCAATCGGACTCGGCAAGATCGATTGCACGGGCGGACTCCTCGAAGCCAATCAGATTCTCGATCACGACCGCAATACCGACTCGGTCGATCCCACCTGCACGTTCGGCTGCCGGGAGGGTGATGCGTGCTGGGAACCGCTGCCGGTCGCCTTCCCCGGCGTCTGCCAACAGGAGACCATTTCGTTCTTCGGAGATTTCCGCCCGGGCGGCTTGCGGATCGACATTCCGATCGCGGCCGACCTCTCGGTCGCTCGCGGAGCCGACAACGTGTTCTGCACGCTCGACGACGACTACCGTGTCCGCGACGTCGGCGTCGGTCCGCTGCGTCTCACGAGCGAGACCGCCAACACCACGCTCCGAGACGCCGACAACGTCACCGGCGCGAGCTTGAGCTCGACGCGGATCGGCGCGGCGTTCGATTGCAACCGCATCCGGAACCGCGACCTCCTCGGTGCGCGCCTCGTCGCCGTCTTCCCGTTCTACAACTTCCCGATCGGCGTGCTGCCCACCATGCCGGGGCCGAACGACATGCTGTTGAGCATCAAGCTCGAGGCCGACAAGAGCGATCCGTGCACGTCGGACTCGTGCGTGCCCGAGAACTGCACCACGGACCTCGATTGCGACGACGACAACGTCTGCAACGGCATCGAGACGTGCGATACGGGGGTCTGCCGGAACGGCACTCCTCTCGTCTGCGACGACAGCAACTTCTGCAACGGTCCCGAGGTCTGCGATCCGTTGACCGGCTGCCAGGACGGCACGCAGCCGGACTGCAAGGACAACGACCACTGCACCGACGACATCTGCGATCCCGAGGCGAGCCACTGTGTACACATTCCGTTCTCGCCGTGCTGCGCGATCGACGCGGACTGTGACGACCAGAGCGTCTGCACGGGAACGGAACGCTGCCTGAGCGGTCACTGCGTCGTCGTCGTGGATTCGCCGATCGACTGCGACGACAACAACCCGTGCTCCGAAGACCTGTGCGACCCCGTGACGGGCTGCTTCCACAACGAGCTTCCGAACGGGACGTCATGCCTCGACGGCAACGTCTGCAACGGTGACGAGATCTGTCTCGCCGGCGCGTGCACGCCAGGTCTCCCGCTCATCTGCGACGACGGCGTGGTGTGCACCACGAACGACTGCCACCCGTTCCTGGGATGCTACTTCCTGGTCATCCCTCAGTGCTGCATCGCGGATAGCGATTGCAACGATCTCACGATCTGCAACGGTCTCGAGACCTGTCAGGCCGGCACCTGTGAGAAGGGTACCCCGCTCGCGTGCAACGATGGGAACGCCTGCAACGGTGAAGAGACGTGCGATGCGCTCGGCGGATGCCTGCCCGGGACGCCGCTCGTGTGCAACGACGGCGCCACCTGCTCGATCGACTCGTGCGACCCGGTGCAGGGATGCGTGCGGGATTACACGTCCGGCTGCTGCGCGTCGGACGCCGACTGTATCGACAACAACGTATGCAACGGCGCCGAGACGTGCGTCGCAGGAGACTGCATCGCGGGCTCCCAGCTCGTGTGCGACGACGGCAACCAGTGCAACGGCCTCGAGATCTGCGATCCCGCGGGTGGGTGCACGATCGGCCTCCAGCCCGACGACTTCGACGAAGTCATCTGTACGCTCAACTCCATTCAACTGAATCTCAAGAACGCCGGCGATGCCGCACTCGGTGGCGCGTCCGATGCGAGGCGGCTGAAGCAGCTGATCGTCGGAGCGCGACAGAACCTCGTGCTCGCGGGACGCGGCAGCGGCCGCTTCGCGCGACGGAAGATCAACGGCGCGCGACGTCGAGTGGAGAAGTTCATCAAACGGATACAGGGCAGCGAGGCTGCCGGGATCATCGAGCCGGGGCTCGCCCAGAGCCTCGCGAGCCAAGCACAGAGCACCATACCGTTGATCGTGAGGCTGCAAGTGAATGGGCCGGTGCCCTGACGGGTACGGTCGTGAAGCGCGGGTCGGCGCAATAGAACTTCGTGGGGGGAGCGAAAGATGTCGAGAGCAAAACTGCTGGGAGTGATGGTCGTCGCGACCCTGTTCGGGGCGATGCCGCAGTCCGCGACTGCGGGTGCCATCATCATCGTGGACGACGATCGCTTGGAGTGCGTGGGTTCACAATACTCGCGAATCCAGGATGCGTTGAACGCGGCAGGTGTCGGTGACGAGGTCCAGGTCTGCCCGGGCACCTACGCCGAGCAGCTGACCATCAAGGACAGGGTCACGCTCCGAGGACGGCCGATCGGCACGAACCGCATCATCGTGCGACCCGCTGCGATGGCGACGACGTCGACGAGCCGGCTCACCGGTAACGCCATTGCGGCCGGTATCCTGGTCGACACCACCACGGCAGACATTTCCAACATCGACCTCGACCTGAGCGACAGCGACGTCGCGGCCTGCACGCCGATCCTCGTCGGCATCTACATGCGAAATGCCAGCGGAACGATCGAGCAGGTGAAGGTGGAGAACGTGCGCGTGCCCGCGGCGCCCGATTGTGAGAGCGGCGTCGCCCTCTACGTCGAGTCGGGTAACTACGGTCTCCCGTTCGGTCTCCCGGGCAGCACGAAGGCCATCGTCTCGGTCCGCGAGAGCCGCTTCTACGGCTATCAAAAGGCCGGATTGGTCGCGAACGGACCGCGGACGTTCCTGCGGGTGGTGGGTGGTGAATCCGTCGGCGACGGCGCCACCACCGGGCCCGTGCAGTACGGCTACCAAGTGGGTGCCGAGGCCAGGGGCCGCCTTCAGAGTGTCGAGGCACAGCGCCAGGCGTCCGGACTGCCCGGCAAGACGGCCGCGGGCGTGTTGATGTTCCAGGCCACCCGCACGAAGCAGAAAGACACGATGGTTCTGAACGGGCAGACCGGTATCTTCGTCCTGGGCGACAAGAACCGTTCGGCCAACGCGCGCTTCGACACGCTGTCGACGGCCGGCACGGTTCTCATCGGATTCAAGGACAAGCTCGCCGGCCTCGCGGCGCAGACCGTCGGCAAGGCGGGCGTCGTGATCGACGGTGATCGCAACCTCGTGCGTGGCGCCCAGCTGACCAGCATGCCCGTGGGCGTCTGCATCCGTGGTGGCCTCGTCAACCGTGTGAAGGGGCTGACGCTGCAGAACGTCCCGCTCGCGATCGTCGCGCCGCCGGACGCGTGTGACTCCACGCTGGAGTTCACGGCGGAGTCGGTCGACCCGTTCCTCGCCGCCTGCGGCGGCGCGGCCGACTGCGACGACGGCGATCCCTGCACGACCGACGTGTGCACACTCGGTACGTGCAGCTTCTCGACGGCTCCCAACGGCACGCCGTGCGACGACGGCAACCTCTGTACGACGGGTGACGCCTGCAATGCGGGCGCCTGCAACCCAGGACCTCCGCTCCCCAACGGCTCGTCCTGCTCGGACGGCGACGTGTGCAACGGGGCCGAGACCTGTACGGGCGGCGTGTGCAACGCCGGTGCGGCGGCCAACTGCGTCGACGGCGATCCCTGCACCGTGGACTCCTGCGATCCGAGCCTCGGCTGCCAGAATCCGCCCGCCCCGAACGGCACGCCGTGCCTCGACGGCGATCTCTGCAACGGCTCGGAGACCTGTCAGGCGGGACTATGCTCGGCGGGTTCGCCGCTCTTGTGCGGCGATCTCAACCCCTGCAACGGCGTCGAGACGTGCAGCCCGCCGACCGGCTGCATCATCGGAACGCCTATCCTCTGCAGCGACTCCAACGTCTGCAACGGCGCGGAGACCTGCAACCCGGCAACCGGCTTGTGTCAGCCGGGCCTGGTGCCGAACTGCGACGACGGCAACGCGTGCAACGGTGCCGAGACCTGCGACCCGGTGCTCGGCTGCCAGGCCGGTATCGCGGTCAATTGCTCGGACGGGAACGCCTGCAACGGAACCGAGTCGTGCAATCCCGTGGACGGCTCCTGCCTGCCGGGCATTGCGCTCCTCTGCGACGACGGCAACGCGTGCACCGGCGTGGAGACGTGTGATCCGGGTACCGGCTGCGTCGCCGGTACGCCAATCGCCTGCTCCGACGGTGATGCGTGCAACGGAAGCGAGACCTGCGATCCGGGCACGGGCACATGCACCATGGGGACGCCCCTCGCATGCGACGACGGCAACTTCTGCAACGGCACGGAAACCTGCGCCGCGGCCACCGGCTGTGTCGCGGGGACGCCGATCCTCTGCAACGACAACAACGTCTGTAACGGGCTCGAGGTGTGCAATCCGACGAACGGGACCTGCACGCCCGGCACGGGGCTCGTCTGCGACGATCTCAACTTCTGCAACGGCGTCGAGACCTGCAATGCGACGACCGGCTGTCAGGCGGGCAGCGTGCTGCCCAGCTGCGACGACGGCGACAAGTGCAACGGCCTCGAGACGCGCGACTGCGTGAGCGGACTCTGCATCCCCGGCACGCCGCCGGTCTGCGACGACGCCAACGCATGCAACGGTCTCGAGACCTGCGCTCCGGCGACCGGCTGCGTCCCCGGCACCGCCCTGATCTGCACGGACGGCGACGCGTGTAACGGGCTCGAGGGCTGTGCCCCGGCCACCGGGTGCGGACCTGGCGTGCCACCGACCTGCGACGACAGCAACGCGTGCAACGGCGTCGAGACCTGCGTCCCGGCAACCGGCTGTGTTCCCGGTACGATCCTGCTGTGCAGCGACGGCGATGCCTGCAACGGCCTCGAGTCCTGCAGCCCGTCGGTCGGATGCGTGCCCGGACTTCCACCGGACTGCAGCGACGGCAACGCCTGCAACGGCGTCGAGACCTGCACCCCGCCGATCGGCTGCGTCCCCGGGACGGCGCTGCTCTGCAGCGACGGCGACTTCTGCAACGGCGTCGAGACGTGCAGCCCAGCGATCGGCTGTGTGCCGAGCACGCCACCGAACTGCAACGACGGCAATGCCTGTAACGGCGTCGAGTCGTGCCTGCCGCCGACCGGCTGTATCGCCGGCACTCCTCCCACCTGCACCGATTTCGACGCCTGCAACGGGCTCGAGACGTGCAGCCCCGGCGTGGGCTGCGTCCCCGGCCTCCCGCCGGTCTGCACCGACGGCAACGCCTGCAACGGCGTCGAGACCTGCA
>OELV01000114.1_pt1 | contig 14302 bp, 11 predicted proteins | sample 1503271 | NCBI WGS metagenome assembly OELV01 (sample SAMEA104379593, study PRJEB20068) | metagenome | biome: 1000743; feature: 77; material: 1998 | place: USA | collected 2012 | depth 25 m
GCCGTACCGGCCGAGGGCGACCTGCTTCGTCCAGCGCCACGTACACGAACACCGCCCCGGTGACCTGCTCGTGCTCCTCGCCGGTGCGCACACGGCGCCAGGCCTCGATCCGGATCGTCATCGACGTGCGGCCCACCGCGGTCAAGGACGCGTAGAGCGACACCTCGTCGCCGACGTGGACGGGGCGCTTGAACTCCATCGCGTCGACGCGGACGGTCGTGCACCGGCCGTGCGCATGGCGGGCCGCGACGACGCCGCCGGCGAGGTCCATCTGCGACATCAACCAGCCGCCGAAGATGTCGCCCGCCGGGTTGGCGTCGCGCGGCATCGCAACCGTCCGGATCGCGGGCTCGTCCATCACTGCACCGATCGTCATAGTGAACCTCAGAAGTCGAGGAGAGCCCGCTAGCTCGAAGCAAAGAGCTGCGTCAGCTGGTGCCGATCCACTTTGCCCGTCGCGCTCTCGGGCAGCGCCTTGACGAAGTGAATGACCTTGGGGATCTCGAAGGCGGACAGCCGACTTCGGCAGTAGGCCTGCAACCCCGCCGCCGTCACCTCGGCCCGAGGCACGACTGCCGCCTGGATCTCTTCCCCGTAGATGGGATCCGGAACCGCAAAGGATGCCGCCATGGCGACGGCCGGGTGGCCGAGCAGCACGGCATCGACCGCCGTGGGCGATATCTTCTCACCGCCACGGTTGATCAATTCCTTGATTCGACCGGTCAGCCTGAGGTAGCCGTCGCGATCGAGAATTCCCAGGTCGCCGGTTCGAAACCAGCCGTCGGTGAACGCCTGCTTGGTCGCTTCGGGATTGCGCGAATAGCCGCGCATGACGGTCTCTCCGCGCACGACGACTTCCCCCTGGTTTCCGGCCTCTAGCAGCTTGTCCCCATCTCCCATGATGCCCACCTCGACGTTCGTCCCCCGGCCAACGGTCCCGGGCTTGCGCACGCCGGGCGGCAAAGGGTTGGAGGTCGCTTGGTGCGACGTCTCCGTCATGGCGTAGGCCTCGATCACCGGCGCGGCGAAGCGATCCTCGAGCCGTTTCAGCGTCGCCGGGGACAGCGGCGAGCTACACGAGCGGACGAACCGCAGCCCACTCCGGGACGGCGCATGGTCAGAGTCCGCACGGACCAGGAGGATCTCGTGGATGGTGGGCACGGCCGAATACCAGGTGACGGTGTGCCCTGCGACCATGGGCCAGAAGAGATGGGCGCTGAAACGCTCCGGGAGGACGATCTTCGCGCCGGCGCAGAGCGAGGAGAGGGTGGCGCCGATCAACCCATGCCCGTGAAAGAGAGGCATCACGACGAGACCGGTGTCGGCAGGGCTCAAGGCATAGTGCGCCGAGATGTTGCGCACCGAGGCCATGAGATTGGCGTGCGTCAACGCCACGGCCTTTGGCCGACTGGTCGTTCCGCTCGTGTGCATCAACATGGCGATGTCTTCGGGCACGGGCGCATCCGGGGTGTCCTTCGTGGACGAGCTCAGGCCGGGGCCCGAGATCTCCACGTCCCCGGTCGCAGTCCGGCTTGCGGTCCAGATAGGAAGGTTCGAGGCGCGAGCGGCGTCGCAGACGGGACTCTCTCCAGACGTCGTGATGACGACCCGAGCCTCGGAGTTCTCGAGGAGGAAGCGGAGCTCTTCGACCTTGTAGGCCTCGTTCATCGGCGCCGCCACGAGCCTCGCGCGGGTGGCGGCGAGGAACGACACGAGGAACTCGATGCCGTTGGGGAGCGCGATGGCAACCACCTGTCCCGGGACGAGTCCACTCCGCCGAAGCCTGGCGGCCAGACGGTCGACCTGATCCGAGAGACCACCGTAGGCAATCTCTGCGCGGCCCTCGGGCAAGATGATGGCGGGCTGCTTCCTGTCTGTGTGGATGAAGAGATCTGCAAGGGTTGGCATTGGCATCAACGAAGGGCGTTGGCCCGCTGCTGTTCCATGCGCGCCGTCACGTCGCGGGCTACCGCAACTGCGCCGCGCGCCCCGACCGCTGCGCGTTCCTGACTTTGACCGAGCGCCTCCGGGGGGCTGTAGCCGAACAGATCGGCGGCAGCCCGGTTCCAGCGCCGGATCGTCCCCGCGTCGTCCGCAAAGATGACGGCATCGGCGATGGACGCGAGGATCGACTCGGCCAGGGAAGACGCGTCTTCCACGAACTCGTTGGTGGTCTGGAACATCGTCGTAGAATCTCACGCTACTCGAGCGTCAGACCGACCTTCACTCGCCGCTACCTCGATCGGCACCTGGTCACCGTGTCGGAAGGTCCTCGCAGCTGTCGCGACCACGAGCGCAGTGACGGCCAACGGAAACGCAGGGGCGTAGGCCGGCGCATGGATGAGGAGCCAGCCACCGACAGTGGCGCCGAGGAACAGAGAGACGATCACACCGCGCAGCCGGCGATGCTCGTCACTCGTCAAGGAGTTTCGATTGGCCCAGTCGCTGACGAGGAAGATGAACGTCGCGGTGGCAGCAGTGGTGAAGACACCCCCCACGTTCAGCTTGCGGGCGGCAGCGCTCTGCATCCCCATCGCCATCGCCCAGAGCCCCAGGAGAACGGGCATGACCGTGGCGTCGGGATGTCCGCCGTTCGCGAACCAGATCAGCGCGAAACCCAAGTGGGGCAGCAGGGAGACACTCAGCGCGACCGTCGTGGCCCGCGGCCACACGAGGGTCGTCGACTGGCTGCCCCGAATGATGATCCTCGTGGCGAGATAGATGCCGGCCGCGTACCCCCCCATCGATGCCACGAGGAGGCCGATCCGAGGCGCCACGGGGCTTCCCGCGAGCAGCATTCCCGCGAAAGCGATGTTCCCGGTCATGAACGCGGTGAAGACCTTTCCCAGGCCGAGGAAGCTGATCGCGTCCACCGCGCCCGACGAGAGCGTGAGCCCGTCGAGCAACAAGTTGCGCATTCCGGCGTGGCTCCTCTGGCCGTCGGTGGTCCCCAAAGACGTTGTCAGAGACTCAGTGCTCATGAGATCGATTCCTTTCAGTTTGGATACGGGTCTGTGAACGCGGACGAGTGCACGTTGACGAGCCTCGTCCTCTACTTCTTCTTCTCGATGCTGCTTTGCGGGTTGAGATTGCTGATGTGGCCGCTCTCGGTGCCCGCGGTCGGGTCGATCGCGCAATCGATCAGCGTCGGCTTGCCGGACGCGAGCGCCTCGCGGAGCGCCTGCGTGAGCTCCTGCGGATCGACGACGTGCTTTCCGACGCCGCCAAAGGCTTCGATCAGCTTGTCGTGGCGCGCACCCTTCATCAGAGTGGTCACGGCCGGGTCGGCGCCTCCACTGCGGTTGACGTCGTCGCCGCGGTAGATCCCGCCGTTGTTGAAGACGACGGTGACGATCGGCAGCTGGTACCGGCAGATGGTCTCGATCTCCATGCCGCTGAAACCGAACGCACTGTCGCCTTCGATCGCCACGACGGGCTTGCCGCTGACTACGGCAGCGGCGATCGCGTAGCCCATGCCGATGCCCATCACGCCCCAGGTTCCGCAGTCGAGGCGCCTGCGCGGCAGGCGCATGTCGATCACGTTCCGGGTGATGTCGAGCGTGTTCGCCCCTTCGTTGACCACGTAGACCTCCGGCTTGTCGGCGAGGACCTGCTTGATCGCGCCGAGCGCACCGTAGAAGCCCATCGGCTCTCGCTTGGCGGCGAGGTTGCCGGCCATGCGGTCCAGGTTGTGCTGCTTCTTGTGGGCGAGCGCATCGAGCCATGCGGTACGGGGCTGGATCTTGCCGGGCTTCAGCGTCGCCAGAAGAGCCGACACCGAAGCGGCGATGCTCCCGACGACCGGCGCAGCGATCGGGCGATTGCTGTCCATCTCCGTCGGCGCGATGTCCAGCTGGACGAATTGCGCCGTCGGCGACCATTGCGAGCCCTTGCCGTGACCGAGCAGCCAGTTCAGCCGCGCGCCGATCAGCATGACCACGTCGGCCCGGGCCAGCGCTGTGGACCGCGCCGCCGCCACGGACTGCGGGTGGTCGTCGGGCAAGAGGCCCTTCGCCATGGACATGGGCAGGAACGGGATCCCGGTCTTTTCGATGAACGCGCGGATGTCGGCATCCGCCTGCGCGTATGCCGCGCCCTTGCCCAGAATGATCAGCGGCCGCTCGGCTCTGGACAGGAGCTCCAGGGCGCGTTGGATGGACTCCGGCGCGGGGAGCTGCTCCGGTGCCGGGTCGACCACGCGGACCAGCGAGCGCGCGCCCGTCTCCGAGTCGAGCGTGGCGCCGAGCACGCTGCCCGGGAGATCGAGGTACACGCCGCCGGGACGGCCGGAGACCGCGGCCCGGATCGCGCGCGCCAGACCGATGCCGATGTCCTCGGGCCGGTCAACCCGGTAGGACGCTTTGGTGTACGGCTTGGCCGCGTTCATCTGGTCCAGCTCTTCGTAGTCGCCCTGCTGGAGGTCGATGATGGCCCGCTCGCTCGACCCGCTGATCTGGATCATCGGGAAGCCGTTCATGGTGGCGTTGGCGAGTGCCACCAGGCCGTTGAGGAAGCCCGGAGCCGAGACAGTGAGGCAGATGCCCGGCTTCTGCGTCAGATAGCCGGCGATCGCCGCGGCGTGGCCGGCGGGCTGCTCGTGGCGGAAGCCGATGAAACGGATGCCTTCGGCCTGAGCCAGCCGCGCGAGGTCGGTGACCGGGATGCCGGGAACACCGAAGATCGTGTCCAGGCCGTTCAGCTTCAGGGCATCGATCACCAGGTGGAACCCGTCGGTGACGCCCTTGGAGCTCGTTTCGGTTGCCATGGTCACCCCGCCTTCCGGGACGACTGCTGGCGGGGTGCCTCGTCGACGCCCGTCGATCCGACGACCTTCTTGCTGTGCAGCTCGGCGATCTGGTCCGCGCCGTAGCCGAGCTCCTCGAGCACTTCGTCGGTGTGCTCGCCGAGCAGCGGGGACCCTGTGATCTCCGGCTTGAACTCGGAGAACTTGATCGGGCTGCCGACGGAGAGATACGTCCCGCGCTTCTTGTGCGGCACCTCGACGATGCTGCCGTTGGCGCGCATGAACGGGTCGTAGGCAAGCTCCTTCATCGAGAGCACGGGCGCGCAAGGCACCTTGAACTTGCGCAGGTAGTCGACCGCCTCGAACTTGGTCTTGTCGGCGAGCCACTTCTCGATTTCGGCGAAGATCTCGAAGATGTGCGGCTGGCGCGCGCGGGCAGTGGCGTACGCGGGATCCTTCGTCCACTCTGGCTTGCCGAGCGCCTTGCAGGTCCCCTCCCAGTTCTGCTCCTGGATCGTGAAGTAGATGTAGGCGTTGGGATCCGTCTCCCAGCCCTTGCACTTGAGGACCCAGCCCGGTTGCCCGCCACCGCCGGCGTTGCCGCCGCGCGGGACTGCCTCGCCGAACTTGCCGTTCGGATACTGCGGGTACTCTTCGAGGTAGCCGAGACGCTCCAGCCGTCCCTGATCGCGCAGCTTGACGCGGCACAGATTCAGCACCGCGTCCTGCATCGACACAGATACCTTCTGGCCCTTGCCGGTCTTCTCACGGCCGACCAGCGCGGTGAGAATGCCGATCAGGAGATGCATGCCGGTGTTGCTGTCGCCGACCGCAGCACCGCTCACCGTCGGCGGGCCGTCCCAGAAGCCGGTCGTCGAGGCGGCGCCGCCGGCGCATTGCGCGACGTTGTCGTAGACGCTGATGTCCTCGTACGGGGAGCCCGAAGCGAAGCCCTTGACCGACCCGAAGATGAGCCGCGGATTGAGCTCCTGGATGCGCTCCCAGCTGAACCCCATCCGGTCCATCGCGCCCGGCCGGAAATTCTCGACCAGCACGTCGGCTTCGCGGATCAGCTTCTCCAGGATCGCCTTGCCTTCGGGCGACTTGGTGTCGATCTCGAGCGACCGCTTGTTGCTGTTGAGTTGCGTGAAATAGAGCGCGTCTGCGTCGGGGATGTCGCGCAGCTGACGGCGCGTGACGTCTCCGACGCCCAGTCGCTCGACCTTCAATACCTTGGCCCCGAACCACGCCATCATCTGGCAACACGCGGGACCGGCCTGCACGCCGGTGAAGTCGATGACTTTGATTCCCTCGAGAGGCAGCGCCATGATCGAATTCTCCTTATGATCGTTGGTTGAGACGTGATGTGAGTCCGCTCTCGCGCTCGACATCACGTGAAGCGAGATAGGCAAGCGGCGTGCCTATCGGCGCGGGTCTTCGACAGTGCACCCAGGCTGCGAATTCGCCGAGATCCGGACGGACGCCTGTCCGCCGGACAGCGCTCGTGTCGCCATCTCAGCACCGAGCTTCGTCACCGCAGGCGCGACGCAACCAAGGTGTGGCCGGGCGCCGGGTGCAGGCTTATCACGATGCTCTTGTACGTCGGGATGTTGCTCAGCGGCTCGGTGCTGCCGATCGGCGCGAGGACGTTCGACTCGGGGTAGTACATCGCGGCGCAGCGACGCGGGATCGGATACTCGACCACGACGAAGCCCGGCGCGACGCGCGTCTGTCCCGCGAAGTGGCTGACGACGTCGACGACCTGCCTCGGCGAGAGCCCCTGCTCGTCCATGTCCTCGCGGTTCATCATCACGACGCGGCGCTCGAAGTGGAGCCCACGATAGCGATCGTGCAGGCCGTAGATGGTGGTGTTGAACTGATCGTGGCTGCGCACCGTCGTCAGGAGCAGCTGCCCCGGCTCGAGAGGATCCTCGGGAATCGGGTTGACGGTGAGGAGCGCCTTGCCGGACGGGGTCGGAAACACGTTCTCGCGCGGCGGGTTCGGCAGATAGAACCCGCCGGGGTGCCCGACCCGCGCGTTGTAGTCCTCGCAGCCGGGGATCGCCGCGGCGATTCCATCGCGGATCAGGTCGTAGTCGCGCGCCCACGCGCGCCAATCCACGGTCGAGCGGGCGCCGAGGACCGCGTCGGCCATCCGGCACACGATCGCCGCCTCGCCCAGCAACGCCGGCGACGCCGGCGTCGCCCGGCCGCGCGACGGCTCGACGACGCCCATCGAGTTCTCGCAGCTCACGAATTGGTACACGCCGGGGCGCTCCGCCGTGGGCGGCGCGATGTCGCGCTCGGATCTACCCAGGCACGGCAGGATCAGCGCCTGACGACCGGTGACGAGGTCGGAACGGTTGAGCTTGGTGCCGATCCGTACCGTGAGCGCGGTCCGGGACAGAGCCTCGGCGACGTACTTGGTATCCGGCAGCGCCATCAGGAAGTTCCCTCCGAGCGAGACGAACACCTTGATGCGCCGGTCGTGCATCGCCTTGGCGGACTTGACGGAATCCAGGCCGTGGGCGCGCGGGGGATCGAAGGCGAAGGCGCGCCCGAGCGCATCGAGGAACTCGGGAGCGGGACGCTCCCATACGCCCATCGTGCGATCGCCCTGGACGTTGGAATGGCCGCGCACGCAACAGGCGCCGGCGCCGCGCTTACCCATGGCTCCGCGCAGCAGCAGCAGGTTGAGCAGCTCCTGGACGTTGCCGGGACCGTTCCGGTGCTGCGTGAGACCGAGACACCAGGCGATGATGATGCGCTCGCTCTTCCGCGCCAGCTCGGCCACTTCCACGAGCTTCGAGCGTTCGATGCCGGACGATCGCGTGATGGCATCCCACGACGCGGCGCGAAGGTCGTCGAGCAGCGCCTCGACGCCGGTCGTGTGTGCGCGCACGTAGTCCCAGGCGATCGCGGACCCGGGCACGCGATCCTCCGCCTCGACCAGGGCCTTCAGGATCCCCTTCAACAGCGCGACGTCCCCATTGATCCGCACCTGGAGAAACTCGTCCGCGAGCTTCGTCGTCTTGCCCAGCAGCGCCAGCGGCTCCTGCGGATCCATGAAGCCCATCAATCCGGCTTCGGGAAGCGGATTGACGGCGACGATGGTCGCTCCGGCACGCTTCGCCCGCTGTAATGCAGAGAGCATCCGGGGATGATTCGTTCCCGGGTTGTGCCCGATCGAGAAGATCAGCTGCGCGTGATCGAAGTCCTCGAGCTTGACGGTGCCCTTCCCGAACCCGAGCACGTGCGTCAGCGCCGTACCGCTCGGCTCGTGGCACATGTTCGAGCAGTCGGGGAGATTGTTCGTGCCGAACTGACGGACGAAGAGCTGGTAGGCGAACGCCGCCTCGTTCGTCGCCTTTCCCGACGTGTAGAATGTGGCCTCGTTGGGGGACGAGAGGCCGTTCAGCTGCTCGGCGATCAGCGCGAACGCATCGTCCCACGCGATCGGTGCGTAGTGCGTAGCGCCGGCGCGCAGCACCATGGGCTCGGTCAAGCGACCCTGCTGCTCGAGCCAGTAGTCGGATCGACGGGAGAGCTCGGCGACCGAGTGCTCCGCGAAGAAGGCCGCGGTCACCCGCCGGCGATCCGACTCGTGTGCGACCGCCTTCGCTCCGTTCTCGCAGAAGTCGAACGGTGATCGCTTGCCGTCGGGGTCGGGCCACGCACAGCTCATGCAGTCGAAGCCGGTCTTCTGATTGAGACGCAGCAGAGGCAGCGTGCCGCGAATCACGCCGGCTTCGCTGAGGGCAAAATTAAAGCTCGACACCACCGCCTTGAGGCCAGCCGCCTTGCGTTCGGGAGCACGCTGACGCAGCGGGCGCGATTCCGCCGGAGGCGTCTCGACCACGAGCTCGCCGTGCTCATCCTCGAGGATGTCGTCCGCGCGCTCGAGCGCGAGGCGCTCCCGGGAGACCTCGACCGATGCACTGTCGAGGGGATCGACGTCGTCCCTGGGCGACGGGTGCGGCGCGTAGTGGCGCGGCGGATAGTGGGCGTCGCACGCGGCATGGGCGCCATCCTCCGCCCCGACGGGCGCGCGCTTCGCATCTTGCGACGGCGCCTTGAACGAACGCTCGTCGACGAGATTGCTGATTGGATTCGAGTCGGACACGAGACCTCCGTACGGGCCCACGCGAACCGGTCGTGAGCGAGACTGCGAGCACCTCTGCATGTTCCGCGCCACAGTCCGTCGCGCGTCGCGTGACCACGATCGGTGTAGTGCCCGCTCTCCGTGTCGATCGACCAGGCACGAGTGGCGAAATGTCGGCACGGGAACGCGTGCGTTCGCTGCGGGAAGGGGCCGCGCGACTCGCCGCACGCATCAGCTGCTCTCCAAGAGCCGGCATAGCGGTTGCACGCTGCGCACCAGGATGGTCGACATCTCTCCCGCGCGTGCTCCGATCGCGCCCGACGTACGCTTCGTCAACGTCTCGGTCGAGCGCGTTCGTGACGAGGCGCGCTCTCCGGGCGAGGACGTCCTCGCTGCCGAGGAGCCGCTCGAGATCCGTATAGAGCATGGGCCTGTCGGCGCGCGCCGACGTCGCAGCATCTCGGTCACGATGCGGACCCCTGGTGCCGACGTCGCGCTCGCGGTCGGCTTCCTGTTCGGCGAGGGGATCATCCGCGACGCCGACGATGTCGCTCACGCGATGTCGTGCGGACCGCCGGGGAAGCTCGGTTTGCGAAACGTCGTGCGCGTCCAGCTCGCACCGGGAGTCAGGGTCGACGAGCAGCGCCTGGCGCGAAACTTCGTGAGCAACTCGGCCTGTGGGCTGTGCGGCAAGGCCTCGCTCGCAGCGCTCCCCCGCGTGCCGCGTCTGGGCCAGCGCACGCCCCTCGCTTTCGGCGCGGCACTCGTCCACAGCCTGCCCGACACGCTCCGCCGGGCGCAGGCGGTGTTCGAGCGTACTGGCGGGCTACACGCCGCGGCCCTGTTCGACGCGACGGGGCGAATGCTCGACGCCTACGAGGACGTCGGTCGGCACAATGCGGTCGACAAGGTGATCGGGGCACAGCTGCTTGCTCGCGCAACGCCCTTGACGAATCACGTCCTGCTGGTCAGCGGGCGTGCCGGCTACGAGCTCGTACAAAAGGCGCTCGTCGCGGAGATCCCGGTGCTCGCCGCAGTCGGTGCTCCTTCCAGCCTCGCTGCGCAGCTCGCGGCGGCCGCGGGCATGACGCTGATCGGCTTCGTGCGCGACGGCCGCTTCAACATCTACAGCGGCGCCCAGCGGGTGGCCTGAGGGCAGTCGTGGACGCCTCGCCCGCAGGGTCGGACACCGCGCGCTCGAGCGCAACGCTCGGCGAGTGGACGCACGCCGTGGGCCCCCCGCTCCTGTTCGGTCTCCGGCTCTGGGCGTCGGTCTGTCTCGCCTACTCCCTCGCGTTCTGGCTGGAGCTCGACGACGCCGCGTGGGCCGGGCTCTCGGCGGCGATCGTCTGCCAGCCGCGGCTGGGGGCCTCCCTCCGCAAGGGCTGGTTCCGGATGATCGGCACGGTCGTCGGTGCCGTCGCGATCGTCGTGCTGACTGCGTTGTTCCCGCAGCACCGAGAAGCCTTCCTCGTCTCTCTCGCGCTGTGGAGCGCCGCGTGCGCGCTCGTCGCGACCTTGGTCACGAGCTTCACGTCCTACGGGGCGGCGCTCGCAGGCTACACCGCCGCGATCATCGCGGCCGATCTGCTGGGCCCCACCGGCGGTGGGCCTCACGGCGACGTCTTCATGCTCGCCGTGACCCGCAGCACAGAGATCTGCATCGGCATCGCGTCGGCCGGAGTCGTCCTGGCCGGAACCGACGTGGGGAGCGCTCGGCCCCGGCTCGCCGCGCTACTCGCGTCGCTGTCGAGCGCGGTGGCGCGTCAGTTCCTCGGCGCATTCGCGCCGAGCCCGCCGCAGCCGGTGGACGGCGGCGCTCCGCGCGCGCTGATCCGCCGCGTGGTCGCGGCGGAACCCGTGATCTACGAGGCGATCGGAGAGAGCATCGGGCTCCGGAGCCATTTGCCGGTGCTCCGGGATGCACTCGACGGTCTGCTCACAGCGCTGGCGGGCTGGCGCGCGGTCGCGCTGCACCTCGCGCAGCACGGCGACGAGGCCGATCGGCGGGATGCGCGTGCCATTCTCCACTCCATTCCGCGAGACGTGCGCTTCCTGGCGGACGCGGAACACCCCACGCGCTGGACCGTAGATCCGTCCGCCCTTCGCATCCTCTGCGAGGAAGCGGCGCAGGCCCTCGTCTCCATGCCGACCGCCACGCCCTCCCTCCGGCTGGTGGCAGATCAAACGGCCGGCGCCTTGAAGGGCCTTTCGCGCGCCCTCGACGGCCTCGTGCTCCTCGTGAGCGACTCCGACCCACCGCGCCCGACCCGCCCCCGCGTCTGGCTGTCCGTCCCGGACTGGCTACCTCCGCTCGTCAACGCGGCGCGTGCGTTCGTCACGATCGGCGCGGTCGCAGCGTTCTGGATCGCGACGGCATGGCCCAACGGCGCGTCGGCGATTACCTGGGCAGCGGTCCCCGTGCTCCTCTTCTCGCCGCGAGCCGAACAGAGCTACGGCTTCGCCACGCAGTTCATGATGGGCGACGCCGTGGCCATCGTCTTCGCGGCGATCGTCGCGTTCGGGGTGCTCCCCGCTCTGAGCACGTTCGTGGCTTTTTCCCTGGCCCTCGGTCTCTATCTGGTGCCGGCGGGAGCTCTCGTGGTGAGATCGAACAGCTCGCCGATGTCCACCGCGATGGCGTTCAACTTCCTCGCGGCGCTCTCGCCCTCGAACCAGATGAGCTACGACCCGCAGGCGTTCTACAACACCGCGCTCGCGATCCTGTTGGGCAACGGAGCTGCGGCGCTCGCGTTCCGCCTGGTGTTGCCGCCGTCGCCTGCGCTGCGGACCCGCCGTCTGCTGCGGTTCGCCCTGCGCGAGCTCCGCGGCCTCGCCGCCGGTCCGATTCCGCGGACGAACGATCAGTGGGAGCACCGCATCAACGGCAAGATTTACGCGATGCCGGACGCTGCCACCGCGCACGACTGGGGGCGGCTCTTGACGGCGCTCTCGACCGGAACCGCAATGCTCGAGCTCCGCCGCGCCGCGCGCGAGCTCGAGATCGCTTCGGAAGTCGATTCGGCGATCGAGACCTTCGCGCAAGGATGGAGCGCGCTCACCGCCGCGCGTCTGGCGCAAGTGGACGAGCGTCTCGCCGCTCGCTCGGTGGGCGCGGCGCCTTCGCTGAGGGCGCGCGCGAGCATCCTGGTCATCCAGGAGGCGCTCACGAGCCAAGCGTCCTACTTCGACAGCGGAGCGCACACGTGAAGTTCGCCGAGATCGATCTGTTCGGGGTCTACGTGGCACCGATCTCGCTCCTCCTGCTGACGGCCTGGGTCGTGACGACCGGGCTGCGGCGGCTCGCGGTCCGTGTCCGGCTTCTCCGCTGGGTGTGGCACCCGGCGCTGTTCGTGTTCGCGGCATACGTCATCGTGCTGTCTTCGCTGACGTTCGTCGCGTCACACGTGGCGCGAGTGCTCCCATGAGAAGCGGGCCGGAGCCGCGTCGCGTTGCGCCAGATCCCGACGTTGCACCCTCCGCGGATCGCGACGCCGTGCCATCGGCGGCCCCCGGCGCCGTGACGTCCCCGGATCCCGATCCGGAGCCCGCCCCCGTGCGCCGCTCGCGTCTCGGACCGGTGCTCGTCACCCTCGCGACGACCGCCGTCGCGGTGGTGCTCGGGTGGACGACGTGGCGCGCCTACATGGACACACCGTGGACGCGCGACGGCACCGTTCGCGCCTATGTCGTCACGATGGCCGCAGAGGTCGCGGGGCGAATCGTCGAGCTGCCGGTCGTCGACAACCAGCTCGTTCACCGCGGCGACCTGCTGTTGGTGATCGATCCGACGGACTTCCGCATCGCCGTCACCCTCGCCGAAGCGAGCTTGAAGCAGGCCAAGGTGGACGCGGAGAACGCGGAACGGCAGGCGACACGCCGACGCCCACTCGCAGGAACCGCGATCAGCACGGACCAACAGCAGGTGTTTGACACGCAGGCCGAATCCGCGAAGGCGCGCCACGACGCCGCCCAAGCCTCGCTCGCGCAGGCACGCGTCAATCTCGAGCGGACGCAGATCCGGTCGCCAGTGAACGGCTGGGTGACGAACCTGCAGGCGCGGCTCGGCGACTATGCGGCCGTCGGACGGAACGAGATCGCGATCGTCGACGCGGACTCCTTCTGGGTCGACGGATACTTCGAGGAGACGAAGCTGCACGCCATCCGGGAAGGTGATCGGGCGCAGGTGAAGCTGATGGGGCACGACGTCGTCGTCCGCGGCCACGTCGGCAGCATCGCGCGCGGCATCGACGTGCCGAACGCGCAGCCCAACGCACAGGGCGTGGCCTCGGTGAACCCGATCTTCACGTGGGTGCGCCTCGCGCAGCGGATCCCGGTCCGCATCGAGATCGACTCGGTGCCCGACGGTGTGCGGCTCGCGGCCGGGATGACGGCGACGGTGCAGATCGGAGATATGACCGGAAGTCGTGGATCGTGGAGCCGCTAAGCGTTGAAAGAGAGGGCAGCAATGCAGAAGCGTACGTTGGGTAAGAGCAACTTGGAAGTGTCGGCACTCGGGTTCGGCTGCATGGGCATCAGCTCCGGCTACGGCCCAGCGACCGGCCATCAGGATGGGATCGCCGTGATCCGTGCGGCCGTTGACCGTGGTGTCACGTTCTTCGACACCGCCGAAGCCTACGGTCCCTTCACGAACGAAGAGTTGGTGGGCGAAGCGCTCGCCCCCGTTCGCGATCGGGTGGCAATGGCAACGAAGTTCGGCCTCACGTTCGAAGGCGGCAACCAGAGCGGGCTCGATAGCCGGCCAGCGCACATCCGCGAGGTCGCCGACGCATCCCTGAAGCGCCTCAAGACGGATCGAATCGACCTCTTCTATCAGCACCGGGTCGACCCGAACGTCCCGATCGAAGACGTCGCGGGAACCGTCAAGGATCTGATTCGCGCAGGCAAGGTCAACCATTTCGGGCTGTCCGAAGCCGGCGTGCAGACGATCCGTCGGGCGCACGCGGTGCAGCCGGTCGCGGCGTTACAGAGCGAGTATTCGCTGTGGTGGCGAGAGCCGGAGAAGGACGTGCTGCCGACTCTCGAGGAGTTGGGCATCGGGTTCGTGCCCTTCAGCCCGCTCGGTAGAGGTTTCCTCACTGGGAAGATCGACCAGAAGACGACTTTCGACAGCTCGGACATCCGCAACATCGTCCCGCGCTTCACGGCGGAGAATCGTAAGGCGAATCTGGCGTTCGTGGACTGGCTGACCACGTTCGCAGAGCGGAAGAAGGCAACGCCGGCGCAGATTGCGCTCGCGTGGCTACTGGCGCAGAAGCCGTGGATCGTACCCATCCCGGGTACGACGAAGCGCCATCGGCTCGAGGAGAACCTTGGCGCGGCCGCGATTAGCCTGACGCCGGATGATCTCTGCGAGATCGATCGCGCGGCGTCGACGCTCGCGGTTCACGGCGCTCGGTACCCAGAGCATCTGCAGCAGATGGTCGGGCGCTGAC
>OELV01000674.1_pt1 | contig 13529 bp, 13 predicted proteins | sample 1503271 | NCBI WGS metagenome assembly OELV01 (sample SAMEA104379593, study PRJEB20068) | metagenome | biome: 1000743; feature: 77; material: 1998 | place: USA | collected 2012 | depth 25 m
TGCGCGATCGGGAACACGGTGCCGTAGCCGGCGAGCACGTCGAGGTTCGGGGTCTTCGGCGTCGACACCGGCGTGCCGGTCTGCGTGCTCCGACACTCCTCGGCGTCGCCGTAGTGACATGCGCCCTGATCGTCCGAGATGAAGAGGATGACGTTGGGTCGCTCGGTAGCTGGGCCCTGCACACACGGCTTGCCGTCGCTCACACAGATGCCGCTCGGCGGACACGCGGCACCTCCAGGGCAAATACCTTCGTAGCTGGGGCAGCACGGCTTCCGCCCCGCGCCGTGTTGGCTCGAGTAGAAGACGTTCGGAGGCTCGCAGGTCGGGGACAGACGTCGCTTGGGCGACCACAACATCGGTAGCTTCGCATCCACCGGGGGGACGAACGGTCCGACGGCGATGAAAAGAGCGAGCGCCGCCAACACCCCGCGGGCACACGAAGGCATGGGTGAGACGGTATTCGTGAGGCGTTCCGGGAGTCAAGTGTTTTTTGGCGAATCGGCCGGTAGAGTGCGCGCGTGCGTGCGTTGCGATCGAACCGCGGCGGTACGGTAGTCGTACTCTGTCTTGCAGCGCTGCTAGGCGCATGCGGTTCGGACGACCGAACGAACAGGGATGCGCCAAAAGCGGACGCGGCGGGCTACGTCGGATCCGACGCCTGTGCGCCGTGCCATGCGGAGATCGCACGCGCTTGGGGGAGCTCGCGCCATCGCGCTGCAATGCTGCCGGCGGAGGAGCGCGCACCGCTCCGCGCATCACCCACGTCGAACGGGCCGCTCATTGCACGCGACGAGCGCCTGTGGATGACGGCCGCGAGCCTCGGGAACGCGGCCGACGTCGAGCTTCGCTATGCCCTCGGTCGCAAGCACGTCGAGCAGTACGTGGGCGCGCTCGATGCGGGTCGGCTGCAAGCGCTCCCCCAGGCGTTCGACGTCGTGCGCGCCGAGTGGTTCGATCTGTTCGCCGGCGAAACGCGTACGCCCGCCGACTGGGGTCACTGGTCGAATCGCGGCATGAACGCGAGCTCGCAGTGTCTCGTGTGTCACACGACGGGCTACGACAAAGGCTATCTGCCAGCGTCCGACGTTTACGAGAGTCGCTGGCGCGAGATGGGCGTCGGATGCGAGGCCTGCCACGGTCCCGGCCGCGCGCACGTCGACGCACGCCGAACGGGTGGCAACGACCCATGGCGAGTCGCCGATCCGGAGCGTCTCTTCGACGCGTGTGGAAGCTGTCACGCACGACGCGTCGAGCGTGCCGCGTTCACGCCGGGTGACGCCTTCCTCGACGCCTTCGAGCCCGAGCTGCTCGATACGAATGCGTACCATCCCGACGGCCAGGTGAAGGAAGAGCTCTACGAGCTCGTGTCGTTTCAGCAGAGCAAGATGTTCCAGGAAGGTGTCCGCTGCTGGAACTGCCACGAGCCGCACGCCGACGGGACGCGTGCCGACGGGAACGCGCTCTGTCGCACGTGTCACGAGGAACGATACGACACCGCGGCACACACGCATCACCCGAACGGGAGCGCGGGGGCCGAGTGCCGGGGCTGTCACATGCCCACCACGGTCTACATGCAGCGGGATCCGCGCCACGATCACGCCTTCCTGCGACCCGATCCGGAGACGACGGTCGCCACGGGCACGCCGAACGCTTGTACCCGCTGCCATGCCGATCAGGACGCCGCGTGGGCAGCCGCGCACGTGCGCGCATGGTTCCCCGACGATCGGGTCCGTGCCGCACACCGTGGCGTCACGCAGACGATCGCGCGGGCGCGCGACGGAGATGCCGCGACCGTGCCCGCCCTGATCGAGCTCGCCACGACGGCGCGCGACGCCGTCCACCGCGCTACTGCCGTACGGCTCCTCGCGCGCTTTCCGACGGCGAGCGGCGTGACGACCGCGCTCGTCCAGACGCTCGGCGAGGACGACGCGCTGGTTCGCGGCTCGGCTGCGTGGGCGCTCGGCCAGCGTCCGCATCTCGTGTCGGAGGTCCGCTCGGCGCTGCTCGCGCGCACCAGCGATCCCGTTCGCATGGTGCGCCAGCACGCGGCATTCGCCCTGCGCGACACACCGGCCGCGGAGCTACCGCCGGAGGTCGCCGCTGCGCTGACGCGCGCGACCGACGAGTGGAGCGCGGGGCAGCTCCGGCTCGCCGACACACCGGAGGCGCACTACAACCTGGCGATCCTCCACACCGCTCGTGGCGAGCTCGACGACGCGGCCGCTGCCTATCGCGAAGCGCTGCGATTGTGGCCGTCGTCGTTCCAAGCCCGACACAATCTGGGCATCCTGCTCGCGCAGCAAGGTCGCCTGGACGACGCGGCCGCGGAGTTCGAGGCGGTGCTGGCGCGCGATCCCGTCCCCGATTCGGCGTTCGCGCTGGGGCTGCTCCGTGCACAGCAGGGTCGTTGGCCCGACGCGATCGCGGCGTTGCAACGATGCGTCGCCGAGGACCCCGATTACCCTCGCGCGCGATACAATTTGGCTCTCGCGCACGCGAAAGCGGGCGACACCACGAAGGCGCTCGATGAGCTCGAGCAGGCCGCGACCCAAGACGACACGCATCGCGAGGCCGTGCTCACGCTCATCGACCTGGCACGCCAGACGAACGACAAGCCGCGGCTCGAGCGCTGGGTGCTCGAGGCGGCCCGCCTCGATCCCGAGGTGCGCGAAAATCCCGAGCTGCGTCACTTCTTCGAGCCCTAGCGGAGTCTTCACCGTTCATGCTCGTACGGCGCCGCCACCGCTGCGACGCGCGGGACGCCGCGCGCCGCGCGTCTGCCGAGGGCCGTGCCAGCGCGTCCGCCCTGCCACCAGCCCTATGCGCCCTCTCGCAAGTGGCACGGCGGCCGTCGAAGCCGTCGCGAGGGCATCGATTTCGCCCCCCTGGGATCCGGCACGTTCGGGTGCAGCGGAGTGCTGCACGCTATCGGCACGAATGCTGCTCTTGCTCCATCGCGGTGGTTGTGGTGGCGCGGGCGCGCCGGTGACGTCGCGCCGAGCGGTGGATGCGGAGTGGTGGTGCGGCGGCGGGACGTTGAGGAGAGACGGGGAGGTCCGCGGGCGGAGGTCGGCGGTGACGTCGCCTCCGCCCCGGCCCATCAGAGGCGCGCGTCCCGACGCGACGGACGCGGCATCCACCGCGGCACGTCGCGAAGATACGCGTCGTAGGCCGCGCCGAAACGCGCGCTCAGTCGAGGCTCCTCGACGCGCACGATCCACGCGTGGGTGCCGGCGGCCGCGAGCACGGTTGCGAGGGCGAGCGCCGGTGAGCGCGACGCGAGTGCGGCGCCGGCCGCCGCCACCAGCAGACCCGTGACGAGCGGGTTTCGCATCCGTCGATAGGGGCCGGCGATCACGAGCGCGGGCTTCGGGCCGCGCCGCGGCCGACCGCGGCCCATCAGGAGAAGGGCGCTCCGAAACGCGAGCCCGCCGCCGATGACGACCAGGACGGCGCCGAGCGCGCACATCGCGGTCGTGGCGCGATCAGCCGTAGTGGCTCCGGCGCTTCACCGCGATCTCGCGCTCGAGGTAGAAGATCTCGATCTTCTCGACGGCAGTGGCCTTCTTGGCGAACTTGTGTCCGCGCAGCACCGTGTCGAGCACGCCCAAGTCGGGCCGGCCCGCCAGATCCCGCGTGGCCCGGATCTCGGTGCTCGCGAAGAGCGTGTCGCCCGCGAACGACGGCGCGGTGTGCCGCCCGGTCGCATAGCGGACGTCCCCGAGCGCGTTGTCCGCGACGTCGGCCGACGAAAGACCGAGACAGAGCTGGAACGGGATGCCGCCGAACACGATCAGCTGACCGCCCACGTAGCGCTCGGGATCCTGATCGATCATCCATTGGTTGCAGTGCACCTGGGACGTGTTGTCGAGGACGCCCGTCAGCATGATGTGATCGGTGGTGATGACGCGACCGCGAACGTGCTCGTACACGTCGCCCGCGGCGAAGTCTTCGAAGTACGTGTCGGGGCTACTGAAGTGGGCGAAGTCTTTGTAGGCGCGCTTCGCGTCGTAGGTCGGCGCACTGAACTCGCACGCGATCTCGCGCGGTGGCACCTCGCGATCGTCGACGGGCGCCGCCGCATCCTTCTTCCAGACCTGGACCTTCCGCTGAAACGTGAGCACGACATCGCCGTCCTGATTGCGGCCCGTCGTCTGCACGTGCACGACGCCGAGATTCGGGTTCTTGCTCGACGGCTTGACCGAGAGGATCAGCGTTTCCGCTTCGAGCGTGTCGCCCACGCAGACGGGTACGCCGAACCGCATGTCGATGTACTCGAGATTCGCACGCGCGTTTTCCGAGATGTCCTCGACGCTCTGGCTGAACACGACGCCCATGACGAGTCCCGGCGGGACGACGAGCCCGCGGTAGCCGTAGGCGCGCGCGTAGCGGACGTTCTTCGAGAGCGGATTCGGCGTGAACGAGAAGTCGGTGAACAGCGCGAAAAGCCCGTCGGTGACGGTCTTTCCGCCTTTGTGGCGGAGAAGCGATCCAGGCCGAAAATCTTCGAGATAGTGCCCGTGCTGCTTACGGATGGTGGCCATGGTCGGCGTCGCTTAGCGGGTCGCCGGAGGCCTGGCAACCGCGCCGTCAGCTCGCGTGCAGCGAAACCGGTGGCCGGTGTTCCGAGTCCGCATCGCCGGGAGACAGCGCCGATGCCGTCGCGCGGACGACGCCGAGCAACTTCTGTCGCTGCCGCTCGGGTAACCCGCGGTAGAGGTGCACGAGCTCCTCCACGCCGACGTCCTTCGCGAGCGGATACTCGGCGAAGCGGTTCACGTTGCCGTCCGGCACGTGCCGGTCGGTGTGCTGCATGATCTCGCGTGCTTCCGGCGACAAGAGGTCGGGATCGAACGCCGACAGGGCCCGGCGCATTGCGACGTTCAGCTTCACGACGACCAGGAGCGGCGTCGCCAGACCGCGGCCACCCTCGAGACGGCTCACGGCGCCCTGGCTCACGCCGGCGAGCCGCGCGATCTGCTCCTGCGAGAGACCGAGGAACTCGCGTACGCGACGGGCTTGCCGGCCGAGACCGCGCATCCACTCACGCCAGTCCTGATTGGGTGCGTCCTTGATCATCGTTTTGTCCTCCAATGCACTGTCGGGATTTTCAATCGTCGGTGATCGATCGTGGGCCGTGTGTTCCGAGGAACTTTCGAAAGATGGCGATCAAGAGCTCGCGGTGCTGTGCCCGATCGACGATCGGCGGGAAGCGTTCGGTCGCACTCGCATTGATCAACGACCCGCCGAGCAAGAGAAACGTGCTCGCGCCCCCGATGATCATCATGACGTGCAACCCGTTCGTCTGGCGAAGCGCGTGCTCGGCTTGGCCCGCCGTGATGACGTCGTCGAGCGCGCTGATGACGGACATCGCGCGCTCGGCAAACGGCCGCGAGTGATCGTTCACCCCATCGGCCAGCTCCCGAAGCATGAGGCGCACCAGCGCCGGTCGCTCGGCCACGAAGTCGAGCCATTCGTCGACCGTCCGCTCGAGCCGTGCACCGGGAGAACCGTCCTCGCCGAGCACGCGACGATAGCGACTCTCGAGATCTTTGAGCATCGAATCGAGCACGGCCACATAGAGCGACGCCTTGTCGCGGAAGTGGTAGAGCAGCGACGCGCGCCGGATGCCGACACGCTGAGCGACGTCCTCGAGTCGCGCCCGGTCGTAGCCGGCCTCGGCGAAGACGGCCTCGGCGGCCTCGAGGATTTCGTCTCGCCGGGACTGCTGAGGCTCCTTCGTCTTTACCGCGGGTTGCACGGGGCTTCAGATCTACCTGCGAGTAGGTAGACCCGTCAACAATCGCCCATCACTCCCTGAAGAGCAGCCGCTCCATGAGGCTCCGGAGCTCGCCGTGGAGCTCCGCGGCACTCAAGGGCTCGCCCTCCGCCGTCAGGACGTCCATGCCCAGGGTGAGAAACGCCGTTGCCCCGGTGACGATCATCATGAAGCGCAACGGGTTGATTTGGCGGAAGGTGCCGTCGCGTTGTCCCGCCTCGATCACCGTCGCAACCGTATGCTGGAGTGGCGCCAGCTCGGCGGCGAGCGGATCCGCGGAGGCGCGGCGGACCCGCGCCGACTCCCACATGAGGATACGAACTGACCCTGGACGCTCCGCCACGTGCCGCGTCCACACGTCGAGGCAGCCGAGCATGTGCTCGCGCGCGGACCCTGGAGTAGCCAGGAGCGCACGATAGCTCCGCAGCAGCTCACCGAAGACGTCTTCGAGCAGGGCGACGTAGAGGCTTCGCTTGTCGCGGAAGTAGTACACCATGGAGGCACGCTTGATGCCCACCTCGGCGGCGACGTCGTCCATGCGCGCGCCCGCGTAGCCCCGCTCCGCGAAAACCTGCTCGGCGGCGCGCAAGATCGCCTGCCGTGTCTCCTTACCGCGTGCTCGCATCCCCCCTCGAGCTCGCTCCTTCCTCGGTCTACGCCTCAGCCGGTCCCTCGGGACGCCCAAGCCATCACTGGGACGGGACCTCCGCAGTCGCCGCCTCCGGACGTCGCACCACGAGCACCTTGCTAACCCGACGGCCCTTCATTTCCAACACCCGGAAGTCATATCCGTCGACCGACGCGCGGTCCCCGGTCCGCGGGATGCGACCGAGTCGCTCGGTGACGAAGCCGCCGATCGTGCTCACCTCGGTCGAACGTTCCACGTCGATGCCGAGCTTCTCCCAGACGTCGTCCAAGAGGCTCAGGCCATCGAAGACGAGACCTTCCGGAGTCTCTTGGATCTTCGGCGCCTCGCGATCGAACTCGTCCTGGATCTCGCCGACGATCTCCTCGATCACGTCTTCGAGGGTGATCATGCCGGCCGTGCCGCCGTACTCGTCGACGACGATCGCCATGTGTGTGCGGCTCTGCTGGAACTCGCGCAGGAGCGCGTCGAGCGGCCGCGACTCGGGAACGAAGAGGATGTCGCGTTTGATGTCGACGAGGTCTTCCGACGTGCGCAGTTGGTCCCGCCGAAGGAAGAGATCCTTCACGTGGATCATGCCGGCCACGTGGTCGATGTCGATCGTCCCCAGCGGAAAGCGCGTGTGCTTCGTTTGTCCGATGATCTTCAGGTTCTCCTCGAGGGAGCGGGCGATCGAGAGGAAGACGACGTCACCGCGGGGGATCATGGCGTGTCGCGCGGTGCGCTCCGTGTAGTCGATGATGTTCTCGAGCAGCTCGCGCTTCTCGCCGGAGAGCGTCCCCACCCGATGAGATTCCGCGAGGAGCATGCGGAGCTCTTCCTCCGAATGCGCGTCGGCGGTGTGCTGGAAGTCCACGTGCAGCCACTTGAGAACGCGCGATGCCGTCCGGTCGAGCAGCCAGAGCGCCGGTTTGGCCGCCACCTGGAAGGCACGCATCGGGAGCGCGGTCCACAGGGCCACCTGCTCGGTCGCGCGAATCGCATACGCCTTCGGGACGAGCTCGCCCACCAGGATGTGCAAGAACGTGATGAAGAGGAAGGCGATGGCAGCCGAGATGTTGTGGACCATCCGCTCCGACCCGATCCCAACCGCCCCAAGCGCCGGCGTCAGCACGTGGGCGAACGCGGGCTCGCCGACCCAGCCGAGCCCGAGGCTCGCGAGCGTGATGCCGAGCTGGGTAGCCGACAGGAAGTATTGCAGACGGTCCTGGTGCGCGCGCACCGCCTTCGCGCGCCAATCGCCGTCCTGGGTGAGCTCCTCCATGCGGGTGTTCCGGACCCGCGCCATCGAGAGCTCGGCCGCTGTGAAGAAGGCGTTGAGGAGGACCAGCCCGACGGCAACCGCAATCAACAAGGAGTCCGGCAACATCCGCTAACGGGGACCCCGCACCGGACGCATGGTAGAGGATGCTCTACGATCGAGGCAAGGCCGCTCGCGAGCTGCATGACACTGGGTCGAGGCCCGGCTATGCTGTTTCTGAACGCGGGTGCGATCGCGCCCTGGAGGAGGAGAACATGCGGGGACGGATGGTGGTGTGGACGGCGGCGGTGGTCGTGCTGGCGCTCGCCGGATTGGCTCGAGCGTCGCAAGAGCAGCAAGTGCTCGATCGGGCTGGCTTGAAGAAGCAGGCGGCGGCGAACAAGGCGCTCTCCCGATACCTCAAGTACAACGGGTATCCCGACGTCGCCGAGGTAAAGCCGATCAAGGATCAGCCGCCGTGGGACGACCACGAGGTGACGCTCTACTACCTCGACATGCGCAAGGAGATCAGCTTCGCGCGGGCTCGGGTTCTCGGACGACCCGACGTGTACTCGACGCGTTACGAGCGCGTGCTCACCGACGCCGACATCCGTGCGCTGCGCACGCATGGCGAGCGGATCGACGCCGCATCATCCGACGTGTCGTCTTGCACCGGCTCCGCCGTACAGCGGGCGGAATGTTCGGCGGGACGTGCCGAAAACGCGGCGGATCGTGTCGAGCTCGCGGCGGTGCGCGCCGAGAAGGCGGCCGACAGGACCGAGGCAATCGTCGACAAGATGGTCGCGCAGCGCAGCACGCGACACGCCGGTCGCCACCGCTAGCGATCGGCGGAACACGCGATCGCGAGCAATCCCGCTCCGGCTTGCACCGCGACCAGGGGCCGGAGCGGAAGGACTCGTAGTGCGCTCGCGCGGACCAAGTTCGCGCTGAGCGCCTGGAGCCGATCGTCCGCTCGCCGCGCAATCTCCGGCGAATTCGCGAGCGATGCCGTGCGTGCCGCCTCGCCCAGGTAGAGCAGATGGTGGAACGGGGTGCACAGCGTGGCGTCGCACACCTCCGCGCCCGTCGCCTCACGATCGAACTCGGCGCGGGCGGCGTTCGCACGTTCGGCGGCGATTCGCTTCGGCGTCTTCGCGACGTAGTCGGCCACCGACCGTGTGAGGCGATGGTCGGGAGGCGCATCCACCATCCGGAACGTCGCGGCAACCTCGCCGTACACCGCCTCGGCGGCTACCAGCCCCTCGAGCACCGCTTCACGGCGCGAGCGACCCGCCGGTCTCACGTCGTCGAGTGCCGGCGCGGTGTAGTACGGCAGCTCGCACACGAGCGAGAAGACGTCGTCGGTGATCCGCTTCAGCCAATCTTCCGAGCACGTTCCCGCCTCGATCACCGGCGCGGGATCCTCGCCGAGGCTCGTCGCGAGGTAATCGTACGTGTCGGCAATGCCGAACAGCGCGTAGACGGACGGGGCGAGGGTTCGGAGGTAGGGCACCTCGGGTTCCCCGTGATGCAGCGTGAGTCCCTGCTGGCCGACGAGCGCATGCAAGGCGGGATACAGGTCTGGCCGATCGCGCGACACGTAGAAATAGACCCCGCAGAAGCCGGCGTTGTGCAGCGAATAGAAGACGTGCGGCCGCGTGCGCTCCATGACGCGCATGATCGTCTGCGTCTCGGCGGTCGGGGTCGTGAAGCGCAGGGTCTTGTAGTCGACCGGGAAGCTCCACTCGACCTGCTCGCGGTGCGGAGGGCGATAGAAGTTTCGCGCATAGTGCAGGAGCGAGAACTCGCCGTCGAACCATCCTTCGTTCAAGACGAAGCCATCCGGATCCGCGATCGGCACGGCGTACAGCGTCACGTCGAGCGCCGCTCGCAGCCCCGCGTCCTCGCAAAGAGCGCGCGCGAGGAAGTCGATCGTGAGCGTGCCGATCGGCTCGTTCGGATGCGGCACGCCGACGAGAAGGACGCGGCGCCGGCCATGGCCGACGGTCAGGAGCTCGATCGGGCGTCCTTCGGTGGAGCAGCCGACCGTCTCGAGTCGGGCAAGTCCCGGGAACGTCCTCGCGAGATCGGCCAGACCGGCGCGCAGCACCGACCACGGCCGGAACCGCGTGTAGTCGGGCACCCGCGCCAGGACCGGCGTGAGATCGAGCACTGCGACGCTAGCGGAGCTGCTCCGAGCTATAGCCGAGGATGCGCCGCGCGATGATGAGCTGGTTCACCTGCTGCGTGCCCTCGTAGATGTCGCTGATCTTGGCGTCGCGCATCCACTTCTCGAGGAGGGTCTGCCGCGAATAGCCGAGCGCACCCAGGAGCTCGACCGCCTTCTGCGTGACCAAGGTGACGACGAGCCCGGCCTTGGCCTTCGACATCGAGGCCTCGAGGTTGTTGCGGAGCCCGTTGTCGAGCATCCAGGCCGCGCGCCACACGAGCAGACGCGCCGCCTGCACCTGCGCCTCCATCTCCATGACGTCGCGCTCGAGCGCCGTGAGCTTGTGGATCGGCAGCCCGTATCGGAGCTCGATACCATTCTCGTCGAGCGCCTGCTTGACGTAGTCCAGCGCCGCGCGGGCGACGCCGATCGCGCTCGCGGCGACGATCGGTCGCGTCGCGTCGAACGTCGCCATGGCGCCTTTGAACCCCTGGCTGCTCGTCTTCGGGATCTCCGCGCTGCCGAGGATGTTGTCGAGCGGGATGCGACAATCTTCGAACACGATGGTCGCGGTATCGGATGCCCGGATGCCGAGCTTGTGCTCGACCTTCGTGACGTACATGCCGGGCGTGCCGGAATCGACGACGAACGCGCGGATACCGGCGCGTCCCGCCGATCGGTCGAGCGTCGCCCAGACGACGACGAAGCCCTTCGACTTTTCCGCCGCCATGAGCCCGCTGGTGCAGAAGATCTTGGTGCCGTTCAGGACCCAGTGGTCGCCGTCCTTCACCGCCGTCGTCTGGATGGCGGAGCTGTCGGAGCCGCAGTGGGGCTCGGTGATCGCCATGGCCCCCCACTTGGGCTCGCCCTCCTTGAAGCGGGCGAGGAAGCGCTCCTTCTGCTCGGGTGTGCCCGCCGCCGCGACCGCGGCACCGCCGAGACCCGGATTCGGAATGGAGAGGTAGAGGCCGCAGTCGCCCCAGCAGAGCTCCTCGACCGTGACGCACATGCCGAGGTTCTGCTCGGAGGGCCCTTTGCGCTCCTTCTTCTCGCCGCTGTCACCAGTCATGGTCGCACCGCGCGACACGTTCCAGATCGTGTTCAAGAAGTCCCACGGTTTCTCGTGCTCACGCTCGTCGTACTCGCGCGAGATCGGACGCATGGCCTGCTCGGCCAGCATGTGGGTCATGGTCTGCATGTTCTTGATGCCGTCGGAGAGCTCGAAGTCGATCATGGTACTGACTCCTCTCTGATCCGTTTTAGACGATGGCGAGCCCGTCGAGCGTCGCGAATGCGCGTGCGTCGCGCAGGAACAACTCGACCAGGTGGTCGCGGATGTATCCATGGCCGCCGAGCACCTGCAGGGCGTTGTCGGCGATCTTCAAGACGGCGTCGGCGGCGTATTGCTTGGCCAGGTACGCTTCACGTGTGGCCGGCAGCCCCTTGTCGAGCCGCCACGCCGCCTCCCATGCGAGCAACCGCATCGCGTCGACCTCGATCGCCATGTTGGACAGCATGAACGCGATGGCCTGCTTGGTCGCGATCGGGACCCCGAACGCGGTGCGCTCCTTGGCGTACTCGCGCGCGTAGTCGAAGGCAGCCCGCCCGACCCCAACGGCGAGTGCCGCGCTCGCCACACGCTGCGCATCGATCAGGGATTGCAGATCCGCGCCGTCTCCCCCGAGTCGGTTCGCGGCGGAAACCTTCACCCCGTCGAGCTTGACGGTGAAGGCGTCGAGCGCCCGTAGTCCCATGTTCTTCTCGCGGTCGCTAAGCCGGAGGCCCTGTGCTCCGCGCTCGACGATGAACGCGGCGAGCCCATCGGGCGCGGTCGCGTAGACGAGAATGGCCTCGGCCTGGGCGGCGAGGGGTACGGCGCACTTCTCTCCCGTGACGATCCATCCGTCGCCTGCTCGCTCCGCCTTCGTCGCGAGCGCCGTCGGATCGAAACCCCACCGCGGCTCCGTGAAGGCCGCCGTTGCGGCCACGAACCGCCCGCCGGCGAAGCGCGGAAGCCAGGCGGCACGCTGGGCGTCGGTGCCAAACACGATCAGCGGAATGGTGAACAGGCGCGGCGCCACCAGATGGATCGCGATCCCGAGACTCCCGTACGCGAGCTCTTCCAGGATGAACGTCCCGCCGACCGCCGACCGCGGACTCCCGAAACCACCCAGCGCCTCCGGAATCGCGTCCTGGACCAGCCCGAGCTCCCAGCTCTTGTCGACGACGGGCCTCGGCACGGTGTCCTTCTCGTCTGCCTCTCGGGCTTGCGGCCGGACGATGTCGCGAGCAAAGCCGGCCAGCGTCTGGCGTAGCAGCTCCTGCTCTTCGGACGGTTGGAAGTTGATCATGCTGTGATGTCTCCCGCGCTCGCGACCTCGTGGGTTCGCGGCATGAGCCAGTCGCCGAGCTGTACGACCAGCGTGTCGAGGACCCGGCGGAGGTCGATCTCTTGCGGGTCCTGATAGTGTTGGATTTCGGCACCCATGATCGTGCCGGCGATGAGCGCGGCCGTCTGCTCGGGATCGACGTCGCGCCGCACGCGCCCGCCGTCCTGACCGCGTCGAACGACGTCCGCGAGGAAGAAGCGCATGCGCCGCAGGATGCGCTGGAACTTGGCCGATAGCTGGGGATTGGTGTCGAGCGCCTCGATCATCAGCGTGATGATGAAGCGCCGGTGATTCGACACGGTCGCGTGGAAGAAGCAGGCGTCGATGACGCGCTTGAGCGAGGCCAGCGTATCGTTCGCGGGGCCGACCTCGGCGAGGACGTGCTGTTCGAACTCGCCGACCCGGCCGCTGACGGCCTCGTAGAGGAGCTCTTCCTTGTCCTTAAAGTGGTAGTAGAGCGCCCCCTTGGTCACGCCCGCGTGACGGGCGATCCGGTCGATCGACGTGCCCTGGTACCCGAAGCGGGCAAAGCAATCGATCGCCGCGGCAAGGAGATGCTTCCGCGACAGATCCGGCCGTTCGGCCCGCTTGGGCCGGCCAAGCGCCGACATACTGAACGTTCAGTATGCTCGATGACGCGGTCTGTCAATGGTTTTCTAACGGGGCCCAAGCCAATCGCACGGCAATGTTGATGGACAGCAAAAGGAGGGCGGCAGTAACGATTGTCCAAGGGACTCGAGTCCCGTCGCAGAAGGGAGAAACAGATGATCACGCGCGCGATTCTCACATTGGCCCTCTTGCTGCCCGTCGCCGCCCAGGCCGAGGACATGTTCCGGTGGCGCGATGCGAGGGGACGCATTCACTACTCGAACGATACGGAAAAAATCCCCGCAGGTGCCCAGGTCGTCACCCGGAAACTCGGCGAGATTGGCGGAGAACCGATCGGCGAGGTCGTCGCAGCGCCGGAGCCCGCCGAGGCGCCGGCCCACGAAGCGCCCGGCGCACCGCGCTGGAGGATCGAAGAGGGGTGCGTCAGCGACCTCGGGCTCTTCGCTCTTCCGCATCGAGCGGTCGACCTCGACCGCCGGTACTGGTTCGACGTCGATCACATCTGCGGCCGCCAGCCGGACATCGAGTCCTGGCTACGGAGCGCCACCACGACGCTCGAGCTCCGGAAGATCGGCTACTAGGAGACCGACCCGAGACTCGACTCCGCGCGCGCAGCGCGCGGCCGAGCGAGAGCGAGCTGGGGAGTGGGACCCCGTCGGGCTTTGCCCGACGGGGCGAGGGGACAGGGAGTTTGT
>OELV01000099.1_pt1 | contig 13504 bp, 13 predicted proteins | sample 1503271 | NCBI WGS metagenome assembly OELV01 (sample SAMEA104379593, study PRJEB20068) | metagenome | biome: 1000743; feature: 77; material: 1998 | place: USA | collected 2012 | depth 25 m
CTCATGCTCTCCATGCCGCCGGCGGCGATCGCATCGGCTTCGTCGAGCCGAATCGCCTGCGCGGCGAGCGCGACGGCCATGAGCCCCGAGCCGCACACCTTGTTCACGGTGAGCGCGCCGTGCCCGTGCGGGATTCCCGCCCCGAGCCCGGCTTGCCGGGCCGGTGCTTGCCCGAGGCCGGCACCGACGACGTTGCCCATGATGACCTGCTCGATCGCCTCGGCGGCGAGACCCGAGCGCTCGACGGCCGAGCGGATCGCGACGGCGCCGAGCGCCGGGGCCGTCAGCCCGGCGAGCGATCCGAGAAAGCCCCCGATCGGTGTGCGTGCGCTGCCCACGATGTATGCGTCGGACATGCCGTGGATTACGCCCCAGCAGACCCGGCCTCGCAACTCGCGCTCGCCGGTGGCGTACTGGATGCCATGGGCACGTTCTTCGCCATCCTCGGCTCGACGGTCGGTGGCTGGATCGGCTGGGTCGTCGGGGGCAAGGTCGGGTTCATGACGGCGTACATGACGAGCGTCGCGGGCTCGGCGGCCGGCGTGTACTACGGTCGACGATTCTACGCGCGCTTGCTCGACTGATCGCACTCCCTTCCCGCATCGTGCTTGACAGCATGGACTACCCGGCGTTAGCCGGGACGGTCGGTGAAACGGGAGGGGTCGCGAGATGACGAGAACGACGTCCATGATTGCGGTGGCTCTGGCGGGAGCGATCGCAAGCAGCATCCCGCTGCCGGCGCGCGCGGGCGTGCTGTACGAGCAGACGCCTTCCCACATCGCCTGTTGGTTCTCCGCGACCGGCCTGGAGGGTGCTCTCCTGGACACCTGGCGCGCCGATCAGTTCAGGGGCTCGGGTGCGATCAAACGAATCGTCTGGTGGGGTGACGGCGAGACGGCGACCGGCCCCGATGACGGTTTTTCCATTCGTATCCTGGCCAATGCCAATGGAGAGCCGGGTGCCACGCTGTTCGAGCCGACGTCGGGCGGGATCGCCGGGACGCCGACCGGAATGCTCTCCGGCGAAACGGGGCTGCCGGAGTTTCAGTGGTCGTTCGTCCTCGCCCAGCCGTTCAACATCACCGCCGGTACGACCTATTGGATCAGCATCGTCGATCTGGACGATCCGGCCGACCTGGATCCGAACGACAACCTCGATTGGTGTTGGGAAGAGTCCGCCAGTACGAGCCTTCCCGGCTCGCTCTTCAGCAACTTTGCCGACGGCCCCTGGAGCACCGCTACGCCGGGCAACATGGCGTTCCGCCTCGACGACTCGGTGAGCTGCGGCGACGGAGTGCGCGATCCGGGAGAATTCTGCGACCCCGGCGTCGCCGGGACCGGATGCTGCAACGCCACTTGCACTGGTGTCGCGACCTCGGGGACGACGTGCCGGCCGAAGGCGGGAGAGTGCGACGCCGCGGAGACGTGTAACGGCGCCGACATCGAGTGCCCCGAGGACGAGGTGCTACCGAATGGGTATCCATGCCGGCCGGCGACCGGGGAGCCGTGCGACGCGGCCGAGGTCTGCACGGGCGTCGACGCGACGTGCCCGGGTGATGTTCCAAAGTCTGGCTCGTGCGAGGACCAGAACGCGTGCACCGTCGAAGAGACTTGCTCCGGGTCCACCTGCTCCGGGATCGCGATCTGCTCGTCGTCGGCTTCCAAAAGCGACGCCGGACGCACGATCACGGTCGACTGCAGCAGCGACCTCGCCAAGGGCGGAAGGTGCGTCGCCGTCGCCGTCAAGACCGGCGAGGCGCTCCTGCGCGCTGACGCCGTGTCGAGCGCCGCGACCGGCGAGGCGGTGACGGCCACCAAGAAGCGCAAGCTCAAGAACAACAAGGCCCGTCTGCTGCTCAGGCTGAACAAGGCCGAATGGAAAAAGCTGAAAAGCGGCGGCGAGCTGACCGTCCAAGTCAACGTGACGGTCGACACGACCCGCGGCAATCGCCCGACGTTGCCGCACCTCCTGCGATTCCGACGCTAGCGGTCATGGCGAAGGACGCGAGCACCATCGACGTCGACGGCGAGGTCGACGCCAACCGGTTCTGGGACAAGCTCCGGCGCTTCGGCAAGCAGGCCGGCAGGGTCGTCGTCGAGCGGGCGCTGCGGCTCTACTTCGCCGCGCAGGACCCGGGCACGCCCGTGTGGGCCAAGCGCGCCATCTATGCCGGCCTTGCCTATTTCATCGTGCCGTTCGACCTCGTTCCCGACTTCCTGCCCGGCGTCGGCTTCACGGACGATGCCGCGACCCTGCTCGTCACGCTGCTCGCCGTCACCGCGTACGTCGATCGCGACATCAAGATTCGCGCGCGCGCGAAGGTCGCCGAGTGGTTCGGCACGCCCGACGCGCGGTGAACGACGAACGCGCCATCCTGCACGCCGACATGGACGCCTTCTATGCGTCCGTCGAGCAACGCGACCGGCCGGAGCTGCGCGGCCGGCCCGTGATCGTCGGCGGTACGTCGATGCGCGGCGTCGTGTGTGCCGCGTCGTACGAGGCGCGGACCTACGGCGTCCACTCCGCCATGCCCACGGTGCAGGCGCGGGAGCTCTGTCCGGACGGCGTCTTCCTGCGCGGCGACATGGCGAAGTATCGCCGCGTGAGCGTGCAGATCCGTAGCGTCTTCGAGAGCGTCAGCCCCGAGGTGGAGCCGCTCTCGCTCGACGAAGCTTTCATCGACGTGACCGCGTCGCGACGGCTTTTCGGAGCGCCGCTCGTGATCGGCCGTCTCGTGAAGGATCGCGTCCGGGCGGCCACCGGCCTCGCCGTGTCGGTTGGGATCGGGCCGGGGAAGATGATCGCCAAGCTCGCGAGCGACGCGTCGAAGCCCGATGGCTTGCTCGAGGTGGAGGCGAGCGAGGTGCGTGCCTTCCTGGACCCGCTGCCGGTCGGGCGCCTGTGGGGCGTCGGACCCGTCACGCGCGGCGTGCTCGAGCGCGCGGGCATCCGCACCATCGCGGACCTCGCGGCGATCGATCCCGCGCGCCTCCAGCGGATCGCGGGCCCGGCGACCGAGCACCTCCGCGCGCTCGCGCGCGGCGAGGACCCGCGTGCGGTCGATCCCGATCGCGAGGCCAAGTCGTACGGCGAGGAGAACACGTTCGCGGAAGACGTGCGCGACGGCGCGGTCGCGCGCGCGGCGATCATCGTCCACGCCGAGGCGGTGGCCCGCCGGCTTCGGCACGACGGGATGCGTGGCCGCGTGGTCGTCCTCAAGATGAAGCTCGCCGAGCGCATCGGGCCGGGCAAGTTCCGACTGCTCACGCGCCGCACGACGCTCGCCGAGCCGACCGACGACGGGAAGGCGCTGTCGGACGCGGCGTTGGCGCTGTGGGAGGCGCATCGCCCGCGCACGCCGATTCGCCTGCTCGGCGTCGCCGCCGCGGGAATCGTCCCGACGCGTGCGCCGCAGCTCGGCCTCTTCGACGATCGCGCCGACCGGCGAAGCGCGCTCAACGCGGCGCTCGATCGAGTCATCGCCCGCTTCGGCGAAGGCAGCGTCGCCCGCGGCGGACGGATCATCGAAAAGGACCTGACGACCCAGGTGAAGCGGGGTATGGGTGATCCATGAGGTCCGTGTGGTGCCTGCTCGCCGCAGTGCTCGTGTTCGTACTCGGGACGTCGACCGGGTGTCGCCCGCGCCGTCCGCCCCCCTCACCACCGGCGCCTCCCCCGGCGCGGGTCGAACCCGCGCCGGTCGATGAGGCCGTCTCCGACGTGGCGACGGGCGGCTCGTGGGAGGAGGGCGGCCGCTCGGGCGTTTTTCGGGTGGTGGTGCGGAGCGGTGGGCGCCGCAACATGCGGAGCGACGTCATCCTGCAATGGTTGCGCTGGGACGATCGCGCGGAGCAGCCGGTCGAGGTGAAGAGCGTCACGATCCGCGAGGTGTCGCGCGGCGGCGTGATCGTCACCGGGACCCGATTCGATCAGGAGAACGGTCGCTCCATGGCGAAGCTCAGCGTGGCCAACGCCGTGACGGGCGCCGCGGGCGAGGCGCGCGTGTGGCCGCTCGGCGTCGGGCGATATCGCGCGAAGCTGAAGTGGGTAGGCGTGGAGTAGCGGGACGCGCACCCGCCGCGTCGCACGACCGCGAGGGCGGGGCCGCGTCGTAGCGCCTTGAACCGCGCGGACGCAGCCGCGTGATCATCAGCGGCGGACATCCCGCGCGGTGAGCGAAGCGAAGACGCGGCCCCGCCCTCGCGGCTCCGACGCCCCGACCGTGCGCATCCCACGCTCCGGCGGTGTTCGTCATCTCGAGCGTCGCCCGGTATTGTCGCGCGCCATGCGCGTGGTGCTCGGGCTCTGGGCGGCGGCGATCTACGCCTGGTACTGGCTCGGGTACCTGCGAGGGCAGCCGTGATCGATGCGCTAGTGCTCATCGTGATCCTGGCGGCGAGCGGCGCGGCGGGGATGGTCGCACTGCGCACGGCGGACGCGCTACCGCGACGGCCCGACGAGCACTTGCTCGCCGCCATCGCGACCGGTCTGGGAATCGCCAGCGCGCTGACGCTCGGGCTCGCCGCCGTGCACGCACTCCGGCCGCTGCCCTTTGCGATGACCGCGGCGCTGGCACTCGCGGCCGGCGGCGTCGATCTGGTGCACGCCGTGCGCGCCGTGCGACGACCGCGCGGCCGCACGGCATGGCTGCTGCTCGCCGTCTGCGCCGTGTTGCTCCTGGTCGAGGCGCCCACCTGGTTCGCGCCGCCGGTCGGCGGCGATCAGACGAAGTATCAGCTGGCCTATCCGCGACTGTTCGCGCTCGCGGGAGGGCTCGTCCCGACACCGTGGTGCTTTTGGGGCAACCAGCAGTGGCTCCAGAACTTCTTGTTCGTGCTCGCATACACGGTACGCGGCGAAGACCTCGCGCGGCTCGTGAACGCGGTGTCGGGCGTGCTGGCCGCGCTCGCGCTCGCCACGCTCGCGCGCCGTCATCTCGATCGCCGCCTCGGCGTCGTCGCGGGTGCGCTCTTCTTCACCATGCCGATGACGTGGTCGCAGATGACCCGCAGCGGCGCCGACATGAGCGTCGTCGCGTATGCGGCGCTCGCGGTCGCGGCGTTCCTCGATTGGGCATACGGGCAACGCGGCGGCGATGTTCGCCGGACGGCGATCTATGCGGGACTCGCCGGCGCGTCGAAGATGATGGGCCTCCTGGTGCCGGCGCTCGTCGGCATCGGCATCCTCGTCGTGCTTGCCCGCCGGCGGCCGTCGCTCTCGCGTGCCGCGGGCGTGACGGTGGTCTACGGCGTGCTGGCATTGGCGATCTTCTCGCCGTGGTACGTCCGGAACGCGATCGAGACCGGCGATCCGATGCATCCCTTCGGGCAGGCGGCGTTTCACGGCCGAAACTGGAGCCCCGAGGCCGCCGCGTATCTCGAGACCTATTACGACCAGTATCGCGCGCGTGAGGCGGGGCAGCGCGGTGGTAAACCGTATCGCGGGCTCGAGGTGGCGTGGTTCCCGTGGGACATGACGATGCATCCCGAGTCGTTCGAGAACGGAGCGCGGCAGGGGCAGGACGTGAGCCCGTTCGCGTTGGCCTTTCTGCCCGGGCTCCTCCTGGTGCGTCGGCGCCGGCGCGCGGCGTTCGTGATCGCCGCGATCGGTGTCGCCTATGGCGCCATCATCGCCGTCGGCGCGTGGGCGCATCCGCGCTACGTTCTCCCCGGCACCGCGTTGGCGCTGGTGGCGGCGGGGGCGGGGGCGCAAGCGCTGGCGGGCCGCCGGCTGCTGCCCTGGATCGTCGGTCTCACGGTGCTCGCCAACCTCGCGCTCACGACGCGCATGATGCGCTCGATCTGGCCCGATCAGGTCCGCGTGGCGTTCGGACGGCTCGCGCCGAGCACGTTCCTCGGGCGCTACTCCGAGCGCTGGGTCTTCTGGAATCAGGCCAATCGCGCGGTGCCGGCGACCGGACGGGTGGCGGTGCTGGAGAAGATCCCGCATCCGTACTACATCGACCGGCCGTTCGTGCTGCTTTCTTATCTCGAACAAGGCCTCGTCGACTTCCGCTCGACCGACACACCCGATGCCGTGCTGCGCCGCATGCGCGAGCTCGGTGCGACGCACGTCGCCGTCCACACCGAGGGACTCTCGGCCGCGGCAGATCCGTTCGAGCAGTCGGTGACCGCGCTGTGGCGGGACGTCGTGACACGTCTCGGATCGCCGGTACTGACCGCGGGCGGCTATGCGCTCTACACCATGCCGGCGGCGGATGACGCGCATGGCTGACCGCACCGGGCCGCCGCGCTTCGTCAAGGATTCGATGCGTGTCTTCGGGGGGCAGCTCGTCATGACCGCCCTCGGCATGGGTACGGGTGTCATCACCGCACGCTGGCTCGGCCCCCACGATCGCGGGCTCTTCCAGCTCCTGACGTTCATGCCGATCACGCTCTCGAACTTCGTGAAGCTCGGCATTCCGCAAGCGAGCGTCTACTACATGCGGCGGAAGGGCGCGTCGGCCTCGGCGGTGGCGTCCAACTCGATCTGGTTCGCGTTCGTCATGGGCACGCTGCTGGCGCTCGTGTGCTGGTTCGGCCGCGATTGGCTGCTGACGAACATCCTGAAGGACTCGCCCCGCGAGCTCGTCCTGCCCACGCTGGCGCTCGTGCCGTTCGCGCTCCTCCAATTCTACATGCTCGGCGTCGCGCAGGCGCAGGAGCGCTTCACCGAGTACAACATCCGCCAGATCGCCCCGAACGTGCTGTCGCTCGTGGGCATGTTCGTCAGCCTCGTCGTGCTGCATCAGGGGCTCGTGGCGGCGGTGCTCACGCAGGCGGCCATCATGGTGTTCATGTCGGGCTGGCTCACGCTGCGCGTGCATCGCGAGGCGCCGCTCCAGGCCCGCGTCGACGGCGACCTGCTCCGCGGCATGCTCGGGTTCGGCGGGAAGTCGTACGTGCAGACCCTGGCGGCGACGCTCCATCACAGCCTCGATCAGTACCTGATCGCCTACCTGCTGAACCCGGGCGAGGTCGCCTACTACGTGATCGGCGTGAATCTGAGCAACCTGCTGCTCAGGCTCTCCGACGCGACCGGGACCGTGCTCTTCCCCCGGCTCGCCGCCTCCGATCCCCGCCAGGCCGATCTCACGACCATGCGCGTGTGCCGCAGCACGATGCTGTTGACCGCGCTCGGCGCCGTGGGTCTCGCGATCGCCGGGACGATCGGGATTCCCATCCTCTATGGTGAGGCCTTCCGGCGCTCGACGGGCCCGCTGCTCATCATGCTGCCGGGCGTGCTGCTGATGGCGATCTACCAGATCCTCACGCGCCGCTTCACGAGCCATGCCCGGCAGGGGATCAACATCCTCGCGGCGGTCACGGCGCTCGTGTTGAACGTCGGGCTCAACTTCACGCTGATTCCGGCGATGGGCATCGAGGGCGCGGCGCTCGCGCACGCCCTCTCGTACGGCACGGCCGCGTGCATCCTACTCGTCGCGTTCGTGCGCGAGTCGGGATATTCGCCGCGGAAGGTGCTGGTCGTCGAGCGTCGCGACGTGGACGATCTCGTGCGGGCGGCGCGGCGCGTGGGTCGATAATCCGACCCGGGCCACGCACGTCACTGCGTTGTCGGCGTGCATGGGGCGTGGTACGCAGGACGCAGCTTGATGGCGGCCCGCGCCGGCCGGCGCTGCGGGCTCTGTCGTGTGGAGCTTTGGAGGAAAGGATCGCTCGATGAAGGGCGCACTGGCGGTGGTGGTCGTGGCCTTGGTGGCGATGGGTGTCGCGCGCGCGCAGGATCGGATCGCGCTCGACGAAATCGTCGGGAGCTGGCAAGGCGATGACGAGATCCAGTACGTCGAGCTCCGCATGCTGGCGGCCGGCCAGAACGGGCTCGCCAACGCCGCAGCCATCGTCTTCGACGATGCGAGCGCATCGGCGGACGGCCGGCGCACGTTCATCTTTCCGCAAAACGTGGCACGCGGGGACGAGGGCGCGAAGGTCTTGATCGCGTCGACGAAGGCACGCGACCTGGCGGGGATTCAGCCCGACTTCCTGCTCCCGATCGGCTACTTGCGTCCGACCGCCGGACGCGTGTGCTACGTGGTCAACGGGCAGAACGGGGTCACCGGCGACTGCGTCGCCTACGGCGCGTACACCGGCGACAAGGGAACGTTCGGACCGCCGACGCCGCGCACGCCCGACAACCGCGCGCTGCAGCGCATCGCACTCAGCGGCAAGAACCGCAGCGATTGGACGAGCGTGCTCGACCCCGTGCTCGCGAACAACGCCGGCGCCACCGGCATGCTGCCGGCGACGCTCTGCGGCGACGACATCATTTCTCAGGGCGAGGAATGCGATGGGACGGCGCTCGCGGGCGCGACGTGCGCGTCACTCGGCTTCGCCAAGGGCAAGCTCACCTGCAAGCAATGCCATTACGATACGACCGAATGCACGACGTGCGGGAACGACGCCATCAACGGCAAGGAAGAGTGCGACGGCGGTGACCTGGGCGAGCGGACGTGCGCTTCGCTCGGGTACACGGGCGGCACGCTCGCGTGCACCGAGACGTGCAAGCTCACGATGGCGGCGTGCGATCCGTCGTTCTTCGTGGTCGGCGGCGGCCTGCCCAAGACCGACTGCCTCGGCGAATGGCGAATCGCGAACACCACGGGTGGGCCGAACATCAAGGGCAAGACGACGCCGCGCCAGACGTGCAAGGACGGCGACGCCGGCTGCGACGCCGACGGCGCCGCGAACGGAACGTGCGTGTTCACGGTCGCGCCGTGCTTCAACCGCGCGGATGCGCGGCTCGCGAAGTGCCCCGCCGGTTCGATCTCTGGGTGGACGCTCCTCGGCAAGGTCGACGCCGCCAATCCGACGTCGGCGTCCCTCGTGAGTGCCGTTGCCGCGCTCGGCACGTCGACGGTGGAGGGTGTCGCGGTGACGTTCGTGTCCGCGCTGGGCAAGGCCGACGCGTGCACCGAAGCCGTCGCTGTCCCCGTACCGGCGGGATCGAAGCTCGCGTTGCGTGCACGCACGGCGGGCCTGGGCGGCAAGCCCAAGGATGCCGATCTACTGAAGCTTTCCTGCTCGCGCTGAGCCCCCGCCGACCCTCTTGCCTTGCGCGCCGCGCTAGGCGAAAAAAAGGCGATGAAGGGCCGGGGCACGGACGCCGCGCCGCCGAACCGCTACCAGCGGATGCACGTCGAGCTCGAGCCCGACGACGACAACCCGCCGGCGGAGAAGGTCGCGACGGTCTACTACCGCGACGCGAGCCGGACGATCCTGGCGGAAAACCAGAGTCCGGATGTGGGATTTCGGTGGAGCCTGAACCCGTATCGGGGTTGCCTTCACGGATGCGTGTACTGTTATGCGCGCCCGTCACACGAGCAGCTCGGCTTCAACGCCGGCATCGACTTCGAGACGCGCATCATGGTCAAACCCGACGCGCCCGAGCTCTTGCGAAAAACGTTCCTCGCGCCGCGCTGGCAGCCGGAGCTCGTGTCCCTGTCGGGCAATACCGACTGCTACCAACCCGTCGAGCGGACGCTCGGCATCACGCGCCGCTGCCTCGAGGTGTTCGCGGAGTTTCGGAACCCGGTCGGCGTCATCACGAAGTCGGCGCTGGTCGCGCGCGACGCCGATCTTCTGGCCGAGCTCGCCCGTCACGGGGCGGCGCACGTGTTCTCCTCGATCACGACGCTCGATCCCGACCTGGCCGGTCGCCTGGAGTCGCGAACGGCACGGCCGCATCGGCGACTCGACGCCGTCGCGACGCTCGCAGCCGCGGGCGTGCCGGTCGCCGTGATGATCGGCCCGGTGATTCCCGGCCTCAACGACGAGGAGATCCCCCGCATCCTGGAGGCCGCGCGGAAGGCCGGGGCACAGAGCGCCGCCTGGGTGCTCGTCCGCCTGGCCGCGCCCCTCGACCTGCTCTTCGAGCGGTGGCTCGAAGAGCACTTTCCCGAACGGAAGAGCCGGGTGCTGAATCGCATCCGCGACACGCGCGGCGGACGCATCACCGACTCGACGTGGTTCCAGCGCCAGCGCGGGCGAGGCGCCTATGCCGAGCAGATCGCCTCCCTCTTCGAGGTCGCGGCACGCAAGCACGGGCTCGATCGCCCGCTGCCGCCGCTGCGATCCGATGCGTTCCGCCGGCCGCCCCAGGCCGGCGACCAGATGCGCTTGCTCTGACCACCCGCGTCCGGGCACATCGCGGGACATGAGCCAGGACTTCACACGGGAGATCGGCGAGAACCGGAACCTCTGGGACGCGTGGACGGCGGTCAACACCACCAGCAAGTTCTACGACGTCCGTCGATTTCTCGACGATCCGACCGACGTGCGGATCGAGCCGTGGGAACGGGCCGAGGTCGGCGACGTGGCCGGCAAGACGCTCCTCCACGTGCAGTGTCACTTCGGGCTCGACACGCTGTCGTGGGCCCGGCTCGGCGCAACGGTGACGGGCGTAGACTTCTGCGTGCCCGCGATCGCCTTCGCGAGCCGGCTCGCGGCCGAGACCGGTCTCGCGGATCGGTCGCGGTTCGTGGTCTCGAACGTCTACGATCTCCCCGGTCCACTCGCGGGAGAGACCTTCGACGTCGTGTACACCGGCCGTGGCGCCCTCGGGTGGCTTCCCGATCTCGCCCCGTGGGCGCGCATGGTGGCATCGTTCCTGAAGCCCGGCGGCATCTTCTACGTCCACGAGGGCCATCCCGTGCTGTGGTCGATCGACGAGAACCAGACGACGCCGAACGATCTGCACCTCGTCGACGACTACTGGGGCGGCCAGACCATCACGGCCCCCGTGGTTGGCTCGTACGCGGATCCCACCGCCCACGTCGACGTCACGGTGCAGCACGGCTGGAACCACTCGCTCGGCGAGGTCGTCACGCTGCTGGCGCGCGAGGGGCTGCGGATCGAGCTGCTCGACGAGAAGCGCATCCTCGACTGGCCGGCGTCGTTTCTCGTCCCGAAGGGCGATGGGCGCTTCACGTGGCCCGAAGGGCAGGTCGGGACGCTGCCGTTGATGTACTCGCTGCGTGCGAGCAAGGACCGCCCCCCGAAGGTTTGATCCACACTGCTACCGGTTTGACCGTGGTGGCTTCCGGAAGCTACCTTCTTCTCCATGCGGGCGGTGGGACTCAAGGTCCTCAAGAACAAGCTGAGTGAGTACATCCGTCACGCGTCCAGGGGCGAGACGGTCCTGGTCACGGACCGGGACCGGGTGGTTGCCGAGATCACGCCGCCGTCCGCGACGCGTGCGGAGCGTTTGTCGGATGTCCATCTAGCCGCGCTCGTGCGTGACGGCGTGCTGAGGCCGGCGCTGACTCCTCGGGGCACGGTTCCGCCGCGAAAGCCGGTGGCTCCGACCGAGGAGCTGCTCGCGGAGCTCACGCGGGATCGCGAGGAGCTGTGACGTATCTCGATTCCTCGGTGGCGCTCGCCCATCTCCTGGGAGAAACACGAGTTCCCCCGCTCTCCCTCTGGCAGGAATCGCTCGTATCGAGCCGGCTCCTCGAGTACGAGGTCTGGACACGAGTTCATGCGCGCGGCCTCGGGCGAACGCATGCCGACGGGGTACGGGTATTGATCGGTGCCATCGCATTGCTCGAGCTGAGCCCGCTCGTGGTCGCACGCGCGATCGAGCCGTTTCCGGTGGCCGTTCGTACGCTCGATGCGTTGCACCTCGCCTCGATGACCTTCCTGCGCGATCGCGGCGAGCCGGTGCAGCTCGCGACGTACGACGACCGCCTCGCGAACGCCGCGCGTGCGCTCGAGTTTGCGGTGATCACCTGACGTCTTAGGACGGGCTCGGCCCTCGATCCGATCGGGTGCCCGGCGGAGCAGCCCCTGCCATGCGCCGCGACCGCGCCGATGCAGTCGCGGCCATGCGGCGCCTACCCCATCGCGCCCGAAAAACCGCCGGTTTACCGCGACGACCCTCTTCGCCTACGATGCGGCACGAGGGTTGCGTAGGAGACTCCCGGAGAGCGCATGGCGATCATCGGACTATTCGTCGTGGTGTGGCTCTTCATACACTTCATGCGACACCTCACACGCCTGTCCCGCGAGCTCGGTGACCATCGCCAAGGCGGCAAGAGCGCCGGCCCGTCCTGCGGCTGGGACGGAAGCTGGCACAAGAAGGGCCACCGCGATTGGTCGCGCGATTGGGACCGCTCGCGACGCCGTGCTGAGCGCGAGGCGCGCCGCTGGGCGCAGAAGTACGGATACCCCACCGCCGAGGCGGCGCCGGCGCCGCCGGAAGCGACCCTGACGCCGGAAGAGCAGATCCAGGGCCGGGCGCGCCGCCGCGCCATCGCCGAGGTCGGCTTCTACGGACACCTGCAGGCCTATCTCGGCGTCATCGGATTTCTCGCGTTCATCAACGTGATGACCACCTGGTACCCGTGGTTCCTCTGGCCGGCCGGCGGGTGGGGGCTCGGGCTCTTCTTCCACTACATGGGTGTCTTCGGCTCGCGGCAGCTGAAGGAGCGCTACTTCGAGCCCGCCGTCGCGCGCGAGGTGCAGCGCGAGAAGAGCGCGTTCCAGACCGAGAAGCAGGCCGACATCTCGGACCTCACGTCCACCATCGCGCACGAGATCCGGAATCCCATCGCGGCCGCGAAGTCGCTCGTGCAGCAGATGGGCGAGGATCCGGCCTCGGTCGAGAACGTCGAGTACGCGAAGGTCGCCATCGACGAGCTCGATCGCGTCGAGCGCCGGATCTCGCATCTCCTCAAGTACGCCAAGGAGGAGGACTACCAGTTCGGCCACGTGAGCCTGGCGGCGGTCGTCGACGCGGCGCTGACGCAGATGAAGGGCAAGCTCGACACGGCCAAGGTCGCCGCGGTGCGAAACTACATCACGGGCCCGACGGTCAACGCCGACGCCGAGAAGCTCAGGTCCGTCTTCGTCAACATCATCGACAATGCCATCGACGCGTTCGCCGACGTGGTGGAAGGCCGCCGGCTCGAGCTCTTCATCGAGAACGGCGGCCGACAGGCCACGGTACGCGTCCGCGACAACGGCCGCGGCATCCCCCCCGAGAAGCTCGATCGCATCTTCAATCCCTTCTTCACCACCAAGGACCACGGCACCGGGCTCGGCATGGCGATCGCGAGGAAGATCGTCGAAGCGCACACCGGGACGCTCGAGGTCGAGAGCACGGTCGGTACCGGCACCGAGTTCCAGGTGACGCTGCCGCTGCCGGCGAAGTGACGATCATGCCGGGACGCATCCTCATCGTGGACGACGAGAAGGCCATCCTGGTGGCGCTGCGCGGTCTCTTCACCAAGGAAGGCTACGAGGTCGACACGGCGTCGTCGGGCGAGGAAGCCGTCCGGAAGCTCGAGACGGGACGGTTCCACCTCGTCGTGACGGACCTCAGCATGGACGGCATCTCGGGCATGCAGGTGCTCGAGCGCGGCCGGGCGCTCGATGCCGATCTCGCGGTCGTCATGATTACGGCCCACGGCTCCGAAAAGGCGGCCGTGCAGGCGATGAAGCTCGGGGCGACCGACTACCTGCCGAAGCCGTTCGACAACGACGAGCTC
>OELV01000459.1_pt1 | contig 13275 bp, 9 predicted proteins | sample 1503271 | NCBI WGS metagenome assembly OELV01 (sample SAMEA104379593, study PRJEB20068) | metagenome | biome: 1000743; feature: 77; material: 1998 | place: USA | collected 2012 | depth 25 m
GTCGGCCGGGCACGTGGCCGCCGAGCCCGTACAGCTCTCGGCGACGTCACACACCCCTGCCGACGCGCGGCACTGCTGCGTCGAGGCACTGAACTGACAGATCGCGGTGCAGCACGACGTGCTCGTACCGTTCGCACCACCCTGGTCGCACGCTTCGCCGGCGTCGACGCTACCGTTGCCGCACAGCGAGGGCGTGAGCGCGATCAGCTGGCCGATGTTGACCGCCGAGTCAGCCGCGGTGGCGACCTTGGTGCCTGTCGCCACTGCCGCGGCCTGGATGACGTCCGCACCTTCGTCTTGCACGCCGCTCGTGTTCCCTCCACTTCCCGCGTCGTATCGCTCGGTCATTCCTCCCGGCGCCGTGAAGCTGCTGTTCCCATTCGCCGTGCTGAAGAGACCGACGAGCATCGTGTTCGTGACCGTGGGCGTGATCGACGGAGCCGTCACGCTGGTCGACGCCGCGTTCGGCTGGGCGTTGGAGACGTTGATGGGGGTCGTCGCGTGGACGCCGGAGTAGGCGATGATTCCGGCCTCGACGCGCTGCGAGGTCCCGTCCCACGTGAACACGTACGGGCCGGGATCCGCTGCCGCCGTGCCCGCGAGCTTCCAGAAGGCGCGCTGGCCGAGAACGGTCGTGCTGTTCGTCTGGCTCACGCCGATCGCCGTCCATCCGGCTGGAGCGGCGATGGTCACGCTGCTTCCAGCGCGCACGGCGACCTGCGCAACCATGATATCGTTCTCGAGCGTGCCCGTGGGTCGGGCGACGCTGACGCTCGTCAAGTTGCCGCCGACCGGCGTTGCCGCCGCCCGGAACGCAATCGCGGCGTCCGCGTCGCGGCTAGCCCAAGCGAGTGAGACCACGATCAAGAGCGCGCCGACGACGCGCGAACGACCATCACGGAAAGCCCCTAGCCCACGACGCGAGTGTGGCGACATGAAGCGGGGTGAAAGAGCAAGGCGCATGCCCTGGAAAGCGCCAGGGAGACGGGCGCGCGCGCATCATGCGTGCTTTGCGCTTCTGCACGAAACACGCGACGCCGCGACCTTCAGTGAAAACGGCGAACGTGTACGCGCCAACAGTCGCGCGGAAAAGACGTGATGGCAGAGCGCAACGATCGAAGGCGATCGTGCGCGCGCCGGCGCCTACATGTGCTTCACGATCTCATTCGCGAAGCCCGAGCAGGAGACCAGCGTCGCGCCCTCCATCAAGCGGTGGAAGTCGTACGTGACCGTCTTGGCGCCGATGGCGCCGTCCATCCCCTTGATGATGAGGGCAGCCGCTTCGGTCCAGCCCATGTGGCGCAGCATCATCTCGCCGGACAGGATGACCGAGCCGGGGTTCACCTTGTCGAGGTTCGCATACTTCGGCGCCGTCCCGTGCGTCGCCTCGAAGATGGCGTGGCCGGTCACGTAGTTGATGTTGCCGCCGGGGGCGATGCCGATGCCCCCCACCTGCGCGGCGAGCGCATCGGAGAGGTAATCGCCGTTCAAGTTCGGTGTGGCGAGGACGTCGAAGTCGCGGGGCCGCGTCAGTATCTGCTGGAGCGTGATGTCGGCGATGGCGTCGCGCACCATGAGCTTCTGCTTCCACTTCCCGTCGCCGTGCGTCGGCCAGAGGGCCAGCGCCGCCTCGACCTCCCGCACGACTTTCGCGCGCTGGTCGGGGGTCATCATGTCGTAGCCGGGGTCGATTTCCTTCGCATTCGCTTCCGGCGACATGTCGGGCTTCGATTCCTTGTTGCCGAGGATCCAGCTCTCGCGCTCGGTCACGATCCGATCGCGAAACTCCCGCACCGCGAGTGCGTAGCCCCAGTCGCGGAACGCGCCCTCGGTGAACTTCATGATGTTGCCCTTGTGGACCAGCGTCACGCTGCGCCGCTTCTCGGCGAGCGCGTACTCGATCGCCGCGCGGACGAGTCGCTCCGTCCCCTCGCGCGACACGGGCTTGATGCCCACGCCGCTCGTGTCCGGGAAGCGGATCTTCTTGACGCCCATCACATCGCGCAGGAAGGCGATGACCTTCTGCACGTCGGCGCTCTCGGCCGGCCACTCGACGCCGGCGTAGATGTCCTCGGTGTTCTCGCGGAAGATCACCATGTCGACCTGCTCCGGTCGCTTGACGGGCGACGGCACGCCCGCGAAGTAGCGGACCGGCCGCAGGCAGACGTAGAGGTCGAGCATCTGACGCAGCGTCACGTTGAGCGAGCGGATGCCGCCGCCGATCGGCGTGGTGAGCGGGCCTTTGATGCCGACCAGAAACTCCTTGAACGCCGTGACCGTCTCCTCGGGGAGCCAGTCCTTGAACTGGTTGAACGCCTTCTCGCCCGCGTAGACCTCCATCCACGCGATCTGCTTCTTGCCGCCGTACGCCTTCGCGACCGCCGCATCGAAGACGAGCTGGCTCGCGCGCCAGATGTCGGGCCCGGTGCCGTCGCCTTCGATGAACGGGATGATGGGACGGTCGGGAACGCGGAGCGTGCCGCCGCTGATGGCGATACGATCGCCGGCCGGAACGGTGACGGTGGTGTAGGTCATCGGTCTCCAAAGCCGAAAATGCGCCGCCAGCGCAAGCCGGCCTCCCGGGGTCAGCTGCCGCGATGGACGAGGTGCAAACGCAGCCGATCCCGGACCAGTTGCTTCACGAGCCGCCAGACGAGCGCGCGCCGCGACCCGATCGTACGGTGGAGGTCGATCCCCGTCGTGGCGCCCTTCTGCGCCACGACCTCGATCATCCACCCATCGAGGAGCTTCGCGGACTGCGGCACGAGGCCGAGAGCCGTCAGATAGTGCTGAAGGATGAGCGGCGTGAAGCTCGTGAGATGGTAGTCGCCATCCGTCGCCTGCGTGCCGTAACCGAGATGGATCGCCACCTCGTGCCGCTCCAGGTCCCCGTACGCGTCCAGCAGCCATTCGGCGAGATGGACGTAGCTCGTCGAGCGCAGGCTGAGGGTGCCGCCCGTTCGCAGCAGGCGCGCCCAGCCGGCGAGCGTCGGACGCGTGTCGGCACGCGGCAGGTGCTCCAGCACGTCATGCGCGACGATTTCGTCGAAGTAGTCCGCCGGGAGCCGCGACAGGTCGCGCACGTCGGCGACGAGGTCCGGCGCATGGCGCTCGTAGAGGTCGACGTTGAGGTAGCCGGCACGGTGATCGTAGCCGCAGCCGAGGTTGAGCTTCCGCGGATATTCGAGCGCAGGCTCGGGGACGGCCGCGAGCCCGTGCTCGGCGTCCCGCGCCGCGAAATAGTACTGCCCCGCCCCGTACTCGTGCTCGAGCGCCGAGAGCGTGAGCGGCGCCTCCCCGTTCAGCAACCCCGCGAGCGTGAACACACGCATGCCGTGCGCGGCGAACAGCTCGAAGATCTCGCGCGGTCCGTGCCCGTAGTGGTTGGCAGCGCCGAGCCCGAACTCGAACACCACGATCGGCTTCTGCCGCGCGAGCAGTCCCGCCGCGCCGCGCAGGACGAGCAGCTCTCCGCCCTCGACGTCTACTTTCACCATGCGGACGGGCATGTCGCCGACCACGTCGTCGAGCCGTCGCGTCGCCACGCTGATGGTCTCGCGGCGGGTGTCGGGATACGGGTAGTCGCGCTCGCGAAGACCGCTGTGGCTCGGGACGTCGATGTTGTGGACGAAAGAGACCTCGCCGGTTGCGTCCGAGAGCGCCACGGGGAAGATCTCGACGTTCCGGTACGGGGCGTACCGCTCCTTCAGTCGCGCGGCGTAGCTGGGCAACGGCTCGAAGGCGAGGTGGCGCGCCGCCGGCGCCATGCGGAGCGCGACGTCGAGGAACTTGCCCTCGTGGCACCCGACGTCGACGAACGAGCCCTGCGTCCCGAGCGCGCGGCGCATGATCATCGCCGTCTGCTCGTCGTAGACCTCTTCCGAATTGACCGCCTTCTCGGCCGTCATCATCTCGGCGCCGATAGCGTACGAAACGCGAAGCGGCAAGCTTATCGAGTTGACGGTGATCGGTCGGGGCCGATAGGCAGCCTCTCGGTTGCCAAACTTTTCCGCGAGTGACGCTCCGGAGCGTAGTCGGGGCACCTGGCCCTTGATCGTGGCCTCGTGTGCTCTCGCCGCAGGTACGATCGACCTCGGTAGCCTGCATCGCCTGCACGACGCGGACTCGCTCTTGCCGGTTCTGATCAGCACGCAGCACTGGGAGCCCTTCTACTGGGGCCAGGACCGTTTCGGCATGCTGCTGCCGCTGCTCGCATGGCCGTTCCGCGATCCGCTCACGAACCTGCTCGCCCAGGGCTGGTTGGCAACATTCGCGGGGCTGCTGACGTTCTTCCTCCTGGCGCGCTTCGTCCGAGTCCCGCAATTCTGGTTCTGCGGCCTCGTCTCCGCGGCGACCTTTCTGGTCTTCTGCCCTGCCCCTCTCAAGGCCCAGCTCTTCCTCCCGGGCCAGCCGTATGGGGTATCGCTGGCCCTCGGCCTCGGGGGATTGCTGCTCTGGGACGTCGGGGGGAGCGCGTGCCGCGTCGCCGGGTTGGCGATGATGCTCTGCGCACATTGGGTGAACGTCGGTACCTGGCTCCTGCTCGCGCCGCTCGCGATCTCGCGCGGTGTCCTCGCTCGCGCTCCGCGCACCGCCCTCGGCGACGGCCTCCTCGTGCTCGTCGGCGCCGCGTCCGGGTGGGGGCTCATGACGATCTCCCCGTCGCACTTGACGTCGCGCACGATCCTCTCCGCCCGCCAATGGCCGGAGAGCTGGCGCCTCCTCGCTGCGAATGCATGGTCTGGAGCCGAACCCTGGCTGCTCGTCGGCGCCCTTCTCGGCAGCGCGGGCATGGTCGGGAGCTTTCTCACCCGGCGAAACGACTCGATGCATGTACGATCGGCCACCGCCGTGCTGATCGGATCGGGCCTCGCCTACTGGCTCGTCGTCGGCACCATGGAGTGGGTGAAGCTGAACGCCTCCCTCGAGCGCTACTTGATCCCGGCGATCATCGCGCTGGGAACTGCCTGCATCGCCCTGGCGACCGCGCCGCTCGGGGACTGGGCGGAGAGGCACGTCCGCGCGACGAGAGCAGCGCTCCCCGCGACGCTCTTCGTCGCGGCAATCGCGGCATACGGATTTCCCGCCGTCGCCGGCGTCCGCGCGGACATCGACCGGGTCGGCAACAAGGCCGGCTGGACCGACGAAATCGTCGCGGCGCGCTGCACGCACCTCGCGGGTACGTACTGGCAGGTGTGGCCGGCCGTGTTCTACGCGAATCTCTTGCTCCATGAGCGCGCCGAGCATCGCGCCCTGTGGGGCGTCACCTACCGGGGTGGGGAGGCTCGCGTACGTTGGTCGAGCATGCCTCGCGATCGCTATCGCGTGTGCCTCGCGCCGAGTGACCCCGAAGCGTCCACGTGGATGGAGCGCTTCGGCCTCGAGACGCTGATGCCGGTATCGGAGAGCTCCGGCCTGCGCGTCCTGTCCGCGTCCCCCTGACGCAACACCTCTGCGATTCGTTGCGACCTCGCGTCGAAGACGATATCTGCAGCCCGTGGCGAGCCGAAGCGCGGGGGCCTCGAGTCGATCGACCGATCGACCGCCCCGATTCGGCCTCATCGGCTGGTTCGCCGGATCGATCGCGCACAACTGGGATCTCCTCTGGCAAATGACGGTTACCGACCTCCGCGGACGCTACGTGGGGTCGAGCCTCGGTCTCTTCTGGAGCGTCATTCATCCGCTCGTGATGATCGTCATCTATACGGTCGTGTTCTCGAAGATCATGGGTGCACGGCTCGCGGGGAGCCAGGACCCGTACGGCTACGGCCTCTATCTCTGCGCCGGCCTGCTGCCGTGGATCGGCTTCCAGGAAGTCGTCCTCCGCTGCACGACGATGTTTCCCGACAACGCCAATCTCGTGCGGAAGGTGGCCTTCCCGAAGTCGATCCTCTACGGCTACGTGACGTTGAGCAGCGGGATCAACCTGCTGCTGGCCGTCCTCGTCTTCCTGACGGCCTACGCGCTGACGGGCCACCCCCTCCATTTGTCGCTGGTCGTCTGGTTGCCGTTCATCGTGCTGCAGCTCGCCTTCGCGCTCGGTCTGGGCGTCCTCACCTCGGTGCTGCACGTCTTCATTCGCGATACCTCGCAGCTCGTCAGCGTGCTTTTTCAGGTGCTCTTCTGGGCGACGCCCATCGTCTACGTCGAGGACGGCCTGCCGGAATGGCTCCGCCGTCTCGAACATTTCAACCCGCTCTACGTCTTCGCGACGACGCACCGGGCGATCGTGCTGGGAGGCGCGCTGCCGAGCCTGCGGCCGACGCTCGCGCTCGTGGCCATGACCACGGTCATGCTCGCGGTCGGCGTCGTCACCTATCGTCGCTTCCGGGCCGAGATCCTCGACGAGCTCTGATGCAGCGTCGGCGCGAGCAGGCGGAGCGGCGATGACGGCCGAACCAACGCCGCGCGTCGTCGTGCGCGACCTGAGCAAGACCTTCTACTTCTACCGGCGGCCGATCCATCGTTTCACGCGCTGGCTGACACGGGGGCGCCATGGCGCTCCGACGCCGTTTCATGCGCTGCGCGACATCTCCTTCGCGGTTCCCGCCGGCACCTCGACGGGGATCATCGGCGTGAACGGCGCCGGCAAGTCGACGCTCCTCAAGATCATCACGGGCACGATGGAGCCGACCGTCGGGACGGTCGCGCTCGACGGACGGATCGCGAGCCTCCTCGAGCTCGGGACCGGCTTCCATCCGCTCTTCACGGGCCGGCAGAACATCGTCTACAACGCGCGCTTCCTCGGGCTCACCGACGACGAGATCGAGGAACGGCTTCCGGAGATCGAGGCGTTCTCCGAGCTGGGAGATTTTCTCGACCGGCCGCTTCGTACGTATTCGAGCGGCATGCACGTGCGTCTCGCCTTCTCGGTCGCGGCGAGCGTCAACCCCGACGTCCTCGTGGTCGACGAAGTGCTTTCCGTTGGCGACGCGTATTTTCAGCCGAAGTGCGTCCAGCGCATCCGCGACTTCCGCGATCGCGGCGTCACGATCCTGTTCGTCTCGCACGATCCGGGCGCGGTGAAGTCGCTCTGCGACCGGGCGATCCTCCTGCACGACGGGCGCATGGTCGACGACGCGAGCCCGGCCAAGGTGCTCGAGCACTACAATGCCGTGATCGCCCGGAAGAAGGCCGAGAGCGATTACCTGGCGCTCGAGGAGCGCAAGGCGCCCGGGGGAAGCCGCTCGGGAACCTTCGGCGCGCTCGTCAGCGAGGTCGAGCTCCTCGACGCGGCCGGCGCACCCGTGCGCGCGCTCACCGCCGGGAGCGCGGCCGTGCTGCGCATCCGCGTCTTCTTCTTCGAGCGCGTTTCCGAGCCGACCATCGGGGTCGTCATCCGTGACCGGCTCGGGAACGAGGTCTGGGGCACGAACACGCACCTCTGGCAGCTCGAGACCGGCGATTGGGAAGCGGGCACATCGCTCGAGGTGCGCATTCGCGCCGACATGTGGATCGGCCCCGGCGACTACTCGATCACCGCGGCCGTGCACACGGGCCAGGCTCATCTGGCCAATCCGTACGACTGGCTCGAGGGCGCGCTCGCCTTCCGTGTCGTCCCCGCCGACACCCGGGTCACCGTCGGAACGGCGTTCCTCCGCCCGGAGATCGATGTCGGGCCGGTGCCTGGTACGCCGCCCGCGGCGGCCCGCGTCCTCTCGCGCGCGTTCGGTCAGCTCCCGAGCACACTCGAGGCCGACGGCGACGGCAAGGAGTTCCTACGCTCGGGCTGGTATGCCGTGGAGAGTCCCGGACCGGGTGCGTATCGCTGGACCGAGCAGGAGTGCAGCTTCCTCCTGTCCCTCGAGGGTCCGGAGCTGTGTCTCGACCTGGCGCTGACGCGCCCGCCCGGAGGGCCACCGGTCACGCTCACGCTGCACTGTCTCGGTCGCGAGCTCGGCCGGGTCACGATCGAGCCTGGTCCCGCCTGGCAGCAGGTGAGCATTCCGCTGCCGGCCGACTTCGCCTCCGGCCCCGCGCGCCTGCAGCTCGTGACGAGCGATGCGTGGCGTCCGCTCGATACCGGTCACGGCGCCGATTCCCGATTGCTCGGCGTTCGGATTCGCCGGATCTGGTCCACCGCGGCCGCGGCGCGGGCTGCGTCCAGCCCGCGCTGAACCACACTCATCCGCGACACATCGACGGTGGGCTCGAGGGACGAGCGAATCACATCGTCGCTCTGTCGGCGGCCTCCGATGACCCGGTACGCGACTGGAGCGCGGCGATCTCCGCGGGAAGTCCTTTCAGCGTCTCGCTCCAGAGCACGCTCCGCCGTACGTCGGGGCGGTCGGGTCCTCCGGGCGGCAGGGATCGGTCGAGGGCCGCCTTCACCAGGCGCCGGAACTCCGAGGTGACGTCGGTCCGATAGACGTGTGGGAGTCCGAGCGCCCGCTCGAAGCCGCGGAGGCTGAGCGTCGTTCCGACCACCGGCTTGCCCGAAAAGATCGCCTCGGCGGTCTTGATGTTCGAGCCGCCACCGATCGTGATCGGCAGCACGATGCACGATGCGAGCGCGATCAGCGCGGCGAGATCCTGCTCGCTCTGCGGTCCCACCAGCATGATACGGCTCGCGTTGATCCGCTCCCACAGCCGGTACGCCGGCGTGTCGAGCAGGACGTCGGCGATACCGCCGGCCACGAGCACGCGCTCGTCCGGCGCGAGGAAGGCCATCGACGGCGCGAACATCTCCCAGAACCCGTGGATGTTGGGCGGATACGCGCTGCCGACGAAGAGGGCGAACCGTCTCTCGTCCAGACGCGTCTCCCAAGCCCGGAGGCACGCCTGGTCGACCGTACGCTCGGCGATCCCGTTCGATGCGACGACGACGCGGCGAGCGCCCCATTCACGATACGTGGCGGCGTCGGACTCGGTCACCGCAATGGTGAGATCGGCGCCGAGCACGACGTCTCGCTCGAGCCCCGCGATGCGCCGCACGACCGCTTCGGTGATCTCGTCGGGCTGGCCCGCATGCACGCCTCGCTTGAGCGGCGCCTCGACGTTCTGCGAGGAGTATACGACGCGGAACGGCGACGATCGCTCGTCCGCTCGCAACCGCTCGACCACCGGCCAGAGCCATGGCTGCTCGAGCTGGATCACCTCGGGCTTGAAGGACGCGATCGTCTGCTCGATGGCGCCCCAAGCCTGCGGGTCCTTGACCGCGAAATCGCCGCTCGCGACGTCGGTGCAGAGCGGAAGACCGGGTTCGCGGTGAGGCGAATCCAGCGGGAACGCCACGTCGTGCGCGCCAACGACGCCCTTCCAATAGATCTCCGATTGATAGACGGCGATCACGCGGGTCGCGATGCCGGCGGCCTCGTAGGTCCGGACGATGTTCGCGACGCGGGCCTGCCCCCCATGGCGCGGAACCTCGACGGGGTAGGTGCTCAAATGGAGGACGCGCACGGCTCCGTCCCGGAAAGCTGTCGGATCACGTCGAGCATGGCGCCGCCGTGCTCTCGCCACGACGGCGGGCGATACGCACGCACCCGGTCGCCCGCCGCCCGCAACGCCTGCGGGTCGAAGCTCCATCGATCGATGTGGTCGAGCCAGGCGGCGAAGTCGAGTGGGTCAAGCGTCGGCACGAGGCCCTGTGTCGCCTCGACCACGGCGCGGGCGTTCGAAGCCACGCAGGGCGTCCCGAGTGCCAGGCTCTCCACGACGGGCAGGCCCCAGCCCTCGACGAACGAGGGGAACACCGTGAACAAGCAGTGCTCGTACAGCCAGATCAGCGACGCATCGGCGACGTTCTGCAGGATCAGGATCTTGCCGGCGAGACGCGGGTTCAGCTGAATTCGCGAGAGCAGATCCTGGATGCCCCAGCCGACCATACCGACCAGGACGAGGATCGGCGTCCGCTCGCCGTGTCGCGCCACGAGGCGATCCCACACGTGATAGAGGAGCTCGTGGTTCTTGCGGGCCTCGATCGTCCCGACGCACAGGACGAACGGTCTGTCCGCGAGATCGGGATGCGGGGCATCCTTGCGTGTCCCGGTCGCGAGATCCGTCCCGAGACGGATCACGGAAATCTCCGGGATGGGGGCGCCCACCTCGACCAGCACCTCGCGATAGTCATCGCGTGTCGCATCCGAGATCGCGATCACGTGGTCGGCCACGTGTGCGAGATCGACGAAGTACTTCGCGAACGTCTGCCGGGCATCGAACGACATGAGGTGCGGGAACCGCACCGGGATCACGTCGTAGCAGTAGAGCACGGTGCGAAACCCGAGCCGGCGGCGCAGACGGGCGAGCGTCTCGAGGTCGTTGTATTCCCAGTCGAGGCCCATGGAGACGTACACGTCATCGGGACCGAGCAGCATCGCGTCGGCGCCGTCCCCTCCCCGCTTCTCGACCTCGATCGGCGTCCCGCGCCCACGCGGCGGCCGTCTGAGCACGGCACGGCCGAATCGCAGCGAGAGCCAGTAGAGCCCCTTCACCAGTCCAACGGCGCTTTGCACGACGAGCGTCGCGTCGCTCTGCGACCCGCCGGGAAGCGCGGCAATCCCCCGACGCACCGCCGAGACCGTCGCGACGCGAAGGCGCCGATCGGCGGCCGACTCCGCCGCCGGGGCCGCCGCGTCCGCTCCGCATTCCCCGGGCTCCGCCGGCAACAGCTGAGAGACGGAGGACGAAATCAACCGGCGCACCACCGACGCGGGCACCTCGCGGTAGCACCGTGCCTCGCGGTCGAACCGGCTGAAGGCCACGTCGACGTGCGCCTGGTCCAGGAGAAACGTCGCGAACTTCTGCTCGGTGCGCACGATCCCGACCGGCGGGCGGCCCCACGCGAACGAGGTACTGACATCGAGCACGATGCGCATGTGGCTACCCGCGCGCGGTCGTGGGTCCCCGAGCGCTCACGCGAACCCGAGCGCAGTACCAAAAGGGTGGTGTTGCTTCAACCGCTCGAGCGACGCTATCGGAACGCGGCCCAATGAATGGCGGAGATCAAATGTCGCTGGAAGCGTGGATCGTCCCACGTCTCGGGACGATGTCCGAAGTTCGTATAGAACGAACGGCCGCCCTCGTAGTCTTTGCACCAAGCGACCGGATGATCGGCGCCCATCGATGGCCCGGGCGGGACGTTCGGGTAGATGAAGCCCGCCTCGTCGATCGTCAGCAGGATGGTGTTGTCGGCGCGTGGGTTGCGATCGAAGTTGTAGATCTCGTCGGTGAATTGGAACGTCGGCGGTAGGTGCGCCGTGGAGGCGTGGCTCGCACTCTCCGTGGTGGTCGTCACCTCGACCGGGAGCGCCGGGTGACTCGTGAAGAACGCGCCGACCAGACGACCGTACCAGGGCCAGTCGTGCTCGGTGTCGGCCGCGGCGTGAACGCCCACGAATCCTCGTCCCCCACGCACGAAACGCTCGAGGGCGGCCTCTTCCGGCGGATCGAGCACGTCGCCCGTCGTGTTGACGAACGCGACCACGTCGAAGCCGGCGAGGAACGTATTGGTGAAGACCGTTGCCTCCTCGGTGAAGGACACGGTGACGCGTTCGCCGACGGGCAGCCCACCGAGCACCCGGACGGCGTCGGCGATTGACTGGTGGCGGAAGGCTTCCGTGCGCGTGAACACGAGGAGCCGCACCGCACGGGTAGCGCTGAACGGCGTCTTCAGGATCGGCGTCCGCGCGTCGAGGCTGCCGTTCATCGTCTTACACGTGGCCGTGTCGATCGTCGCCCGTACGCGGACGCGCCTGAGCCCGTCGACGCACACGGGCCAGCGCGCGCGCACGCGCAGCCTGCCACGCCGCCGCACGAATCGCGCCTGGGTCGCCTCGCAGAGCCCAGGGATCGTGACGGTGCGTCCCTCGATCTCGATCGCATCGGAGCTCTCAGCGGTGAAGCGGCCGGTATCGAGGACGTAGCGTCCCTGACAGACCGGCCCGGTGCGGGCCGACGCATGCGCCGCGAGGCATGCGAGCACCAGCACGCCGGCGAGCACGGAGCGCATCGACGTCGGTCCTACGATGTTGCCTCGACGCCGGTCAACGAGCTGGTGTTCGGCGCCATGCGCCCATATGTGCGACCGTGTGCCCGCGATGATGGGACGATCACGTTTCGCCAGCTTGGTGAGGCGAGTGCTGCGGCGTCCGCCGGCAGAGTCGTCCAAGGCCACCGCGCAAGACATCGTGTCCTGCTATCGGCTGCTTCTCGGTCGCCATCCGGACGCAGAAGGGCTTCGGACGTACGAACCGATGATTGGACACGTCGACGTCGACGATCTCGTCACGTTCTTCGTCGGCTCCCCCGAGTTCAAACGTGGTCGTCACTATCGGACCATCGTCGGCCAACCCGACGTTCGTGGATTCGTCCGCGTGGATCTCGGTACGCACGTCATCCACGTCCTCCCGAACGATCCCTTCATCGGTCGGATCATCCGCGAAACGAAGACCTACGAGCCTCATCTGACCAGTCGCATGGCACGCGCGCTCCAACCGGGCGCCACGTTCATCGACATTGGCGCGAGTGTCGGTTTTTTCACGCTCCTCGCCGCGACCCGCGTCGGTCCGACTGGACGTGTGCTCGCCGTCGAACCGTCCCCGACCAACTGCAAGCTGCTGTGCCTCAGTCTGCTCGCCAACGCCATGGGCAACGTCGCGCTGTTTCCCGCAGCCGCGTCCGACGCCGAGGAGCTGCTCCTGTACGATGCGATCGACAGCAATGGGATGATCAGCCCGATGCCCAGCGATCCGGGCGCCGAGCACCTCATCGGCACCAGGACGATCGTCCGCTCCCTGGTACTCGACCGCCAGCTCCGCGACCTCGCTCGGCTGGACGTCATCAAGATCGACGTCGAGGGAGCCGAATACCGGGCGCTCAAGGGCGCGACCGACCTCCTGCGAGCGCATCGACCCCTCGTGTTCTCCGAGTTTGCTCCCGAGGGATTGCGCCAGGTCTCTGCCGTAGAGCCGGAAGAGTACCTGAAGCTCCTCGTCGGACTCGGCTACGAGCTGGGCGTTCTACAGCCGGATGGCACCGTCGTCACCCATGAGCACCGCTGCGCCCCCGTGATCGAAGCGCACGCTCGCTCGGCCGCCCAGCATATCGACATCGTTGCTTTCGATCCGGCGCGGCACCGAGACGTCGTCGGCTAGGAAGGCGGAGCGTTGGTTGCGGCCAAGGAGAGTGCGAGCTCGATCAACTCCTGGAGGGTGGCTTGCAGGGTGGCGCCGCAGTCGAGGTCGGGCTGCTTTCCGGCAAACCGCTGCGCCTTGCCGAGCGCGCGCGCGACACGACGCAGCGTACGGCGGGGCCGCTTCCGCGACTGGGCGAGGC